>Ga0081529_117868_pt2 | contig 162387 bp, 168 predicted proteins | sample EchGeymetagenome_FD_71012 | JGI IMG/M metagenome (GOLD analysis project Ga0081529, IMG submission 71012) | Ferrous microbial mat and aquatic microbial communities from Echinus Geyser, Yellowstone National Park, USA - transect B T=78-80 C v2... ...
GGACTACTTAATTGAGAATGAATTTATAAGAGAAAATCAGGTTTTTAAAACACTTCCATTTGGGAGAAGAACCTCAGAGCTTTACATTGAGCCGGAAACGGCAGTAATTCTAAGGAGTTTGCTTGATTATGACGATATGGAGGAAATATTGTTAGGAATTTCATCTTCTCCCGATATACTGCCATTCAGTATAGGATCCAACGATTATGAAGAATATTATCACCCAAGATACGACGAAAATGTTGTAAAGCTTTCCCGAGTCCTGAATGATTGGATAAATGAAGTGCCTGAAGAAAAAATCATACAGAAATACAACATATATCCGGCTGATTTAAGAAACAGAGTGGAATCTGCGGAATGGCTTGTATATTCTCTTAATGAGCTCGGAAAGATACTTCATAAATCAAAAAATATTCACAAAACATTGTACTACAGGATCAAATTTGGAGTAAAGGAAGAGCTTATTCCTCTGGTCCAATTGCCTTTCATTGGAAGGGTAAGAGCACGCAGGCTTTACATGGAAGGTTACGATTTAAATAAAATTGCATCAGCCAATCCTTCAGACTTAACAAAAATTCCTGGTATAGGTGAAGGTATCGCAAAGAAAATAGTGGAACATGCTAAAAAGATAACAGAAAATTATTAAATTTTTATACCCAATTTCCTAATAAAATCAAGGTCTTTGGGATATCCTTCCTCCCCTTCCGGTGTTTCCAAATAGAGAGGAACGTCCTTCCATCTAGGATCTGTCAAAAGATTTACAAAGAATTCCTTTGAAAGGTGACCTTTTCCCAGCATCTCATGCCTATCCAGATGTTTGTTGAAAGGTGGCTTTGAATCGTTTAAGTGGAAAGCAACTATCATATCTTTCCCAAGTGAAGATACAAATTCATCAAAAACCTCATTATATTTCTCATTCAAATTGTAGCCAGCCTGAAAGGCATGACATGTATCAATGCAGAATCCAATTCTGGCTTTCGTATGGATACCATCCTTTATGTATTGAAGTTCCTCTACTGTGCTACCAACCACTGTTCCTTGACCAGCCGTATTTTCAACGGTTAACTTGACTTTTAGTTCCTTTGTTTCCTCAATAGCTCTGTTCATGTTTTCAATAATGTTATCCAGAGCTTTCTTAGTTCCACTTCCCATATGTGCACCAGGATGGAAGATTAAAATTTCCACACCAAGTTTTTCTGCCCTTAATATTTCATCTAAAAAAGCACTATAACTTTGTTCTCTTTTAGAATCCTCCGGACTTCCTAGATTTAAAAGATAGGAAGCATGTATGGCGGGCTTTATGATATTAAATTTCTCCATGTTTTTTATGTGTTCTTGCGCCGATTTATCATCTATAGGCTTTGATTTCCATTGCATTTGATTCTTTGAAAAAAATTGATAGGTATTGAAACCAATACCTACGGCTATTTCAGGAAGTTTTCCGAAGCCTTCTTTTGTTGAAAGATGCCCACCAATTATCATTTTCTAACTATTTTATCCCTGAATATATTTTCCATGTCTACTATGGCGCTACCATCCTTCTTTGAAATCTGTGATGTTGCGGGAGGATCCTCGAAATAATTTGGGAAATTCTGTTTTATTCTCTCCTCATAGGTTGGAACAAATTCGTTTTGGTAGAATATACCAACTGGTATCTTGTCTCCCCACTCTAGTGACTTATTAATAGCCTGTAGATACTTCTTTTCTACCTCCTCCTCTTCTGGTTTTCTAACAACTGGATCCCAGTCTTTTTCTTGATCTAGGTAATAAATCCTCTGATCATACCATTCTTTAGTATTTATATCGTTGTATGTAGGGCATGGTTGCAAAAGATCAATAACGGCTGTACCTTTATGTTTTATTGCTTTCAAAATTATATCTTTGGTATATTTTATATTGAAAGCATAGGCTCTGGCCACAAATGTGTATCCCACCGAAAGTGCCAATGCAACTGGATTTAAAGAATCGTAAATGTTGGGCCTTTGTAAACCCTTGGTTTTTGTTCCCCTGGGCAAAGTTGGAGATGCCTGCCCCTTCGTTAATCCATATACGCCGTTGTTATGTAATATTATGGTAAAATCAACGTTTCTTCTTCCGGCCGCCACGAAATGCCCTGCGCCAATGCTCAGTAGATCGCCATCTCCACCATCGAGTATTACGGTAAGATTTGGGTTGGAAAGCTTAATTCCAGTTGCAAAAGGTATTGCCCTACCGTGAAGTGTATGAATTCCTGAAACATTGACATAATGTGGAGTCTTTGCAGAACATCCAATACCGGATACAATAACATAATTCTCAGGTTTTGCGTTGTACTCTGCAAGTGCCTGTTGTATTGCCGCCAATATACCAAAATCTCCACATCCTGGACACCAATCTACCCATAGGTCTGTTTTAAAATTATGCGCCACTTGTCATCACCACCTTATCTTTACCATTTAATACCTCCTTAATCGACTTATACACTTCATCCTCAGTAACATGCCTTCCGTTATATTTAAGAATAAACTTATCCACATTTATACCCGTATGTTCCTTAATAACTAAGGCTGCCTGAGCTGTATAATTATTTTCAATGTCTATTATTACTTTAGATCCTTTTAGAGCCTCTGCAACTTCCTTTGACGGAAATGGGCTGAATAACCTTAGATAGATGAGCCTTGTTTTTATCCCCTCTTCCCTGAGTTTATCCATCGCATCGAGTATGGGCCCCTTGTTTGAACCCCAAGAAACAATGGATATCTCGGCATCCTTATCTCCAAAAACAAGCAATTTATCCTCTAAAGGTATTTCTTTAGAGGCAATTTCTAGCTTCTTCATTCTTTTTTCCATCATTGCGTCTCTTGTCTCTGGATCCTCCGTTATGTGCCCCAATTCATTGTGTTCATCGCCAGTTAACCAGAATATCTGTTTTCCAAATAAACCCATAGGCGATATACCTGTCTCTGTGAATTTAAACCTCTGATATTCTTCATTATCTGATGAAGGCAAGATCCATCTCTGTATTTTTATCTTTGAACTATCAACTTTATCGATAACATAAAATGAGTTTGCGAGTACCTTGTCCATGATATGTATTACTGGCACCTGATACCTCTCAGCATAATTAAAAGCCTTGACTGCATCAAAAATTGCCTCTTCGGCATCCCCTGAAGAAATTACGATCCTTGGAAAATCACCATGGCCTGCGTTCAGAGCAAACAGTAGATCTGCTTGAGAATTTCTTGTTGGAAGGCCAGTACTTGGTCCTCCTCTTTGATACAGGGTTAACACCACTGGTATTTCATTAATGCCAGCATAACCTAGAGCTTCCGCCATTAGTGAGAACCCAGGACCTGATGTGGCTGTTGCTGTTCTAGCACCTGTCATGGCACCAGAAATAGCCATAGCAATTGCCGATATTTCGTCTTCAGCTTGTACTATTACTACCCCCGTTTTCCTTAATTGTTCATTCTGATTTTCAATAGCTTCTTCGAAGTAGTCATGACCCTCTAGGAAGAAGCTCTCGTCAGCAGCCGGTGTTATTGGATAATAGGTTTGAAACTTCAATCCCCCTAAGACTTTTCCTATTCCGACTGCCTCATTGCCCGTTACCATAAATCTTTCCCTGTATTCTCTAATATCCAATTTCTTAATTTTAATTCCCAATGAATCTACATATTTGTATGCGGCGTCCACAATTTTCTCATTATCCTCTACAACCTCTTTTTTCCTGCCAAAGACGCTTGCTATGCCAGACTTTGTTATTTCAGCTGGAAGACCTAGCATTGCCATTGAGATAGAGGCTCCGAGTGTATTAGAGTACCTCGCTGGTGGTTTATTCTGTCCTAAGGTATCTGTGATGAGCTTCCTGAATGATATTGGCACTACATTAACTCCCCTGCTTTTTTGATATTCCATCAGATTTTTTATTACTGGCTCTACCTTCAGAGTTTGGAATTTTTCCCTAATATGTTTTTGAGTCTCAGGTTCCATTGTTATGACCTGATCGAGTTTAGTGTTTCCAAAATCTGAATCGTATATAATTATGGAGTTAGATGTTACATCATCCATGTGCACAAAAGGTGTTTCTCCATCAAGGCACACTAGCATATCAACGGGATATCTGAGGCTCCTCACTGGCTCTTCCTTTATTCTAACATGGAAGTAACTGTGCCTTCCTTTTATATTAGAATGGTACTCTCTCAAACCATATGATTCAAATCCAGCTATTGTAAAAGACCTTATAACAACTTGGGCAGCACTGTCAATTCCGCCGCCCTGAGGTCCTCCTATAATTAGATCAATATCAGTTTTGGACATATACAGGGGAATTATTATAAGTTAAAATATTTTGTTTAACTGACAATATATACTAATTAAAAAATAGCAATGAAACCATAGCAATGAAACCCTTCGTAATAAAAGAAACTAGGAAAATTAATTAATATGGGAATGTTATTTAATATGTGGTGAATAAAAATGGCAGTAGGATTCGTTTTGATCAGCACATTACCAGGAAAAGAGCATCAAGTTTACAATGAACTCCTGAAGATCAAAGAAATAGTGGAATTGCACCCATTATTTGGTGAATTTGATCTTATAGCAAAATTGGAAACAAAGGATTTTACTGAGCTGGGACAGATTGTAATCGATAAAATAAGAACAATTGACGGCATAATTGATACTAAGACCTTAACTGGAATAAAACTCTGAGGTGGTTCATTTGGCAACATGGGGCATATTTATAGCTATGATGCTATTAATCATGGGTTTAGCTCTTTTAGTTTTAGGAATATTTGCTGCATACTTTGGATCAGGGAAGGTAAGGATTTTTGGTTCTATCCTTGCGGTTATAGGAATTGTGATAGGTTTAATTACATATATAATTAGGAAAGATCTGGGAGTAAGTCTCAGTTATGTAATCTACAACGGCTTACTTTACTTGGTATCAGCCGTCATAGGAGCTGTGATTGCCTTATTGATATTTCTGGCAGCACTTTTGAAAACCTAATTTATTGATTTTCATGAATATTGTTTTTTTCTTAGATGAAAAAAAGAGAGAAATTGAGAAATTCTTAAACGGGAAAAAGGCTATTGCAGCAGTATCCGGAGGGGTTGATAGCACAGTTGCAGCAAAAATTGTAGGGGATGTTCTTGGAGAGAGATTGCTGGTGATATACATAGATACAGGACTGATGCGCCTAGACGAAACAAAAAATGTCGAAGGTATATTGAAAAAGTTGAATTTAAACTTTAAGATATTAGATGCTTCAGAAGAATTTATATCTTCACTTAATAATGTAATTGACCCAGAACAGAAAAGAAAGATAATAGGTCATAAATTCATAGAAATACTTGAGAGGGAGGCTTTCTCTTTTGGAGCCGAATACCTTATACAGGGTACAATTGCACCTGACTGGATTGAGTCAGGAGGGGGATTAAGGGATAAAATAAAAAGTCATCATAATGTGGGTGGTCTGCCGGAGAATATGAATATTAAAATATATGAACCCCTGCGTGACCTGTATAAGGATGAAGTTAGAGAATTGGCACAGCATTTTGGTATACCCCATGACAGGCAGCCCTTTCCCGGACCAGGATTAGCAGTTAGGATAATTGGAGAGGTAAACAAAGAAAAACTTACAATTTTGAAAAAAGCTACAAAGATACTTGAGGATAAAGTTTTCAATTATAAAATGAAGCCCTGGCAGTACTTTGTAGTTCTACTAAATGATAGATCTACTGGTGTTCATGGGGATCAAAGGGTTTATGGGTATACTGTTGCCATTAGAATAGTTGAATCAATTGATGGCATGACTGCAAATTTCATGAAAGTAGATTGGGAATTTCTAGATGAAGTTTCGCGGGAAATCACAAATAAGATACCGGAGATAAATAGGGTAGTTTATGATATCACTGACAAACCGCCAGCTACCATTGAATGGGAATAAATATAAGATTGCATTGATGTGATAAATATGGATGAAATATTTGTGCCAGATACCTCAGTGATTGTTGATGGTAGGTTTTCTAATTTCCTTATGGACCACTTTCCGTGCCATGTAATCATATCAGAGGCACTATTAGCTGAGATAGAACATCAAGCTAACGAGGGGAGATCTATAGGATTTGCAGGACTCGAAGAACTATATAAGTTAAGAAAATTTATGGATGAGGGAAAAATAGTATTGTCATTCTATGGAAAAAGACCATCTGAATGGCAAATTAAAAGGGCTAAAAGCGGTGAAATAGATGACTTAATTCGGCAAGTTGCCTTGGAAAACAATGCCACCCTCGTAACTGGAGATTATGTACAAAAATCAATAGGGGAAATAAAAGGTATTAGGGTGCTGTATCTCGAGACCAATAAAACTGTTAGTAAAAAAATAGAGGAATACTTCGGAGAAGATACCATGTCCGTACATTTAAAAGAGGGAACATTCCCTAGATTCAAGGTGGGTAAGCCAGGTGACTGGAGGGTTGTATACGGTGAAAATAAATTGACCAGGGAAGACCTTATTAATCTTATAAACGATATTGTAGAGAGGGCTAAAAATGATGATAAAAGTATAATTGAAATGGATATTAGGGGTGCCACTGTAGTACAGCTAGGCCCAATTAGAATTGTAATTACAAGGCCACCAGTAAGCGAAGCCATAGAAGTAACTGCGGTTAGGCCCACAAGAAAATTGAACCTAAATGATTATGAGCTATCTCCAGAGATGCTGGAAAGACTTAAAAATAAGGCAGAAGGTATAATTGTTTCAGGAAGGCCTGGGGCAGGTAAAAGTACATTCGTACAGGCATTAGCTGAATTCTATAATTCTATGGGTAAAATAGTAAAAACTCTTGAAAAACCTAGGGATTTGCAGGTTTCGGAGGAAATAACACAACTTACACAAATTGAAGGTTCCATGGAGAAAACTGGTGATTTGCTTTTACTTGTTAGACCTGATTATACGGTATACGATGAAATACGTACGCCTAATGATTTTGTTGTATTCACCGATTTAAGACTAGCCGGTGTTGGAATGGTAGGTGTAATTCATGCCTCCAGGGCTATTGATTCCATCCAAAGATTTATTGGGAAGGTAGATCTGGGTATAATTCCACAAGTTCTGGATACAGTAATATTCATGGAAAATGGTAAAATAAATCAAATACTCGAAATAAATTATGTAGTTAAAATACCATCAGGCATGATGGAAGAGGACTTGGCAAGGCCTGTTATTGAAATAAGTGATTTCATTGAAAAAAAATTACTTTATGAAATGTACACTTTTGGAGAACAAATTGTTGTTGTACCTGTAAAAGAGAACATAGAATCAAAAATTATTGATTTAAATTCCATAATTAAAAAGATTGATAAGGAGTTGGATGATATTCCACACTCCGTAGACCTTGGGAAAAATGGACGTCTAATACTTAGAATTCCTGAAGATTTTATTGGTAAAATAATTGGAAAAAGTGGAAAAAATGTGAAAAAACTAGAGGAAAACATAGGAATGCCCATTGATATCGAAAGACTTGAAAACAATGAGGGAAGAGAGGTTCAGGTCGAGATTAAAGGAAACAAAATCAATCTGTATATAGGCCCTGAATACAGGAATAAGATGATTGAAATATATATTGAAGATACACCTAGCATTGTTGCCAGAGCATCTAAAAGTGGGGTTATACAGATTAAGGCAGATTCATTACAAGGCAAGATGATTAAAAAAGCATTAACTCAAGGTTCAAAGATTGAGTTTAGGGTATTAGAAGGATAGATTCAACTTTGTACCAAATAATATTTAAATGCATATTTCATATAAAATTGAGATGCTAAAATTATTAGGGGCGATTCTATCCTTGATAATTATTACCAATATGGCTTTAGCTGGAGCTGTAGGTCAGATAAATCAGTCCCCTAATCTGAAAATTAATGAAATTTTACTAACAAATGAAATAGGGGTAGGAGGAATTCAAATACCCCCTCCAGTCCATTTTAAACCCAGTAGTAATAATGTAATACTAAACACTTCCGAAAATCTGAAATCTATTTATAATATTGACGCAAACATTTCTCAAACAATCTATTCGCCGGCAAAAATTGATAACATCAACAATATTACTTATACGGGGCTTCCTTTAAAAAGCACCAATCTTAATAATTCTATTCTTTATCAAATATCTTACAAAGGAAAACATGCATTTAGATACTTGGAGGTCGTGGAGACAGTTACTGGATTTACTAATTATATGATTAATGGCTTTGAAAACTTCTCTTCTATTAATTTAACTGGTGAGGTAGTTTACCAATTGAATTTCAGCAATGGACAGAGAAATCTAGAAATATATATTCAGGGCATGATATATAGAGACATATTCACATATCTCATAATTAAGAACATTAGAAATATGATGAAGATTCATATTATAATTCCCATTGATAATTCCAGCCAGTTTAATTTCCAGGAACTTGAAACTGGAAATTTTAATATTTTGGCACCTGTCTCTCTAAATCAATCAAATTCATTTGGAACAATGTTGGAATTCATAATTGGTATCATTATAGGATTAACGGTGCTATTAATAATTTTCACAATTTATAGGAAAAAGGATTAATTTCTCTCCTCAATTATTTTTCCCAGAGCGAAATTAAATCCCTTAATATCTTATCTATAAATGAATATTTATAATCGATTAATGTCGATTTAACTAAATCTAAATTAGATAACTTATATCTAATTTCATTCTTGACCTCCTCTCTTAATACAATAGAATCTTTTACCAGCAGGGCTAAATGATAAAATAAGGTTGAGTTAGATAATTTCAAAACATATCTTAACTCATTTAATGTCATTGACGGTTTATTTGCTAGCGCGGCTATTATTTTCTTCCTTGTCTTATTCCTGAGATGCCCAAAAAGAGTTAAAATTTGTTTATTGTACATACTCTTCGGAAAATAACAATTGAAGCCATTTATTGGGAATTCAACTATTTCCCCCTGCTTCTTTAATACTGCAATGTGGTATTGGAGAACACCCAGAGATAGATTGAGGTCTCTCTGTATAGCCCTAAAATGATTCCCCGGATACTTGTTAATGTATTGCAGTATTTTTTCTCTGGTGTTCTCTTCCTGCACTTATTCACCTGCTAGCCAACAGAGCAATGAGAATTATTAGTATTAACAGATCTGGGACGTATTGAAGGAAATCCGGTATTTCAAGTCCATTATAAAGATAATAAATAATGAAAACGTATTTCATGGTAAAAACCAGAAAAAATATAGAAAGTATAACTGCCCTTGAACTGTATCTTTCTATGGATCCGTAGAGTGAAATTAGTAGGAACGCCAATGAAATTATTAGAATTACCGCAGCAAATGCTAAATAAAGTTCCATGGGAGTGTATTGACTGCAGAGAATAAATATTATTCTAATAATAAATTCCTATTTTAACCGAGCAATTTTGACATATAGGGGCCAAACCTCTCATACCCCCATTTTCTGAAATATTCCCTTACACCAATTCCTGAGATGACATTTATCCTCTTATACCCCTCTTCCGATGTTATTTTTTCTGCTTCCTCAAGGAGTTTTCTGCCGAATCCTCTATGTTGAACATCTCCTCTTTCTCCAATTTTAGCTTCAACCCCAAAAGTCTTAATTTCCCTTATTATAGAAGAGTCTAGCATCTCATGTCTGTGAGATTTATCGCTTGGGAACCTAAGCCTTATGAAGGAAAGTATTCTGTATTTTTCATCAACGGCTTCTATGAAAAATTCCTGGCCTCCCGATGCATTATATCTTGTTATCTCTATACTGACTTTGCCAGAAATATCCTTATACCTTCCGATTTCCCTATACCTTATTTCCTTTATTTCTATGCCCTTCTCCAGTGCTCTTTTAATTGCCAGGTCATGAATATCTGACCTTTTAACTCCTTGTACTATTTTATAAACTGGTATGTCCCTCTGTATCCTATGGATTCTTACATAGTTTGGTATCCATCTGAAATATTCTGATATAAGTTCAACAGCTTCTTCAGTTTCATAGCTCCTGTATTTACCCGAAATATAATTTTCATAATATTTGGTACCTTGAACTACCAAAGTAGGATAAATTTTTAACATATCCGGCCTGAAATTTTCATTATCAAAAATTCTCCTGAATGTTGCCAGATCAGAATCCATATCAGGTCCGGATAGACCTGGCATTATGTGGTAAAGAATCTTAAACCCTGCATCTTTGGAAAGTTGTGTGCTTCTAATCACATCTTGGACACGATGACCTCTCAGTGTTTGATCATATACATCATCATACGTGGATTGAACCCCTAACTCCACTTTTGTCGTTCCGTAACTTAAAGCGAGATCTATTTCTTTTTCGTAGAACCAATCCGGTCTGGTTTCTACAGTTAACCCGATGCACCTGGACCTTGCTTTTTCATTTTCTAGTATTGAAACTTCAAGTGAATCCGAAATGAATCCATTCATGGCGTCAAGAGCACCTTTTATGAAACTCTTCTGATAATTCTCATCCCTTGCAGTAAATGTGCCACCCATTATTATTAAATCAATTTTATCCGTCGGATGCCCGATTCTGGATAGTTGCTCCAGCCTATTCTTAGTCTGGAGGTATGGATCATAATTGTTCTGTTTACCCCTTAGTGCAGCTGGTTCATATCCTGTATAGCTCTGTGGAGACGGAACTTCAACTCCTCCAGGGCAATAAGTGCATCTGCCATGTGGACAGGAATATGGAGAAGTCATTATAGCTACTACAGTCACACCCGAAATAGTCCTTGTGGGCTTTTTTATGAGGAGGTCTTTGAGCCTTTCCCTTATCTCATTATCTATCATGTTATTTATATCGACGTTGCTAGGGACTTTAACTAATTTGAATCTCTTTGCGATGTCCATTCTAAGCTCTTCTAATTCCTCCTTGGTTTTTATGTTCCTAGCTTTCTCAATGACATATTTCTTTAGTTCATCGGGCATTTCACTTTAAATATCCGGAATTATTTAAACTAAACTGTTTATTGCTAACTAAAATAATACACTAAATTTATTAGTAATAAAAAAATCTACTTACATGACCAGGCCAGTAGATTATAATCCGAAGCCTATTGATGATGCCTTTTTCGAAAAACCCAATGAATACCCTGTGACCGGAACTCATAACGGTCACGAAGTGAGAGCTGAGGGAATCCAGAGATACGATAAAGATGGAAAACCATATCCAACGAAGAACGGAATCCATGGTACAAATGTAGCAGTAGATTGGGAAACATGCACTGCAGATGGAGCTTGCATGGATGTCTGTCCAGTTAATGTTTACGAGTGGGCACTTAACCCTGGACAAAAGGGCTCAGGAAATGATAAGGTTCTTGAACCAGGATCCGAACTCTGGAAGAAATACAGGACTGATAAAGCTGATCCCGTTAGGGAATCAGATTGCATTTTCTGCAATGCTTGTGTAACTGCTTGCCCTGTTGGGGCTATATCAGTTGCGATGAGAAAATAATTTCAATATCTTTTTATAAATACTTTTTATATACCCTGAAATGACTGATGAAGAGAAGGATTTTAACGAAGACCTATCAAGAGTAATATTACCTAATCCAAATAAAGGTGAAATGTTTGGGATAGTAGAGAAAATGCTGGGGAGCTCCAGACTCACTGTAATGTGCGCAGATGGAAAGTCAAGAGTAGGACGAATCCCTGGGAAGATAAGGAAAAAAATGTGGATCAAAGAAGGGGATCTTGTGATAGTTAAACCATGGAGCTTCCAGGATGATAGAGCTGATGTTACTTACAGATATACTAAAACCCAGGCTTCCTATCTTTCTAGAAATAAGATTTTGCCGGAGATTTTGGATGTTTTCAAGTGACGATAAGATAAAGAAAGAAGAAGAAAAATTAAAAGAATCGCAGAAGGTATTTGGCTACGTATTTGACAACACAACCCTTCTTAACATCTATAAGTTCTTCCACAACGGATACCTTGAAAGATTTGAATTCCCCATTGCATCTGGGAAAGAAAGTATAGTATTTGCAGCATCCAAGGGTAATAAATTCTTCGCTGTTAAAATATACAAAGTTACTGCATCCAATTTTAAAAACATAAGGGAATATGCTGCCTCAAGGTGGGGCATAGGGAAAATATCAAGTAAAAGGAAATTAATGAATGAATGGGCATTCAGAGAATTTGAAAATCTAAAGAATGCATATGAGGCAGGAGTGGCAGTACCTAGGCCCATAAAGGTATATGGAAATGTAGTTCAGATGCAATATATTGGAACCAGGACCAGACCAGCCATACAGCTTAAGGATATAGTACCTGGCCAACAGATAGTTGAACAGATCATCGGAGATATTAGGAAACTTTATTTGAAGGGTAAGCTCGTTCATGGAGACATCAGCGAATACAATTTTCTCTATTATAGGGGGAAGGCTTACATGATAGATATTGCCCAGGCAATTTCAATTGATGACCCTTATAGTTTAATTCTACTTAAAAGGGATCTAAATAATATCATAAGGTTTTTAAACAAATTTGGTTATTCCCTCAACATCGATTCAGTCATAAAATATGTTAAGGGTGAAATAGATGCTTTCCGTTAGAATACCGCAAGATAGGGTTGGTGTGCTAATCGGTACCCACGGAAGCACCAAGGCTGAAATAGAAAAAATATCCGGCCTTAAAATAGAAGTGGATTCAGAAACGGGGGAAGTTATTATTGATGGAACGAGTGCGTCTGATCCGGAGATGCCTCTAAAGGTAAGGGAGGTAGTAAGGGCCATAGGCAGAGGGTTTTCCCCAAAGAAAGCCTACAGGTTGTTTGATTCGGGAGTATACCTTGAGATAATAGACCTAAAGGACTTCGTCGGGAAGAATTCCAAGAGAATGAAAACTGTGAGAGCAAGATTGATTGGTACCAATGGAAAAACAAGAAGGATTATTGAAGAACTTTCCGAAGCGGAGGTATCCATATACGGAAATACTGTCGCTATAATCGGGGATTATCTTCAACTGGACATCTCGAGGAACAGCATAATGATGATACTAAATGGAAATCAGCACGGCACTGTTTATAAATACCTTGAGAGAAGAAGGAAGGACGTGCATCTTTCAAGATTAGATTCAATCTAATTCACAATATAGAGGCAATTAAATTAGCAACTCTTAATGGCTCCGGATAGTTACCGTTCCTTATAAATCTCTTTATAAATTTCATACCTAAATTTGGATCTATTCCCTCGAACTGATAGTATACCTTCCCATCTGAATATATTTTATTTCTCATTTTTTCTATCCTAGATTGCCAATCTTTAAAATGCTTTTTCAAGGCCTCCTCTATGCTCTTCATATCAGGCATTCTATCTATTACAACTGCTACAGGTACCCTAGCATTTTTAAATAGGGCTGCTATGTCCACCACGTTGAAACCACCGAATGTTATACCTTGAAGCATTATCATCCTTATCCCATCCCCCATAATCGATACAAGTTCACCTACTGCATTAGTAGCGTCTTCCCCATCGACTTTTATAGATACCTTAGCAAGATTCTCTATTGTCCCATCAACCCTCATGATTAAACCTAAAAGCCAAGTGAAATTATTTCCCCTTGAAAAGGGCGCATCGTCGACGGCCAACACTCTTGCGTCTTTGTTCAATAAATAGTTCTGATCTATCTTCCACTCCATTTCCACATTTGATAAAGTAAAAATTTATTTAAGATATTCTAAACCAATAACAATGAAGAAAGAAATAGAGGAATATTTCCTTAAAAGAAATTGTATAGCCGAAGACAGGGTAATTGAAGAAATAATAAGAAGGGGAGGTTTAAGTTATCTCATTAAAAATGAAAAGAAAATTAATTTTAATAAGGGGATTATATCATTTGAAGATCTTCCGCTGGAAAAAGAATTCTCCATACTCAAAGAATTCAATATAAGAGGGTACCCCGGTGTTTCCAATACCTTTGAAACTCTATTTTCCTCAAGACTTAATACGCTTAGAAGGGCACTAAGAGATTCTGGAATTCCTGGATTCCAATCATCCATAGAGAATGCCAGAAAAATAAATGGTGAAGTTGGCATTATTGGACTGGTCAGGGAAGTTAATAAGATTGAGGGTAAAATAACTAGCGTAATAATTGAAGACGAAACTGATAATCTCAGGGTTTACCTGGGCAAGAACATAGATGATATAATTTTAGAGGATGAAGTGCTTGGAATAACCGGAAAATTCAATAACAAAAAGGACGTTTTCTATGCAAACTCTATTAAGAGGCCTGAAGCTAGAAAAGAAAGGGTTCTATTGGAACGGAATTCCCGAGTTCTTGTACTTTCAGATATTCACGTAGGCTCAAAGAAATTTTTAGAAAATGAATTTGCTGATATGATAGATTATGTAAATTCTATGGGGATATCTCATGTGATAATGAACGGTGACCTGGTAGATGGGATAGGAATATATCCTGACCAGGAAAAGGATCTTGCCATCAATGATATAATTAGTCAATACAAACGATTGAGCCAACTTATATCAAAAATAAATAAAAATGTTAGAGTTATTTTGATTCCTGGAAACCATGACATAGTTTATTCCACAGAACCTCAGAACCCTTTACCCAAGGAAATTAATGATCTGTTTCCCCAAAATGTCCAATCGTTATCAAACCCGGTATGGATTGAAATTACTGGAAGAGTTTTCTTACTTTACCATGGCACAAGCATAATGGATTTTGTTGAGATGTTTCCAGGTTTTAGCTTAAATGATTCTAAGAAAGTCATGAGGGAAATGATAAAGAGAAGGCATTTGGGACCCACATTCGGGAGAAATCTTTCATTTTTACCTTTAAGAGAGGACTTTTACATAATGGATCCTATTCCCGATGTTTTCATTACGGGACATATACATGATCATTCCACGGATAACTACAATGGAATTTTAACAATTAATGCATCAACCTTTCAGGATCAGACTGATTATCAAAGAATGATGAATTTTAACCCCAGGCCAGGTCTAGGAACTGTTGTTAATACATCAGATCTTTCGGTGGAAGTGATAAAATTTTCATGAATTGGGGAGACAGACTTTTTGAAGATGGGATTATAAAAAGGCATATTTATAAAGAGGCCTTCAATAAAATCAAAAGGGAGGATTTTCTGCCTCATGAAATGAAAAAATATTCCAACGCTGATGAGCCAATACCCCTATTTTTAGACCAAACACAAACTGCACCGCACATGGATGCCATATTTATGGAAGAGGCGTTAATAAATGAAGATGATAAGGTACTGGAGGTAGGTACTGGCTCTGGATACCTAACTGCTCTTCTTGCTGAAGTATCAAAAAAAGTAATTTCCATCGAATTTTTTAAAGAACTTTCACACTTTGCCAGAAGAAATTTAGAAAAATATCACTTTAGAAACTTAGAACTGATTGTTGCAGATTTTTATAAATTATGTATGAAATTGAAATTTGATAAGATAATAATCACAGCGGCCGTTCCTGAAATCCCCTGGTTTATACAAGATATGATTAGCCCAGATGGTATTACAATATTTCCCCTCGGGAGGAGTATACCTCAAAAATTAATAAGATTAAAAAATGGAAAAATAGAAAATCTGGGGCCGGTATATTTCGTCAATATCATCCATTAAGCATCAGTTATGCCGTTTTCGGTTACGTTTATTATTACTTCCCCTTCGGGAAGATGGGGGGAATCAATTAATCTTGCAATTCTCTTACCTCCCTTGGACTTCCTTAGATAAACCCTGTATGTGCTTGCGTGTCCCACGATGTTTCCACCCACAGATGTCGTTGGGTCTCCAAAAAATACATCTGGCCTAGCTGCAACCTGATTTGTCACAGCTATGGCAGCGTTATAAATATCCCCAAATCTCAGTAAGTCATGCATATGCTTGTTCAGTAGTTGCTGCCTCTCAGCCAATGTTCCTCTGCCAGTATATTCCGCCCTAAAATGGGCAGTTAGTGAATCAACTATAAGGAGCCTTACCGGATATTTTTCTGTAAGTTCGTAGGCTTTCTCCACTAAGAGTATTTGATGAGAGGAGTTGTATGCTCTTGCTACGTGTATCTTTTTCAACGTCTCCATTGGATCTAACCCTAGTGCTTTTGCCATCTGTACGATTCTTTCAGGTCTGAACGTATTTTCAGTATCTATGAACAAAGTATGTCCTTCAAGACCTCCCTTATCATATGGTAATGTAGCATTAACAGACAACTGATGCATAATCTGTGTTTTTCCTGATGCAAATTCACCAAAAAATTCAGTAATGGCAGCAGTTTCTACTCCACCACCAAGAAGTTCATCCAGTGCCTTGGAGCCCGTGGTTAGTCTCTTTATTACTTTCCTTTTTTCTAAGATTTCATCTCCAGATTCAAAATTACCTATATCTGCTGCTTTCCTCGCGTTAATGATAATCTTTGCAGCAACATTTTCCCCAATTTCGGCTGCATCTGCCACATCTTTTGGAGATGCGACGGCAAGACTCATTATATCAATGTAACCTGCCTCTCTTAATTTTTCTGCTATTGCCTCCCCTACACCCGGCAAATCTTCAATTTCTTTAGGTTTCTTGTTTTTATCTGGCATAAGCTAACTCTCCTATTCTCAATTTTCTATCAGTTTTTTCAATGCTTGAATCCCTATCCATGAGCTGGAACATGCTTCTCAATGCATCAATATTCTCTGGAACTACATCACTCTCCTGATGCACTGCTTGATAATAGAATAGTTCATTTCCCTTTATAGCAACCGCATCCTTCCAAAGAACAATCTCATATAGGTCTCCCCTAGGTCTACCAGTTTCTCTTGCGACCTCCATAATCTGACCAGTGCTCTTAATTTCATCCTTTCCATTCACAAACATTACCCTCTTGTATTTCTTCCAATTTTCAATCAAATCATCTTTTTTAACTTCTTTATCGAATTTAACATTTACTGAGTGTACATGCATCAATGTTGTGGGAGCTTTAACTGCCATAGTTAGTATATCTAGGCCATGAATAACTGTAGCGACATCAGGTCCATGATGGGACGGAATTTTGAGATCCGGTTCAATTGAATTTATGGGGCCTTTCTTATGGTCGTTCGGATCAGTAGCCCGCCTAACTAGTGTTGCCCTTACTGAAATTTTTCCATAAGATGTTAATGGGAATAAAGTTCTTATTAAGGCGGTAGTGTTACACGACACAACTCTTACGTAATCTTTCCCCCACGCTTCATCATAATTTGCATATGCATTGAATGAAAGGTTCGTAAGTTCATGATCTTCTCCTCCTTGGAATATTGCTCTTTTTTTGAATTTTTCATAAACAGGTTTGTTAAGTTTTCCTACATCATCAGGGGTAGCATCCACAACTGCCTCAACTTCATCCAAGAGATTAACAAGCGTCCCCTCAACCTTTATATCTGAACCTTCAAAATTCTTGAGAGATTTTTCATCTGGAGCATATATTTTATATTTCTTTGAAGCAATTTTGGCCATGTAATCAGGATGTGCTTTAACTATACCCACAACTTGCATATCATCCTGCAAAGATATAGCATCTGCAACTCTCTTTCCTATGGTTCCATAACCATTAATTGCTACTTTAAGCATTTCTTATCAAAACTATATAGAACCGAGGATATTTAATATTATTTCAACAATTCTAAATCTTTATATTAAAACCACAAAAAAGGAAAGATTTGATGGGGAGAGAAACCATTCCAAGCGTAGGAGGTGATCCATCCGCAGGTTCCCCTACGGATACCTTGTTATGACTTAGCCCTCCTCATCGATCTTGGATTCGAACCCACCAAAAGAGTGGGACCTCATCCAAAACCAACTCGGATGGCTTGACAGGCGGTGTGTGCAAAGAGCAGGGGCATATTCACCGCGGACTGTTGATCCGCGATTACTACGGAATCCAGCTTCGTGAGGGCGAATTACAGCCCTCAGTCTGAACTACGGACGGATTTCGGGATTAGCTCCTCCTTTCGAAGTTGCAACCCATTGTTCCGTCCTTTGTAGCGCGCGTGTTGCCCAGGGGATTCGGGGCATACTGACCTGCCGTTGACCTCTCCTTCCTCTAGCTTAACGCTAGCGGTCCCCATATAGTGCTCTCCCTCTCGCGAGGAAGATGGCAAATATGGGCAAGGGTCTCGCTCGTTATCACACTTAAGTGAACGCTCTACGGTACGAGCTGACGACGGCCATGCACCACCTCTCCATGTAATCGTGTAAGCTCTTCAGGCTGACACTCATACCATGGTCTCCCCTGGTGAGTTTTCCGGCGTTGAATCCAATTAAACCGCACGCTCCTCCCGTTGCGGTGCTCTCCCGCCAATTCCTTTAAGTTTCAGCCTTGCGACCATACTCCCCAAGCAGCCCACTTAACACCTTCGCTCCGGCACTGCCCCTTCCCGAGGAAAGGGCAACACCAAGTGGGCAGCGTTTACAGCTAGGACTACCCGGGTATCTAATCCGGTTTGCTCCCCTAGCCTTCGTCCCTCACCGTCGGAGTCGTTCTAGCGAGACGCTTTCGCCACCGGTCGTCCCCCCAGGATTACAGGATTTTACCCCTACCCCAGGAGTACCTCTCGCCTCACCCGATCCCTAGTTTTGCAGTCTCTCCAGAATTCCTACCGTTGAGCGGCAGGATTTACCCAGAGATTTACAAAACCGGCTACGGACGTTTTAGGCTCAATAATAGTGGCCACCACTTGAGCTGCGGGTATTACCGCGGCGGCTGGCACCCGTCTTACCCAGCCCTTATTCCCCGATCTTTTTAGGATCGGGAAAAGCTACCACCCTAAAGGATGATAGCACTCGAGTTCCCCTCGTCACGCATTTGCGCATTGCGAAGGTTTCGCGCCTGCTGCGCCCCGTAGGACCTGGGTTCGTGTCTCAGAACCCATCTCCGGGCTCCCCCTCTCAGGGCCCGTACCCGTCTTAGGCTAGGTGGGCCGTTACCCCACCTACTACCTGATAGGCCGCAGACCCATCCTTAGGCGCCGTAGCTTTCAATCCCAAGGCATTCCAGCTCTTGGGACCTATGGGGGATTAGCCTCAGTTTCCCGAGGTTATACCCCACCTAAGGGCAGGTTATCCGCGTGTTACTGAGCCGTCCGCCAGAACCTTGCGGCCTGTGACTCGCATGGCTTAGTCGGAACTCGATAGCAGTGACCGCCGGCAGGATCAACCGGAGTTCAGTTGATACTACCGTCTTAAATAATGGAATTGCGGAATGGACCATTTCTCTCCCCATCTCAGATTCGAGCTATTTATTTCTCGAATCCTCATACCTTTTGCCGTTTAGGAACCTGGTCATCATGCTGTCCTAATGGACTATCAGACCAGTCGTATTTGACGGCAAAACTATGAAGTAATATCGAATATATTAAGATATTGGTAAAAAGGATTTTATGCCAATTAATATTGGGTATTCAGATAATTTTACAAATATAATTTCAATCTTAAAATTCATTAATTTTATAGGTTCACGAGAATTTATTTCACGAAAAATTCTAAGGCTAAAAAAGTTTTTAAGCAACGATTAACTTATTATAATGAAAGGAAATGCTAGGAAGCCCAACTGACTGGATAATATTCATACTTGTGGTGCTGTTGGTATTAGGTGGATCTAAAAAAATTCCTGAGCTAGCTCATTCTTTAGGCAGGGCATTGGGTGAATTCAAGAAAGGGCAAATGGAAGTGGAAAAAGAGATAAAAGAGGCAGTCAATGAGAAAAAATAATTAGAATTATACTCATAGGTGTTTTCAATGGATCACTTCTACAATAGAGTACCGAAGGTTGACGGTTTTTCAAAAATAAGCTTTTGGAGGGAAGAAGAAATTGGCATAATAGCATTATTATATCCGGGTAAGCTTGGAAAAGATACTGTAGAAGAATTAATTAAAGCTATATCTCTTGCTAGTGTCGATGATAAGATTTCCGGACTAGTAATAACTGGAACAAATGGATACTTTTCTGAAGGTCTTTTAGTTCCCCAAAGAATAGCATATGCAGACTTCAGGGATTATTATCAGACCCTCATGAATCTTATATTTGTAATTTTATCATTTGATAAACCCTTGATTTCACTTGTTGCAGGTAAGGCAAAAAATAATGGCATTTCATTGGCTCTGCTTTCAGATCAGATCATTGTTTCCGAAAATTCTAAATTTATATGGGATAATAATGAACCTTTTGTCCTTCTCTCTACTATCAGTTTTAAAGATAGGGTAAAGATTGAGGGAAATGGATTGCATGTCCAATCATTAACTGTAAAGGATGAGAATGCACTTGGCGACGGATTCAACCTTTCAAAGTCAATTGTAAAAATGATCAATCCTAATTCAAGAAAGTATAGATATTCGGGTTATGATAGACTTATACTTGAAGAAGAAATCAATTTCTTAGATTTCTACCTATGGTGTGAAAAATGTTAAATAAGCAAAGTTAAGTAAAGCTAACAACATTTGGATTGGGTTATCCTTTGTTTACCGTTGATTTTTTTTAATCGTAATTAAATTTTAGTTAGCATAAAATACCCAATTTAAATAACGTACTATGCTTTCGGAAAAAACTTTCTATGCGATAATAACTGTTGTTATTATACTTGGTGGAATTGGACTTGGAGTTGCGTATGAAAAATCGTTGAGTTATGCGCCAGTGACAAGCACAACATCTTCTACAGGGCCTTTTTCCTTGACCCTAGTAATCTCACATTATAACTGGTTCTATAATGCAACTATTCACGATACTCAACCAGCTTTTTTTGTAGTTGGACCTAATGGTCAATTAGAATCCTCCGCAAAAATAATGCTACCTGCACATAGGCTCATCCAATTGACAATCATTGATTATGATACAGGTGTTACACCTAACATAGGTCCGAATGGAACTTCCAATAATTCTACTTATGCCCATGTTATAGGAACTGTTGGAGGAGTTGAATATCTTTACAACGGAACATCCCAGTACATAAATGCAACATTATCAGGAAATGCTAGTGATAATATAACTATCATTAAGGGCGAAGGCTGGGCAATATCCCAATTGCCTTGGAACAATAAATTAGGTGGCTGGGAGGTAACCCACACATTCACAATATTGTACAATGGCCAAATAGTTGTAAATATCCCCACATTTGCTGGCAACAATCCAAGTGGGGGCGCTGTAACATTTGCACAGTTCTATTTGAACAATACTGGAAATTATGTATGGCAATGTTACGTACCCTGTGGTGATGAACTAAACGGCTGGGGCGGTGCAATGGCAACAGCTGGATGGATGACAGGTGTAGTGGTAGTTTACTAAGGTGTTGAAATGCCACAGGAGAATAAAAATCCTGATCTCAGCAGAAGAAATTTCCTTAAGGCAATGGGTGTGCTAGCTGTCGGTGTTGGAGTAGCTGGCATCCTGAGGGGGGTAGTGATAGACATCATTCCCCCCAATCAAAATGTCGAATCCGGCTACCCCACACTCCAGTTAGCCTTACCTAATGGTAATCCAGTCCACACAAGTGATCTAATAGTTAATAACCCACAAATAGTCATTTTCAATTATCCTTTGCAAAATGAACCCAACTTTCTTCTTAGGCTAGGTGATAGCAACAACAATGATGTTGCAGTACAACCCACTGAAGTTACAATTCCAGCAACAGGTGCTAAATTTACTTCCCCGGGAGGAGCAGGTCCTTACAAATCAGTTGTAGCTTCTTCGGCCATATGCCAGCATCTTGGATGCGTTCCTCCCGAGATTAGATTTCATCCACCAAATGATACCTCCTACCCCGGAAAAATTCATTGCGATTGCCATGGAAGTACTTACGATCCTTACCAGGGGTTCAGTGTTGTGTCCGGGCCTACTCAGTCTCCCTTGCCCAATGTGAAATTGGTATATGATGCAACAAATGATACATATAGTGCAAGCCTGATGATAGGGCCAGTAATTTACGGGAGAACTTCTGACTTGAGTGGAGGAAATCCAATTTCAGGAAATTCAACGGAGGTCACAACAATATCCTGAGAGGGATAAATATGAATGAAGAAAAATCACTAATTGAAAAAATAATGAATGAACCACAGCCAATACCTAGAAAAGTCCCCGACTACATGAGAAAAAAAGGGGGGATATGGTATTGGACTGGCGCGATGATAATGATAACGTTCTTCTATGAAGTAATAACAGGAGTGATAATGCTATTTTATTATCAGCCTTCTAATGCTTATAATAGCACAATTTCATTTCTGACCCAACCATTTGGAACCATAATTTTGACCACCCATCTTTATGGTGCTTACCTGATGATAGCCTTTGTATATATCCACTTGTTGAGAAACTTGTTTGTTGGGGTCTATAAAAAACCAAGACAATCACAGTGGCTGACTGGAGTATTGTTATTAATTTTAACAGTAGCCGCAGGATATTTCGGATATTCATTGACCGGAGATGTCCTTTCAGCAGATGCAACAGATGTTGGAAGAGGAATTGCGGCTGCTACCCCGTTTATAGGTAGCTATTTGGAATTGATATTCTTTGGTGCTGGAACATCTATAGAGTTGTTCCAGAGGTTGGAAGCCTGGCATATTATTATAGCCGGTACCATATTTTTACTATTTGCCATACATTTCTACATGGCTGAATACAATACCATAATGCCAGATCCAAAGGAGTCAAATTACAAGGCACCTTTAATAGATAAAGATGATAAAAACTACAAACCCTGGTATCCGTACAACTTTATGTACATGACACAGATTGCATTTGCTACTCTTGCTTTAATTTTAATAATACCTTCAGCTTTTGCCCTTATACCCAATATTCCGCCTTTGCTATCTCCATTTCCACAAGTTTCCCCGACAAGTCCTTTAGCCTCACGAGTCCCTCCTTACCCCCCATGGTTCCTTTTGTTTGTTTATAAAGAATTGGATTTTCAATTTGCCTCAGTTATAGGGCCCTTCTGGGCAGTTGCAATATTTACTGGAATGCCATTAATATACCTATTTCTTATTCCACTAATAGATAGAAACAATGACTTGAAACCATCAAGGAGGCCACTCATTATAGCAACTGGAATTGTAGGAATTTTTTATTACGTTGCCTTATCTATTTGGGGAGCATTCAGGCCAGGAGTTCCTGTTCCTAATTCCTTAGCGCTGATATTCTTCGTTATACCTTTAGTGATTATGGTGCCTCTTATCTATTATCATGCTGGAAACTTTGAGAAAGAGAAGTATAAGAATCCCAATGCTTGGAAGATCATGGCCCTGGTTTCTATTGCAGGATTCTTTGGATTCCTTAGCGGCATGTCGATTTATTCATTAATATCGACAGGTTCTGCTCTTTCCTTAGGTGAAACTGTTGCTTCCTTAGTTTTCCTGGCATTAACAATTCTGGCAATATATGCAGTATATGGAGGAGTAAAAATAAACAAAAATCCAATCAGGATGACAGGAACTGGCTATACTGTATTTGGAGCTGTTTATGGACTTCTAGCTGTTTGGATTTTCACAATGATTAGCTTCATACCTATGACAAGCACAAGGGATCAGGCTATGATAGGCATAGGTCTTGGAATAATTTTCTTCATCTCAGCAGTATTGACAAAGATTTACAGAGCTTATGCATATGGAGAGTAGTATCAAAAAATCCAATTTTATTCAATTCATTTCTTATTTTTTATTTAATTTATATGTTATTTATGGTTTAATAAGTGGATATATTTTAGTAACTTCAGATGCTCTAATTCCATTTGTTTTGGCTTTATTAACTGTTGACTCATTGTTTGCATTGGCCATAATATTCAACAGGAAAGTCATTTCACTGTATGTAAGGGGCTTATTCATATTTCTATTGGCTGTTATAGCATTGATGGTACAGGATTTGATTTCAGTAACAGCTGCATTCGTTTTCATTCCCTTAATTTCATATAGTATAAAATTGTATAATTTTGAGCATTATAAAAGCAAGCTAATTTCTGAAATTTTGGTTATTTTATTTATGGGAACCATAGGTAAAATGTACCTTTTAATAACACAGCCATCTCCCGCGGCAATAACCATTGAGTATCTTCCCGACAAGATGTCTGCAATTGGGCTACCTACGCCTATTACTGAATATTATGGACTTTTTATAACTACCGCCCATGGGGATATTTTAATAGGGCCTTTAGTGTTTTTTGTAATATTTGCTGCCACTGTCTTATTAGTTGAAAATTACCATCTCATAATTCCACTTTACGTTAAATCTCTTAGAGGGAGTAATAAGATTATGGGAGGTATAGTATCGAGCGGATATGGGGTAGTTGCTGCGATGAGTTGCCAGTGTGAGAGTGCTATCGCTCTGCTTCCAGCTGTCGCAATTCTTTTACTGAATATTCTCTTGATACCATTTTTTATATTAAGTGTCACATTGCTCGCATTTACATATCTCTTCATAATAAAATATTATAATTCGGGGAGGCCTAACTTAATTGTAAAACCCATAAAAATGAAAACGGAGTTCATAGTGGCCATCGTCTTATTGCTTATATTACAGGGACTTTTACCTTTAATACTTTTATTAAAAGAATATGATAATATTATATATTTCTTCATATACGGAATGGCTATGATTTTATCAGGATTCCTATTCGGTGATCCTCTAGCAAAGTCCTTTAAGGGAAAATTAAACAAGGTCATAATTTTCATCCTGTTTATTTTATCACTTATTAATTCATTGATCTGGTTCTTTCCCTACTTTACCCTCTACGCTTATGAAAACCCCCTCAATTATTCCATAATGTCATATTCCATGTTCCTTGCTGGTTTTTTGATCGGTATGGTATATGAAGTGGCAGGTGAACATTTAGGAGTATTCTTCCTTGAAGTCTTTTCAGTAGCATTGGGAATAATTCCCATAATTCTCTATTACTATGCTTTCACTGTTGGGGTAAGAATATGGAAATTCTGGTCTCTGAATGATCAGATTATCATAAGTTTAATTCTCTGGATAATAATGCTTCCTATAATGTGGATTATAACTCAAAAAAGCTTATATGAGGCTTCTAAAAGACTCTTTATTACTTCTTATAAACTTTGAAAGCTATAAGAGCTCCAATAAAATAGAGAGTCAATATTACCGTTGCTATAGTAACTTCCATTATTCCTCCTGTTGCTCCGGGAGAAATCAATAAAGCGATGAAAAAAGCACCTATCACTGCATACCTCCAATTTCTGAACCATACCTCTGGCTTTACTATTTTAAAATAAGAAAGTAGAATTATCACAACTGGTGTCTCAAATGATAATCCTATTCCAATTGAAAGCATTAAGATGATACTAATAAAGTTCTTTATTCCCATAGTTGGTTCAACGTTCAAGCTCCTTGATAGAACAAGTATAACCTTAAAAAGTAGCGGAAGTACTACCATTATTGAAAAAGCAACACCAATAATAAATAGGGCAATTATCGCAATAGGTGCCAAAATTATGGCCTTCCTCTCCTTTGGGTATAATGCAGGAAGTGAGAATTTTATTATTTGATAAATCATTAAAGGAATAGTTATAGCTGCTGATATAGAAATGGAGGTGTATGCAATTGTAACAACTGTATCAAATGGACTAATGTTTATCAAAATAAATCCGGGAGGTACAAGCCTTTTTTCAATGAGGTCGATAACTTTTATGGATATGGAACTATAAAAATCTGGGAATGGATAATACAGTTTAATCCCATAAATTTCAGTTTGTTTAAAACCGAATAGAAATGTTAAGAAGAAAATGGCTATGAATAATATTATGCTTGATCTTAATCTACCTATTAATTCATCCAAGTATTCTAGAAACTTCCTCGGATTTTCTGGGTTATCTTGTGTCATTATTCTGTCCCTTTTAATGCCATAATTACATTAACATCATATATGTTTACATAGCGCTTTTCATAATTACTGTATCTGTATATACATTTATTTACTAATGGGAAATTAAGTTTCAATGGGAAATCTAATAATAGCCCTTGATGTAGAAGACCCAGAAAATGCTTTGAATATAACCAAGAGTGCCATAGGTCTGGCAGATTATGTGAAAGTAGGATACCCATTAATTCTCAATAGTGGTCTTTCAATAGTAAGCAAAATTTCTAAAATGGTACCGGTGATAGTTGATTTGAAAATCGCAGATATACCTGAAGTTTCTTTCAATATAGCAAATAAAATCATGAGTTATGGTGCTGCCGGGTTTATAGCTCATGGCTTTGTTGGGAAGGATGTGTTAGAAAGGTTAAGGGTTATAAAGGGAGAGATGTATGTAGTGGCAGAAATGAGCCATCCAGGAAGCCTTGATTTCATTACTCCTGTCTCAGAGAAAATAGCGCTAATGGCAAGGGAGATCGGGGCAGATGGTCTTGTCGCCCCAGCAACAAGGCCAGAAAGGATTAAAAGATTAAAGGATATCAGCAAATTGAAGATTATTTCCCCAGGGGTTGGAGCACAGGGAGGTTCGCCCTCGGAAGCCATAAAATGGGGGGCTGATTATATTATTGTAGGACGCTCCATTACGAGTAGTAGTAATCCGAAAGAAGCTATATTAAAGTTATTGAATGAGATGAAGCATTAATGTTTCTCACCAAAGATGAGGAAAAGATATTCGATGGAGAGATGGGGGAAGCACAAGCAATTGCCATTAGATTACTGGTATCGATAGGCGAGATAAATGGAGCCGACAGTTTAATACCAATAAAATCTGCTCATATTTCCGGTGTTTCTTACAAAAACATAGGTGACGGAGGCATGAAGTTTCTTAAAAAGATAGCTGACAGAGTAAAAGTTCCAACAACGTTAAACCCCCTAGGTTTCGATATGGAAAGAAACGGTCCAGTAGAGGTTGACAGGGATTTCAAAGAAAAACAACTGGAAATCATCAAGACTTTCATGTCCATGGGCATAAAGGAAAGCTTCACTTGCACCCCATATTATTTTTACCAAAAAACCAGTTATGGGGATCATGTGGCATGGGCCGAGAGTTCCGCCCTGATCTATGCAAACTCCATTATTGGGGCCAGAACAAACAGGGAAGGCGGGCCATCTGCATTGGCGGCAGCCATAATAGGCAAAACTCCAAATTTTGGATTACACTTAGATAAAAACAGGGTTGCAGATTACGAAGTTGAAGTTAATGGAAAATTGGATTATTCCGGTGCAGCAGCCCTTGGTTTGTATTTAGGTACAAATTACCCTGGAAAGATTCCCAGGCTCGTTGGTTTCAATTATTTGAGGGATTTCGAGTTGAAAGCTTTTGGAGCGGCCCTGGCAGCATCTTCTGCCACTAGCATGTTCCATGTTGAAAATAGAACCCCTGATGATACGCTTAATAGAGGTAAGAAATTTGAGAGAATAGAAATTGATTACAATCAGCTCAAAAATTTGATGGAAGAAAAATCAAGCAGTGAAAAACCAGAACTCATAGCCATAGGTTGCCCACACCTCAGCAAGGATGAAATTGACTACATAGCTTCTCTTGTCAAAGGCAAAAAGAAGGATAAAGATGTTGAGGTATTTTTGTTTGCGTCAAGAGAAACTATTAAAAACTCATTAGAGTCGGTAAAAATTATTGAGGAATTCGGAGCTAAAGTCTTTGCTGACACATGCATGGTTGTAGCACCTCTTAGCAAGAAATATCATAAAACAGCTATAAACTCAGGAAAAGCCTCCTTCTATTTGCCCATGAAGGAATATGGTGGTCAGGAAATAATATTTAGAAACTTCAATGACTTATTGAGGTGGGCCGTAGTTGATTATTAATGGTAGAGGTATTTCACCCGGAGTAGCCAAAGGGAAAATTGCCCTTTGTGATGACTATGTATCCCCCCTAGGAGAGATGGGTAAAGATGGAAGAATAAAATCAGGTAAATGTGAAGACTTAGAGTTCAAAGGAAAAATTTTCGCCTTTAGAGGGGGAAGAGGATCAACCGTTGGGTCTTATGTACTTTTAGAACTGAAAGAAAATTTAACTTCGCCCATAGGAATAATAAATGAAAAAGCTGAACTTGTAGTTTTAACAGGTGCCATTATCTCAGGAATCCCTATGATTGATGGCATTCCCTTGAACATTCTGAAGAACGACGATGATGCAATAATTGATGGTAAATCTGGAAGATTGGAGCTCTTGAATGTTACTCAAAAAGATGTATCCACAGTTTATCTCTTTCACGGTGATAGACTTCTGGTATTGCACAGGTCCGATAAAGTATCTTCCTATCAAAATCAATTCAGCGCAATATCAGGGCACATAGAAGAAGGTGAAACTCCTGAGGAAGCTGGCAGGAGGGAAGTACTCGAAGAAACGGGAATAGAGGATATAGAAATCGAGAAGACAGGAAAGCCATTCCCTGTTAGATGGGAAAATATCGTATACATGGTACATCCTATACTCGCTCGGACTAAATCTGATAAAGTTAACCTTAACTGGGAAAACCAGGAATTCAGATGGATACATATAGATGAGCTAGGTAAATTAAATACTGTTCCTAGATTAAAAGAAGCTTTGGAAGAATTAATGAAATTATAAATACGATTTAATTGAATCCATGTTTAAACCGCATTTTGTACATATCTCTCCTTCCATATTGGAATTACACAGTGGACACGAACTGTATTTAATATTCTTAACATACTTCTTTAGATTTTCTAATATAATGTCTTGATTTATATTAGATTTAGCTTCACCGTTTATTAGTTGAGTTATGTCATGAACTCCTTCTAGAATTAACCTATCCAGCTCTTCCCTTGTTTCTGTTCCAATTAATTTCTTTATAGCAGACCTCAGCTCATTTATGTGAACCTTTCTAATTTTGAATTCTTTGTCATTGGTTACTTTCAAAGCCTTTGTCGTTTCTTTTATGAAATCAATGTAATTAAATGAGGTTTCATCACATTTCGAAAAATCTGCCCATATGTCAATATAGTCGTTGTATTTCAATCCCATTTTCTTTCTTGTGAAATTAACCTTTCTTACGATTTTTTGTATTTCCATTGAGCATTCATCGACTACGGTATTCAAATAAAATTCTCCCCCCATGAAGTTCCCCTTAATATAACCATCAGGTAATGTAGGTATTACATCGATCATTTCTCTAGTAATTTTAATCTCTTGACCATCAATGCCTATGGAATATCCGCCTGAGTTTATTTTCTTCAGTACATCTTGTCCATCTTTTTTACTTAATATAATTTTGATAGATGAATAATAGGACTTGTAGTATTTACCAAGCTTTTCAGGATTTGGCTGAACTTTGAATTTTAGTCCGTGCCAAACACCTTTTATTACAATAAGTTCATCTACGTTTAACAATGATTTTAATTTACTTGTTTGTGGCATTTTGAAATCGGTGCTTATGATTAAATTTTTGTACCTAACTCCCCTACCATGTGTTTTGCTTTTTGCTCTTTCCACCTCATTGAAAAGGCTCAAAAATGCTCGCAAATCAAAATCATAATTGATTGAATAATTAGGTAATTTTAATTTAGACCCGTCAACAAATAATCCATAAAAAAGATCTCTGAAATCATTTGCGGCACTTAGGTGGAAATTTCCTGTCCTCTTACTGCCATTTAGGAATATGCGGTTAAAAATTCTGTAGTTATTAATTAGAGTCCTCAATGCTTTAGAGATGTCCCCTTTCAAAATGTATTCAATAACTTCATTTTGAGTCTCACTAAAAAAGCTTTTTGATTCAATGTAAAATATCTCGTCACTGCTGTATTTTTTAGGCCTATTTAAAAAAGAAAAGGACCTATAAACTCTTGTGGACAACCTTATCAATTCTGGGTCAGGAGGCCTTATTTTTATTATTTCAACCCCAATTTTGTCAAGCTTTTTCAAATTAATATTTTTAGAAAATATGTAAATTTTTTCTGCTTTTGTGATTTCTTTTGACAATATTATTTTTCCATAGTCATTCAAAAGAAGGAGAGTGTCCTTCATCTTCCCAATTTCAACATTATCATAGTACACCTTGTTTGCTATAACTTTGTTTACCTCACCTGCACAGTACGGGCATTTAAATTGAGGTGACTGATAATTTATTACTTCCTCACTGAAATCTGAAAAGAAAAGAATTTCCCTAATCTGTTTGCCTGTTACAATTTCAATAGATTTTGGGTTTACTGTAACTCCTTTTTTCAAAAAATCCTTTATCTTGTCAAAAGATGCCTGATCCATATAAATGGAAATATTGGGGAGATCCCATTTTACCCATCTATCTGGAATCCTGACAGTTGATTCAAATGGCAAGATTATCAAAATATTCTGGATCTTCACTATTCTTAAAATTATTGATGTCTTGATAAATAATTTAGAGAGTTCATTGCTATTAAAATACATGTTACATTTCGTGCATTTAAATATGTAATCTGTGCGTAGGGTTATCTTGTTACCAATTAATTCTTGGATCTTCTCCAATATGGTATCTTGATCTATCAAATTATTATCTAGAATTAAAGGGAAATTATAACCCCCATGTGACACTGCTATTGAAACATCTCCAAGAATAGCCTTAATTGGTGTCTCTAGGAATCTATTTTTTCCTTCCTGATAGCTCTCTATGTAAATGAGGGTTTTCACACCATCATATTAATTCTTCATAATATACATTTTCCATTTGGAAAATAAAATATATATTCACTCATTTAGGGCTTATGGATCGGCTTTATATCTCAGATATTTTAAACGATAGCTTTATAGACAAGAATGTAACTATAAAAGGATGGGTTTACAGATGGAGAGAATCTGGTCAGTTAGTTTTTGTTATTATCAGAGATTCAACCAATATTATTCAGGTTATTTTCGAAAAATCCTCTGTAGACGATAAAACATTTGAAATAGCCAAGAAGCTTACCATTGAAAGTTCAGTAGAAATTTCTGGAAAATTAGTTAAGCAGGGCAAAGCGCCAACTGGATATGAAATTCAAGCGAGAACGATAAAACTATACCATCTGGCAGAGCCTTTTCCCATTACAAAAGATAAGAGTGATGAGTTCCTCTTGGATATTAGGCACCTGTGGCTTAGAAGTAGAGAAATGACTGCCACATTGAAAATTAGGGAAACATTGATGGAGGCCGCGAGAGAATACTTCAAGGAAAACTTCTATCATGAAGTCACCCCACCAATGTTCGTTGGTGCGGCTGTTGAGGGTGGATCAACCTTGTTCGAAGTTCCATACTTTGGAGAGAAGGCTTATTTAACACAAAGTTCACAGTTTTATCTTGAGGCATTCATTTTCTCCTTGGAGAATGTTTATACAATACAACCTTCTTTCAGGGCAGAGAAATCTAGGACAAGAAGGCATTTAACAGAATTTACGCATCTTGAAGCCGAAGCTGCATGGGTAGGAAATCAGAAAATGATGGATTTTGAAGAAGAGTTAATAATTGCAATGACTCAAGCACTTATTGAAAGGAGAAAAGAAGAATTGAATATTCTAAAGAGAGACATAAAGATTTTAAAAAATATAGAAAAACCATTCTATAGATATCCTTATGAAAAGATAATAGAAATTGGAAGAAGCAAAGGAATGCCACTGGAAGACATAGTGGATCTCGGAGAAAAGGAAGAGAGGGAGATAACAGCAGATTTTGATAAACCTATCTTCGTTTACAATTATCCCAAGGTATTGAAGCCCTTCTACCATAGGCCAGATCCAGAAGACCCTAACCATGTGCTCTGTCATGATATGCTAGCACCTGAAGGATACGGAGAAGTAATCGGAGGCGGAGAGAGAATCTGGAGCAAAGATGAATTAATCAACAGAATCTTAGAAGAAGGTCTTAATCCTGAAGATTACGAATGGTATATTGATTTGAGGAAGTACGGAAGCGTCCCCCATTCTGGTTTCGGATTAGGTGTTGATAGAACAGTAACATGGCTTGCCGGTTTGGATCATATTAAAAATGCAGTACCATTCCCAAGGACTATAAGAAGACTCAAACCCTAGGGGATTACGATGGATAACAAAAGATGCGCTTTCGCTGATTTTAAAAATATTTGCCATTACAAATATAAAGGGTATAGATGTATCTATGAAGATTGTGACGTATATGGAAAATACATGGTAAGACAAAATGAGTGTGTTTACCTTAGGGATGAGAGATGTATAAAATTGAATATACTTGGTTGCATTGGAAAAGACAAGTGCATATACTTTACTGAATTCTTGAGTGACCCCAGCAATTTTAATGCGGAAAGGAAAGAACAGAAATAAAATGCTTAGAATTTTATTCTAGTTTTTAATTAAGGTTTTACGAAATGCATAATTTGTGGAAAGGAGACTAAAAATAAGGAGGTAATCTGTGAGGAATGCCGTTCAAAGTCCCCGAATACAAATGAGCCAAGGGTGGAGGATTTTAAAATTAAAAGGTGTAAGTACTGCGGAAGAGTATTTACCGACAGATGGTCAGATAGAGATATACAGGAAGAAGAATTGATTGACATTTATTTAAAAAGACATTTTGGAAACGGTGATATAGACTATGAATCATCAGGAGACTATTTTAACAGAAAAGTCAAATATGAATTCAGGCACTCTAACGGGCAAATAAGTAAAGGTGAGTTTTTCATAAAAACCTCTTATCACAGCTGCCCTAGTTGTTCCAAAAAGAGGGGGAATTATTTCGAAGCCATAATTCAATTGAGGGGAGCACATGAAAAATTTATTGAAATTATTGACTTTGTTAAGGATACTATTGATTCCCAAAAGAATCCTGAAATATTCATAACCAAAGTAGAAAAGAAAAAAGAAGGTTATGACTTATACATTTCCAATAAAGAATATGCTAAAAATATGAGCAAAAGGATAATTGATAAATATGGAGGTACCATTATCGAAAGCAATAGTCTTGTTGGCAGGAAAGAGGGGAGAGATCTTTATAGATTTACCTACGCGGTGCGGATTCCTGAATTTTCATATCTAGACTTGATAAAATTTAATGGTAGGAATTGGGTAGTTTCAGGGATTCATGGCAACGACATTTCATTGATAGAATTGGGTACTAACAATTTAAGGCATTTTAAATTAAACGATGTTGAAGATTCAAAAATACTACTAAGGAAGGAAGATTATAAAAAGGCAGAAGTTTTATATACGCAAGGAGAAACAACTTACATTATAAATCCTTTCAATTATAAAGAAGTGGCAATAAAAAAGATTGATAATGTAGAATCAATTTTGGTTGGAAACTTGAATGGTGAGATCGTTATCATTCCATTTTTGCAATAGTTATTTTAAGCTTTAATTCATCTATTTCCCATTCCTTCGTATAACCGTTCAAGTTATCCTTAAATTTGGATAGGGTTGATTCTTCTATGGAATTCTTATAGTTTTTATATGCTTCAAGCAAGTCTTTGTCACCTTGTATATCTAGAAATATTTTATCTGTGTAATCAAGGTTCAAATCTTTTCTCATGCTTTGAATTCTTCTTATGATTTCTCTTGATAATCCCTCAAGATATAGGTCCCTATCAAATTCAGAAGATATGAAAATCGGTATGTTGAGCGATAAATCGGAAATATATCCTTCCTTAACATTCTCTTCCACAATTGCATCAGACTTTGTCACTGTCTTATCTAGTATGACTGCTTCACCTTTCCGATCAAGTTCTGCCTGCATTTCAGGATCTAATATTTCTCTTTCAGCTTCCTGGAGATCCTTACCGAATATCTTTCCTACTTTCTTCCTATCAAGTTTGTAAGTTCTTTCCTTATATTTGGCAGGATCTTCGACTTTCACTTCCTTGGCATTTAATTCCTTTAAAAGTAAATCCTTGTACTTATTAACTAAAGGTTCCAGGGATTTGTCTCCCACTACAACCTCTCTAACTGGCCTTCTTAAAGATATTCCATTTAATTGCCTTATGCGCCTTGATATTTCTACTATGTTTCTTACATCTTGCATTTCCTTTACCAAAATTTCATCATATTTTTCTTCTCTTGGCTCTGGCAACAGATCCATGTGAACACTGTACTTACCGGTTAATTTCTTATATAGGTATTCTGAGAAATATGGGGCAAAAGGTGCAAGCATTTTTGAAATTACTTCCAGTGTTCTATAAGCAACAAAATATGCAGACCTCTTGTCTTCATCCACTGTCTCCTTCCAGAATCTATCCCTGCTGAGTCTCAAATACCATTGAGAAAACTCATCAACCAACTTCTCGATTTCCTCCAATCCTCTGTGTGGTTCGTAATCATCCATGTACTTTATGTAATTGATTAAAGCTTGATTAGTCCTCGATTCCATCCACCTATCGAGATAATTAATTATCTTTTCTTCCTTAGGTACCCACTTATCCAAATTTGCATTTGTGGATATTAAGACGTACGAGTTGTATAAAGTCCCCAAAAGTTTTCTCGAATATTCCTGTGCTATTTCATTAGAGAACCTTTTCGGTTTCCACGGAGGTCCCTGGAAAAAGAATAACCTTAAGGAATCAGCACCTATTTGATCCATAATTACCTTTGGGTCTACAACGTCACCTTTTGACTTACTCATTTTTTCTCCCTTAGAATTTAAAATGAATTCCATGACTACAACGTTTTTAAATGATATATTTTCGAATAGCAGTGATGAAATAACATGAAGGCTGTAAAACCATCCTCTGGTTTGGTCTATGGCCTCGCTTATGAAATCAATTGGGTAGTTTTCCTTGAATAAATCCTGACCCTCAAATGGATAGTGGTATTGAGCATAAAATGCTGATCCTGAGTCAAACCATGTATCTATGGGGTAAGGTTCACGTTTCATAAATTCACCACATTTATCACATTTTACTTTTATATTGTCAACATAAGGCTTGTGAAGTTCAAAATTGGGCGGAATCTCAATTGCCCTATCCAGCAGTTCCTTCTTGCTCCCTGGAATAAAAATATGGCCATTTTGGCAGGTCCATACGGGTAGGGGGGTGCCCCAGAACCTGTTCCTAGATAATGCCCAATCTTTTCCCTCCTCTAGAAAATTTCCAAATCTCCCGTCTCTTATGTACTCCGGCTTCCAGTTGATTTTTTTATTTAGATTAACTATTAGATCCTTCTTCTTCGAAACACCTATATACCATGACTCCACTGGATAATATATTAATTTGGTTCCGCACCTCCAGCAGTGTGGATAAGAGTGGACAATCTTTTCCCTTTTGAATAGCTTACCCTCTTTCTTTAAAAATTCTATTATTTTCTCATTGGCTTCATTTACATCCATACCCTTCCACGGAGATTCTAAATTTATTTTTCCATCCTCTGCTACAGTTACATATAGCTCACCGTTTTCCTTCTTCAATATATTATAGTCGTCAGAACCGAAGGCCGGAGCAATGTGCACTATACCTGATCCATCTTCCTTTGAAACAAAATCCGCTGTAACTACATATAAGCCCTTTTTAATTTTAAGATAAGGAAGGAGCTGCTCATATTCCCAATTCCTAAATTCTGAACCCTTCTTCTTATCTAGAACTTCGTATTCTTTACCCTTTAATATGGCAGGGGCCCTTTCTTCCAGTAACCAAAACTTCTTCCCTTCCAAATTAATCAAAACGTAATCAAATTGTGGATTTACAGCTAGGAAAGTATTTGCAGGCAAGGTCCATGGGGTTGTTGTCCATACTAGAAAATACTCTTCCTTATTCTTCAATTTGAATAACACATAAATTGAATAATCTTCAATATCCTTGTAACCCTGGGCTACTTCATGTGCGCTTAAGGTTGTCCCACATCTTGGACAATAAGGAGAAATCCTAAAATCCTTAAAAAGAAGACCATTTTCATACAATTTCTTCAACGCCCACCATTCCGACTCAATATATTCATCATTCATGGTAACATAAGCATGTTCATAATCTACCCAAAAACCCAATCTCTTGGATACACTTTCCCATTCCTTTACATACTTGAATACACTTTCCTTGCAAAGTTTATTAAATTTTTCCACTCCAAATTCTTCAATTTCTTTTTTGGATTTTATTCCAAGTGTTTTTTCCACTTCAATTTCTACGGGGAGGCCATGGCAATCCCAGCCTGCCCTCCTTGGGAATATATAATAACCTCTCATACTTTTGTATCTTAAAACCAGATCCTTGATGGCCCTGGTTTCAGCATGACCTATATGGGGTGGCCCGTTGGCTGTAGGAGGGCCTTCAAGAAAGGAAAATTTTTGATTTCCTTTATTTTTGTCCAAAACCTTATGCAACATGTCTTCGCTATTCCAGAATTTCTCTATCTCCCTCTCAATACTAAGTTGGTCATATTTCTGTGGAACCTGTTCGAGCATCATTTGTGATAATGTGCTCATTAAAATTTTTTATCATATATTAACAGATTAATTAGTGCGATTCTAGAGTCTTTGCCCTTAATCTTCGATTTTTCTATATATTACTCTTATAATTTTGTTTGAATACCCTTCGTTTTTCTGCCATTAAAATCAATAGTGCCCACATATTTGTGGAAAAGTTAAGGATGCCTCTTATCAAAGTTCCTCATTTTATCATCTTTTCATACAATAAATCAAGGGATTATACTTAAGCTGAATTTATAATTTTCTTAAATGATTTATAAGCATGTAATTTTCTTGCTGATTCTTAAACCGGGAATAAATCTATAATCTTTATTCTCCTCATTATATCTTAATTTAATCTTTTTACCATATTCTTTGATTCTATTACAATCATTATTCAATTGAGAATATATACAATAGGTTAGCTTAATATACTGTCTTTTTTCCGTATTATAGGTCACCTCTGCATATCTATTATTCCATGTTTCCCTGAATTCATTGAATCTTTTCCTTGCCTCTTCTTCTGAAGAGGCATCAAATATTCTTTTCATCTCCCTACCTATTATGTTCTCATCATCTGCCACTAGCTTCTAAAGTAAATTTCATTCAGCATGTATTATGCAGGATTGAAAATCTGCCGTTGGGTAATATTTCTTTATTTTTTCGTATTCCTGATGGTCCATCCGCTATGAATAATAATACTTCCTTTATTCCTCTTTCCTTTAAATCATTTATAATCAATTCACAGCTATTTGATTATTCACTTAAATTGATACATGATTCCAATATCTCCTTCTTTCCTTTTGGTTCTATTCATAATGCTATATTAAATAAATCATTGCCCGTAATTTTTGCTGAGGAGAAGCCTTTAACCTTATACACAAAATTTACGGTCTCTGTCGAATTATGAATTATGGAACAGAATATCAATGAGAGTTCAAACACATTAAAGTTCAAAGAAAATTTATATAACACCATTAAATTCCGTACGAGAGGAATGGCGTTTCCTCCATAACCACTGAGTAACAACTCAGTTGATAACGCCTACGAATGACAGTTGATAACGCTTACGGATGAGGTGGGATGAATGGAGGAAACATTGTTATTAGAAACGATAAGTCAAGTGTTATTCACCCTATTAATGGCCCCATTATTCTCAGGTATAATGGTAAAATTAAAGGCAAATGTTGAATCTAGAAAGGGGCCAAGTATATTTCAGCCATATTTCGATCTTATTAAGTTATTTAAAAAAGAAATTCTTATTCCATCCACCTCAGGAATTTTCTTTAAAATTGGCCCATATCTTTCATTTAGTATTTATTTATTTATTTCATTCCTTATTCCGGTATTAATTCCTACTCCAGTTATATTCACAGCATCTGCAGATTTCCTTGGGGGTGCACTTCTTTTTTCCACGGCTTCCTTTATTAAGGCATTAGCAGCCTTTGACTCAGGAAGCAACTACGCAAAATTAGGTGCATCTAGGATAATGTCCTTCAATTTCCTCGCTGAGGGAACTTTGATAACTGTTTTTTTCGCTGTGTCTATACTGACCGGGACTAATAATCCATACACAACTATAGAATTATTAACTTCTAATCCACTTTCAGATCTTTCTCTTTTACATTTATTTTCTTTAATAGCGTTTTTCATGTTATTTTTATTCGAAACAGGTAAAATTCCTTTGGAAAGTAAGGGAGTCCAAGAATTGGGTATGATTGATTCCAGCTTGAATTTCGAATATAGTGGGAAACTGTTGGCATTAAATGAGTGGGGGAGTTATATGAAACAGTATCTCCTGGGCTCTGTTCTTTTGAATGTATTTCTTTTTCCATGGGGCCTTTTCTCAGGCGTTCCATTCTTCCTTATTGATATACCTATAATGTTTTTGAAGTGGATGATTTTAATAATCATCATAACTGTAATAGAGACAAGTTTGGCAAAATTAAGACTTTTTAGGATTATTGATTATTTGACTGTTGCTTTTACCTTCTCTGTTCTCTTCCTAATCCTAACTGAGGTGATATCTGTATGAATATGATTCAATCCATTATATTTTTAATTGCCAGCATGGTAGCAATTAGTGGCTTTTATATACAAGGGATAGAATTCATTATTGCAAATATTAGAGGTCAATCTATTCAATCAATACTAATCGCTTCTTTATCCTTCATAATGGGATTTTTGGAGAGATCTTTGGATCTTATAATCCTGGGAATAATGGTTGTTATACTGAGAGTTATCTTAATCAATTATTTTCTGGAAAGAACAATTCCAAAAAAGAGAAAATTCTCCGTTGAAAAATACTTGAGTGTACCTTACCTTCTGATTGTTGACCTTATTTTTATTGTTTTATCAGTTATTCTGATTTATAAATTTGTATTTTCTTCAATGATTTTACGTGAAAGTATAGCCCCTTCCAATATTCTTGTATTCCCATTGATAACATTTTTCCAAGGAATGTTCCTGATAGCCTCTAGGAAATCTACTCACACTCAAATAATTGGATACGTAGAAGAGGAAAATGCAATGATCCTTTTCGGTATATTTTTACTTCCAATTCCATTGATAATAGAAGCTAGTATTTTCCTTGATGTATTGGCATTAGTTGTGATATCATCAATAATTGTGCTTGAAAAAAATGAACATAACCCGGTGGAGGATTTGATAGGATGATATTCAATAACACCGCCCTGCCTATATTAATTTTATTGGTTCCGGCAGTTGCTTCAATTACATTCAAATGGGGAAATATAAAACTTGCCACTGCGATATCGGGCATTATAGAAATTTTCCTTTCTATATTGCTTTATATTGACAAACCTGCTCCGGGAGTCTTTTTCATAGATAATATTTCAGTTTTATTTATCTTCATGGTTACATCTGTATATTTCTTATCTTCTTTGTACTCGATAAAATACTTCAGTCATCATGATATATATATTTCTAATGATTTATATTTTCTCTTGTTCAATTTGTTTACAATTTCCATGCTATTTACCCTGGAGATTAATAACTTTGGATTGATGTGGGTCGGTATTGAATCCACTACCATTTCATCAGCATTATTAATAATCACTGAAAGGAATGAAACTTCCTTAGAGGCCGCTTGGAGGTATATAATAATAGTATCTGCCGGAGTAACATTTGCATTTATATCAATAATATTGATATATTATGTTACCGGAACATTGACAATGTCAACGCTTATTAATTCTTCCTTTAAGTCTAAATTTTTAGTTCTTGCAGTGGCTATATCATTAATGGGATTTGGCACAAAATCTGGAGTATTCCCTGTACATACTTGGCTACCTGATGCTCACTCCGAGGCACCTTCGCCTGTTAGCGCAATGTTTTCTGGAGTTCTTTTACCCGTAGCATTATATGTTATCTACAGAATTTATGAGATATATCCTCTTAAGACAGTTTACGTATGGATTGCGACGTTATCAATAGTTATGGCTGCTATATTTTTAATTTATCAGGATAAATACAAAAGGATGTTCGCCTATTCCACGATGGAAAACATGAATATAGCCCTAATTGGATTCGCTCTAGGAGGGCCTGGGATAGTAGGCGCTCTTATTCTTCTCTTATCCCATAGTTTCTCAAAGGCAGGAGCTTTTTATTCATCCGGAAACATATTAAGATTAACAAAATCAAAGAAAATAGATGATGTAAATGGATTGTATAAGAATTCCCCAATTACTGCTATAGCTCTTCTATTCTCCTCATTTGGTGCCTCCGGTACACCGCCATTTGGTTCTTTCTTTGGTGAGATTATTATATTTTTCTCACTTTATCAACAACATTTCTTGGTTCCATTCATACTGGTTATCATATCCGTTATATCTGTTTTCATTTCAATTAATTTTAATGTTACTAAAATGACTTTTGAAGATGGAAAAAACAACTCCAAGATTGATAGAACAATGGAAATAATTGCACTAATATCGTCAATTGTCCCTCTGGCTATTGGAGGGTATATTTTAATTTTGATGGGTGGGTTGGTATGAGATATTACAAATTTAATGTTAGAGATGGTTATTACATAGGGGAAACCAGGCAGTTTTCAGTATATGAAAAGGGGATGATAAGAAGAGATGAACCACTTGAAAGATTACAAATTATTCCAAAAATTAACGATAAAAATCATTTCAATTTTCAGTACGGACCCGCTACAGGGGGACTTATAGAATCATTGGATTTTAAAATAATTACAAATGGAGAGGCAATAAAGGGGATTGTTGTAAATCCGTATGTCAAAAGTAGAACCATGAGGTGTCTTAATAAAACAATAGATGAGTGCCTCCTTTTAGTTGAAAGAATAAACGGATATCATTCTGCAAGTCACTCAATAGCATTTTTATCAGCGGTGGAAGATGCACTCAATATAGACATAGCAGAAGGAACATATTACGGCAGGATTGTTATTCTCGAACTTGAAAGGATTAGAAGTCATTTATTAGTTTTGAAACGCATGTGTGAGCCTGCTGGATTCGGAGTTCCCATGTATCAGCTTTCCTACATTAATGAAATAATCACCCGGATTATATCAGATATATCTGGGCACAGATACTTTTATTCAACAAATAAATTAAACAGAGTTGATGTTGATTTTGGACTCTTGTCATCATATATCCAAACATTAATTAAAATTAAAAGGGAATTCGAAAATATATTTGACGGACTTCTAGAGTCTAAAATTTTCATTAATAGATTACAGGGAAATGGATTAATCAGAGATGATCCATTAATTGGACCAGCAGCAAGAGCTGCAGGTTTTAAAAGAGATGCAAGGTCTAATATTTCTATATTGCCCTATAAGGAACTTAATTTTGAACCGATCATATTTAATGAAGGAGATTCATTCGGCAGATTTTACATTAGGGGGCTGGAGATTTCTCAATCATTTGATCTTTGTATAAATGCCTTGGAAAGGGCAAAAAAGAGTGAATATGATTATAGCAATAATTTTTCAGGAGAAGGTGCAGCAAGGTTGGAGAGCCCGTCCGGGGATCTATTTTATTATGTAAATATAGATAACGGACTAATAAAAGATATTCAGATGTCCTCACCGAGCTATCTCAACTTGAAATCATTTATAAAGTCGGCTATAAATACTATTTTCACCGATTTCCATTTCAATTTTGAAAGTTTTGGTATATGGGTATCTGAAGTGGGGGTTGAGTTTATATGAGTAATCAATGGTTCATTAAAGGAGTGAAAAAGGGGATTTTAACTGAGGGATTTCCACAATTACCTCCTGAAAAACCGCCACTTAGACCATCATTATTAAATGGATCGTCCAATTTTAAATGCCCTGTAGGAGCCCTAGATGAAAACAAATGGAATCCAGAAAAATGCATATTTTGCGATAAGTGCAGTATGGAAATGCATTTTACAGGTGATCAAAAACTTTTTAAAATAAATAGGAAGATGAACGCCTTTAAGCGGTCTCTTTATATTTATATCATAGATAGTGGAACATGCGGTGCTTGCAACACAGAACTTTTTAATATATTTTCTCCACAGTATGATGCGAATAGATATGGCATATTTTTAACCAATACACCTAGGAATGCTGATGTTTTAGTATTAATGGGTGTAGAAACCGAAGGGATGAAATCTGTAATAGAAGAAACCTATGAGTCCATGCCGGAACCCAAGTGTGTAGTTAAGATGGGAACATGTGCAATAGGTGGTGCAGGAATAGGTTCTAAAATTTCATCCTTAGAGCCAGATGCACTGATTTATGGATGCCCCCCATCCCCGTACACAATTCTGGAAGCACTCATAGAATTAAAAGGTGATAAGCCATGATGGATTTTATAATTCCGATCTTATATCTTTTAGCTTCTGTAATAGGGATTGTTAGTAGAAAATTTTCTTATATTATGATTATATTATCTTCAGTATATTTTATATTTGTCGGTTTTAATTTTACTGTGTTAACCTCATATTTTATTCTGATCTCTTCTTTAGTTTGGATAGTTGTTAGCCTATACTCATTAAGTTACGGTAACAGTTATGGTAAATGGCTTCATATTTTAATTTCGATAGATGTTTTTGGAATGTCTCTTATACTGCTATCAACAAATTATTTGTGGCTCATAACTGGATGGGAGATCATGTCAATATCTTCTTATCTGATAATAGGCATAAATAAAATGATATATAGGCCTGCATTCGTTTTTATGGTATTCAGTGAATTTAGCACTGTTTCAATCATAATTTCGGCCATTTTAACCTTTTCAATTTCTGGATCTTTTGCGATAGAAAGCCCGGTGTCTCCTTTAATATATTTATTGGTATCATTAGGAGCATTTCTTAAAATGGGAATGTTCCCATTCATGATTGCAGAATGGCTTCCGATAGCTCATGGGAGTGCACCCGCTAATGCATCGGGGATTTTTAGTGCTACTATGACCTTAATGGGTGTATTTTTAATTTATAAAATGACTTTATTCTTGAGATATGATATTTATCTCCAATATATAGGATTATTTTTCCTAATAACAGGTGTGATCACACTTTTTTTCGGGTCCATTTATGCTTATATTTCAGAAAATACGAAAATGTTGGCCGGGTTCAGCACAATTGAAAATCAAGGTGCCATATTGATGGCTTTTGGATTGTACCTTATTTCTTCCAATTTGCTAATTAAAGATTTTATTTTAAATGTGATAATAATTTATTCCCTCGCCCACAGTTTAGGAAAAACTGGTCTTTTTCTGGCCATTGGAACTTCCGGCACGGAAGAATTTGCAACCTTAAAATATAATAATGGTAAAATATATAATTTAGGTTTATTGCTAATTACTTTATCATTATCTGGGTTATTTCCAACTATCGGAGGACTCGCGACCTGGATGTTACTAGAATCATTCTTTATGCAGGCATATTTAGGTGGCTATATCGGTGCAGTAGCAATAATTGCAGGTTCAATTTTAGCAATTTCAGAGGGTATGTCATCTGGTGCTATGTTCAAAATTATTTCATTTTTGTCTAGCAAAGATAAAGAGAATGCCCACCGTAAAAGATTGGAATCAGTTGTTATATTTTCCTTAGGTTTATCACTGACATTAATATTTATAATTTCAACCCTAATTGTGCATTCCCCCTTTGTAGGTGGAGCCCCCCCTCTATTCATACCAAATGGGTTTTCAATTATTTCCAGATTGAATTCTAACATATTCGGTATTTTAACTCCATTTTACATTACAGCTCTAATTCTCATAATTGCATTGGTTGTTTATGTTTCATTCGGTAATCCTTCCGGGAGAAATGTCAGAGTATGGAACTCTGGAATTCCAATTAATGAAAGATATACTTCCTTTGCTTATTCGAACAATATAAGGCTAATGCTAAAGAGGGTCCTCCAGAAAGGTCTTAATGAATCTCAACAGGAGCAATATTTGGTCCCGGATATATTCTGGAATAAAATGAATGAATTTGCAATTTCCCTGAGAAAATATTCCAGATCATTTTCCAGACACTTCATGAATAGTTCAATTCTGTGGTATATGATTTATATGATTATTTCTTTCTTGGCCATAGTATTGCTTGCAGCTAATATTTAATATCTATATTTATTATTTAATAATCTATATTTGTTAATTTATTAATAATACTCATAGTGTCATGGAAGTAATAAATTTCGAATGTTCCCGCATGGTCAAAAGCTTTATCTTTAATTCCTGGAACTCTTCCCAGAGGATATGTGAAGTATAACCCTTAATTCTCTTAACAATGTGTTACACACCCTTCTTAAGGTTTAAATCCATGATGATATTTAAATTGTCTGATATAACTTCCATCTCTAGTATATTATACCCATAATCGCTTCTTTTCAAGAATCAGTTCCTATAATCTCCCACCTAATGGAGAACTAGAATTTATTCTATAATTTTAGCAAAACATCACATGATACTGACAGCTGTATACAGAGTGGTCTTCATTATAGTATTTCATCTCTTTGTTAGCTATCTCTATCTTCCTAAAACATCGTACCATCATAGATAATATATCTTTCCGCAACTCGTCTCTTCCTTAAAGTACGGAGCTTTCTTCTTTATTTTTCTGTAAATCCTTAAATAATCATTTTTTATCTCTTATAGCTCTCAGGTGATTAAATTTGAAAATGCCAAGAACAGTAAAAAGATATTGTCCCTATTGCAAAAGGCATACCGTTCAAGAAATTGAAAGAGTTAAGAAGAGGAAGGCAAGCGAACTTAGGAAGGGACAGAGGAGATTCAGAAGAGTAACTTCAGGTTATGGAGGTTTCCCGAGACCTGTTTATGAAGGTAGAGAGAAACCAACAAAGAGAATTAACATAAGGTATAGATGCACAGAATGTAAAAAAGCTTATCACACCCCGACATTTAGGGCCAAAAAGTTTGAACTGGTGGAGGTTGAACAATAATGTCGGAATTTACAAAATTAAAGAATGCCAATAAGAAATTTGTAAAGATCAAATGTCCAGAATGTGGTGGTGAAACCATTACATATTCTAGGGGATCTTCAGAGGTAAAGTGCATTATTTGTAATGCTGTCATTGCTAAACCCACGGGCGGGTTAATTGAGTACAGAGGAGAAATAACAGGAGAATTTCAATGAAGAAGGATTACCCTGAAGTGGGTGACTTAGTAGTTTGTACTGTAAAAAATATAAAAGATTTCGGGGTAATAGTAACCCTCGATGAATATGGAGGGAAAGAGGGTTTTATCCATATTTCAGAAATCTCATCGGGTTGGATAAAATACATTAGAGATTATGTCAGGGAAGGTCAAAGGATTGTCTGTAAGGTTATTGATGCTAACCCGTCTAGAAATAAATTTGATTTATCCATAAGAAGGGTGAATGAGCATCAAAAAAGGGAAAAACTAAAAGAATGGAAGGAAGAACAGAGAGCATTAAAAATAATAGAGAATTTTTTACAGCATAAGGGGAACCTTAAAACTGATGATGTAGTCAATATTTTAACCGATAAATTTAATTCTTTAAATTATGCCGTGGAATTAGCTCTTCTCTATCCAGATCAGTTCTTAAAGGAGGCCAAGGTATGGACTTTGGCCAAGGAATTCGTTGAATATGTGAAAAGCACTTTGAAACCTCCTGAAGTAAAAGTGAGTGGTATTGTGACACTTCAGACAGATGCTGAGAATGGAATTGAATTAATAAAAAAAGCTTTGCTTTCTGGAAAGGAAGAGGGAATTGAGATATCATATGTTGGAGCTCCAAAGTACAGAATTGTAAGTGTTTCTACAGATGTCAAGGAAGCTGAGGAAAGGATGAGAGAGGCCGCAGAAAAGATAATAAACACGATGAAGAAATTAGGCGGCATTGCAGATGGACCAGTGAAAGAGTAAATGAAATCACTAATTAGAAAATGTCAGAAATGCGGAAATTATACCCTGGAGGAAATTTGTCCAAAGTGTGGTTCTAAAACTGTTCAGGCTTTGCCACCAAGATTTTCACCAGAAGATAAATATGGTAAATATAGATTATTAACGTATTACGGAGGTAATAAAGATGGAGACAGTAATAATAAAGGGTCAGAGTAAGTTAAAAATAAATTCACCTGTATTTATTGCAGGTCTTCCTGGTATTGGCAATGTCGGTAAGATTGCTGTAGATTATTTAATTGAAAAACTTGAGGCAAAGAAGATAGCCGACCTTTATTCCTCTCATCTGCCGCCCCAGGTAATGATAACTGAAAGTTCCAGAGCTAGGTTAGTAAGGAATGAATTATATTTCAAGAGGTTAAGAAAGAAGGATTATCTATTCTTTACGGGGGATTTTCAAGGATTAACCTCCCAGGGACAATACGACATTTCGTTTTCAATTTTAGACTATATATCTAAATTCAATCCTAATCTAATTATCACATTAGGTGGTTATCAAATAGGAAAGTTGGTAGAAGTACCAAGGGTATTAGGTGCATATACGAGCGATGATGCAAGGAAAAAATTGGAAAGTTTAGGTGTAGTATTCTCAAAAAATGAACCAGGAGGAGGCATAATAGGAGGAGCTGGTTTGCTGTTAGGCCTGGGCTATGAAATCTTTAATGTAGAAGGAGTATGCTTAATGGGAGAAACATCTGGATACTTTTCTGATCCTAAATCAGCGAAGCAAGTAGTTTCTGTTCTGGCCAAATTCTTAAACCTTGACATTGACATAAAGGATCTTGAGGACAAAGCCAAAGAAATAGATGAATTAACAAACAAGATGATGGAACTACCTGCAAGTGAAGAGAAGAAAGAAGATCTAGGATATTTTGGATAGAAAAATTAATTTTTTATCTTATTAGTCACTTTAATGTCCTTGATTACTGTAGATGGGTATTGGCCATTCTCATCCTTTTCGAGATACTTTACCATGTCCCAAATTGTTAGCAAGGATCTGGATACACAGTTTAGTGCTTCCATTTCAACCCCTGTCTTATAATGTGCCTTAACCCGGCAATTAACCTCAACCTCCTCATCGAGCAAATGAACTTCAACATCTATAGATTCAATAGGAATCATATGGCAATGTGGCAAATCATGAAATGTTTCCTTTCCACCCATAATGCCTGCTAATTTGGCAGCTTCTATCACATTTCCTTTTTTAATCTGATTTTTTCTTATTAATTCTATTGTTTCCTTCTTCAATTTTATTTTTCCTGATGCATAAGCTATTCTAAGTGATATTTCCTTGTGAGATATGTCAATCATTTCAGATAATGATTCAGTCTCTCAATTATAAAGTTTCTGTCCAATGACGTAAATAGAAAACCCAGTCTTGGTCCCGAATCCTTACCAAGGAATATTTGATAAAGTAAGTTAAAACATGATTTCTGATCCCCAACGGTCTCTTTGCAAGATTCGTGAATTATTTTATTGACCTCATTGGGTGTAAGATCAGTGTGGAGCCTTTGCTTCAAATAGCTAAGGAAATTCTTTTGATTCTCATTTATATCCATGGACGGCGGAACTTCGAGTATTTTGATCTTAAATTCATCAGGGGCAAAATTTTCTAACCAAAATTTAGCCGCATTTATTCTCCTCATTAAGTGAGAAAGGTCTCCGGATAGATCATAACCCGACCTTTTTAGGGATGCCATTATTTCATTAATGTCCTTTTTTAATTGGACCAAGTTTATTATGTGAGAGAATGATACTTGAACTGGCATGCTTTCTGGTATTCCATTTACCTGCGAAAGTTCATAGATTCTTTTCAAATCTTCAAGCCTTTCAGTATCGTTAGGTTGTTCTTTGCCGAAATAAATCCTCTCGTATATATCGTATTCATTAACCAGAGATATTAGGCCTCTTCCAGTGTCCATCTCAATATGTCTTTCAGGATTGTTCCTTGCAATCAAAAATCTTAGTACCTCGGGAGGTACCATTCTTACCATATCTATTGCCCTTACCAATATACCCTTGGATGAGTGCATTGCACCCATTCCCCGCAAATGTATCCACTCATAAACAATTGGGAAGGGGGGGTCAATGCCAAATACCTCTTTAGCAATCCTTTTTCCTGTATCATAAGAACCACCGGCTGAAGCATGGTCCTTACCGAAAGGCTCCACCGTTACTCCGAGAACCAACCATTTGGCTGGCCACTCGACCCTCCAAGGAAGTTTTCCATTTCCGTTTCTTATATCTCTTCTCCCTGTATTTCCACAGTTTTCGCATCTATACTTGGCAACGGGCCATTCATAACTTTCTATAACGGTCTTATCTATCCTCCCACAGGATTCACATTCAACGTTGAATGGATAGTATTCGCCTTCTATTTGTTTTCCAGATACTTCAGAAAGAATGCTTGCAATTAATTCTCTTTTTTCCATAGCTACTTTTATGCTTTCATTAAATAATCCTTGCTCGTAAAGCTCGTGTGTTCTTAGAAAAACTGGATTGGCTCCCACCAGTTTCATTGTTTCAATAAATGGTTCTATGAATTGATCACTCCAGGATTTGTGCTTTCCATCCGGTGCCGGCGTTTTAAAGAGTGGAGTCCCGATGTACTTTGAAAAAGATTGATCTATGCCTGCAGGTACCTTTCTCAATGGATCCATATCATCAGCTTCATAATAGAATTTAGCGGACTTGCCTGAAGACTTAAGAGCTCTATACACTAATTCTCCAGTAAGAACTTCTCTCATGTTACCTACATGGATCTCACCGGATGGACTTATGGCTGTAGATATGACTGCGTTATCTTTAATTTTAGAAGCTGCAACATCTGCCCAATGCATTATCCAATCATCCTTGCCCTTATTAGACCTCTTATCGGTACACCTAAAATTTCATCTTTTTCGGTTTTATTTACAATTACCACTATTAAAACTGGTTCTCCACCTTCCGATTTAACTGCCTCAATAGCTTTTGAAACAGTTTCCCCGGTGCTCACCACGTCATCCACTATGACTACTTTCTTTCCAGTTACCTTTGCATAATTGCTAGAAAATGAGCCTTCCCCTTTATGTGGAGACGGCCTAAATATGGCGATTTCTTTCCCGAGTATATCTGATATGAATGTGGCAAATGGAATTCCATTTATGGTAATACCTAATATTGTGTCGGGCTCAATCCCTCTGCTGTAAAGTTCTTCGTTAATAATGTCTGCCATGATTTCTGAAAGATAATAGATTCTAGAACTGTATACACCTATGCTCCTCCAGCCTATTTTAACATCCCTGGGTGCCTCTTTGCCTTTATATTCACCACTCAGGAGCCATAGGATAGTGTTCAATGATAAATGCATTTCCGTTGAAATTTCCTTGTCACTCAACCCTTTTTCCTTTAATTCTTTGGCCTTTTTAGCTAATTCTTCAATGCTTTTCATATTAATCACCCTCAGTACTCATAGGGGTCATCACAGCACTAGCTCAGCTGACCCTCTTTTCATCATTCTATTTGTAATATATGTTATCTATTTAATTTTATAGGATTTCCCAAATTCAAGCAATTGTGAATAATAGAAATATGTAAATGGTATTTCTAATTATGTACGATTTGCTGGATGCAAGAATTCTTGACAGAAATGCGATTTATTACAATGTTGACATGGAGAAGCTCATGGAAAACGCAGGTGCCGCAGTAGCCAATTTCGCATCAAAATTGGGAAATAAATTTCTTGTAATTGTTGGACCGGGAAATAACGGGGGAGATGGTTACGTAGCTGCTAAAAACCTGAAAATGATGAAAAAGGATGTACAGATTAAAATATTGTTGGAACCTGAGTCACCCCTTGCTATAAAAAAGAAACATGAGTGTGAGAAAATTGGAATCCCATTTTACAACAGTGAAAATTATAATGAATTTGATGTTATAATCGATGCCTTATTGGGAATAGGCATAAAGGGCATTCCAAGAGAGCCTTATTTTTCGGAAATCAATAGAATTAATCAATCCAGAGCCTTAAAAGTATCTGTGGACGTCCCATCTGGATTCCCTTCAGATCATTCAGTGAAGGCAGACTTCACTGTTACCATGCAATTTATTAAAAAAGGAATGAATGAATCCAGATGCGGTAAAATAATAGTCGTTGATGTTGGTTTTCCTCCCGAAACAATATATAACATTGGCCCGGGGGAAATGCTAGCATTCCCTAAAAATTCCCCAGACTCCCATAAGGGGGATAATGGAATTTTGATTGCCGTAGCGGGATCCGCTGAATATTATGGATCGGCTGTTTATACTGTAAAATCAGCATTAAGAATGGGGGTTGATCTTGTTTATTTGTTTACTCCTGTAATGGCTGCCAATAGGATTTCACCTCATGTTTACGATGTGATAATTAGAGATTCTGGAAGAGAATATTTTGAAATTAGAGCCGATCTCTTAAATATGATCGAGAAAAAAAATGTGGGGGTAGCTATAGGTCCTGGATTATCTAAAAATAAAGTAGCATTGGAAAACGCCAAAAATGTAATTCACTTTTCATTGGCTAACAAAAGGCCAATAGTAATAGATGCAGATCCCCTCATAATTTCAAAGGATTTCAATTATGAAGGGTTAGGTGTCCTTACTCCCCATTATGGAGAGTTTAGAAATTCATTTGATCTAGATCCAACTGAAGAGAATGCTAAGAAAATAGCCAAAGATATTAATGCAGTAATTTTTTTAAAAGGTAAGGTTGACATAATCACCGATGGATATCGTGCCAAATATAACAAAGAATTCCACCATGAATCTATGACACGTGGAGGGACAGGTGATTTGTTAACTGGAAGTATTGGTGGACTACTATCAAAGGGTGTCGATCCATATCATGCTGCGTGCCTTGCCTCATATATAGTAGGAAAATCAGGATTGTTGGCTTTCAAGAAACTTGGGTATTCATACTATACTTCAGAAATACTTGATAATTATTCAATAGTAATGAATGAGAAATAAATTTAATAGGATGAAATAATCAGAAATCATATGTTAATGGCAAGCGAAATAATGAGAAGGAAAGTTATAACAATAGAGCCTGATGAAACCATTGCAACTGCAATATCAAGAATGATTGAGAACAACATACATCATTTGCCTGTTACTTCATCAAAGAAGTTTTTGGGCATGATAGGTTTTGATTCATTGTTGAGGAGGTCCGTTATTCCTGTCTCCACAAAAGTTTCAACATTAATGGAATACGGACCTAGGGGAAAGGAAGACTCAAGTGCAATAGATATTGCAAAATTGATGGTGGATGCTGGGAGAAAAGCAGTTGCCATAGTAGACGGTGATGAAAAATTAATTGGGATAATTACCACCACTGATATTATTAAAAATATTTCAAAGATAATTAATCCTTCAGAATACAAAGTAGGGGATATAATGTCAAAAGAACCCATAACGGTAAATGAAGATGATGATGTTGATCTTGCCATAAAAACCATGAGAGAGATCGATGAATTTTCATTGCCAGTTGTAAATGAATATGGCAAGCTGACTGGAATAATAAATATTGAAGATTTCAGCAGAGCTTATTGGCGAGATAAGGAGAAAATGTCTCAGGGCGAGTACTATAGAAACATGGGAAAAATAAAGGTAAAAGATGTTATGGTTCCACCAGTATTTTCCAAGGAGGAAGATTCCTTAACTAAATGTTTAAAGCAGATGGATGAAATGAATTCAAAAATATGCGTAGTTGTCGACAATGAATTCAAACCAATAGGAATATTGACACATTCAGATCTGTTGGATGAGATTGTGAAATTGCAACCACAAGAAGGTGTACTTGTAAACATTTCTGGAATCAATTTCCCAGATTTGGAAACTTATGATAGGATATATGAAATCATACAGAGAAGAATTAAGGGATTTGGAAAAATAAATAGATTAACCCCGAAAATACTTAATTTACATTTTGAAGAGCATAAGCAGCAGTCTGGTGAGATAAAGTACTCTGTCAGAGGCAGGTTAACCACAGAGTCAAGAACATTTTATGCACGTGCATGGGACTGGGATTTATTTAATGCAGTGAGAGAGTTGATGGACGAATTTAAAAGAATGATTGAAAAAGAAAAAGAAAAAAGGTTGGGGGAGTAAGTGCATAATCTTGATAATTATCTAAACTATTTGAACAGGTACTCAAATTTTTCAGAAGTTTATTTTTCAGGAACATTGGCAAATGGTATAAGCTTTAAAAATGGAAGTTTAAGCCAGGTATCCAGCAGTAACAGTTCTGGATATGCATTTCGCGCTTTAGACAGATCGATCTCTTTTGGAGCCACCAATGAAGAAGAATGGTCAATCGTTAAAGAACATCTGGATAGGGTAATAGAAAATTCAAGGGTTCCGGGAAGGAATAAATTGTCAAATGAGGGAGTATTCAAAGATAAATGGGAGGTTGCTGTAAAAAGAAAGATAGAAGATATGGCTTTAGAAGATAAGATTTCCATTTTAAAGGATATTGATCAAATTCTAATTGAAAAGAAAATACCCATGAGGATTCTTTCTATAGCAGATATAAGGCAAAAAGAGATATTGGTGAATTCAGAAGGGACAGAGATAGAAGGAGACATTTCTAAAGTTGCGTTTTTTGGAGTCATAGGTTATTACGAGAACGGAAACTTTGAACAGAGGTTCGTACAGCTAGGATTTTCGGGAGGATATGAAGCCCTTGAATATTGGGACCTCTTCAATACTATCAGCAATGAAGCTGAAGCTTTAAAAAGGTCAGTATTTGCTAAATCAATAAATCCTGGTTATTACGATCTGGTGGTTGGGCCTGAAATTTCAGGAATAGTAGCACATGAAAGCGCCGGGCATCCCATGGAATTAGATAGAATACTCGGGAGGGAAATGTCCCAAGCCGGTGAATCGTTCATTAAGTTTCAAGATATGGGGAAACAGGTAGGAAGCCAACATGTTAATGTTGTTGATGATCCTACTATTGAGCACAGTTATGGATACTATAAATATGACCGGGACGGCGTCAAGGCGAAGAAGAGATACTTGTATAAAAATGGAATAATAAATGAATTTTTGAGCAACAGGGAAAGTGCTGGTAGAGTCAATCTTAAAAGCACGGCTGCCTCTAGAATATCGGAGTGGGATAAAGATCCAATACCTAGGATGAGTACTACCTTCATAGAACCAGGAGAATACAGTTTAGAAGAGTTGATAGAGGATGTCAAACATGGTATTTATATGAAAAGCTACAATGAATGGAACATAGATGACATAAGATTTAACGAGAAATACGTCGGGCTTGAAGCTTATATAATAGAGAATGGGAGAATAGGAGAACAAATTAGAAGACCTACACTGGAAACAACCACAATTAAATTCTACAGTTCTATTGATGCTGTTGGAAAGGATCTTAAATTTTTTGCCGGAACTTGCGGAAAGGGGGATCCCATGCAGGGTGTAGATGTTTGGATGGGTGGCCCGCATGCAAGACTTAGGAATATTTACATGCGGTGATATTTATGGATGCAGTAGAAGCATATGAATTTATAAAAAAATATGATTTCGAAGAGGTAATTGTTAGAAAATTATCAACAAAAACACAGCAAGTTAAATTTTCAAACAATGAAATAGATATAACCAACAATTGGGATGAAACCGGCTTTGATATATATGTAACCAAAGGTAGAAAAATCTATAATTTCGATGTAAAGAATGAAAAAGATTTGGAAAAAAGTGTGATTAATGCGGAAAAGGCTTTAAGGCTTTTAGAAGACAATCCTGATTATTTTAAAATAAATTCTGAAAAATATCAATATAGAAGTAGGTCTAACCGAATTATTAAAATTTCAAATTTCGACATATCTCAATTTACCAAAGATTTCCTAGAGGACAATATAAAATTCGCAAAAAGAATAGGGGGTACGATTTATAAAAAAAGTATGGAGCTCGAAGTCGTGACAAATTACAATAATTTTAAGGATTTAAATAAATCAATAGAATTTAATGTGAGAGCATTCAATGAAAACGATATTCCTACACAGCAATCTTTTGCAACATCCCATGATGATGATCTTGAAAATATTTACAAAGTTGGTGAAGAATTGAGGGATCACCTCAGGATGCTTGGTAAAACTGTACAGGGAAGCGAAGGAACCTATCATGCTGTACTTCATCCATTGTTTTTTGCCTCAATAGTTTCTTATACATTGCCCATGGCTTCTGCTTATCAGGTAGATTCTGGAATATCGTTTTTTGCTGGAAGATTGAATCAGAAGATAGGTTCATCGTTGTTTACCTTGTATGATGATGCAACCGATGATAGCATGTTTGGTTCAAGGATAGCTGATGATGAAGGCGTACCTACTAAAAAGACTCCAGTAATAGAGAAAGGATTTGTGAAGAATTATCTCCATAATACGAGTACCGCTATAAAATTTAATTCTGAAAGTACAGGAAATGCTGGAATAATATCACCAACCCCCTGGCAGGTCTCGGTAGAACCAGGTACCGAAGATCCAAAGGAAATGATAGAATCCATAAGGGATGGACTTTATATTGTTAACACATGGTACACAAGATTCCAGGACTACAGAGAAGGAATATTCTCCACTATTCCCAGAGACGGAATTTACAGGATAAAAAATGGGGAAGTAATTGAAAGTTGGACAGGAATGAGAGTTTCTGATTCCCTTATTAATATTTTCAAAGGCATAGAGGGAGTTTCTAGGGAAACCAAGAAGGTTAAATGGTGGGATGAAACAATGTATTCAAAAGTTCCCTATGTGTACGTTAGCAAATTGAATATAACAAAAAGCAAATAAATAAATAAATTTAATATTTTTATTTATTCTTACTCTGTCCAAACTTTGTGCATCTTCTTTGCTTTCTCCAATCTCTTGGCTACTACCTTCCAGTCAATGAGATTCAAATACGCATTTATGTAATCCTTTCTATTGGTCCCGTAGTCTATGAAATATGCGTGCTCAAAAACATCTAGAACCAGCAGTGGAACTAGAGTTACGAGGCCTCCAATATTGTGGGCATCATAAAGGAGATTATACAATTTTCCATCTTCAAGGTTCAAGCCTAGAACTGCCCATCCTCTTCCGGCCATACCTGTGGCAACGAACTCATCTTTCCACTTTTCAAAAGTTCCGAAGCTCTTTTCGATCTCTTCCTTTACTTCCTTTGGAACTTCCGGCTGCGAATCTGTTAAATTTTCGAAATAATATTGATGCAGATACATTCCATTTCCGTTAAAGGTTTGTTCTAATTTCAGTGCCCTGAATTCGCTGTATGTTGCGGCACTTTTGGAGAGGTCAACGGTTCCAGATGCCAATTTATCAGCTATTTCATTGCTTTTATTTACATATCCATTATACAATTTCAGATGCTCTGCGAGCATTCTCTCGCTAATTCCTTTCAAACTCTTATAAGAAGGTAATTTTGCTGTGAATCCAGCCATAATTTTCACCTATTCCATTATTGATTAATCATACTTAAATTATTTGAACCTTTTTTTCTGAATATTGTGCCCAATTATTATTTTCCTGATTTCATTAGTACCCGCACCTATTTCATATAAAAGTGCGTCCCTGTGATATCGTTCCAATGGGTATTCACTCATATATCCATATCCGCCAAATATCATAATAGCATGTTTGGTTATCTCGGTTGCAGTTTCTGATGCAAAAAGTATGGATGAAGCAGCATATGAGGGATCGAGCAACTCCTCTTTAGTCATTAATGCAGCTTTGTAAGCTAATAGCCTCGCAGCCTCCAGCTTAGTAAACATATAGGCAAGCCTCTCTTGAATAAGTTCAAAATCCCCTATTTTTTGGCCAAACTGTTCCCTGGACGTGGAATAATTAATAGAATCTTCAAGTGCCCTTCTGGCTATACCTAAAGGCCCAAAAGCAAGAACCGCCCTTTCACTGTTTAAGCCTGACATTATAATTCTCCTTCCATCACCCTCGTTTCCCATTAATCTATCCTTCCCCACAACAATATCATTGAAAACTACTTCTCCGGTAGGCGAACCTCTCATCCCCATTTTCTTTAATTTCTTAGGAGTTTCCACACCATCGGCTCTTTCCAGTAAAAAGGCAGAGTAAATTGATCCATTTCGAGCATAGGTTAAAAATAAATCTGCAATAGGTGCATTGGTAATGAATATCTTCGAACCATTTATCTTGTATTTTTCATCTTCCATTTTATTGTAAGTGGTTTTCATTGAGCCTATAGCATCTGATCCTGCTCCTGGTTCTGTCAAACACAGAGATCCTATTAATTCGCCTTTGGACATCTTATCTAAATATCTTTCCTTCTGATGCTTAGAGCCGTTTCTGTTTAGATTATCCATGACCAGATTTGAGTGGGCTCCATAAGATAATCCTATGGATGCTGAATAATAACTTAGTTCTTCGAGTATCAAGCCTTGGGTTAAATAATCCAAATTGGCACCCCCATATTCTTCTGGTACTGTAATACCGAGAATCCCAAGGCTACCCATTTCTCTGAATAATCCCTTAGGATCAAATTCATCACTATCGATTTTGTTTGCTATCGGTTCAATTTTTTTCCTGGAGAATTCTGAAACCATATTCAAAATGGATTCTGTTTCAGGAGAGAGCTTAAAATCCATAACAATCATCCAACTAAGTTAATTAAAAATTTAAAATTTTCTAGTAATTCATTTAATACGGTGAAATTTTCATGAAATTTAAATAATAATTATAAATTGTTCAATCATGGATCTCCACTTCTACCCGTCAATTGAATTGGAGGCTATGCTGTATGGCATATGCAGGGGATCCTTAACAAAAGATATACAATGCGTACCAGATTACGAATGCAAGGGAGATATTTATCTGGGACCAGTAGGGGTCGTGAAACTTGCTGATAGGGAGATTATTGATTCAGGAAATATTTTTTCGAACTTTATGGGACCTAATTACTATTATGAAAAAGAGGAAGATTATGTCAATATCAAAAAGGGGGATATGGTTTCCAAATTTTATGCAAAATTGTTGCTAAATAGGGAAACAAGGGAAGGATTAAATTTGCCTTTAGTGCTATCCCCGTATGATGAATTTATTAATCGCTCTACGGGGGAGGTATTTGCTACTTTTAAGATAGACCTGTTTTCAAAATGGGCTGATAGATTTGGTGAAATTCCGATGCCTCTGTATCTGGCAACTTTAAAAAATAATATGTTTATTAACAGTGACTTAGTTGAGGAATATATAAGGAAGTCTATCAAATTTCTCCACTACAATTTAGATTCAATTTTAAGGGATATCATAGACAACAGTAAAGTGATAGAAGAGCTTAACCTCCATAAATTGTCCATATTTAATTTTATAAACCGTTCTTCATTTTCCTTAAAATTAGAGGATAAGATTTCGATAGAGACTATAGATAAATATCTATAAACATTTAGAAAGTAATTTATCAAATACTTGCATGATGATCATATGGGGGACTATTTAGAAGAAATAATTGATAAGGTTAAGCAAATGGATTTTAAGGATTCCATAGATTTTTCTTTGAAATTCAAAAATATCGTAATTTTTGGGATGGGTGGATCCGGTATAGCCGGAAAGATTTTTCAGGATCTATTTACAAAATTTCCTGTTATTTCAATAGATTCATATGAATTTCCCCAATATATTGATGAAAATACACTCTTCATTTCCATCAGCTACTCTGGTAATACAGAGGAAACTATAAGAGCTACAGATATGGCAATAAAAAGGGGGGCCAAGGTATGGGCGATCACCTCTGGTGGAGAACTATCGAAAATGGTAAAAAATGTAATCCTAATTCCTAAAGGACTTCAACCTAGATCATCAATTGGCTATCTTTTAAATCCACTGCTTCTAGGATCTGGGTTGGCGAATGATGACTCCCTCAAAGAAGCAAAGGAAAATATTGAAAAATTAAATAGGGAACATGAAGAAATGAAAATAATCGCTGATGAGATATATTATGGGAATAAAATTCCTGCCATATTTGGATTCCCTCCATACAAATATGTAGCTTACAGACTTAAAACTCAGTTCAATGAAAATTCAAAGGTTTTAGCCTATTGGAGCTACTTCCCGGAATTAAATCACAATGATACAATGCCTTTGAAAAGCACTTACAGGAAAGAGCAATTCTATTTTATAGCTTTAACTTACCCTAATATTAATGAGATTTATCTTAAAAGGCTTAAAATAACATCAGAAATCTGCGATTTCAATTATAAGGAAGTAAGAGCCATGGGCGAGTCTCTAGCATCACAAATATACACATCAATACATCAAGGCGATCTAATATCTTATTATCTTGCGAAAAGAAGGGGTGTAGATCCCAGAGATGTAAATATAATTGAGGAACTTAAGAGGCGTTTATCTTAGAGCTTGGCGATGTGATATTCCAATAATTTTTAATGATATTTTAACGACTTCATAACTATTTATCCGCAGAACAAATCTTTAGTGGATTTATAGAATGAAATCTATGTCCATTGATACTAAATAATTACCAGCCCTAAGGTTATAATATTAGTTCTTAAATTAAACGTGATCGCATTTCGAATTGACCAGTCTTTCCTTGTTTAACTGTTTTATTATAAATTGCTCAGTTTATGGGATAAACATTAAAAATTATTTGAAATAAGGATATGCATCATTTATTTATAATAGTAAATTCTTGCTGACTTGAAATGCCTATAATAAAAAGGGAGGAATTGATTGAGGCATTGAAAATTGTTTTCGAACCATCAGGTATGACAAAAAAAGAAATTGAAGAGCTGGCTGATTATGTGCTTAGTTTCTTTGGTTATGAAAAGACCTTGATAGATAATATTTTAAGCCAACAGGATAGAGATATATTTTATACCCTCCAAGACACCGGAATATTAACAACTAGCAGCGAGAATATAACCTTGCAGAAAGGCAAGCCGTGGAGGATTCATTATTGGCACATTAATCTTGATAAGATACATTCAATCATTAACGAACACAAAGCCAAAGAACAGGATGTTTATGAAAAGATTTTCAGAGATCTCGAGGAGCAATAATATAATTAATTTCTATTTTTTGAATTATCGAAATTTATTCCCATTTAATTTTTCAAAGGTATGAGTTTTCTAAATCCCTAATCCATTTATAGATTACAAAAATAAATTCAATAGGGTCATTCTTTATATGCCACACGATAATTTCAAACAAAATTAAGGAGAAAACAAAAAATCACTACAATCATTCAATGAAATTGAAAACCTTATACCCTATCGATAAAATAACAATTTCAGATATTTAGATCTTAATAAAATTTGTTTCAAGTGAGGAAAAGCTTCAAAAATTTACCGCAGATAAGTATGAGAGTATCTCATAATTTAGATAAAGGTTTGAATCTTTCAATGAAATTTATTATGAAGCCATTGATATGGAAAAATAAGAAAAAAGGCAATATAATCAATAGTTACCGCTATATATACTCGGACAACTTGCAATATTTCTAAAACTTAGATGTTGTTGATCCATCATTTGCTCAGGGAACTACATTACCTGAACCTGGCGGATTAAGCCCACGGGGGATTCTTGAAATTTTAATAAGTATAAATATAGACAAATTTGGAGTAGATATTACCGAAGTTATCCCTGGTTAGGATTATAACGGGATCACCCAGATACTTGCGATGAATATCACTTTGATTTGTTTATATAAATTTTAAAAATGATGCTCCGGACGGGATTTGGACCCGTGTCGTCGGCTCGAAAGGCCGATATGCTTGACCGGACTACACCACCGGAGCTTGACGGTAATTTTTTACTTGTATAAAATCTTGGTGAATGTGTCTTAGAGATAAGGGAAAATTAAAATATTGTTTATATCTACCTTATCAACTCAAGTGAAGTCCCATGACTGATACAGTTGAACAGTTTATGACCAAAAAGCCCTTTGTTTTGAAGCTTCCATCCAACGTCTCAGAAGCTATGAAAATAATGGCCAAAAGAGATGTGGCTGCAGTGCCGGTAACAAATTCTAAGGGGGAATACGTGGGAATAGTTACCAGGAGGGATATTCTTGAGAATCCAAAAGAAGATGAAATATCCCTCTTGATGAGAAAGGATCTTCCTACATTATCACCAATTGACCCCATAGGAAAGGCTGCAGAATATTTTGTAAAATTAAGAAGAAGACACCTGCCAGTTATAGAGAATAATAAAATTGTTGGTATATTAACTCCATATGATCTGCTTGATGCCGTAATAATCAAGAATCCTCAAAAGACTATAAGGCAAGTTATGAATTCCATAGCTATTCCAGTTTATTACAAATCAACTGCTAGAATGGTTGAGAAAATAATTAGATTGACGAAAATTACAGCCTTTCCAGTCCTAGACGATGATGGGAAGTTAGTAGGAATTATTACAGAGAGAGATCTCCTGAATGGAGCGAATCTTGATGTTAAAACTGTGTCATCACAATTGGGCATAGGAGAGGATGATGATTCTTGGAGCTGGGAATCATTGAGGGATATTTTTACATTCTATTATACGGTTAGGGATCTAAAATTACCTGACATAACCATAGATAAAATCATGTCAAAAGAACCAAAAACAATTTTCGAAGGATCTACAGTAGCTGAAGCAGCCAAAATTATGAAAAAGAACAAATTCACCCAACTCCCAGTCAATGATCTGGAAAATGATATAAGCGGAATGGTTTATGATTTTGATATAATATCCTCTTTGTTATGAAGGACGAGATTGATCAAGAGGAAGTTGCGAAGAGGAGGGGAATTTACTTTCCTGCTTTTTCAATATACGGTGGATCATCTGGATTATTTGATTATGGTCCATACGGGTCATTAATAAAGGACAATATACAAAACATTTGGAAAGAAATGATATTTTCTGAAGGGCCCGTAGCTATGCTAGATTCACCTGCCCTTACCCTTCAAAATGTTTTAAAGGCTTCGGGGCATTACGATCGTTTCTTCGATTATTCTGTCCAATGCAAATCTTGTAATACTAAATTTAGAGCGGATGATATAGTAGAATCCTTGGGATTGAAAGTGATTCTAGATAGAGATTATCTTAACAATATTATTAGAGAGAAAGGTATTAAATGCCCAAAATGTGGTGGAGAATTTGATGACGTCAGGATACATAAGTTAATGTTTCAAGTAGACCAAGGGGAAAATATGGATCCCCTATTTCTTAGACCAGAGACAGCGCAGGGCATATTTGTTAATTTCAAGGAATTTTATAGATTCTTTAGAGAAAAGCTTCCGTTTGCGGTAATCCAGATTGGCAGAGGATACAGGAATGAAATTTCACCAAGGAGGGGCCTTTACAGATTACGGGAGTTTAATATGATGGAATGTGAAGTATTTCTTGACCCAAAAGATGAGAAGTGGGTCAAGGAGCCTTACGATGATGTTAAAATTCATTACCTTACAAACAAAGATGAGGACTTGTTCATGACCCCCAAGGAGGCATATGAAAAGGGGATAATTAAATCTCAACCACTGGCCTATTTTACAGGTTTTGCTTTTAAGTTCTATAGTAGAATAGGTCTTGACGTAAATAAAATAAGGTTTAGGCAGCACAAGAAAGAAGACCTATCTCACTATTCTTCGGATACCTGGGATGCTGAAGCACTCACAGATATAGGTTGGATAGAAATTACAGGTATAGCCCATAGGGGAACATACGATGTAGGTCGCCATATTGAGTATAGCTCCAGAGATCTTTATGCACAGCGGCTTGTAGAACCGCACAAGGAGAAGAAGATTGAATTAGAACCAAACTTTAAGGAAATAAAAAGGGACTTTGGAGATAAAGCTGGTGAAATAATAAAGGCCATAAATAACGGTAACTCAACCGTTTTCCTAAACAACAAGCAAATTTCATTAGAAAAATACATCATCAGAAAGGAAGTTGAAGTTACAGTTGACAGGGAGTCTTTTGTCCCGATAGTTGTGGAACCCTCATTTGGTTTGGATAGGATTATTTATGCACTTCTAGATCATAATTTTGATAAGAGAGAGGAAAACGGGTATGTTTATCTTAAAATACCTCCACAGGTTGCACCTTTTATTGCAGGCGTTTACCCACTTTTCCCCAAAGAAGATTTAGAAAAGGTTGCAAAAGATATTTACCAAAAATTATTGAATGACGGATTCAAGGTAATTTATGATGATTCTGGGTCTATCGGTAAAAGATATGCCAGATATGATGAGGTTGGAGTGCCATTTGGAATCACCGTTGATTATGATACTTTGAAAGATTCTACTGTAACCATAAGGTTTAGAGATACAACAGAACAGATAAGGGTTTCAATAAATGATCTAACATCAAAATTAAGGGAACTTCTATGGACTGGAAAGAAAAATTGAAAGCTGCAGTTGAAGAACTTAGATGGGTAATACCGGATAAAGTTGGAGTAGTATTTTCAGGGGGTCTTGATTCCTCCTTTTTAGCCTATATTTCAAACATGTGGGATAAGGATGTACATCTTTATTCTGCAGGAACCATAGACTCGGCTGATTTCAATTGGGTATTCAAAGCTGCCGATTACCTAGGTTTGCCTTTGAAGTTCATAACCATAGATGAAAACAACATTCTGGATTCAATCAAAATGATTAAAAGGATAGACCCTAATTCTGATGCACTTCAGGTACTTTTTGACATCCCGTTGTATTTCGTCAGCTCAGTGGCTTATGAAAGTAACTTAGTAAGTGGTCAAGGCTCTGATGAACTTTTTTTAGGCTATAGAAAATATGAAAAGAATGATACGAGCTCCAAAGATTTGGAAAAACTATTGAATAGGGATTTACCCAGGGAAATTAAAATTGCCAAGAATTTTGGGAAGACCTTGATTGCCCCATATCTTAATGATTCATTCATGGATGTTGCAAAAAATATACCTTTCGAATTCAAAATTGCAGATGGCATTCATAAAAAAATACTCCGGGAGGTGGCCATAGAATATGGATTAAATCCTGAGATAGCAATGCGACCTAAGAAAAGCGCCCAATATTCGAGCGGTGTAAAATATTTAATAGAAAAGATTGCAAAAAACAATGGAAAAAAGGTCTATGAATTTATTAGGGACTTGTAGTTATTATAGATTTTGACATTCTTTTTTATAATCTCTTCTACATCTATTCCCTCAAATTTTCCTTCCTCATACAGTATCTTGCCATTTACTATGGTATATTGCACATTCCTTCCGCTTCCTGAATAAATTAGGGATTCTATTTCATGACCTTCTGATGGTTCCATGTTCAATCCCTTATTCAAGATAGCTAAGTCAGCCAGATAACCCTCCTTGATTAGACCTACCTTCTTCTTTAACACTTTATATGGATTTATGGTCATAAACTTAAAAATTTCTACTGCTGGAACTGCGGTGGACTCCTCCCTGTAATTTTTTTGAAGGTAGGACGCTACCCTTCCGGTTTCAATCAGATCAAGATGATTTGAAGATGTAGCAGAGTCAGTACCCAGAGTTACATTAACACCGTATTGAAGCATTTCTAATATGGGTGAAAAATTTCCATTTCCTAGCTTCATGTTACTTACAGGATTGTTCACGATTGTGGCACCATATTTTCCAAGAGTTTTTATTTCAGATAGAGTTAAATAAACACCGTGTGCTCCAATGAATTTATCTGAAATTACTCCAATACCCTCCAGGTATTCAACCGGTCTTTTCTTCTCTTTTTTTACAAGATCATAAACTTCTTTTTTATTTTCGCTTAGATGCATAGTCATGGGCAGATCAAACCGATCTGATAACTCCTTAGCTGCTAATAAATCATCTCTGGTTGTAGAGTAAACACCATGAGGCGCAGGCAATGGTATTATCAGTTCATGATTCCTAAAGTTTCTAATGAAATTTTCTGCATTTTTTATAGGATCTCCTTTTTGTGTAGTAATTTCCTTGTTTACTATTGCCCACCCCAGAAAACCTCTAATCCCTATTTCGTTTACTGCCCTTGCTATTATATCTTCAGAATAATAAAGATCCATGAATGCAGTTATTCCATTTGAGAGCATCTCGAGAATTCCCAGTTTGGCACCCCAATAAATTTCTTCATCCGTCCTATTTGAATCCAACATGAAACCCCTGTTCAGAAAAGCATCAAACTTCAGATCGTCAAAAAGGCCCCTCATGTTGGTCATAGCAATATGTGTATGCATATTTACAATCCCGGGGATAACTAACTTATTAGAGGCATCTATTACATATTCTGCCTCCTGTGATATTTTCTGTTTTATCTCTGATATGATATTTCCATCGATGTATATGTCTCCTTTGAAATTATTACCATCTGGGTTTAAGATAGTTGCATCCCTTATCTTAATTTGCATGAACGAACATTGTTTGATTTTATAATAATTTATAGCTTTATGGAAAACTATTCCGCAACTGCTAGAGAATCATTAAAAGGAGTGCCCCTATTATGCAAGTTATAAAGAGGAAAAGGAATGAAAACTTTGTGAACCTTAAAATATCCTTAACCCTCATGTTTCTGAATGCTATAAGGTTGGCTAAGGAAGCAACCAGAGTACCATTACCACCAATATCTACACCATAGGCAAGCGCAGGCCAGTTGGCCACTTTTCCGAATAAAACGGTTGTTGGTACGTTGCTTATAAATTGGCTTAAAATCAATGAATAAACATAGATGTCAATAGCATTACGGGGTATTGTGATTCTTAGGATTTCCCTTGCTAAATTTACATCGTAGAAAATCAAAATGAATGTTAATATAAGTCCTACATCCACCTTAGAAAGATTTGATGGTTCATTTAAAAGCATGGAAATTATAGATATTGAAATGGATAAAGTGAAAATATAGTAAGGCCATCCCAGCAAAAATGCCAATATTATTATTAAAAGCAATACAAAATTTGGAATAAATAAATACATATTTACATAAGGAGTTTCGTCTAATTTATTCTTAAAATCTCCCGTTTTTAAAAGCATTATTATTATTAAAAGCATGAACGAAGAGATCAAGAATGGAGGAAACATAACCTTAAGGAAAAGAACGAAATTTCTTACGCTTTCGCGATAAATTATAATATTTTGCGGATTGCCGAATGGCATCAACATAGATCCTACATTTGCGGCAATTGCCTGAAATATTATTACATCATCCACATCTTCCCTTGAGAATTTTCCTATGGATACTGTTATGGGTACTAAAACCAATAAGGCAACGTCATTGGTTAAGAACATTGAAAGTAAGAGAGTAAGTACTACTGAAAAAAGGAAAAAGGTTCTCTTGTTATTGAAATTCTGGAGTATTGTAAATGATATCCTATCAATTCCTCCTGAAGATAAAAGGGCGGCATTGACAACTATTAAAGATGCAAGTATCCAGATTGTATACCAATCTATGAGTCCCGATACAAATATTCTTTTAACAGCAATAGATAATATGATATAAGCTGCTATCAGTATAATTAGCAACAGCCTGTTTATGGTTAGCTTCATTTACACTTTCTTAAAGTGTTTTTTTCAATAGTTCATCAATTTCTGGCCCTACCGCTTTAATAATTGAATTAACAAGTTCTTCCTTCATTTCCTGGGGGAGTGATACTACTGCAACTTCGACCAGTATCTTTGTCATCTTGGCTATTGCTGTTCCCTCAATAAGTTTTGCCCTTACAAATTCCTCCAGAGATTCCCGAAATTCCTTTTTCATTCTTGGATCCTTGTTTACCTTTTCCATTATGATGGATTTTATTTCCTCCTTGTAAATGTCCCTTATGGCGTCATAAATAAGATCTTCAGAAATTGTAACCTTCTTTATATCATCGATTATGTTTCTTTTATCTCCTTCCATAATTCACTATTAGATCTTCCGATAAAAAATTATATGTCAAAAGTTACCTCAGCCAAATTTTCTGTTTCTACAAAATTATGGTAAGTTACTGCTTTGATCAGATAATGATAGCTATGCTTGCCATATTGAAATTCCTCACCACAAAACCCAACCAATACCTTGCTTCCGCAGAATCTTAGATATTTGATTTTTAGTACTTTGTTTTCCGTATCAACAACATAAAGAACATCATTTAAAAAACTCACAGCATTTTTAACTTCGAATTCCCTTTGGAAGAAATACTCGCATTTATTATGATTCCCATGGAATATTAGACTTAGCATTGCATTCCCTAGTTTAAGATATAGTAGTTTCTTATCTCTTTCCGTTACCCTTATTCGAATGTCTGCAGTATGGTTCAATATCTCAACTGGCATATTATATCCTATTGGGATGGCCTCCTTAGTTCATCCGCTATATAACTAAATAGCTTTTTTGGGTTTATAATGTTAATTATATCGTTTAATTCATCCCTATTTATTACTTTAAATGCTCTCAGGAGGATTAAATAAATAAACATATAGCCCACAAAAATTGCAGCTAAATATAATGCTGACATCCTTGTGGAGTTGTAGAAGAAAATTATTAGAGGCAGCGCAGGTAAAATTGAAACCGCTATTGGAAGAACTGCATTTTTATCTATGAATTTACCAATTTCATTGTGAATGAGTAAGAGCGAATACAAAAACGTAATAATTGATGAAATTAACATGGCTAAAGCAGCACCCATTACTCCGAGATTCATGAGTTTTATACCAAAAAATTGCGATGGTATTAGTATTATATCCAAGACTATGATAAGTACTGAGTTCAAAATGTTAATGAACGATGATACTTTTGTATTGGAGGTTGCATTAAAATGGTTTATGAAAGTAGTAGATACCACTGAGAAGAATATAGATAGAAGCATAACCTTTAGTTGCAACTGGAATGATATCAGTTGAGAGGTCCATAGATTTAGTATTGGAGCTGCAAATATTATGGTAAATATTATTAAAGGAGAGAGTAACATAATAAGGTATTTGGTTATGTAATTTACCCTCCCTTTGTATTCATTCATATCCTTAGAATCTTTTGCCAGCATTGGAAGAATCATGATTGTTATGGAACCAGCAAAAGTACTAATTATCTGAACTATTTTAAGATCTCCTGAATATCCGCCAAGCTCATATGCATGGAAGAACGTTTGAATCAATATCTGTGAAATATTTGATGAAATGGTAGCTACGACTGTAGCAATCAACAAGGGAAACGAGAACTTCATATATTCCATTATTATGGAAAAATCTGGCCATTTGAACTTCCATGGCCTTCCGAAGTATAAATTCATGGCTAAATAAACCATGTACGAGACGCTATAAGCTATAGAAATGTATATGGAATATTCCAATGAATTTCTTACTTGGAATATATTTACAAAGAAAAAAATAAAAATTAATAGAAACCTAACCAAAGATTCCACTATACTTGGGATTGATAATTTAGCAGCCTCCATTGTACCCGTCAAGAAGCTCCTTATCCCCTGTATTAATGGAAGTGAAAAGAAATAGGGTATTAGAAGGATTATGCTTATTATTTCGAATCTTGTTTCAAATCCCCTATGCAGTACTATTTTCCATATATACAGGGAAAGAAGCATAACTCCAATATAGATCAAAGTCATGGAAATTTTTAGTAAGAAAAATGCTGAATTGTACTCTGCCTTGTTCTTGCCAGATGATATCATTTTTATGTGGGCAGTATTCAAACCCAAGTCCCCTATAAAACTGAAGAGAAGACCGAAAGATAGTGCGAAAGAGAAAATTCCGTAGGCTTCAACCCCTGCGTATCTGAAAATTATAAGGAAAGTTAAGTATCCGAGTATCAGCCCAATTGCGCTCTGTAACATGATAATTGAGGGTTTTGAAGATTCCATTTTAACGTTAATGTTAAGGTATTTAAATAGATTTATGGGTAAAAATTAACAATAGGAAAATGTTAAAGTTCTGTGAATTGGCTTACATCCATAATAATACCAATCATACTTTTCATGCCTTCTTACATCGCAAATCCCAGCGCGGTAATTTTTGGCGGGAAAATAATCATTGACGGAGGAAGAAAATTTAGAGGCAGAAGAATTTTTGGGGACCATAAAACGCTATCTGGATTCTTAGGTGGAGGATTTGCTGGATTTCTTATTGGGATAGTAATAATTGTGATTGGTGCTTACTGGAAGCCATTGTCCTATTCAAGCAATATTTACGTTTCAATAGTAATTATACTCCTCTTATCTTTTGGTTCCATGCTAGGTGATCTGATTGGTTCATTTATAAAAAGGCAATTGAATTTTGAGCCTGGAAAAGAAGCACTTTTTCTTGACCAGTATCCCTTTGCATTGGTTTCGCTTTTTTTAGTTTACCTTTACTTGAGATGGGATTTCTTCAAGGTATTCCCATGGCCTGGAATAATAGCAATACTTATCATAACGCCATTACTACACAGAGCAGTTAATATAATTGGTTTTAAAATAAAGTTGAAGGACGTTCCTTATTGATTAAGAAAATTAACTGTATCCTCAACAAGGTTTTCCGACCTATATAAATTGGGCAGTGCCTTTTTAAACCTTTTTGCCCTTGAATCTAATATTATTGCAACCCCCCGATCCTTAGGAGACCTAATCAATCTACCCAAGGCCTGTTTTAATTTCATTATAGCCACGGCCTCATATGCATAATACCAGCCTTTTTTGAATTTTATATCATAGTATGTCTCCATGGCATTTGTTTCGGGAGATGGCTTTGGATATGGTATGCCAGCTATAATTGCAACTTCCAGAAATTTTCCTGGCAGATCTAATCCTTCCGAAAGTCTACCATTGATTACACCCATGAGTACCCCTCCATTTTGCTTGAAAGATTCTATCATGTCTGCTAATTCTAGGTTAGTCATGTTTTTTCTTTCAAAGAAGATTTTTCTTTTAAAATTAAGATCTCTTATTTTTGACAATTGCTCGTAGGATGTTGCTAATACCATGGTATTATACGAAGTCCTATTAATGAAATCTTCTAAAATTTCAAGAAGCTTCTCTTCGCTCTCCAATCTTTTGTAATAGCTTAAGTTAACTTCGTCCGTATAGAGAACTCTTAAATTGCTTTCAAGGTAAGGTACGCTTATTGCTCTTTCATTAGCCTCTTCAATTCCTAACTCATCTTTAAACTTCTCAAATGGAGTTAATGTTCCTGATATAAAAAGAACACTCTTAAACTGCTTCAAGAAATTTAGTTGATTCGATACATCTAAGAATCTCAAGTTTATTCTTTGTTCCGAGTCATCAACTATTCTTACAAACTCTGCTCCGGAATCCTCCATTAGTAATTGAGACAACACGGCTGTTCTATAAATGTAGCTCCTAGGTAATTTTCCCTCATTCAACTTCATCTCCTTTATGCCTTCACCCACGTAAACCATCTGTTCCAGTAACCTTGAAATTTCAATGGTTCCTGATGAAAAGGACTTCATGAATGCTTCCTTGGCATCGTCCGGAGTAAGAATCCTTGGCCCATCTGAAAAGATGTATTCTAAAGCCTCTTCTATGTAATTCAAGCTTAAACTAAGGCTTAAATTATTGAAAGTTTTATCACCATATTTTTCTACTTCATCCCTAGCCTTATTTATGTCCGCAACACTAAAAGATGCTGAATTAATCATGCGTAAGAATTCAGGTACGTTATGCGCTTCATCGAATATGACAATTATTTTTTCCATAGGAGTTTCAATCCAATCCATAAACCTTTCCCTAATGTAAGGGCTTAATAGATATGAATAAGTTGATACAACCACCTTGGCATCTTTCAATAATTCCCTCTGTGCAAAATAAGGACAAAAACCGAATTGATCTCCTAAGTTCACGAGATCCTGTGGCCGCATGATATCGGCTACCCAACCCATGTCATAATCGGTTTCATAAAAACATCCTTCCTTTCCTTCCATTCTGTCTTTTACTAACCTTTGGCAAAGACGGGATTGTTCTTCTGGGTCTCCTTCCATCATCTCTGGATTTACTTTTTTAAAAAGGCAAGTTTCGCCTCTTCCCATAAATGATATTACCTTTTTTAAACCTAATAATCTTGATTCTCTAAATACATTTTCAACTTGGGAGTTTGTTCTGGTTAGAAAAACTATTTTGCAATTATCACAATCTTCTAATGCATATATCAGTGAAACTAGTGTCTTGCCAGATCCTGTTGGGCTTTCCAGTATCTTTATCTTGCTCTTTGAATTTTTCAAAAAATCGAGTGCCTCTACCTGCCACCTGTAGAGTTCATATGGACTCTTTATGCCCGTTCCCAAGAAAATCACCAAGATTCTTTGCCACACCTATTCCTAGAGCTCTAAGCTGCTTTTCCAGATCATCTTTCGAAATGGAATGATCGAATTCATATGATTTTAATGATTTTTCAATAATTTTAGGTTCGAAACCCAATTTTTCTGAAATCACTTTAATACCCCTCTCAGGTTTTGAATTACTCTCTGTTAATTCAACATACTTAATGATTAATTTTTCTTTCAAATCGTTCAAAACATTGCCAAAAAGCGCACAGCACGTCTCATGGTTATTTTCAGGTTTACCGCCATAAAGTGTTAGGTATGGTTCCCATATGCTAATGGCGTCAACTTTCCCTTTTCCGTAAGCTTCTAATAGTTCTTCTATTCCTTTATAGTATACAATCTGGAATCCTTTCTTTTGCCTGGATAATCTGTCCATTTTTGAAAATGGTGTGGTTCCCAAGATTCCTCTGTCGGATTTTTTGATTATGCCCCCTCCCCCTCTTGCAATACCCATTATTGGTTTGATCCTTTCATCCAGAAGGAAAAAAATATAACCCGACACTAGGGGACTTGCAAGGATGTCTATTTGCCCAAGTATTAGTTCCTTAAAACCTTCAAGGCTGTTATTGAAAATTTTCAATATATAATTTAATCCCAGATCTTCAATTGCTTCAATCAGATAAACATATTCAGAACTTGGCAGAATCCCAACAATTAAATTTGAATCCCTGTTTATTTTAACCTCTATGGTTCTCTCGCTGATTTTTCTTCTAATTATCTTACCCTGTATTTCAAGCTCAGAAAGTATTTCAGATGTTCTTGATCTAGATAAACCTAGAGCCCTACTTATCTCTACTTGTGTTTTTTCTCCTGTTGATAAAAATTCTAAAATTTTATCTGCTAATTTACCCCTTGGTCTCATGTTCAGAATTCAAAAATTTCTCCGTTCTTCGGAAGGAGAACTTTTGCTCCTGTAATTTCCTTAGCAAGTTCTTCCCTCTTCTCTCCGTGCATAAGGATTACTGTAGATGGCCGGCAACCCTCAATGAAATTTAATAGCTCTCTGTGCCCTGAATGGGCTGAAAAATCGAAGAACCTAACATCCATTTTAACTTTTGTAATCACTCCCGCCAGATCTATATTTCCAGTTTCCAATAACATCCTTCCGTTAGTATCCTCCACTTGATAACCTGTGAGGAACAGACCATGCTTTGGATCATTAAGCTGAGATATGTAGTTTAAAACCGGGCCACCATCAAGCATCCCACTTGTTGTGATTATTACGTTACCCTCCATGGCCTTTTCCCTATCATAGTTATTTCGAATTTGCCGTATCCTTTTAAGCATTTTCTTGTATCTTGGGAAATTCTTAATATATTTTGGGTGGTTCAGAAGGACATTACTTACGCTTCTCGACATTCCATCCATCCAAATTTCGAAATCTGTATTTTCTAAGACCATTAAAAGTTCTTGAGCCCTTCCTGTTGCAAAAGCCGGAACGACAGCCACTCCTCCCCTCTCATTTACCTCCTTTATGGAATTAATGAAATTTTCTTCTACATCCTTTCTAGGGGGATGCTCTTTTCCAGCATAGGTACTTTCAACTATTAGAATATCTGTATCTATAGATTTGATCCCGGTTAAAAGATGTGTATCTATGCTTTGAATATCTCCAGTAAACAGTACTTTTTTATCGTTCTGTATCAAATACATTCCACTACCTGGTAGATGGCCAGTATTGTGAACTGAAATTGTTACATCCTTGAACTCTACAACATCCCCATACTCTATTGGTGTGAAGGCTTCTATTATATTATCCACATCTATCCTCTCATAAGGCAAAGATGTGCTCTCTATTGTAGATATTTTTACCGTATCGTATAGTAAAATTGGTGTTACTGCTAAAGTTGGAGGTGTTCCATAAACATTAGTAGGAGATGATTTAGCTAACCATGGCACCATTCCGACGTGATCAAGATGACTGTGAGTAAGAAATACTGCATCTACCTTCGGTGCAAATGCGGGAAACTGTGGTGGCTTCGTAGGATTAATACCATAATCAAACAAAAATTTGTGAATTGAGGCGTCCAGAACGAAACCTAACCTCCCTACCTCGTTCCCTCCACCCAAAAATTGACCTTTCATAACGACGCCTCCTCCAAACTCCTTTTACAGCTACAGCCTCTATTTTCAGGTATTTTGGGGAGTAGATTCTCTAACAACCTCATTACCTTCTCCTCGTTCTCTTTCATTACTTTAGTTACTTCTGATGCTGATACTGGTTTATCAGCCCAGACGTCAAAATCTGTAACTGTGGCCAATGTCATATAGCACATGCCCATTTCCCTTGCTAGATTTATTTCTGGAACCAGAGTCATCCCAATTATATTCCCGATCTGCCTGAAAAATCTCGATTCAGCCCTTGTACTGAACCTCGGACCTTCTATGCAAACATATGTTGAACCCTTTTTTATATTTATACCCATTTTTTTCCCCTCAGTATAAGCTATTTCTGATAATTCTGGACAAAATGGATCAGCCATGGAAATGTGAACTACCTTTGGGCCATCATAGAAAGTGTAAATTCTCCCCTTTGTAAAATCAAAAAATTGATCAGGTATTACTACTGTCCCAGGTGGCAATTCTGGATCCAACGAACCTACTGCGGAAATGCTTATAACCCTTTCAATTCCAAGTTGATTAAGAGCAAATATGTTTGCCCTGTTGTTTATTTTGTGGGGTGGAATTTTGTGTGGTTTTCCATGCCTGTACAAAACAGCAACTTCCACACCGCCAATTTCTCCCACTTCAATGGGGGATGATGTTTCACCATAGGGGGTATTAATTAAAATGGACTTATATTTATTCAGCAAGTTTCCTACTGCTGATCCACCGATTATTGCAATCTTACTCATTGAGTAGTGATATAATGATACCTAAAATATATTTTCACGGTCATTAATCAATTAATCTAATTAATAATGAAAATTCAAAATTTATTATCGCATCAGAAATTTAATGATAGCATCTGGACCTAACTGATGATAAATAAAACATAACGCAAGATTAAATATCCATAATGAATAAGGGGAAATATGGAAGGCAAATCACGTCCCCTAGGATTACTGGGTAGCAGCTTGAACAAGTACGTTTTAGTTAAAGTTAAGTGGAATCGAGAGTACAGGGGAAAACTGGATGGATACGACCAACATATGAATTTAGTGATAAAAGAGGCAGAGGAAATAATAGACAGTAAATCCAATGGAGTTTTGCCCATAGCTGTTATCAGAGGGGATGTGGTTGTATATATTTCGCCTTCGGAGGTGTAAATAAATGAGAGGAACTCCATCCATGGGCAAGAGGAGCAGGATAAAAGTTCATATAAAATGCAGGAGGTGCGGACATCACGCATACAATGTTCAGAAAAAGAGGTGTGCACACTGTGGATATCCTGCCCCTAGAATTAGAGAATATAGCTGGGCAAAAAGTAAGTGATAAATGTGGAGTAGTTGCGCTATTAGAAGACAGTGGGGTAGAATATAGATTAATCCAGTCCCTGAGGATCCTGCAGCATAGGGGTCAGGAATCTGCTGGTATTTGTATTTACAATGGCAAAAATTTAAAGGTCTATAAAGGGATGGGTCTTGTCAGGGAAGTATTTTCTCAGATAAAGATAGATCAAACAGGGGATAGGGGAATTGGACACATCAGGTACAGCACTGCTGGTTCTTCCGTAATAGATAATGCACAACCTATATTTTCTAGGGTTGGAAAATATGAGATAGCAATGGGCCACAATGGAGAAATAGTAAATGCAGAAGAGATCAGGAATGAACTTGAATCTAAAGGTTATTCATTCAATACTACATCAGATACTGAAGTAATCTTGAGGCTACTTGCTATAAATCTCGCAAGGGGGGAGGATATAATAGATGCAATGAAACTAACATTCAGTAAAATTAGAGGTGCATATTCCCTAGTTATAATGATAAATGAAAGGGTTTTTGGTGTTAGGGATCCCAATGCTATTAGGCCCTTGGCAATTGGAAAAACTAAAAAAGGTTTTGGAATTGCATCTGAAAACGTTGTATTTGAACAACTTGGAGGTAAAATTATTAGAGATTTCTATCCTGGTGAAATTATTGAGTTGACGGAGAATGGTTATAAAAGTTATAGGTTTGGTAATGAATCCCCAGCACATTGCATGTTTGAATATGTTTATTTTGCAAGGCCTGATTCCACAATAGATGGTAGAAACGTATTTGAAGTAAGGAAAAAAATTGGAGAAATACTTGCTAGAGAATGTCCTGCTGATGCAGATATTGTAATCCCGGTACCTGATTCTGGGAGATCCCATGCCTTAGGGTATTCCATTGGTTCGGGAATACCTTTTGTGGAGGGTTTAATAAAAAATAGGTATGTTGATCGCACTTTTATTATGCCAACACAAAATAAGAGGGAAGATGAACTTGATATAAAGCTCAACCCTATAAAGGAAGTTATACGTGATAAAAAAGTAGTCCTTGTGGATGATTCAATTGTACGCGGGAATACAATGAGGAAGATTGTTAAACTTTTAAGGGATGCCGGAGCTAAAGAAGTTCATGTAAGGGTTGGGTCCCCACCAATAAAATATCCTTGTTATCTCGGGATAGATATGAAAACCAAGGAGCAATTCGTGGCCAAGGAAGGTAAAAGCCTTGACGAACTGGCAAAGGAATTTGGTGCTAATAGCGTTGCTTATGTTTCAATAGACGGATTGGTGGAAGCAATAGGATTTGAAAAAAATAATCTTTGCCTTGGCTGCCTCATTGGGAAATATCCAATACCAATTACTAATTTGAATGCAAACAATTTTACCTAAATTCCCGTTTTATTTTCTCTATTTTTTCTTTAGTCCTCTTGGGTATATCTGATTTTATTCCTGCCAAATCGGCTCTTGCGGCTTTCACAATGCCGTTGGCATAAACTCTGGCAATTTTTCCTGCTAGTTTCCTAGGCGCTTTATATATGCCTGGTATTTCATATATGACCCCGTGCTTTGGAGGGGTGCCCTTTCCTTTTTTAAATCTAAAAAAGGCTTTTTCTGCACCCAATATCTGTATTGCACTTGATGAACTCATAGCAATTTCTTTTATTCCACCTGATAAACTTATGAGCCTTGCAGTAACTTTATGTCCAATGAGGGAAGACGTATTGGGAGCATTCCTTTCCACATATGCCTTAAGCAAAGAATCCAATTTGTCCCTGTAATTCAGCAAATTTTCTTCTAACTCTTGAAAGAGCTTTGTTGCTCCTGGATCTATCTTATCGGAATATTTTATCAGAGTTTCTGATTCCTCTTTTTTCAATGTCACAAAATTTATAAACTTGTCAATTTCATCAATCATTTTAACAAGCTTATCTATAATTTGGTCTTCCGTTATCTTTTCTCTCATTATACTTTTGTTAATGGCGCTTGTAAGTTCCTTTATATTTTCCAAGTCTAAATTTTTATTGACCAGTGAATCTGTGAACACTATAGTTTCTCCATTATATTCAGATCTGCCTTCTCTTAATAATTCCAAATATATTTTCATAAATTCATCTTTCGATATTTTTATTTTCCTGACGCCATCACTCAATTCGTCGTAGCTAACTAGATAAAGCATTCATAATCCTATTATGAATATGTTAATTAAATTTTATATCCCCATTTTTTAAACAAACTATCATTTGTTAATTTTTAATCTGTTAAATGCTTAATTTTCCCACTCAATGAAGAAATTGCACATCCATTATGATTCCAATTAAAATTTTATACTTATAAAGAATTTACCCTAATGCAACTAAAAAAATATGATTATGATAGACTCCTGCATGAATATAGGGAGAAGTTTGACAATAAAAACCCCCTTCAATATACTGTTAATTTTTTAAGGAATAAGGTAGATAAATATAACTGGGTTGGAATTTACATGGTAGAAGACGATGATTTGGTATTAAGAGCCTGGGATGGACCGGAAGCTACTGAGCACGTCAGGATAAAGATAGGTGAAGGAATATGTGGGCTAGCAGCTAAAGAACAATTTACAGTTGTAGTACCTGATGTATCAAAGGACAGCAGATATATTGCCTGTTTTCCCAATACAAAATCTGAGATAGTTGTACCAATTTTCAATAATGGTAAAGTAATTGGAGAAATTGATATAGACAGCGATTTAATCGATCCTTTTGACAAGAAAGACGAGCATTTCCTCGAAAGCATAGCAAACTTTTTAGGCAGTTTGTTATAAGTGTCAATGTTGACTGCAGATTTGATTGACCTAATGAATAATTTTGGAGGTAATGCTCATATGATTGTTAAAAAATATACTAAATATGAGAAAGCTAGAATTATAGGTGCAAGGGCTCTCCAGATATCAATGGGGGCCCCAATTCTGGTTGACATTCCAAAGGATATAATTGACCCTGTAAAAATTGCCTTAATAGAACTTGAGAATGATGCAATTCCCATGACTGTTAAGCGCAAGAAGAGGTCAACAGTATGAAAAATTGGAGTGGTCATATTATTTTTCCCGATGACTTTCAGTGGAAATATCTGGAAAAGAGCTATAAAGGATTAATGGAACTATTCTTTGAAGAAACAGGAGAACTCGAGGAAGAACCAGACCATCGTGACGTTATAATATATATAAACATGGTAGATATAAAAAATAATAGAAAGCCTGAAGGATATAATAGAGAGGGAAAGCTCAGGATGGTCTTTCCTTTGCATAGGAAAGAAATTACAATTTTATCGCCCTTACCTGAATCCTACGTAAGGGATGTTTCCGAATCTCTCAGCAGGTATCTTACCAGTAAGAAAATAAAGCACAATTTGGAATTCGATTTAATGAAATACACTGAATACAGGAAAAAGAGAAAATAAGTTTATCCCAGATATTCAAGAATTCTATTTCCACCTTCAATTAATTCTTCCATAGACAAAGCATATGAGATTCTAAAATTGGACTTGGAAGATGGTCCGAATGGTTCACCGGGTGTCACCAGAACTCCCTTCTTTTCTAGAAGATCGTTGCTGAATTTGTTCCCATCCATACCATTCAATAGTTTTGGAAATATATAAAAAGTTCCGCGTGGTATATTTAATTTCAATTTTTCGCTCTTTGATAGTATCTGATAAATTTTGTTTCTCTTTTCTTGGAAGGATTCTTTCAATTTTTGAGGAAAAACCCTGTCATCCATGGCTTTCAATGCAGCATACTGAGAAATTGATGGTGCACATGTAATTGTATGCTGCTGATAAGCATCTAAATATGGACTAAATGATTTTGGGGAGATAATATAACCTATTCTCCAGCCAGTCATTGCGTGGCTCTTTGAGAAACCATTTACGACGAATGTTAAATCTTCCATGCCTGGAAACTGCAGAATTGATTCGTGTTTCCCCTCATACACTATATCTTCATAAATTTCATCTGACATCACATAAATCTTTTTATCCAAGGAAATATCTGCCAATGCTTTTAACTCTTCATGGGTTGCAACCCAACCTTGTGGGTTGGCAGGGCTATTTAGGAGTAACATTTTTGTTTTGGGTGAAATCTTTTCCTTCAGATCCTCAATATCCAAGGATCCATCATCGTTGGAGTTAACGTATACTGGCTTCCCTCCAAAAAGCTTCACAATTTCTGGATAAGATAAAAATGATGGGTCCTGGAGCAAAACCTCATCACCTGGCTCAATCACTGATCCCACTGCTATGTTAATTGCAAATTTTGCAATCGATACTATAACCTGGGATGGCAGTATTTCCTTTGAGGTCATATCTGAATATTTCTTTGCTATTTTGCTTCTCAATTCAGGAATCCCGGAAGATGGAGTATAATGAGTTTTTCCGGCCTGGGCCATTTTGAATGCGTATTCTATCACTTCAATTGGTGTGGTTGGCTCAGGTTCCCCGGCTGCAAATGATATTACGCTTTTCCCTTGAGACTTTAGCTGGGAAAATTTGTTATTCAGAGATATTGTTGCAGAGGGTGTTATGTTTTTATATAAGGTAGATACCATGGCAAATTATGTCTTCTTGATATATTTAAATTTACATTTTCCTTACTTCGAAATGTAAATTAATCAGGTATGGTTATTGAATTAGTGGCTGTAATTGCAAAAAAACTTTATAAAAAGTACGGAAACAAATTGATTCTCAATGACATAAATTTAGAGATAGTAGATGGTGACATCTTTGGCCTACTTGGACCTAATGGTTCCGGTAAATCAACACTAATGAAAATTTTTGCAGGGACAATGAAATATGATTATGGTCAGGTGACAGTAGAATCATACGATCCAAATAGAAATCCAATTGAAATAAGAAAAATTGTTGGTTATGTTCCTGAGACTCCAGTTTTGTACGAATCATTGACTCCGAGAGAATATTTTGAATTCATAGGTAGCATGAGGGGTCTCGACATTTCTCCAAATTTATTGGAAAAGAGGATTGACGAATTGGCATATGCCCTTGGAATTTCTGAATATATGGATAATTTTATTGGTTCCCTTTCCTTTGGTACTAAGCAGAAGTTATCTATAATTTCATCCCTACTTCACAATCCTAAAATTCTAATACTTGATGAGAGCATTAACGGCCTTGACCCAAAATCAGCAAAGATTTTTAAGAGCCTTCTAATGGATCTTTCTAAGGAAGGAAAAATAATTATTTTCTCCACACACATATTAGAAATAGCACAGAACATATGCAAGAAAGTTGCAATAATGGATAAAGGCTCAGTAAAGTATACTGGGAAAATAGATGAAATTTCTTCCCAGGATAAAAACCTAGAAGAAGTTTTTCTTAAATTAACATCTTCGGAGGACATAGATCAAATAGTTAAAGCACTGAAGGAGTCTATAACTTCGTAAATTAAGGTATATGGAACATTAATAAATATGTGTTTCATGTCTAAATATGCTTCATTATTTTAAGGCATCAATCCCGCTCATCCAGGAATTTAAAACAAGTTTTGGTGTGCAATACCAAAGGGAGGCAGTAATACTTAGATACTATGATGGGGAGATTGAAGCTTTCGGAGAGATGGTTTCGGATGAATATCCTGGATATTCTTATGAATTCAATGACGCTGAAATTATTGTCATAAAAAAATATTTAGCCCCTATTTTGAAAAAAACCCAAGACCCTGAAGAATTTTCTAAATTAACTGAACATATAAAAGGGCATAATATGGCCAAGGCTGCCTTGGAAATGATGCTTTATGATTATATTTCAAAGAAAGAGGGAAAACCGCTTTATAAATTTATAGGTAGAACTAAGGGTTATGCTGATGTTGGAATATCTATTGGCATATCAAGTATTGATGCCACCATTAGTACAGTAGAGAAGGCAGTTAATAGGGGATATAAGAGAATCAAAGTTAAAATACAGAAAGGGCATGATATTGAGCTTTTGAAATCCTTAAGGGGGAAGTTTCCTGATATTCCCTTGAGTGTGGATGCTAATCAGGATTACACCTTAAAAGATTTGGAAACTTTGAAGAAATTGGACGATTTCAATCTAGAATATATAGAACAGCCTCTTGGTAAAGATGATTTCATCGGATATACAAAGCTAAAAAAAGAGATTCAAACAAAAATATGCCTAGATGAGTCCATTGAGTCCCCAGAATCGGCCATAATGTATATTGAAGCAGGTATTGCAGACATTATTAATTTGAAACCTGGAAGAATGGGTGGCATTGGAAATACTTTGAAGGTAATTGATATTGCAAAGAAAAATTCAGTGGGTTTATGGGTTGGTGGCATGCTAGAAACAGGTATTGGAAGATCCTTCAATATTTCCATAGCATCCCTAGAAGATGTAAAATTACCTGGAGATACAAGCCCCAATGACAAATACTTTTGGAAGGATATAACAATGGAGGTTTTTACCATGGAAAACGGGAGAATTTATCCATTCAACAATCCTGGGATAGGTGTAACCATTGACTACCCCAATTTTATTCAGGTGATGAAGGATGGAGAAAAAATTATTGATTGAAAATGTAAAAAAACAATTCCAGAGGATGGTCGAACTTAGAAGAGATATCCATAAGCACCCTGAGATTGGAATGGAAACTTTTAGGACCTCTGACATAGTGATTTCCGAAGCTAGTAAATTTGGCTTGAAATATAAAAAGATAGGAAATGGAGTAGTTTTAGACTTTGTAGATGAGCCTCATATAGCTCTTAGGGCGGATATGGATGCACTTCCAATCAATGAAGAAACAAATCTCCCTTTTTCTTCGGAGATACCAAATAGAATGCATGCTTGCGGGCATGACATGCACACCGCAATTTTGCTTGGCTTAATTCCCATTGTCAAAAATATGAATCTTCCTGTTAGAATGATATTCCAACCAGGGGAGGAGATAGGCAAAGGAGCTATCTCAATGATAGATGGAGGTGCACTTGATGGTATAAAATTCATTTTTGGTCTCCATGCATGGACCTCCATGGATGTCGGCGAGTATCACATTGTAAAAGGCGGAGCCATGGCAGCTGTTGACAACTTCGTTATCAAAATAAGAGGGAAAGGTGGACATGCTGCCTATCCTCATCTAGCTTATGATACTATTGCGGAAGCTGCTCGCTTAATTAATTACCTCTTAGAAATACCGAGCAGAAAGGTTAATCCTCTTGATCCTGCGGTTGTTTCTATAGGATACATTAAAGGTGGATATACCAATAATGTTATTCCTCAAATTGTGGAAATGGGTGGCACAGCTAGATCACTTAACCAAAATGTCGCTTCAATCATTGAGAGAGAAATCAAGTCCATTTCTAATGAGCACGTGGAGGTAACATATGAAAAAGAGCTACCAGTCCTTGAGAACGATGTTGAATATTCTTATTCGATAGATAGAATCGCAAAGGAATTTGTCAAAGACAGGAATGTTCCACCTACTATGGGTGGGGAGGATTTCTCCTTTTACTGTAAAAGAACACGTTGTGCCTTTGCATTTCTTGGAACTGGTAAAATCAATGGCATCGAAGTTTCAAAACACAGCAGTAACTTCAATATAAATGAAGAATCTATGATATATGGGGCCCTTCTCCATATTTCAGCCATTCTGGCCGCGGAAGAATTGATCAAAGTGTAGTTAATTTATTTTTCTTAATCCCTTTTTTAAGCAATGATTGCTTTTGATATGTAAAATATCTCATTTTTCAACTTACTATTGGAAATATTCCATAGGTTATCTATGTGGTAAAATAATTTATAATATTATGTAATAATGGTTGATGCCCGATCCAGCTTCTAAATTTTTCAGTTGCAGCAATGTTGAAAGAGCAATATTTGAAGCAGGTATAAAGCTTGGTGCCATTTATCATCAATACACTGGCATTCCCGTGAACCAATATAACGTTGAATACCTTGAAAAGGCAATAGAAATGGCAACAGAGGCTCAGCCATTTGTAGAGGAAGTGAAGGTAAATATAGATAGGAATAAAATTGGCAAGGAGCTGTCTGTATACAAATATAAAACCCTAACCGGTGATATGATAAATGTAACCGTCAAAATTAATTATGAGGGTGCAAGGGTCATTGGAGAAATGAAGTTCATCGATGAGATGAATTATCCACTCATGTTTTTCAGGGTAGATAAAAATGATCAGTAAAGTGGCCTTAAGTGGTTCCGAAGGGGTAGGAAAAACTGAAGTCTTAAAGAAAGTTATAGAAATATTGGAGAAAGAAGGGCATGTTGTTGGAGGGATAATTACAGAAAAGGAATATGAAGGAAAAGAACCAGTAGGATTAAGGGTAATAGACTGGCATTCTAAAAATTCCATCATATTTGCCCATAAAAGTATTAATTCAAGAATAAGGGTAGGGAAATTTGGTGTTGATATTAAAGCGTTTGATCAGATAGCAATACCTGCACTCCAATGGGCTAAAGATAATGCAGAGATCATAGTCATAGACGAAATCGGAAAGGTTGAACAGGAGAGTAAGCAGTATACAGAGCTTGTAAAGGAGATTCTTGATATGGATAAAATGCTGATTGTGACAATACACAAGAAAGGTAGAAATCCCTTATTGCAAGAAGTGAAGAAACGTGATGATATGAGGAACTTGGAAATAAATCCAATTAATAGAAATGTATTGGTCTTTAAAATTGTCAACATTATAAAAGGTGAAGAATCCACCATATGATATTTGAGGGTAATGCAAAGTTTCAGGCAATAGGTGCATTTACTCAGGGACCTGGAAAAGCTGGAAATGGATTTTACAATAGGGAAATGGTTACTTCTAGGGATTTCACAGTTTCAATATTAAAAATTTTTAGGCCAGGGTTGGCCCTGGATGGAATGGCAGGAACTGGCATAAGGGGTATCAGGATAGCTTTAGAATCCGGGTGGGAAGTTGTATTGAATGACAATAACCCTGTAAACTTTAATTTAATTAAGGATAACGTGAAATTGAATGGCCTAAATTCTCTTGTATGGAATTTAGACTTCAATGCAGCGGTTGCAGAAAAATTTTGGGATTACATAGACATTGATCCGTACGGTACCCCCGTAGGGTTTGTGGAAAATTCCCTAGCTCACCTAAAAAATCATGGAATTTTGGGTGTTACCATGACAGATACTTCTGTTCTGGAAGGAAAATTTCTCCAAAAAGGATATTTAAGGTATGGAGGATTTGGCTTAAGAGGGATCTATTCTAAAGAAGTATCAACCAGGATATTCGCAGCATATCTTATTAAAATTGCAGCATCTCTGGAGTTAGGTAGTAGAGTACTTCTCACAATAAGGGATAAACATTATATCAGGGTTTTTCTCCAGGTCCAACGAGGGGTAAATAGGGCTTTGAAATCCTTAGAAAATGTCAAAAATTTCACCTTAGAGGGAAAAACTATCGGTCCACTTTATTTGGGACCTCTGTACGATAACGAAGTTTTAGATAGAATAAATATCGAAAATCTATCAAGTAGATCCAAAAAGCTATTTGAAAACATGAAAAATGAAGACCTTATGCTTTTTTTCTATACGAATTCCATAAATAACCATGAAGTGAGTATAAATGAAATTATTGAAAGGATAAAAGAACGAGGATACAGGGCAGGCAGAACAAACTTCTATGAGAAAGGAATAAAGACTGATGCTCCTAATGATCTCTATTATTCCATATTACAAGAAGCAGATTCAAATAAATTTATCTAATTGCATGAATTGAACCTGACACAAATGAATGGCTTCCTTAAACTCATGAGACCCGTAAATGCAGTCATGGCATCCGTGGGAACAATAATTGGGGGTATAATCTCATTTGGCAGTTTTCGTGCTCTTTATGATGTCAATATTTATTTTGCAATGCTGACAGTTTTTCTTGTACTTATGGCAGGAAACATAATGAATGACTATTTCGATATTGAAGTTGATAAAATTAATCATCCTGATAGACCTCTGGCCTCAGGGAAAATAAAAAAGGACGATGCATTAGTATTTGCAATAGTATTTTTTATAATGGGATACCTTATTTCACTTTTCACCTTTAAGATAGTATTATCGCTAATAGTACTGTTCGCTATTGCATTGCTTGTCAGCTATGAGTGGAAGGCAAAAAAAGCAGGTTTAATTGGAAACATCATTATATCGTTCCTGGTAGCTTTAATATTTATATATGGATCCCTCAGTGTTAAGTTTTCATTTTTGGTATTAATATTTGCATTTATGGCATTTTTAGCTAATCTGTCAAGAGAAATAATAAAAGATGTTGAAGATGTGGAAGGGGATATTGATAGAAGAACACTGCCAATGAAAATAGGAAAAAAGTTGAGTACAGTATTTGCATCGGTATTCCTTTTGATAGCTATAACTATATCCCCAATACCATACTTATATTTCCATTGGAATATTTCCTATTTAATTGCCGTTCTTTTGGCAGACATCCTCTTTTTAGTTTCCATAATATTTTCATTCAATAATCCCAAGAGGGGGCAGGAATTTATTAAATTTGGAATGCTAGTTGGCCTAGTGGCATTTTTAATTGGTGGTGCGGTATGATATTGAACAATATGAAATATGGGCGGATATCCCATTTGACCCTTTTGGATCCTGATAAGGTGAATGAAGAAAATATAGGTAGAATAATGGAAATTATCAACAATTCGGGATCTGATGGCATCATGGTCGGAGGATCCACCGCTACAGATACGGCAGTTGTTGATAAGACTGTAACCATGATAAAAAAGTACACTAAACTACCCGTGATATTGTTCCCTTCAGCCTCTACAGCCATATCTCCGAAGGCAGATGCCATTTTCTTTATGAGTCTTCTCAACTCCAGAGATAGGGAATATATTATAGGGCATCAGGTTAAAGCCGCCAGGGCCATTAGAGAAATGAAAATGGAGGTTATCTCTTTAGCTTATTTAATATTCGAACCTGGCATGACTGTAGGTAGGGTTGGAAACGCCATTCTTATCGGGAGGGATGATGTAGAAACAGCATTATCATATTCCCTGGCTGCGGAGATGCTCGGTTTTTCAGCATTGTATTTGGAGGCAGGTTCAGGGGCTGACAGACCCATTGACAAAAAAGTGGTTGAAAGTGTTACTCATGAGGTAACCATACCGGTAATTGTAGGAGGAGGAATAAGAGATCCACAGACGGCAAAAGAATTTATAGATGCTGGTGCAACTACTATCGTCACTGGAACCATAGCAGAAAAAGATCCAAATATGCTCGCAAAAATAATAAAATCAATTAAGGCTCGTTAAACTCGCTTTCAATTTTATCTATCCAAATCTTTGCCTTTTTGTTCGTGGGATCTAGAGATATTGCTTTCTCAAGGTCAGCAAGTGCTGTAGCCTTATCCTTTAGATAGTAATATGCCATAGCTCTATTTATGTAATTGTCAGGATTGGCCGGGTCTAAATCAATTGCTTTTGTGTAATTTTCAATTGCACCTTTGTATTCCTTCAAATAAAAAAGTGCGTTTCCAAGGTTAACAAATGCATCGAGATACAAGTTATCCTTATCGATTGTCTTTTCAAAAAATTCTACTGCATCCTTGAACTTATTTGTTTCCAGATAGATACTACCTATATTGAAGTATAGGTCCGGATCTTCAGGGTTCTCTTCCAATAGTTTCTTTAATATCTCGAGACTTTCGTTGTATTTACCAGTATGAAAATACGCAACGGCAAGATTGAATCTGGTTTCATAGTCATTTGGAACATATTCCAATGCCTTAAGATAGTTTTCTATTGCATCCTTATATTTCTTTAATGATAAATACCTGGAACCCCTTTCAAAATATATTTCTGCTTTCTGATATGCATCCCCTTCTTCTTTCGGCAGTTTTGGATTGAAGCTCATTAAAGTGTTATATACGCAAGGTTATAAATAATTTGTAAAAGACCAATTGAAAATGGGATATAAAAAAACATAAGGATAAATTTACTTCATCTCGCTAAGTGTTTCCTTCACCTTACTGGAGAACAGTTTTACATCCTCGTCTGAAACTATTAATGGAGGCCTGAGCCTTATGGTTTTCTCTCCAGCTTTAAGCACTAAGATGCCCTTTGAATAAATGCGGTTAAAGAACTCATCCCTTAGCTTCTCATTCTTCAGATCAAATGCGTCCATCACGCCTCTCCCCCTTGGATTTTCAACTAGGTTTGTATACTTATTATATATGTCAGTTAATTCCTCCAATATGTGCTTCCCCTGAACTTCAACATTTTTCAATAGATTGTATTTTTCCACTATTTCAATGTACTTTTTGGATCTTACCATATCTACCAGATTTCCTCCCCATGTCGAATTGATTCTGCTCGGAACTTTGAAAACATTATCTTCTACTTCATCAACCTTAGGTCCGACCATTATTCCACAGACCTGTGACTTTTTGCCGAATGCAATAATATCAGGTTTAATTCCAAAGTGCTCGTGTGCCCACCATTTCCCTGTTATTCCCATTCCTGATTGTACCTCATCTACAATGTACATTGCATCATTTTCATGGACAATTTTTAATGATTCTTCAAAGAACTCCTTCCTAAAGTGGTTATCTCCGCCTTCGCCCTGAATTGGTTCTATAATAAATGCTGCAATGTCGTTTCCATGCTTCTTGAAAGCTTCCTGCAATTCTTCAAGGCTTTTCCTTTCTTTCTCTTCAACTTCCTTTAAATTTCTATCATCTAACGGGAACCTTATCTTTGGATTGGATATCCTAGGCCAATCAAATTTTGGGAAATATTGAGTTTTCCTTGGGTCATATGTATTAGTTAGGGATAGGGTATATCCACTGCGACCGTGGAATGCCTCCTTCAGATGTACTATTTTCGTTCCTTTTTCTGTCTTTTCCCCATTTTTGAAATTCTTCCTGATCTTCCAGTCAAAGGCTGTCTTAAGTGCATTTTCGACGGCCAATGCTCCCCCATCAATGAAGAAGAAATACCTCATGTATTCAGGTGTAACTGAATCAGAGAATTTCTTAACAAATTCCGCCATCTCAACGGTGTATATGTCTGAATTTGTAACCTTATTCTTTGCAGCTCTAATTAATTCCTTCATAAATTCAGGTTCATTTAGGTCGGGATGATTAACCCCTACAGGATTTGATGCAAAGAAACCAAAGAAATCCAAAAATTTCCTGTCATATCTCGAATCGTACAATAGCATACCATGACTCTTTTCTAGATCTAATACTAAGTCGAATCCATCAGCCAGCATCCTGGACGCAATAACTGAGTGAACTTCTTTTGGATCCATATTATAGTATTTACTCATACAACTCTATTGCTTCAAGAGATAAATAAATTTTCAACTTTTAAGAATATTGCTTATAATATATAACAACTGATATTTATGTCTGATATTAACTGAATTTTTATAACATTTTTAAAATCTTTTCTTTGAAAATAGGTAGGAATTCATTTACACTAATCTTTTTACCTGTTATTTCGGAAATACTTGTCATTACACTAGGTTCAAAATCGCAGGGTTTTATCTTTTCAAATTTTCTCAGATCCGTACTCACATTTATAGCAATCCCATGAAGTGTGCAGTCCCCTTTTATTGCTAAGCCAATGGATGCAATTTTTTTGCTTCCGACCCAAACACCTGTCTCTTTATGTAACCTCCCTTCCGCATTTATATTATAATGAGAAAGTGATTCAACAGTTGCTCTTTGGATCTTAATTATGAGATCTAAAATATTTATACCCCTTTTTTTCAAATTAACTATGAAGTATACTACTAATTGACCTGGACCATGGTAAGTAATTGCACCACCCCTTTCCACCTTTATGACATTTATATCTTTTGAAATTATGCTATCTTGATTTAAGTGTATTCCAGCGGTATATACGTCTGGATGTTCAGTAAATATTACATATTCTTCGCATTTTGAGGAGCAATGCATATTGAGTTCCCTTTGCTTCATTAAACATTCCATATAATCCCAGGGTATTTTCTCTATGACATCCATCAAACAACAATAACCTGAAAACGAATAAAATTATTTTTAAAGGATATTGAAACCGAATATCCAATGCATGAATCAAAATTAATTTTAAAACGAATTTTAATATAATATCGACTCTCATAAAGAATATATATGTAGAATTATTTATTGCTCTGCGCTTCCGAGGGATAAAATGGCTGAACAAAATGAAAATTTGAGATATATAGTAAGATTGGCTAGCACCAACCTAGACGGTACTAAGCCAGCTGTCTATGCACTTTCAAATATAAAAGGGATGGGGTATAGGGCTTCAGAGATTCTCTTAAAAAAGATTGGGATTCCTTTGAATGCTAAATTGGGAGAAATACCTGAAGATAAAATGAATGAAATTAAAGAGTATATGGAAAAGAAATATGGTGAAATATTCCCAGAATGGGCATTAAATCATAGATTAGATATACAAACAGGGGAGAATTTATTAAAAGTTGGGCCAGAATGGGACGTTGCAGTTCAAGATGACATTAACAGGATGAAAAGAATCAGATCCTATAAGGGAATCAGGCATGAAAAGGGTAAGAAAGTTAGGGGCCAGAGAACCAGATCAAATGGTAGAAAAGGTTTGGCTGTTGGAGTCATAAAGAAGAAAGAACAGCCGGCTAAGCAAGAAGATAATAAGAAAGAGGCCAAAAAATAATGAGGTGATCTAATGGGAGACCCCAGAAAAATTAGGAAAAAGTATGAAACTCCAAGACATCCTTATGAGGGACAGAGAATAAAAGAAGAAAATAAATTAGTTCGAAAGTATGGATTGAAAAATAAAAGGGAATTGTGGAAAGCCCAGTCAGAATTGAGGAAGTTCAGAGCTAATGCTAGGGATCTCCAGGGATCATTGAGGTCCGGGGATCCAGAAGCTCAGAGGCTTATGAGACAGATAGCAGGAAAATTGGCTAGATATGGTATTCTGAGTGAAAATGCTACAGCAGATGATATTCTTGCATTAAATGTGGAATCATTACTGGACAGAAGATTACAGACAATTGTATTTCTTAAGGGTTTGGCAAAGACCCCAAGGATGGCAAGGCAATTGATTGTTCACGGTCACATCGTTGTTAATGGAAGAAAAGTAACCATACCAAGCTACAGAGTTATGAAATCGGAAGAGGATACCATAGGCTATGCGCCAGATTCACCATTCGCTAATGAACTCCACCCCATGAGGGTACAACAGCCACAAGAAAATCAGGAGGCGAGCTAAATGGGAAAAATGGGCGTTGTTCATATTTTTGCATCTCAAAATAATACCATAATAACTGTTACAGATATTACAGGCGCAGAGACCCTCGCAAAAGCGTCTGGAGGAATGGTAGTAAAAGCTGACAGGGATGAAAGCTCACCATATGCTGCAATGAAAGCTGTTGATATCATTGTAGAAAAATTGAAAGAGAAAGATGTTACTGATGTTGTTATAAAAGTAAGGGCCCCAGGAGGATCAAAATCTCATAATCCTGGACCTGGTGCGCAGGCAGCGATAAGAGCCATTGCAAGGGCAGGATTAAAGATACTTCAAATTGAGGATGTTACCCCCATCCCCCACGATGGAACAAAGAAGAAAGGTGGGAAAAGGGGAAGAAGGGTATGAGTTCAATTAAGATATTGGAAGAAGGGGATAATTGGATCAGATTCTTGGTGGAAGGTATCTCCCCTGCCTATGCCAATATGCTCAGGAGAACTTTAATAAATGACATTCCTAAGCTAGCTATTTCCAAAGTAAACTTTCACCACGGGGAAATAAGGCAGGGTGATGACAAAGTTTATTCATCTTCCACATCACTCTTCGATGAGATGATTGCAAGTAGGCTAGGATTGATTCCATTACCAACTGATTTAAATATGAACTTTAGAGATACATGCAGTTGTGGAGGGAAAGGCTGTTCTTTATGCACCGTAACATATTCATTATTTGCTATAGGACCCAAGGTTGTAAAATCTCAGGATTTAATCCCTGTTGGAGATGAAAAATTTTCGCCCGTAGATAAAGAAATTCCAATTGTAGAATTAAATGAGAGACAGGCCATAATGCTAGAAGCAGAAGCCTGGCTTGGTACAGCGAAGGAACATGCTAGATACCAAGTAACGAGTGGTACTTCATACAAATATCATAGGGAACTGACAGTTAATAAAAGGGAGCCTAACATTCAGAGAATAATTGAAAATGCCAAAAAAAATATTGTTAAAGAGACAGAAAATGAAGTAACATTTACAACTGATTATCCAAATAAATACTTGGCACAACTTTACAGGATGGATAGCCTTAAGGTAACTGAGGATGACTCAAAATTTGTGTTTTACTTTGAAACGGATGGTAGCCTTACGCCCAGGCAAGTTTTAAGCTATGCATTAAACAGATTAAAAACCAGGCTTGAAAAATTAAGGGATTCTGTACCTGGCGAGTAGAGGTAAAAATGGTTTTAGATTCTCTCTCTAAGTCTCTGAGGGAGACCCTTAGAAAAATTTCAAGGAGCACTTCCATAGATGATAATTTAATAAATGAAGTTGTAAGAGAAATACAGAGAGCATTAATTTTAGCAGATGTTGATATAAACCTTACAATAGAGCTTACTAGAAAAGTAGAGCAAAGGGCAAAAAATGAACCTGTACCTAAGAATTCAAACCCTAGAAATCATCTTATTCTTATAGTCTATGAAGAGCTTCTAAACATACTTGGCAAACCAAGGGAATTTAAAGCGAAACCCGCCACTATAATGCTAGTAGGACTTTACGGACAGGGAAAAACTACAAGCGCTGGGAAACTTGCTCGGTTTTATATAAAACATGGATTTAAAGTAGTTCTTATTGCGGCAGATACACAAAGGGTAGGGGCTTACGAACAACTGGAGCAAATTTCTAAACAAGTGGGTGCGGATTTCTTCGGAATTTATGGAGAAAAGGATAGCAGAAAGATTGTGAGTGGGGCCCTTTCGAAATATTCTAATTGGGATGTTAAGATAATAGATACTAGCGGTAGAAATGCACTAAATGAAGATTTGCTTGAAGAGATTAGAGGGATAGCTGAAATTGCAAAGCCCGATGAGGTCATGTTGATACTAGATGCAAGCATAGGCCAGCAGGCTGGAAAACAAGCAGAAGCTTTCAATAAAGCTGCAAAAATTACAGGGGTTATAATAACAAAACTCGATGGAACTGCCAAGGGAGGCGGAGCCATAAGTGCAGTAGCCAAAACTGGAGCACCAATTCTTTTTATAGGGACTGGAGAGCATCTTGATGACCTAGAATATTTCAATCCTGCAAGATTCCTGTCAAGACTTCTTGGAATGGGTGATTTGGAAACCCTTATGGCTACTGCCAAAGAGCTACATGAAGAGATAGATGAAGAATCAGTAGAAAGAATGGCCAGCGGTAAATTCACGCTTAAGGACATGTATGAAATATGGGATAAGATGTCTAAACCAGGCCTATTTAAAAAATTATTTGATTCCCTTCCAATGTTTAAATTACAACAGAAGGAAATTGATGAAAGCTTAATCGATCAATCTGAGGCCAAAATAAGGAAGTATAAGGTAATAATGGATTCAATGACTTATCAAGAGCTTGATGAACCGGATATTATAAAGGGCGAAAGGATAGATAGAATTGCAAGGGGTTCAGGTACACAGCCATCCGATGTTAAGGAGCTTTTAAGGGATTACAAGAGAATGAGGGATGCCATGAAAAATTTTAGAGGGAACAGAAAGATAATTTCCATGCTTAAAAAACAGCTAAAAGAGGGAAATATAGAAGATTTCAATCAATAATATATCTTTCGAATTCTCCACTCGCATGCAAATATTTTAATCTTTGATAAATTATTGCATTCCTAATTGCATATTCCTCCACATCATCACCGCACCTTATCACCTTTGCAGGGACCCCGACAGCTATGCATTTTTTGGGTATCTTCATTTTTTCTGTTACAACTGCTCCGCCTCCAATAACAGATCCAGCTTCTACCTCTGCTCCAGACATTACGATGGATCCCATTCCGATTATGACATTATCTCCTATTTTGGCTCCGTGAACTATGGCAAGATGTCCCACTGATACATTCCTTCCAATTTCAGTTGGATTTTCTCCATCACAATGTATTACTACATTGTCTTGTATATTTGATCCATCGCCCACCTTTATGTAATTTTGATCGCCTCTGAGAACCGCTCCATACATGATAGCCACATTATCGCCGATTGTTATATCTCCAATCAACGTAGCATTATGCGCGATAAATACGTTTTTACCAATTTTCAATTTTACCACCGTAGGATAAATAAATCTGGCTTATTGAATGTATCATGACCTTACCATTAACCTCATATTCCTTTCCCTTTTTCATTGGTTTCCCATTGATTTCTGCGTTTCCCTGTATCAGATTCAATATGAAATTCCCAGATAATTCTGCATCTTTTCCTGAATACAACATTATGTTTTTATCTGTTATATATCCAAAATCGTAATCTCTCCTTTTCTCGAACATCTTAACAGCCTCCTCATAGTCCTTAATTGAATCTACCGATTTCCATATCCCTTTGTGCTTGTAGGCATATATTTTACCTTCTCTTGCCAATTTTGGAAATACAGTTTTCTCTATTTCCTTCTCCTGAAAATCTTCACTGAGTACCTCGCTTATTTCCTTACTAAAATAATAAATGCCACCGTTAATATAATAATCAAGAATAGGTTTTTCTTTGAATTCTACTATGGTGCTTCCCTTAATACCCAAGATACCATATGGTGATACCATTTTTGTTGCTAAGATGCCTATAACCTTCCCATTTTTAGTAGTATTTTCGCTAAGTTTCCTTAGATCTGCATCACAAATAGTATCTCCATTCCTAATAATGAAATCTGATTTATCGTGCTCATAAAGATTTTTTATAGCCCATAGAGTTCCCATGGGCTTTTCCTCCTCTAGATATTTGATTTTAATATCTTTCCATGAATTGCCGAATCTTTTCTCAATTTCTTCTTTCTTATACCCCACTAACATATAAACTTCATTTATTCCGTTCCTTTTGAAATCCAGCAATTGTAAATCTAAAATTGTGAACCCCTGCTTTAATTCTAGCATTGTTTTGGGAATATCTTTTGTATATGGATAAAGCCTCTTACCGTATCCTCCTGAAAGTATGGCTCCCTTCACATTCTTGAAAATATTCCTTAATATAATATAATTTTCATACCCATTCCCAATACTTATCTTTACTTAGCTTGGCCTTGCCAACTATGTCTATCTTTTCTCCACATCTAGGGCACATATTTTCATCAGTGAGCCTTATATCAGAAACATAGAATCCCCTTCTCTCAATAACTTTAAATCCACATCTTGGGCAATATGTATTTTCCAATGGATGACCTGGCACGTTCCCAGTATAAACGTATTTCAAACCTTCATCTTTCGCAATTTTATGGAATCTTTCAAGCATTTCCACCGGAGTTGGATCTACATCCATCATCAAGTAATCTGGGTGGAATCTTGTAAAATGCAAAGGCACTTCATCTCCCAAATTTTTGTATATCCACTGGGAAAGAAACCTTACATCCTCTTCCTTGTCTCCCAAGTCCTTTACTGGAACAACAAGGTCAGTTATTTCCACGTGCGTTCCTAATTCTTTCAACAATTTTAAATTTTCAAAAACTGGTTTGTAAGTTTCAATTCCAATATATTTCCTGGCAAACATGTCATTTCCATTTCCTTTAAAATCAACTGTAATGGCATCCAAAAATTCCCCAATATATGGTATGGACTCTTTGCTCATGTATCCGTTTGAAACAAATAAGTTAAATTTACCCGATTCCTTGGCTTTTACCCCGATATCGTGAGCATATTCCGCAAAAATAGTTGGTTCATTGTAAGTGTATGAAACCCCGTCAATGTATTTATTTCTAAGAATTCTCTGGGCTGCTTCTGGTAGTAAAGTCATACCATCAACCTTTCTTCTTTGCGAAATATCATAATTCTGACAATACTTGCACATCCAGTTACATCCGGTGGTGGATATTGAAAGAACGTAAGAACCAGGAAAATAATGGTACAGTGGTTTCTTCTCAATTGGATCAACATTATCGGACATTGTTAAACCGTATGAAAGAAGATAAAGCTTACCACCAACATTCTTCCTTATTCCGCAAAAGCCAGTCTGTCCATCCTTTAGCTGGCAGTACCTATTGCATGCTGTACATCTTATCCTTCCACCCTGAATTTCCTCGTATAAGACTGCTTCCTTACCCATCAATTGGAAATTAGAATTCATTTGAATATACATAATAAAAAAAATAAATATTAAGCTAATGCTGAATCTCTAAAATTTATGTTCCTCTTGCTGTAAAGGAATAGCATAATTGGAATATTGATTATTATTATTATGAAGGCAAGTGCTGCTCCTTGTGAAAGTTCCCCCGTTGTAAGGAAGGCAAAAGAAGCAAGTGTTAATGTGGTCCATTGAATTGGTGCTAGCATAATGGTTGTTCCATAATCTATGGTAGACCTTACAAACACCAAAACAAAACCTTCAACAATTCCTGGAATTAAAAGGGGGATTGTTATCTTTCCCAACCCTTTGAATTTCGAACGAACCATTAGTCTCTCTGCCTCGAATAGAGTTTTAGAAATGGATGAAAGAGTAACGTCTAATGCTCGAGTAGAGTATCCCATTCTTCCAACAACGTAACCAAATATGACTCCTATAGGAACTGAATTTATTATCCATCCGGTTATGCTATTGTTATACATGGTAAGTAAGAGAATCCCAATTATAACTGGAGACATTGAAAATATTAACAGTATAACAACATTAGCCATCTTTTTCCACTTCATACCATATATCCAAGAAAAGTAAGTGGGTATCATTGAAAGGGTAACTCCAATGAAAGCCGCTAGTCCTGAAAGTATTAATGTTGACCAAATGGCATTTGGGTACAAACCTAATGATTCATAGAAATTATTTAAAGTGAAATGTGTGGGAAAGATTGTGCCTACCCACTTGTATGAAAATGATGTGAGTCCAATTATAAATATTTCCACTAAAGGAAACAATGAAAATAGAATTGAATAAACTGTGATAATAACCTTCAGGATTTTATTATCGTTTCTAAATGGTCTAAAAGCCTTGCCAGTAACCGTTGCGTATCTCTTTGATTTTATATAAATCATATAAGTCAAGATTACTGATAGATTTATCAATAGCAATATTAACAATAGAGCTGAAGCAATGCCCCAATTATAAAAAGAGAATAACTGTACAAATGCCAATTCCGAAATGACTTGAAAATTTGATGGGGCGAGAAGAAGTGGGACTGATAATGTCCCTGTGTTTAGTAGAAAAACTATGAGAATGGATGTAGCAAACCCGGGCATCAAAAGAGGCAAAACAATCTTTCTGAAAGTTCTCAATTTTGACAAGCCATGAACAGTTGCAGCCTCTAGTAACCTTGTATCAATGCTATCAAATGCAATCGTTTGATATATTACCATAAAAGGGAGTGACGAGATAGTCATTACGGCCATTAGGCCATAAAATGAATATAATTGGTACCTAAATAGGCCGAAATTAGTTGCTATTATTATCAGGGCATATGTTGTTATTAGGCCTGGAATTGATATCCCTGAAATTATCAAGGATTTTATAGTCTTTTTAAAAGGAATATTCATAAAACTCATTCCATATGATATTGGTAATGCCAATAGAAAAGATGCAACTGTAACTGCTAAAGATAACTCCAATGTGTGGTAAATTGAATCATAATAATATGGATCATTCAGGATATATAAAAAATACTTTAAAGTAAGGTTATGAATTAGATTAAGCCTAAACTCCAAAATAGATAATGGTTGACCATAAAGTGAAGTTAAAAGAAATGATATTAATGGAAAAATCATGAATAGAATTATGAAAAAAATAAAAAAAGATTCAAGTAATAAATTAAATCTTTGGCGCAAGCTTATCATCCTACTGTGCTTGCATACTGATTGAATATATTTGTTATGTTTTGCTGTTCTTCAACTGTGAATGTCTGGCTGTAGGGGAAAGCGTACTGTTCTTCTTGTGCTAGAGACGGGAAGTAAGGCGGAGGTGTTATGTTTTGATAGTTCATTATAGGTGGCTTCAGGAATATTTTTGGAAGCAGGGATTGACCTTCATATGATAGTACCCAATTTATGAATTTTTCAGCTGCACTTAGATGAGGAGCACCATTGACTATTCCCATTGCTGTTGGACCTAATATATTCTGTTGTACCATTATGGGAATAAGTGGGTAACCATTAATTTCGTGATAAAGGACCGGTCCATTAATCCAGTCAATTGTGATGCCACCAGTACCTTCACCCACAACTGTTTCAGCGTGTTCATCGTCAGGGGTAATGGGGGGTATAGTGTTGTTCAATAGTGCTCTTACATATTGCTTGAACATGATTGTTCCATTCGTAAAACCATATTGTTTAATGTAAATTTGCCATATTAGTGAGAAAAATCCAAGACCTGTAGTTGTAGAAGTTGATGGGTTCTCTATTATTATTTTTCCCTTATACTGTGGTTGGGTTAAATTCCACCATGATACTGGATATTGGGTTTTATTAATCAGATTTGTATTGACTACAATTCCCAATATGTTGTATGTAAATGAATACCAAGTCCAGTTGGGAGCATAGAGCGATGGATTGTTAATATAAGCACTGTAATTTTGTAACACGGGAACTTTATAGGGCATTAAAACTCCTTGCTCTGCTGCTCCTATATATGCAGAAGGAGCTCCACCAAACAGAACATCTGCCTGCGGATTTGATTTTGATGCAACTAACTTTCCTACTAATGTTCCCATGGCACCATAAACTGGGATTACTTTTATTCCAGTATCCTTTGTGAAATTATCAAAAAAAGGTTGGGCAACGCTTGCACTGTAATCTGCATAAATAACAACTTCCTGTTGAGGCGTCTGTGTAGATTGGCCATTGTGTCCATAAAGTATCATTGCAGCTGCTAGGGCCGCCACTCCTATTATTATTACGGCCACTAATGCCAGGACCCTTGAGGATACCTTGGCTTCGTTCTCTAATATTATTATTTGCCGCATGTTTTGAGATTTTAAACCATTTACTATTTTTTGACAAAATAGAAAAATTTCATAAAGTAATTGAAATTTTCCATATATAAACTACATTGGAAAAGGTTAATAATATGTAATAAGAACCTTTTGAGAAATTATTAATACGATTTCCTTTAAATTTTCGAAAGAAATTTAAAAAATAGAAGAAATATCAGTTTTCTTTGAAGATAAAGGATTTTTCCGTGTCAAAATTTATAAAGCATCTATATATATTGGTATCTTCAGGTATTTCACTGGCTGTGAATTTTATGATTCTTTTATCATTTAGCTCCACAAATATTCTGTAATTGTCCTTAAACCGCTTAATATCAACAACCCTACCTTCAACACCATTATCCCCAACGCCACTGCTAAGTTTTAAATCAGACGTCCTTACTATAATAGATACTTTTTCTCCGTTCTTGAATCCTTGTAATTTTTTATATTTAATATTCCCTAATGGCCCAAGGTTTATTTTAATGGATTCGGGTAAAATTTCTTGTATGGTACCCTCTAATTGAAGATTTTCCCCTATGAATTGTGCCACAAATTTGCTAGATGGCCTAAAGAATATCTCTTCCGGTTTTCCTACTTGTTCAATTCTTCCTGAATTAATTATGGCAATTCTATCTGCTATTTCAAACGCTTCATCCTGCGAGTGTGTCACCATTATGGCAGTTAATTTTCTATCCTTCACGATTTCTAAAATTTTGATTAAAAGTTCTTTTCTTATTCTTTCATCTAAATTACTCAATGGCTCATCTAGAAGCAGAAGTTTGGGTTTTGAAGCCAGAGCCCTAGCAATGCCCACCCTCTGGAGTTCTCCTCCGGATAGCTCATGGGGCATGCGCTTTAATTTATCTCCCAGACCAACTGAATAAGTTAGTTCAGCTATTTCCTTTTCGATTTCATCCCTGCTATTTTTTCCAAATTTTTTATCTTCCATTACAATCATTAAATTCTCTTCTACCGAAAGATGTGGCCAAATTGCATAATCTTGAAAGACCATCCCTATTCCCCTTTTTGAAGGGGGGGAACTTGTTACATCTTCCCCGTCAAAGTAAATTTTTCCTGAATCTGGATTTTCAAGACCTGAGATAACCCTTAAAAGTGTAGATTTACCAGATCCACTTGGACCTAAGATTACTAACAGTTCGCCTTGCTCAATATCCAAGTTTATATCTTTCAATACCTGATTTTTTCCAAATCTTTTGGAAACACCCTTAATACTTATAGCTGTCACACCCCAGAACAATTAGAAAAGATAATTGTCTCTTCCATAATTAAAAAACTTACCTCTATTTTTTCTACATGCAAAAAATTCTTATATAAACAGACAGGATTAAAATATCTTGTAATTTTATTGCTGGGTATTCATATGGATAAAGGCCAAAACACTTTGAGCAATTCAATCGTGACACCAAAAATTATTGCAATATATAGAACCAGTTTGGGATCAAGAATGGGACCTAAGTCTTCCTCTTCCTCAAAATATCTGATTAAGCCAGCTGCTGATTGGAAACCTGATCCCCTTTTCTCGGCCATTTGATATGCAATAAATGATTTGATTTAAATTTTTTCTACCCCTTAATTTCATAATAGGTTATGATTCGAGAATTTTAACGGAATAAAATTTACAGATACAAATTACTTAAAAAAATTGCAATATTTATTTAAGATAAGATTTAATGCAGATGAGAAAGGGATTTACCATGAAAGACCTAAACCTAATGGTAGCCGGGCCGCAAGGAAGTGGAATAAACTTCACTTCAGATACTTTCTCTAAGGTTATGGCTCGGCTGGGATATTATGTATTCAGCAATGCAGAGCTTTTCTCTACCATAAAAGGCGAACATTCTTACTTTAGGGTCAGAGTTAGTGATGAGCTCATAAGGAGTTATTCCAAGAGGGTCGACATACTGATTGCATTAGATTCTAAAAGCATAATATTGCATAAAGACGAAGTTGATAACAACGGTTTTATAATAACAGAGGAAAAGCCACTTGATTCAAGATTTATACAGGTTGAGTACAACAAGATTCTCCAAAATGTAGCTAATAAATACAACAAGAATCTATCTGAACTAAGCGTTATGAAAAATACCATTGCCCTTGCAGTTGTTGGAAAAATTGCTTCCATACCAAAGGATGCCATACAAAAGGTGATTAGTGAAAATTTCGCAAAGAGACCAAATATTGCAGAATTGAACAATGCAGTAGTGGATGAAACATACTCCATAACAAAAATTGAAAGAAGCATAACTTTGCCCAAGGGGAAGTCATTTGGAAAAATGTTAATAAATACAGCTGAGGCAGTAGCTATTGGTAAAATTGCTGCCGGATTGAGGTTTCAATCTTATTACCCGATAACACCTGCGAGCGATGAATCTCAGTATCTGGAAGGGGTTATGTCCAAATACAATGTAATTGTAGAGCAAACGGAGGACGAAATAGCCGCAATTAATATGGCTATTGCGGCTGCAAATACAGGATTAAGGGCAGCCACTAGCACATCTGGGCCTGGATTTTCATTAATGGTTGAAGCGCTTTCATATGCAGGAATGACAGAAACGCCCGTTGTAATATTCTACTACCAAAGAGCTGGTCCATCAACTGGTATGCCAACTAGACACGAACAGGGTGATTTGAAATTCGCGATAAGTGCAGGCCATGGAGAGTTTCCAAGGATAGTAATAGCACCTGGTGACCATGAAGAGGCCTTTTACGATGCATTTGAATCTTTTAACCTTGCTGAGAAATATCAATTGCCTGTAATAGTGATGCTTGATAAATCCATGGCAATGAGCAATTATACAATTCCAAAATTTGATACATCAAAGCTCAAAATAGATAGAGGTAAGTTAATTCTTGAGGGAGAGGTTAGCAACTATAAGAGGTATGCGTTTACAGAAGATGGCATTTCACCAAGAACAGTCCCTGGAGTTAAAAACGGAATGTTCACCATTGCCGGAGACGAACATGAGGAAGATGGACACATCTTCAGCGAAGACCCAGATAATAGGATCAGAATGATGGATAAAAGGATGGGTAAGCTAAAGAAGGTCCTAAGTGAAATACCCACAGATATGAAATACAAGTTTTATGGAAATGGAGAGAACCTCATAATTTCATGGGGATCACCCAAAGGAGCTATACTTGATGCAATAAGAGAGAGACCGGAATATTCATACTTACAAATCAGATTATTACATCCATTCCCGGTCGATGAAGTAAAACCCTTTGCCAAATACAAAAGGATCGTAACAGTGGAACAAAATTATTCTGGTCAGCTTGCAGACATTCTAAAAGAAGATGCTGGAATTGATGTTAATTCCAGAATAGTGAAGTTTAATGGTAGACCCATAGCTTTTGAGGAGTTGATTGAAGGGTTAGATAGATCTAAAACTGAAAGGAGGGTGGTGTTAACTTATGCCTAATACTTACAGAACAAATGTTGAAATAGATTGGTGTCCAGGATGTGGAGATTTCGGTATACTCAACGCTCTGACACTGGCACTACAGGAATTGAAAATACCTAATGAGAAAGTAGCATTAACCGGTGGTATCGGTTGCAGTTCAAAAATTCCTCATTATGTAAATGTATATGCATACCACACATTACATGGTAGGTCTTTGGCCCAGGCACAAGCAATAAAAATTGCTAATCCTGAATTGGAAGTTATCGCAGCGGCAGGTGATGGAGATGCATTGGGTATTGGTACTCAACATTTTGTAGCTGCTGGAAGGAGAAATGTTGACCTCACCTATCTCATATTTGACAATGGAGTCTATGGTCTTACAAAAGGGCAAGCATCCCCGACACTTCCATATGGTGAAAGCCCTAAATCGTTACAGGTAGAAAATATCAAGGATCCAGTCAATCCAATTTTCCTTGCACTTGCTTCAGGGTATACATTTGTTGCAAGATCTTATTCTTACAATATAAAACATCTTAAGGACACCATAATTAGGGCCATTAAACACAAAGGGCTTGCCTTAGTAGATATAATGCAACCGTGCGTGACTTACAATAACATCAACACAAAGGAATATTACGATGCTAGGTTGTATGACCTGCAGAAGGAAGGGTGGGATCCTGTTGCTAAGAATGAAGATGAATATAAACAGAAGTTAGGACAGGCTACTATAAAATCCCTGGAATGGGGAGATAAAATTCCTATGGGGGTATTCATTGAATATCAGAAGGAAACCTATGATGAACGTTTATCCAGGCTTCTAATGAACTATAAATCCAAAAATTTCGTAACATTGCCCATACACGAAAATGGAAAGCCAGTGAATGATATAACTCCTCTTATAGAGGAATTAATTTGATCATAGATTCAAATCAATTTTATTTTGTTTTTCTATTAGTTTGTGATGATTGATTTCCTTTTATCATCATATTTATCGGAACGCATCAAAAAATCAGTTTAAGAAGAAATAGTAAATTAAGAATTTTTCAAAAATAGCGGGGGGTGGATTTGAACCACCGATCTACGGGTTATGAGCCCGTCGGGATTTCCTGGCTACCCCACCCCGCTGATACCAGTATGAGCGCTCTGGATTTATATTTTCCCATTTTTGATGGTGTTAATGGGATTTCTGACGAAAAATACCTTTAAAGATAAACCGTACAGAATTAAATTTAATATCTTTTTAGAAAATGAATCGAAGAAAAATTTTTATCGTTTTATAAGATAAATCAAATTACAGAAATGATATTTGAAAAAAATCCTAATATTTTCATAAAATCCGTGGAAATTACTTCAAGCAGGTCACCGGGACTGAAAGATATTGAAAGTGCAAGGGAACTTATTTTAGATTACATAAATATGGCTACAAGTCCTTATAACCCAAGAGGATTGCCCTCTATCGACCCTATTTTAATTTTGCATGAATTCGGTAGAAATTCAAATGTTGAATTGGTTCCTCACATATCCCCCAGAGATGGTAACAAACTTATGATAATTTCTAGAGTTGTAACATCACTCAAAGTAGGAATAAACAGCTTCCTGGTACTAAGAGGGGATAGCATAAATCCCAGGATTGGTTCAGAACCTGTAGATGAGATTGATACAATAGGCCTTATGAAATATCTGAAGGAAAATGAATATTTGAAAGAGATTTCTAGTAAATTTGGTATGGATATTAACATAGGTGGAATTTCTAACCCGCATAGAGGTAATGAGCAAGAAGTATTAAATGCAAAAATTGCAGCTGGATGTAGTTTTTTCATTACACATTCAATTTATGATCCAGAAGTTTTAAAACATGATTGGGTCAAGCATAGAAAATTCAAATTGATTGCTGGTTTTATTCCTATATTGAAAAAGGCTTCATTGGATTTTTACAGGGATTTGGACTTAAATATTCCAGATAACCTTCTTGAAAAAATGGAAAATTCAGCAGATTTGGAAAATTTGTTTTTCAATTTAATTGTAAATTCAATAGATGAATTAAAAGGATACATCGATGGCATTCATTTAATGCCTATAGGTAAATATAAATTTGCTAGGAAAGTTTTGGAGGTGATTTAAACGATTGTAAGGAAACTTATTTATGGGATATACCCAAGAAGTGAAAGGCTAAGACTGGGAATAGGAAGATGGGAAAGGGGAATTATAGAAACGAATGATCTGATAAAAATGATTACGGAAGAAAAGGATCAATTCTACAAAATGATGCGAGTGAACAAGGTAGATTACTATACTGATCCCCTTTTCAACTGGCAGGATATTTTCAGGCCGCTGGTGGCTAGTATAGATGGTATTTCATTGGGACCATTGACAAGATACTTTGAAACCAATACTTTTTATAGAAAACCCATAGTCAATGAAATAGGTAATGTCAAAAATTCACTGGATGTGGATGGATCTGAATATAACATTCCAGGACCTGTATATAAACCCAATGAATTTGATGGATATATGACATTCCTTCCGGGAATTGGAACTTTCTATTCATTGTCACAAGTAAATATGGATTTCAAAAAATTTCAGGATGGAATGATAGAGGTTTACAGTCAATTATTGAAAATTATGGGGACTGACAAGGTTTTCTTTTATGAAGAGGTCCCAAAGGATGCTGAAGTTTATGGTTCATTTAGCCAAAGGGTTTTTTTAAGAATATCACTCAATTCAAAGAATTCTCATATTAACAGTTTGAAAGTTTATTCACTAATAACTGAAGACCCGTATTTATCGTCTAAATATTCCAATCTACCGGGGTATTTTGCGTTAGATTCAACCAGTACAAAATTAGAAAATGATTTGCCCGGCGAACTTAAAAGATTTGTAGATGATTTCCCGGAATTACTTATTACTCATAACAATTACTTAGACTTTCTGCCCAGAAAAATTGCTGATAAGAAAGTTGAATTGCTGGGAGGTGTTGCTTAATGAATTCGGATTATCTTTTAACTCAGGAAATAGGCTCATTTAGAAAACCAGAATATCTTTCACGAAAATTCAGATCTCTAGATGAAAATGAATTAAATGAATTGGCATCTAAGGCTACCTTCGAAACAATATTATCTTTTAACTCAGGAAATAGGCTCATTTAGAAAACCAGAATATCTTTCACGAAAATTCAGATCTCTAGATGAAAATGAATTAAATGAATTGGCATCTAAGGCTACCTTCGAAACAATTGAACTGTACGAAAAAGCAGGGCTGGACAATATCGGTGTAGGGGGAGAGATGTTCAGGTGGGAGATGTATGAACACCCAATTAGGAGGCTGGATGGCATAATTGTTCATGGACCTGTAAGATCCTTCGATAACAGATATTATAACAAAGGTAGCGTTGTGAATAAACTAAGAAGGATCAAGAGCTTCCATATGGAAGAAATTCAGCTGTTGAAAAAATTAAAGAAAAAGAATATTAAAATACCCATTACTGGCCCATATACCTTAATGGATTGGTCTTTTAATGAATACTATAGAGATAGATATGAACTGGCAATGGAATTTGGAAAAATAGTCAATCAGGAAATTAGGGAACTGAAAGAATTTTGGGGAGATGATTTATTACAGATACAGATAGATGAACCTGCTGCTACAACACATCCAGCTGAAATGACAACTGTTTTGGATTCCATAAATGAATCCGTTAGAGATATAAATGGCATAGAGGTTCATCTCCATGTTTGCTACAGTATTGATTACGGTCTCCTCTTCAAAATAGTTCCAGATTTAAAGGTTGATTATTACAATCTTGAATTTGCAAACAGAGATTCACTAAATCTCAATGCTGATAGGATCGGATACGCAGATGTCAAAAGATTCAAGGATGCTATGGACGTTACATCTAGAAAAATTGGACTTGGACTAGGTGTTACTGATGTACACATTGACGATATTGAAACTGTTGACCTCATAATGAACAGAATAGAATATGCACTAAAATTCATTGAACCTGACAGACTTAGGATTAATCCTGATTGTGGTCTAAGAACGAGGTCCAGAGAAGTGGGGTACAATAAATTGAAGAATATGGTGGATGCCACAAGAGAAGTTTTAAAAAATTTATAAATTTTATCACAATTTTAATATGTTAATTAAAAATAAGCTCTCATGCAGAGAGCTGCTATTTTAAAGGAAATTAATAAATTCCCTGAAATTGAAGATTTTCCTGATGAAGAGCCTGAAGATAATGAAGTTTTAATAGAACAAAACGAGACTGGAATCTGCTATAGGGATATTCTAACAATGAAAGGATTCTTTCCCAGAGTAACGCTCCCAATAGTTCCTGGGCATGAAATTTCAGGGAAAGTTGTTAAAATTGGAAAAAACGTAACGAAATTCAAAGTTGGAGATAGGGTATCTTCCTTGATATATGTCCCCTGCGGTAAATGTGAATACTGCCTTAGCGGGAGGGAAAATTTATGTAGAAATAAAAGAACCTTCGGTGAATCACTAAATGGTGCTTATAAAAAGTACATAAGGGTGCCAGAAATAAGTCTGGTTAAGGTACCTGATGGAGTTGGTGAAGAAGAAGCGGTAATTGCAGCATGCGTAACTGGAATGCTAATTCAGGCTATGAGGGTAAACGGAGGCTTATCTGAAGGTCAATGGGTACTTGTAACTGGTGCGGGTGGAGGAGTTGGAAGTCATGCTGTACAAATTTCCAAAGCATATGGCGCCAAGGTGATAGCCGAAACATCTTCACCGTGGAAAAAAGAATTGCTTGAAAAACTAGGTGCAGATTATGTTATAGAAAAAGAAAACATGGAAAGAAAGGTTAAGGAAATAACAGGTGATGGTGTACACCTAGCTCTTGAAAGTGTTGGAAGACCCACCTTTAATGAGGCATTTAGAAGTCTCAGATTCGGCGGATCGGTTGTTGTGGTTGGGAACGTTGATGTTACCCCGGTAAATTTGCCTTTGGGCAATTTGATATTAAAGGGGAATAAAGTAATTGGGAGCATAAGTTCTACAAAAAGAGATATGGAAGAAGCCCTTCGCCTATCTAAGGAGGGAAAAATAAAAGCCATTGTAGGGAAGAAATTTGATTTAAATAATGTAAAAGAAGCGTATGAAGCCCTGGATAGAAAAGAGATATTTGGAAGGGCCTTCCTCAAGCTTTAGTATCAAAGAATTTTTTCCTATTATCCCAAGACTGCATTAAGTCATTTATCCCTTTATTTATTTTATCCAAGACATTCTTATCAAACTCACCGGATATAGATGCCCCTCTGAATGTATTGACGTTGTCCTGTATTGAAAGCAATGTATCGACTGAAAATTCGTCCATTTCATACAGTTTCTTAATTTCTTCTTGCGTGGCATTGATTACCTTATCAGTTTTTGTGAATTCGGATGGCAGACTTGCCAAATATTGCAGTTTTTTTAGTGTTTCTTCAGCCTCTGAAGCTTCCTTCAAAAGATTATAATCCTTTAAATTTTGAATAGCGGCAGAAAGGTTTGATGATATTATTTTTACTCTTTTTGATATTTCATTGTAAATTGTGAGGGAGTTCCCCTTAATATCTACATTTTCCTTGTAAGGTTTATATTCCGGCAATTTGCTCTGCAATTTCTTTAATATTATCAATGATCTATCTGGCATGGGTGGGAGATTTATATCGCTCATGTAACTGAATTCCAAGATGATATAAATATTAACCTAATCCTTTTATAATCAATAAATATAACCAAAAACTAAGGTGTCGGAATTGGAGGCTAAAAGTAGCTATTCATTTGAATCTCAAAACATACTTAAGGCTAAAGAGGAGATCCCTGACTATGTAAGGCTGAGGATGGTCTCTTGGAGAAGGGGACCTGCCATAGTAAGGGTTGAAAAACCTACTAAGATAGCAAGAGCCAGGTCATTGGGTTATAAGGATAAACCTGGTTTTGTTGTTGTAAGAATCAGGATAAAGAGGGGAGATCTTCATAGGAGAAACATAATGGGAGGCAGAAGGCCAAGGAGATATGGCTATAATAAATTGACACATGGAAAAAGCGAGAAATGGATTGCTGAGGAAAGGGTTCAAGATAAATATCCAAATTTGAATGTCCTTAATTCATATTATCTTGCTGAAGATGGAAAATACAAATTCTTTGAAGTTATACTTGTTGATCCAAGCCATCCAAATATCAAAAATGATCCCCATCTTTCATGGACTGGCGAACCTGCAAATGTCGGAAGAGTTTACAGGGGTTTAACCTCTTCAGGCAAGAAGGCACGCGGACTAAGGAAGAAAGGGAAAGGATCTGAAAAATCAAGACCTTCTATAAGGGCCAACGGAAGGCTCAGGAGACATTAACTAGATACTTTCCTTTCCACTTTTTAATTTCAATTAAATTATCAGGATTCTCCAAATCTACTCTTTTACCTTTTGAAATAAACAAACCCGCGAATTTATCAATTACATCTCTGGATGAATCTATTTTAAAACTCTGACCTGGAAAGTCTAATTCACCAACTTCTTTTTCTTCCATTAATAAGTATTTCTTCCCAATGTTTTCAATTTCCTTTTGAGACAATGGAATTATTAAAACATGAAATTTTGCCTCATCCTCTAAAAATTCAATATTTTCCTGTATTAATCTTGACTTAATATCATTAAATTTCTCTTTTCTCACTACGTAGCAAATCACAACCCTCGTAATGTTACAAACATATTTCTATTATTTTGTGTATTAATGGTTATGAACATCCGGATCGTTAAAATTAAAAAGGAAGATGAAAATGTAATTATCGGGCAAAGCCACTTCATAAAGACGGTAGAAGATTTTTATGAGGCATTAGCTACAGCTTCCCCTGGGATTAAATTCGGATTAGCCTTTTGTGAAGCTTCAGGTAAAAGATTAGTTAGGCATGACGGTAACGATGCTGAATTAGAAAAAAGGGCTGTTGAAAATGCAATGAATGTTGGAGCTGGACATTCTTTCATAATACATATTAAAAATGCATATCCCATAAATGTTCTTCCACATTTAAGGTCAAAGGAGGAACTTGTAAATATATTTGCAGCAACAGCTAATGACCTATCAGTTGTTGTTATTGATGAAGGTGATCAATCCGGAATAATAGGGGTCTTAGACGGTTACAAACCACTTGGAATTGAAGGAAACAATGATATTGAAGATAGAAAAAAATTTCTAAGAGATATAGGTTATAAAAGATGATAACTGAAGTAGAAGACTTTTATGACTTTGAATCGAAGTTCTACGATAATCTTTATTCATCGTTTATAGACGATCTTATTTTCATAAAAAAATATGGATTCGAACCACCCTACTGCGAACTTTTTTCCGGGACAGGAAGGATCTCAAGATTCTTAGAGAACTCCTGCGGCTTAGAAATTAACAAAAAAATGGTATTAGGAGCTTCAACCAGATACAATGCTGTTATTGGAGATGCACGTATGACCCCTTTTAAAAAACATTTCAAGACTGTACTGATACCATTGAATTCTTTAAACCTTCTGGATAGAAATAGCAGGATAGAGGTATTGAGGGAATCAAATAGAATTCTATTAGACAATGGGAAAATTTACTTGGAGATTATGAATGGCTTTCCCTTTAAAATCGGAAATGAATTTCTAGTAAGCGAATTCAGTGACCATAGAAATAATGTGTCGGTGTTTATTACTCCGATCTCAGAAGGTGGGAGATTATATTTTAAATATAGGTACATAATAAATGGAGAAACAGTTACCAAAAAGTTAATGATATTCCCAATTAGCAGTAAAGAAATTGAGGAAGAGGCAAAATTGGCCAATCTAAAAATATTACATATATTTGGAGGCTTTAACTTTGAGGAGTTTAATGCTAAAAGTGATAGGATGATTATTGTAATGACGAAATAAAATTATATTAGATTAACCTTTAATGAATGTTGGTATCTCAGGATAATAGGGAACTTTTGGTTAAGCAGATTAAGGAAACAAGGGAATTGAACCTTGAAATTCCCATAATTGTTGAGGGAAGGCTAGATGTCGTGGCATTAAGGAAAATAGGTTTCAGTGGAGAAATAATCCACCTCCCCAAGAATAAGACCATAATAAATTTCTCTTATTCTTTAACTAAGTATAGGGAAGTAATACTCTTGATGGACTGGGATAGAAAAGGTAAAAGGCTTACGTCCATCCTAGAAAAATACCTCATAACAGAAGGGATTCGCGTAAACTTAAAACTCTGGAAATTACTGAACACCATCAATTCGGAGACCAGCAATGTGGAAGGATTGCCAGCCTTCATGGAAAAAATAGGTTATTTATAATATATTCCTTTACCTCTAGCACATCTAATACATAACCCCGTTGAAGCATCATAATGTTCTGTGCAAACTGGCCTGCCACAGATTTTGCAGGTGTGTAAAGCTGGGCGTAAACAGATGTAGCATTGAGATACCATCATAGCTTTTATAGTGGAATACTAGGACTAATATTTTTCCTTCAACTCCCTGAACCTTAAATACAGCAGAATGTCATATATTATCTTGAGGGTTCCACCACCAATGAAAGGTATTGGAGAAGCTGCCGCCGATATTAGTGAAGAAGAAATATAGGGGGTAGTTGATTGCGCAATACTCCTTGATGCATTGGAAATACCGACTACATAGCTCCTTTCTTCAGGTGGAACTATACTATTAAGATAAGATTGGCGTGTAGGAACATCCATCTGACTTAATGAATATCTCAGAAATAGGAATGTTAAACTGGCCCATAAATTGGGTATTAATGGAATAAGTGTCGAAAATACGTTGGATGGCAGATGTGAATAAACCATTGTTTTTATAAGCCCTAGTCTCTTGGCTATATAAGGGGTTGCAACAATGCTTGCTCCGATTATTACATCCACTATTGCAAATATTCCCCCAAGAGATGACAGGCTTATACCATACCTTACTTTGAACCAATAAGCTATTAGGCTTTGAAGGACAAACCCACCACCTATGGCGTCTAAGGAAAACAGTAAAGATACATCTCTTGAAATTTTCTTGGTTTCATTTGACACCTTCAATTGTTTTTTATTTTCATTTTCTATTGTTCCGAATTTCATTACTGAATACATTACCATTATTACAATGGAAAGTAAAACTGAAAGCTCTATCAGATAGTCAATACCCAAAAAGAGCATAGCTGAACCTATGGAAGCAAATGCATAGCCAGAAAGAGTGTAAATTGAGAATAGCCAGTTCCTGTTTTCCTGATCCTTTGCAATATATGACAACTGCGGTTGTTCAAATGAAGAAAACAGGGTATTATCACTTGGATTTACACCGAGACCACCTATAATGGCACCAATATTATTCAATATTGATGATTTAGGTATGAGCAATAATAAACCTATAGAGAGCATGGAAGTCATGAAAATCAGAAAAATTTTTGCCCTGGATATGTGATATTTAAACGTAATCAAAAATGTAATGAGAGAACTTAAAAATAATTGATCCCGAAGCTATCAATCCTGCAATTAAAGGGCTATCACCCCTAGAAATTAAAAATAATATAAGGGATACAGAAAATATCCCGTAAATAAAACCTCTAATGGATTTTGTCGCAAACAATAAGAATTTTCGCATGCTAAATCTCTCATAAATGCTATATTTATAATAATAATTTCCTGGCTGATCATAAATGGATAACATTAATGATATTTTGAAAGAGATGGGATTGAATAGCATTGATGACCTATTCTCCGATATTCCTTCTGATTTGAGAATAAGCTCCATGGGATTAGATTCGGGCCTTTCTGAAGATGAGATAAGAAGAAAGGCAATGGAGTATGCATCTATGAACAAAACAATCACACAATATCATTCTTTCCTTGGTTTTGGATGCTACAACCATTATGTCCCAGCCATAATTTCTGCCATTATTTCAAGGGGTGAATTCCTGACAGCATACACACCCTATCAGGCAGAAATATCACAGGGGATAATGCAAGCATTATGGGAATATCAAAGCTTAATGGCCGAACTTCTTGAAATGGATGCCGTGAATTCATCTAATTATGATGTTTCTACCGCCTTAGGCGAAGCAATAAGAATGGCTGTAAACATTACTGACAAGGATGAAGTCCTCATACCTAAATTCACTCACCCGTTTAAGAAGAGTGTGGCTAGGGTATATGCAAGAGGTTCCAATATAAAATTAGTTGAATATCCATTTGACGAGTCAGGCAGGATAGATTTGGAATTCTTAAAAAATAATATAAATGAAAAAACAGCTGCAGTGTATGTAGAATATCCCAACATGTTCGGTATAATAGATGAAAACGTGGCAGCAGTCAAAGAAATAATAGGTGATCAAAGAATCATGATTGCAGGTGTAAACCCCATATCTTTGGGCGTTCTCACACCACCGGGACAATTGGGGGCAGATATTGCCATAGGAGATGGTCAAGTCTTTGGCCTAGGTCTTAATTTTGGTGGTCCCATGCTTGGAATTTTTGGCGCCAAAATAGAATACATTAGGAAGATGCCTGGAAAAATAATGGGTGTAACTAGGGATTCAAATGGCAAACTTGCTTTTGCAATGATTCTTCAGACAAGGGAACAACACATTAGGAGGGAAAGAGCAGTAACCAACATGACAAGCAATATGGGTCTGATGGCAGTAGCAAGTGCCATATACGTTTCACTTTTAGGTGAAAGTGGCTTAAGAAAGCTTGGAGAAATAAATATGGGTTTAACCAACAATTTAATTGAGAGGATCAGAGACACCGGAATTGATTTGCCTTTCCAAGGTTCACCTGTATTTAATGAATTCTATATCAAATTGAAAGTTTCTAAGACTTATCTCAACCTGGCTGCCAGGAAATCTAGGGTAATACCAGGTGCCATATTGGGACAAGAATTTGGATTTGACACAAGAAAAGAAGTGAATATAATCACAAATGTTACTGAGAGGAATACTAAGGAAGATTTTGATGCTTATATTGATTTTTTAATGAAGGTGATATAAATGTATCATCAGGCAGTATATGATGAACCATTAATATTTGAAATTGCGGGAAGAAGGACTGTAAGGCTTCCTCATGAAAAGGAGAATTTTAAGATAAATATACCTGAAAAAATGCGGAGAAAGTCCCTTAACATCGGAGACAGAGAAGAGTTTGAGGTAGTAAGGCATTTCACCAGATTATCACAGATGAACTTCGGTGTGGATCTCGGCTTCTACCCATTGGGATCCTGTACAATGAAATATAATCCCAGAATTAATGAGGAAATAGCATCCTATTCCGGCTTCAGGGAAATACATCCTCTGCAGGATGAAGATGATGTCCAGGGCGCCTTGAAGTTGATGTATGAACTCGGAGAAGATCTTAAAAAAATAACCGGCATGGATGCCATTACACTTCAACCTCTGGCAGGTTCTCAGGGTGAATTCACCGGATTGTCTATTGTAAGGGCATACTTCGAAAATAGAGGAGAACTGGATCAGAGAAAAGAAGTGGTTGTTCCAGACTCAGCTCATGGTTCAAATCCTGCCTCGGCAAACATGGCAGGTTTTAAGGCAATCGAAATTAAATCCAATAAAGATGGGAAGGTAGACTTTGAGGAATTCAAAAAATATATAACAAAGAATACAGCTGCATTCATGATAACCAATCCAAATACCCTTGGCATATTTGAAGACAATATCAAGCAGATGGCTGATTATGCTCATGAAATGGGTGCACTGGTTTATTACGATGGAGCCAACTTAAATGGAATTATGGGCAAAACATCACCAGGGAAAATGGGATTTGATATCGTTCACTTAAATCTTCATAAAACATTCTCTACTCCCCATGGGGGTGGAGGGCCTGGAGCAGGGCCTGTAGCCGTAAAAGAATACCTAAAAGATTTTCTTCCAGTTCCAATCCTAACATATGAAGGAGGAAAGTATCATCTAGATTACAACGTTCCAAAGACGATTGGAAAGGTGGCCAATTTCTATGGCAATTTTAGCATTTTAGTAAGAGCCTGGGCTTATATAAAATTGCATGGAGAGGAAGGACTGAAGGAAGCATGTGAGAGAGCGGTGTTGAATTCAAACTATATGAGCTTTAAAATCTCTAAGTTAATGCCGGTTCCAGGATTTAAGATAAAGAAACATGAATTTGTGGCATCATCACACGATGAAGACGGTAGATTGCCCAAGGCATCCGATATAGCTAAACACTTAATCGATAACGGAGTTCATGCACCAACAATATACTTCCCCCTGATAGTTCCAGAAGCACTCATGATTGAACCCACTGAAAGCGCAACCAAAGAAGAAATGGATAGATTCATAAAGATACTGGAAGATGCTATTAATACACCTAAAGAGCAGCTGGAAAAGGAACCCACTAATTTAAAAGTCGGGAGGATTGATGATGTTGATGCTTCGAGAAATCCAAGGCCAACATACAGGGTGCTGTTGAAGACAAACAGCAAAAATTAAACCATCAAATCGATTACGGGTGGAAGCGGAGGTTGCCGAGCCTGGCCAAAGGCGGCAGACTCAAGATCTGCTCCCACAGGGGTTCGCCGGTTCAAATCCGGCCCTCCGCATTTCATTACATATTAAATATTGAGTTCTCTTAGTCCAGAATGAAATAATATATCCGTTTAAAAAAGTTAATTGGAGAATTGTGGATATTGGAATGCGTTTCGTTCATTACCTTTTATTAATTACGTGACTTTTTTAAATTTAAAATTCTAAGTTTGAAAGAAATACAATAACGTATACCGATATATTTCTAATATTGTCTTAAATTCTATTTAAATTTAATAATATCTTTTTATGTACATCATATTCAATTTATCGTAAGATCACAATATCCTTAAATTTACACAGAATTGGGGACACTATCCTATAATTAGTGGCAAAATTTTTGTGGAAATTTTTGGGATGCCCAATTTCAAAGTTCCTCATTATATCATCTTTGTGTACATTTAATCTAAGGACTGAACTTACGCTGAATTTATAATTTTGTTCAATGATTCTTAAGTACGTAATTTTCTTGCTGATTCTCAACCTGGCTATGAATCTATTATATTTATTCTTCTACTAATACCTCTGTTTGATCTTTCTACCATATTCTTCGATCTTATAATCTTACCTATGCGTTAAGCAAATTTGTAAAAGGTTAAGAGAAGATACAATCTTGTTTTCATATTTTTGATGCTTCGTTGCCTGTGATTTTTGCTAATGCGATATATTTAACTTCATACACAAAATTTAAAGACAGTGTTTCATTTATCGCCATATTTGAATTAAGTTAAAATACGTTTATAAAATAATTCAAAATGAACTCAAATAATGAAAGCATAGTTTCACGAATTCGTCAACATTTTCCTAATATAGATCATGACATTTCAGGTAAAGAAAGAATATTCCTGGACAACGGAGCAGGAAGTTTAGTTTTGAAAGAGGCTGCTAACGCTGAAAATTTTGCCAGAATTAATGCCAGTGCCAATGTTGATGGACAATACTATGAATCTGAATTAAATGAAGAAATATTAAAGAAAGGAAGAGAGGCTTTGGCAGTTCTTTTCAATTCTAAAAGTCCCGATAATATATTTCAGGCAGAGTCAGCATCCAGTATATCATTTTTGATAGCGATTGCGCTAAGAAATTATATAGGCAAGGAAGGTAATGTAATATCAACATACAATGAACATTATTCCTCGGTGGGACCTTACATATTCCTGAAGAAAAATGGATTTATTAGGGATGTAAAATTAACTAAGATTAATCCCGAAACCACAGAAATAGATCTAGAGCATATGAAAGAGCTCATGGATAAAAATACTAAACTCATTGTAGCTACTGCAGAAAGCAATCTAACCGGCACTAAATCAACAATAACCCAATTAAGAAAGCTGGCTGATGAGAATGATGGTCTTTTAATAATTGATGGAGTCCATTATGCTCCTCAGGATTTGATAGATGTGACATCTCCGAATGTTGATGCTTTTATTATATCCATGTATAAATTATTTGGACCTCGAGGTTCCTTCGCATATTTATCTGACAATCTTCTGAGGCAATCTGAGCCATACAATGTAGATCCATTCACAAATAGATTCAAGGGTTCCTTCATGGAGCTTGGCACCAGAGACCAGGCGATTTTTAATTCATCTTTCGAGGTAGTTAAATTTCTTTCTAATATAATCGAAGATAAGGGAATTATTTCAAGGTCCGGCATTGAAGAAGCTTTTGCATGGAATAAGTCATACCTTACAAATTTGAATAAATTTATTTTAGAAGGTGATGGATATACTCCGGGTTTAAATAATATAAAAAATGTAAGAATATTAGGGATTAAGGAAACAAAGGATCTTGATAGAAGAGGAAGCACTTTTTCATTCAATTTCGAAAACATTGACGATGCAAAAGCTGAAAAAATTTATTGGGAAAAATTTGGTATCACTGTAGTTGGGGGAAATCATTTCAACTTGGCACATGATTACCTTTCTAGAAAATCTGTTCTAAGGGTTACCTTCTTGATGTACAATACAATCGAGGAGGCAAGAAAATTCCTTAAAGCAACTGAATACATTGCTTCTATTTAAAATGAAAATTAATCTTGAATTTTATTTTTAATTTTTTTATTGTTATACACAACAGCTCATCTTATTAACGTCGCCATAATAGGATAAAGCTGCTAATCTTAAAACCTCTGAAAAACTTGGGAATATTTGATTGCTGTCTATTAGGTCATTAATAGTTGCACCAGCATTCATCAAGATCGCAGATTCATTGATGATCTCTTCCGATCTTTCTGAAATTACCTGAATGCCCAAGATCTTTAAGTTTCTTAAATCAACATTCAATTTTACCAATCCAATTTCCTCATTTTCTATGTATCCCCTAGCCAATGAGTCAATTGGAACCTTTAGGCTTTTTACATACATGTTGCCTATAAGCTCGCTTGATGTTTTACCTACCTTAGCAATACCTGGAGAAATAAATATGTTCTCAGGAACTGCATCATAGTTGATTTTCTTTTTTTCTTCCGTAAATGCATTGGAGACTGCTATCGATCCTTGCCGACCTGCTAAAGGTTCTAGCATTTTTATACCTATTACGTCTCCCGCAGCAAACACACTTGGATTCGTGGTTCTAAGCTCTTCATCTGTTTTGATCCCACCTCGTTCGTTTAATTCAATTTGTGCATTTTCCAGTCCAATTTCAACATTAGGCTTTCTTCCAGTTGCCATTAAAAGCCTTTCTGATTCTATAATCCCAAAGTTCCCACTAACAATTAATTTATCATTTTTCTTTTGAACTTTAATATTTTTAGAGTTTAAAAAAACCTTGACACCGTATGATTCTATTATCTTTCTCGCCATGACTGAAAATTCCGGATCATATTCCGGTATTAATCTAGGACTCCTCTGAATTATCGAAACTTCTGCCCCCAAACCAGAATATATGTCTGAAAATTCCAATGCTAATGCCCTGCCTCCAATTATAGTCAAAGATTCCACTTTTTTATCGGGGCTCAAAGCCCTATCACTTGTCCAGAAATCTATCTTTTCTAGACCTTCAATTTCAGGGATGTTCGGTCTAGAACCAGTTGCGATTATACACCTCTCAAAATCATAAATGTCATTTCCTACCTTTACTGATTTTCTATCCTTAAATTTAGCCTCGCCCTGAACCAATTTAACATCATATGAGTTCAATATATCTTCATACTTTTTTTTCCTTAATGTTCCTACCACTTCATCTTTTTCACTGAAAGCGGCCATAAAATCTGGGAATTGATTTGAATTTATCCTTTTTCTTAGTTCTCTATAAAAATGTGATATTGAGAGCAATTTTTTCGAAGGAATACAACCAACATTAACACATGTTCCACCTAAGGAGCCTTTTCCTATCAATATTGGCTTAATTCCTAGTTCATTAGCCTTTATCATAGCAGCAAAACCTGCTGCTCCGTATCCTATTATAACAAGCTTTTCCATTTTCTATCAGCAACTGCATGCGTGGTTATTACCTGAACCTATGAATTCATTAGCACAGTGATCACAGCAGAAGTAATGTGCTTTGCCTTCTATTTTAACTTCATATGATTCTTCCAGCGTTATCTCTTTACCGCAGTATTCACATTTTAAATTTGATACTTCTTCATTCTTTTTAATTATGAAATTCATAAAATGCCATTTGTTGGGTTTATTTAAAATTATTGTTAATATGAACAATAGTTCATATATTTATACGTTAAATAAATTACACATATAAATGAATCAAATAGAAGATCTAGGACTAATAGAAATAAGCAGGCTCTTCCAAGCCCTATCTGAACCAACAAGGCTACAGATAACTGCACTATTGATTAACCAAGGTTCCATGAGTGTATCAATGATTTCTAAAGAATTAAAAAAGTCGCAATCTTTAATATCACATCATTTGAGCTGCCTCAGAAATTGTGGGGTAGTAAAATATAATAAAAAAGAACAAAATGTCTATTATGAAATAGCATCGGATAAAATCAGAGTTATTATATCAAGTGCTATAAAACATGTTAGGGAATATGGTTCGAGTATTCTTTCCTGTGATATTATTAACGATTGATAATAAATAAATTAATCTTTATTAGCAATTATAAGATCATAAAAATTTTTCCTAACCTTATCTAATTTGGGTTCTATCACGAATTTGCAATATGGATTCCTTCTATTTCTGAAAAAATACATCTTATGGTAGTCCTCGGCTTCGTAAAAGTTCTTCACGTAATCCACTTCAGTGACTATAGGTTTAATAAAGTATTTCGCCTTCTCTTCCAGAAATTTCTTAGCAGCATCGTAGTCCTCTTTATTATATACATAAATTGCGGACCTATATTGCTCACCAATATCATTACCCTGCCTGTTCAGTGAGGTAGGATCATGGATAGCTAGGAATATTTCAAGAAGTTCCCTTAATGAAATTATATTATCATCGTACTGGATTTTCACAACCTCAGCGTGACCTGTTAATCCGCTACAAACTTCCTCGTATGTAGGATTATTTTTATGCCCTCCAGAATATCCTGGTGTTACTTGTATTACGCCCTTTACTTGTGAGAATACTGCCTCTGAACACCAGAAGCATCCCGTTCCAAATATTATTTCCTTATTCATTTCTATCAGGGACAAATAATATGGATAAAGAGTTCACGCAGTATCTTGTGTTCTTTGAAGTAAAACCCTCACCATAAAATATATGACCCAAATGAGCACCACAGTTTTTGCATCTTATCTCAGTTCTAATTCCATCCTTATCTGGTAATTTAAGAACTGAGCCTGGAATTTCATCATCAAAACTTGGCCAACCGCAGTCAGAATGGAATTTATATTCAGACTTGAAAAGTGGTGAATCACACCTCCTGCAGACGTAAATCCCCTTTTCGAAGTGATTATAATATTCGTTTAAAAATGGGCGTTCGGTTCCACCATAAACAATTATCCTTTCCTCTTCAGGAGTAAGTTTCCTGTAGTATTTCCCTTTCATTAGTTAGTCAATCTAAATCAGCTTAAATCCTATTTGTAGCTTAGATTATTAATTTTATGCGAAAAGTTGAAAGGATGAATATATTCATCAGTATATGGAATATAAAAAGGAAGAGGGATATGTAAATATTAACGGTCTCAACCTTTATTACATTAGATTTTTACCAGGAAAAGTAAAGAAAAAGGTTATCGCGTTGCACGGTGGACCCGGGATGTCACTTGACTACATGCTACCTTTACAAGATTTAGCAAAATATGGCTACGAAGTTCTTATGTATGATCAATTTGGCTGTGGACGGTCTGATGAACCAAATGACATTTCAAATTTTAACATGGATTATGCCAGGGATGAGGTAGAAGCAGTCAGGAATAAATTTTATGGCAATGAAAAGATATTCCTTGTTGGTTCATCCTATGGCGGAGCCTTAGCGTTATATTACGCATTGAAATATCAACAGAGTCTTCTCGGAATGGTAGTTTCAGGCGGACTGGCAAGTGTTCCATATACCGTCGAAGAGATGAATAGGCTAATTTCAGAAATGCCTCCAGAAATTTCAAAAATAATAAGGAAATACAATGAAATTGGGGATTATGAAAATGAAGAATACAAAAGGGCTGTATGGGAATTCTACAGAAGGCACCTAATCAGGATGGACAACATTCCCCCTGAAGTTATGAAATCGCTAGAATATGCTGAGAAAAGAAAGGTTTACAATATAATGAATGGCCCCAATGAATTTACCATAACCGGAACAATAAAAGATTGGGATATAACTAGGGAATTAAACGAAATCAAGGTTCCCACATTGATAACAGTAGGAGAATTTGACGAAGTTACTCCTAACGTTGCCAAACAAATAAACCAAGGAATAAAAAATTCAAAATTGGTTATATTCAAGGGATGTTCCCACTTAACCATGTGGGAGGATAGAGCAAATTACATAAAAACCATAAAGGAATTTTTCGATGACTTATCATGAATTTTAAGAAAATAATTTAGCATGGAGGTTTTAACCCTTAAACTTGATTATATTACATTTTCTTAATTTAAATTTGATGAAGATATAACATGTAAATTTTGCCTTATAATTTTTCCAGGGGAAGATCATTTCAATTTAATTAATGAAAATATTAAATAAAAAAATTATAATCAATTTTCTGTCAGATTAGCCCTGCACTATGAAGTTTCCAATATATGGAGTAAACATCCTTGATTGTAAATTCAAGCTCTGTTGTATTGAGAAGTCTATTATGACGGTCACTGTCTTATGGGCGGGAATATTTATAGGATGATTTATAAAAGCAAATGGAGAACTTAACTTGAAAGATATGTTCCCCATGCCGACAATATTGACAGTAACGCTAGATATGTACAATCTCATCATTGTATATTTCTGTGCACTTAGAGATATGTTTGTTAGTAAACTTGCATTGTTTATTGTTAATCCCAAAATGTTAATGGTTACTGGGCTTGATAAGTTGTAATAAGTCCAGCCGCTTTGATTTCCATGAAGGGCCACTTCGGTGAAAGTGATATAAACGGCTGATATACCGGGCATAGGTTGATCTGCGACCTTAAGTGCAAGATTACCATTATTGCTAAACATAAGAGATGCAAAAATTACCCCGATTATCAATATTATTACTACTGCAATAATAGCCAAAGCTTTTTTTCCCATAATTTGAAAATAATCATATGTTATTTAAGTGATTTGATACAATTTTCAAATTTTAACTTTGGTGCATTTAACAAATTGTACATTTGTTAACAGAAGCCTTTAAATAGTGCTTCCTATCTCCATCTTATGGCCGAAAAAATGAGAGATGATTTACTTTATAGAGGCTCAGCTTGAACTTAATAAACTTAGAGAGCAAATGTTAATAAATACCCGCGAAGTCATTAATGTTTTAAACAAGAGAAAGGAACTTTCTCAATCTATTGGCAAATTGAAATCTATACTTGGTATAGATGTCAGGGATTACCAAAGGGAAAGAGAAGTACTTAATAATCTAGAATTTGATGATGTAACTTCAAGAGCCATTGTTAATCTTCTATTTGAGTTATCAATTCAGAGCCAAAGACCTTTAATTTCAAGTATCAAATGGAAAGAACTTAGGGTTTTAGGGAAGGAATTTAATATCTTGACCGGTTCCTCTGATTTTGTCCTGATAATGGCTGGATTGATTGCAAGTAAACCAGGAGGAGTCGTTTACACCCTGAATCCATTGCCCAATATGCTTGAACTCGGATTGATATTGGGTGGTTCTCATATAATCAATTCAGAAGCAGAGAGTTCAGCAATCCGCATTTATTACAATAAGAAAATATTACATGATAATGCTTTTATATTCGATGATCCAAAAGGTTCATATTTCGGGGTTCCGGCTGATTCACTAAAATTTTTCGGAAAAATTGATGTTGCCATTATATGATAGTATCAATAATAGGCTCGGATGGAAGATTAGGAACTTCTTTGAAGAAAGTAATGAATAATAGACTTGATTACGTATATTGCAATTCGAAGCATTGTGATGAGGAAGCAATAATGGAATCAGATGTATCCGTATTGGCAGTTCCAATAACTGAAACTATTAAAATACTTGACAGATATTACACAAAAAAATTGATTATTGAAACGTGCTCGGTTAAAACACCTTTTAGAAAATATAAAGGACATTTTATTTCAATACACCCGCTCTTTGGCCCACTATCATATGAAAAACGCAAGAAAATTTTGGTAATAAAGGATCTAAGCATCCCTAATTATGGAAGTGTTTTGGATGAGCTCTTTCCTAGCTACGAATTTCTTGAAATGGATTTAGAAGAACATGATAAAATTATGGCAATAGCCCAAGCTATACCGTATCTTTTATCCCTATCTGTTAATGTACCTGAGATAAATATTGATATGAATTCATATAATGCCCTGAAGACATTGATAAATCTTAGAGAAAATGAAAACCCTGAAGTGATGAGAGATTCAATACAATTAAATCCATTTGCAAAGCCATTAATAAGGAAACTACTTGAGAATATTTCACAATTTGAAAAATAAATTTCCGGTGACAATAATTTAACAGAGGTAGTGAGAATAAACTTTATTAATGCGGAACCATGGAACAGAATGGCAAACCTTAATTATTGTGCTTTCAAGGAATATATAATGAAAGATTGCTCTTGATCCTCTAACATTTATAGTATCTTTCGCAACATGAGAATATCGAGGAAGAGATCTCTTGTAGATTATCCATTTGTAATAATGAAGAGTGAATTCCACTTCTCACACACTTTAGTCACACCTTTCAGAACAGTGAGAATGAAATTCGTGTTTTCTCGCATCTATTATAATCTGTTTGCACTGGGTCAACTAAAACAGAGAGTAAACTATCGAAATTTTAACAAAAAATTGAGAAAATAAGATGGGGAAATAGGATTCGTTTGTTTATTTGACTGAATTGACGATAGAACTATGGTAAAACTAAATAGTTTGGTATAACTTAATCAAAATTCTCTGGATTTTAGAAATCCTCAATATTGTCTAGCAATATTTAAATATTGAAAATCCAATATTATACATTAGTGGTATGATGTCCAAAGAAATCGGCTTAACTTTGGATAGGCTTTTTTATAGAACTCTCATGGTTAACCCTGATGAAAAAATAATTTATAAAGATACTTATTTGACATATAAAGATTTTTTTAAAAATTCGGTTAAAATAGCAAATTCATTGAACGAATCGGGATTTAAAAACATAAACATAGGAATAATGGATTGGAATACAATTGAATACGCCGAGCTTTTATATGCCATCCCATTTTCGGGTAATGTTGCACATCCGATAAATATTAGATTACCTCCTGAAAATCTAATCAAAACGATAATTGAAGCTAAGGATTCTGTTATTTTCTTTTCAAAAGATATGATACCTTTAATAGAGAAAATAAAAAATTTAGACATTATTCCCAAGAAAAATCTATTTTATATAGGTAGTGAAGCAAACGGATATAACAATTTCCTTGATCTTTTAAATAACTCAAATGAAAAACTAAATTTGAATATAAATGAAAATGATCCAATTATGATATTATTTACTTCAGGAACAACAGGTACTCCAAAAGGAGTAAAATATACTTCAAGAGAGATGATACTAAGTATATGGTCCATGTTAACACAACTTTCTGCATTTGAAGGGAATTCCAGATTGTCATCAAAAGATGTTGTTTTTTCATTGATACCGTTTTATCATTTAATTTCTTGGGGATCATTATATATTTCAACATTATTGGGAGCTAAATATGTGATGGATGGAAAATTTGATACAGAAAGTATATTGAATGCAATAAAAGATAATAAAGTAACATGGATGGCAATGGTTCCAACAATGCTATATCAACTATTATCCTCAAAAAATGCGGATATTATGAATGGAATGAAAATATTAATTGGAGGTTCTGTGATACCATCAGGCTTAGTAAAAATGGCAATGCAGCGTAATATTGAATTAACTTCAATTTATGGTTTTACAGATGGTCTTGGAGCAGGGATAGGCACACTAAAACAAAAAGGAAGTAGAACTAAAGAAGAAGAATATTATGATTCAACTGCTTTTTTCACGCCACTACCACTTACTGAATATTATTTTGATGAAAGTAAAGGTGGAGAAATTTATTTTAGAGCTCCTTGGTTACCTAATGAATATTTTAATTTGCCAAAAGAGGAGTCAGATAAAGCATATACAAAAGATGGATGGTTTCTACCTGGTGATGCCGGATCAATAGAGAAGGACGGTAAAATCAAGATTATAGATAGAACTAAAGACCTTATTAAGAGTGGTGGTGAATTTATACCATCAATGAAGTTAGAAGATTTAATTTCTGAATTAGAATCTGTTGAGCTTGTTGCAGTTGTTGGTAAAAATAACTCACAATGGATAGAAAGGCCATGGGCATTTGTAAAATTAAAAAAAGGAAAGAATTTCAATGAAAAAGATGCGCGTGAGCATTTAGAAGAATATGTTAAAAAAGGAATAATAGAAAAATGGTGGATACCAGACAAATTTATCATTATTGATGATATGCCATTAACGGGTACTGGAAAAATAGATAAAAAAGCATTAAAAGATAAAATTAACAATTCAGAATGATTTTTACTTGTAAACTTTTTCTTCAACGAGATTAAAATCAAGTGCATCCAGTTGAATATTTCTCTTTGTAGAGAAATAACTGGGATCCTTCATTTCTTTTATGAATTCATGCTGTATAATCATTTTCATAACCTCATTTGAACCTGTCCAGATCATGCCCAATCTTGAATCTCTCAGCAATCTCTCAATCGGATATATTGTAGTGTATCCTATGCCTCCCATTATCTGCATTGCATCATTAACTACCTTCCACATTACTTCAGTTGAATTCAGTTTAGCCATTGATATCAATTTCCTTGCGTAAGACAGAGGTATTTTTCCCTTTTCCAGAAGGTCTGCCGCCTTGCTTGCGGTATACACAAGTGACATAGCTTGTTCAATTTCCGTCACAGATTCCGCGATTTTAAAATTAATACCCTCATGTTCCACAAGCTTACCCCCGAAGGCCTCCCTCTTCATGGCATAATCTGTAGCAACCTCTATTGCTGCAAGTGCAACTCCTACTGAACCGGCGGCAGTAGTGAGCCTTTCCGGTACCATCATGATGTTGAAAACGTCGTACCCTCCATTTACCTCTCCGATCACATTTTCCTCCCCAAGTTGCACGTCCTTGTAAACGATTCTTGCTGTTCCTCCGCCTTTGTTTCCAAGCAAACCATATATTGTTTCCGTTTTCAACCCTGGACTATCCCTGTCGACGATAAACGCTGTTATCCCCTTCGTTATGGGTTTAGCGTTAGGATCTGTTATTGCGTAAGTCACAAAGAAGTCTGCACCACTCCCCCCGACAACGAACCTCTTCTGACCATTCAGGATGAACTTTGATCCCTGCCTCGTTGCCCTTGTTCTCATCATTCCGAACAAATCGGATCCTCCTGTTGGTTCAGTAATGGCCTCAGCGCCGTATCTGTTTCCTGATGTAATCCCCTTGAGGTATTTTTCCTTCTGATATTCCGTCCCAAATTTGTTGATTGGTTCCCCTACTATTGATCCTAGGGAATACATACAGCTCAGCGTGAACCCGAGGTATCCCATTTCTTCAACTGCTGCCATCTCAGCCACCCAGGATGCGTTTCTACCGCCATATTTTTCTGGAAACCTCAATCCTACGATCCTGTTTTCAGTTATGATCTTAATGAATTCCCTAGGAAATTTTACTTCTTCCCTCTCTAATTTCCTTATTAAATCACCGGGGACATCCTTCACAACTTTCCTGACTTGGTATTTTATTTCCCTCTCCTTTTCATCCAGCAGAAAATCCTCCATCTCTAATCACTATATGACTTTATGGGTATCATATATAAGAATATAGCTCATCTGATTTTTGTATGGGTTTATGGATAGAGCTGCAAATTACCACACCTGAAATATATTGCAGCTTTAAGGTGTTCCCTATTTCTGTAACCGAAAGCCATCTTCTCTATAAGTAAAATCTTTAAATTAATTCATTCAGCCCTTGCATTTGTTATATAGTGTATGAAATAGTTCAGTATCTTTTCGATGTGAACTCTCATCATTCTTGCAACATCCTTCATTGCATCCACTCATGAATGCATGACCCATCAATATGAGCTTTGCCAGTATTTTTACCTTCATCCATGGATAAAGAACTCCACAGATTACGGTTATTCTAATTCATTCAATATGCCTCTCCTCTTAGCAAATCAGATCGTTTCAGTTCATTGAATCTTTCCCTGTATTTCTCAGGGGGGTTATCTGATCAGAATAGCCACTTGTATCTTGTTCTGTTAAGTTCAATTAAGCCCTTATTTTTCAGTTTTTTTGTTTTCATACTTCCTTGTTTTATCAACAACCTCATTGACATGCTTCATTACATAAAATCTGTTAAAGACAATTTTTGTAAGTGGCAATTGAATATTCCCAAAAATGGCATAATAAAAATCCCCGCTTGTATTTAAAATTTCAATCATCCTTTTTCACCACCCCTGAATCTTGGAAGAGAATTCCTCATCCAATCCTTCAATCCATATGATTCTCCCCTTATATTCACAACAGAGGAGTGATTGAGAATCTTGTCAAGAACTAGGGAAACCATCACCTGGTCTCCTAATACCCCTCCCCACTTAGAAAATGATTTGTTGCTTCTGAATATTGTTTCCCTATTCTCATACCTTGATGAGACGAACAGGAATAAGAGATATAATTCATTATTTTATAAATCAAATGATTAAATAATCTTTCCTTGGAAGGTCAGGGGATATCACCTTAAATTTGAAAGAAAAATTTTTCCAGATGAGCGTTTTGAGAGGATACGAAGATAAGGACGGAAAATTACGATACCTGATACCTTATCTCGCGAAATGAATAGAAGATCAAGTAACGAAAAATATACGATTTTATCGATTTTGAACCATGGTATCTATCTGAGAGAGAAAAAGCGAACTGAAAAATTCCTTTACTTTCAAGAGATATTACAGGGATTCTTATTGATGACTGTTAAAGGCTCTCATCCAATTCAAAAAATGTGTTGATTTATTGAGTTTTCGGAGGTATCAATTTCAAAAGTTAATAATATATTACCCTATCTCTTATCTCTAAAAAGTGACCTTTATTTTTCCAATTAAAAGTGAATTTAGAGAATGGTTTTGAGGTGCGAAATCCTGATAAAAAGCCAAGACCTATGAACTGCTAATACACAAAAACAGATATGTCAGTTTTTTCACCTTCTCCGGATCCTTTGATATTTCTCGGCAGATAGGCCAAATAGCGCTAACTTGGCAATCTCCAGTACTGTCTCTATTAACTCTTTAGAGAGGGTTGTCAGTAATATGATAATGCGAGATCAACAATTTTACTTAATTAATTCACATAATTTTATATTATTGATAATCCCTCACGGAGTATATAAATAAACATGAAGATCAATGATAAGGAATTATACCAATCAAAAGAGGCCGGGACCGGGATTTGAACCCGGGTCCGGGGATCCACAGTCCCCAAGGATACACCGCTACCCCATCCCGGCCATACTTCTATCCCTCATAAATATCTAATAAAAATATTTACTGTTTAAATCATTATTGCTCCGTGAAGACCTCAATATTGATTGATTTCTCGAACACCATTTCTACAACGGAGTCAGAAAATGAGGCACTTGAAATCTTTCTCGAATATATCAGGAGAAAATATCATATTGCAGAACAAATACTTGATAAGTTTGTTAATATAAGACACCAAAAACTTATAGAACGGGAAAACAACTTTAAGACTTTCATGGAAATAAACGCGGAAATTCTAAAAGAAAATTTTGGAATTCAATTGAGCTATGATGACATTGAATATTACTATAACATACATTGCAAAAATCTTAAATTAAGGGAAGGCTATAATGAGTTCGTAAAGTTCATAAAATCAAGAAGAATAAATATAGTTATGGTCACTGATGCTGATTTTGAATATACCATTAGAACAACCTCAGCTCTTAAAATATTGGATGATTTTGATTATATAATAACTGCTGAGGATGTCCGATCCCCCAAACCAAATGCCCAAATTTTCATTAAAGCACTACTTCTGGCAGACTGCCCAGAAAAGGCATTTTTTATTGGAGATTCTGAGAGAAGGGACATAATGGGTGCAAAGTCCATTGGGTTGGGGACCATAAGGATAAAAGATTACCTAAGCGAGAAAAAAGAAACTTCGGCCGACCATGAGGCTAGGAATTTTTATGAAGTAATTAATATACTAGAAAGGGAGTTATGTTAATTTTATAATGAGAATGTTGATTGGTGATATTATCAATATTTCAATGATAAATTAAGTTATTTATAGCCATTATGAATAATGAATAAATGCTTACAAATAGCTCGAAAATACTTAACACCGAATATGCAAATAAAACTCAGTCTTATGTTTATACGACGTTGGTTCTTATAGCCATAGTTGATACCTTAATGTTTTTTATATTACCCCTATCTAAGTATATTTATTTTGGATCAGCGGTAATATTTGTTGTAATTATTATGGGGATATGGTATTATTTTAAATTTGGAAGTAAGAAACAAAGAGAAAACATGAAAGTATTTTTCTTAAATTCGGCTTCCAGTGATAAAGAAGCAATTAAGAATTTAGAAAACAGTCTCGACAAATATAGAACTGAAGCAAAATTGAACAATAAAAATATAATAAAACTACTCACTGTGCTCATGATACTTTATGATTATTATACCAAAAAAGAAAATGATGTCATTATGGGAAATAGATATAAAGAAGAAGCTTTACAGATTTTAAATTCTGAAGATTTTCCAAGAGATGAAGAGGCCAATCAAGTAAGAAGAATGGCAGAGAATCTTTTTCATAGCAATTGAAGCGCCTCAAATACCGATTATTAATTAAAATTGTGTAATATTTTATTGAAAAATGGACTGGGGGGGATTTGAACCCCCGGCCTCCTCCATGCCAAGGAGGCGATCTTCCGCTGATCTACCAGCCCGCATGGGATATTCCTTAATATATTAAAAAAATTATCCTTGATTAAACAAATACAATATGTAAATATTTAATCCGTTATTATCCCCTTAATGAAATTAAGCTCATTTTTGAAGGAATTCATAGAGATGACCAAGCCAAAAGTATGGATTTTCCTATTGATTACAGGCATCGCGGGTCTTCTATTTGCCATGGCCATTACTAAGAAAATAAACCCGTTTGATATCATCTATGTCATATTATACCTAGCATTTGGGCTAATGGGTTCAGAATCATTATCCAACTATATTGACATGGACATTGATAAAAAAATGAAAAGAACTATGCACAGGGCATTGCCTGCCGGAAGATTAAAACCTTCAACAGCTTTGATTGGAGGTTTAATTCTGGTTGCGGTAACATTGATCATGTCGTATAGGCAAAGTTTTCTCTCATTTATTTTCATGTTTACTGGTATATTTGATTACGTCATTATATATGCACTATTAACGAAAAGAAGAACATGGTTGAATATTATATTGGGAGCATATTCTGGTGGGGCTCCATTGCTTGCAGGATACACAGCACTGACCAATCATTTCAATTTTATAATAATAAGTTGGTTCTTCATTATAATTATATGGACACCACTTCATATATGGGCTCTGAGTGTAAAGTATAGAGATGATTACAAAAATGCAGGGGTTCCAATGTTACCTGTTATAATCCCTATTGAAAAGACTGTGAAAGTATTATTTTTAGTTGCACTTGGAACAGCCTTAATAACTGTATTTTCTGCCATTGTCTCCCTAGATTTTTTCCATAAATATCTTGGATATTTGGACCTAGCAATTTCTATTTTGATGTCAACATTCATAATAATTGCTTATTTTAATGCATCAGGAAACCCAGAGAAGAATATAATGAACCTTTTCATAGTCAGTAACATTTTCATTGGTTTCTTCTTCCTGATGGTAAGTGTTATTTCCCTTATCATATTAATATCTCCATGATTACGGAACCTTTATACCTTAGAGATTCGTATCTTAGGAACATTGATACCAGAGTGGTAAAAGCTGAAGGGAATCTAGTTATATTGGAAAAGACCATATTTTATGCCACTTCAGGTGGGCAACCAAATGATACTGGCCTTATACATGGAGATGAGAAATTCCAAGTTCTGGATGTCTTTAAAGAGTCGGGAGAAATATGGCATAAATTAAATATGGATTTTCACGGAAAGGCTGAAGTAAAACTTGAGCTAGACTGGGAAAGGAGGTATAAGCATATGAAGTTGCACACATCCATACACATTATTTCAGCAATTGCTATGAATGAATTTAATGCTAGAATAACTGGAAACCAGATCTATGACGATTATGCCAGAATTGACTTCAATTTTCAGGAGTGGAATGCTGAACTTTCAAAGAAAATAGAAGATAGGGCTAACCAAGAAATATCGAAAGGGCAAGAGGTTCAAATTCTATACATGAATAGGGATGAGATATTCTCCAATCCAAAAATGGTCAAAGTGGATCCTTCCCTTATACCGGAAGATCCTGTCCTTCGGGTAATTAAAATTGGAGATATTGATATTCAACCAGATGGTGGAACTCACGTTAAAAATACTTCCGAAATAGGGAAGTTAAGCATTTACAAAATAGAAAATAAAGGAAAAAATAATAAGAGGATGTATTTCAAAGTTCAATGATGGAAGATATTGTTGAAGAAGCCGCCCTCTTCCTTCCTAAACTGTTCCAGCAGTTCCCTCTGTTTCCTATTTATCTTCTTTGGTAATTTTACTTTGACCTTTAAAATTATATCCCCATTTTTTCCATTTCTTTTTGGAAGCCCTTCACCGGTCAATCTAATAGTATCGTCTGGTTGAGTTCCTGGTGGAATTTCTATTTCCTTTTCACCTCTCAATAGGGACACCTTGTATTTCGAACCTATGATGGCATCAATGAAGTCAACATCGATCGGCTTCTCCAGATCATCACCCCTTTTCCTGTATTCCATATAGTTTATTTTGAATCTGAGTCTTAAATCTCCGTATCCGCCATTGGGATCATAATTACCTTTGCCCCTTAGAACAAAAATTTCATCTTCATTTATGCCAGTAGGTATGTTAATTTCAATTCTTTCATTTTTGTTAGTTACCCCTGTACCCCCACATGAACGACATAACTCTTCAGGTACTGTTCCTGATCCTCCGCAGTTATCACAAGGTTGTGTGTTGGTAAATACAAAGAATCCTTGATTGACAGTTCTCCTTATGTAGCCGGTTCCATTACATTTCCTACATTTAATTCTCTTTCTGGTTCTTGACCCAGTCCCATTACAAGCTTCACACTTATCCTTCCTTTGATACCTTAGTTCAATTTTCTGACTATTGGCAATAGTTTTTATATCAATTGGAACCTCAAGGTATATATCTTCTCCGCTACCTTGCCTAAAATTCCTCCCGAATCCAAATTGTGAGAATAGGTCACCTAGCAAATCCTCTATATCATTGAAATGATGGAACTGGCTCCAATCAAATCCTCCCTGGAAATTCAGACCTTCTTCCCCATATTGATCATACTTTGCCCTCTTTTCATCATCCATTAGAACTTCATAAGCTTCGCTGATTTCCTTGAATTTTTCCTCTGCCTCCTTTTTATTATCCGGATTAAGGTCAGGATGATATTTCTTTACAAGCTCTCTGTAAGCTTTTTTTATTTCTTCTTTTGATGCGTTCCTAGGAACTCCAAGTATTGCGTAGTAATCTTTGCCCATCTTTCACCGTATTTCATTGTACATTATCATTGTTTTTATTATCGGATTCTCCTTTGTCCTCATTAATGACCCTCTCATTTCCCGCTTTGCTTTCCTGTTGATTGTTCGCACCTGCATTTATGTTGCTGTATATTTGCTCGCCGATCTTCTGGGCTTCCTTGTTTAGCTCATCCATAGCCTTCTTTATTCCTTCTATGTCCTTCTTTTCAATTTTCTCTCTGATATCCTTTATTTTGCTCCTGAGGTTATCCTTAAGATCATTCGGCAACTTTGATTCATTTTCATTAATGGTTTTTTCTATGGCATATGCTAGAGATTCGGCATTGTTTATTGTTTCAATCTCTTCCTTCCTCTTTCTATCCTCTTCCTCAAATTTCTTTGCTTCTTCTCTCATCCTTTCAATTTCTTCCTTGCTCAGTCTTGTGCTGCTTGTTATGGTTATTCCTTTCTGTTTACCAGTACCAAGATCTTTTGCAGTTACATTTAATATCCCGTTTGAGTCAATGTCAAAGGTTACTTCTATCTGCGGCACTCCCCTCGGTGCTGGTGGAATCCCTTCCAGTAAGAATCTGCCCAGTGAAACATTATCCTTGGCAAGGGGTCTTTCACCCTGTACAATATGTATCTCCACAGTAGTCTGATTGTCAGCTGCAGTAGTAAATATCTGAGATTTCTTCGTAGGTATTGTAGTATTTGCTTTTATTATTGGAGTGGCTATACCTCCCAGGGTCTCAATGCTTAGTGTCAAAGGCGTAACATCCAACAGAACTATACCCTTAACCTCTCCAGCAAGAACTGAACCCTGAATGGCTGCTCCTATGGCTACTGCTTCCATTGGGTCTACTCCTCTCTCAATCTTCTTACCCATAAAATCTTCAACGAATTTTTGAACTATGGGCATCCTTGTAGGTCCACCTACCAATATGACCTTATCAATCTCATTCTTATTCAATTTGGCCGCATTGAGAGCATCTTCCATAGGTTTTCTTGCCCTTTCAATTATGGGCCTGACTAGATTTTCTAGATCTGCCCTTGTAAACTGATATTGGATATGTTTAGGCCCATCAGCACCAACGGCTATATAAGGAAGATTTATTTCCGTTGAAAGTGTAGAAGATAACTCAATTTTTGCCTTTTCAGCAGCATCCTTTAATCTAATGTAAGCGTTCTTATCTTTCCTTAAGTCAATACCGTTCTCTTTAAGGAATTTATCTGCAATCCAATTAATAATTGCCTCATCCATATCAGTACCGCCAAGCTTGGTATCACCTGATGTACTCAGAACTTCATATACTCCGTTCCCAAATTCCATTATAGTTACATCCAATGTTCCTCCGCCCAGATCGAAAACCATTATCTTTTGCTCTTTCTCACTCTTATCTAATCCATAAGCAAGGGCGGCTGCAGTAGGTTCATTTATTATCCTTACAACTTCCAAACCCGCTATTGCTCCTGCATCTTTGGTTGCCTGTCTCTGATTGTCATTGAAGTACGCTGGTACCGTTATTACAGCTTTTGTTATCTTCTCGCCAAGATATTTTTCGGCGTCGGACTTAATTTTTTGTAATAAAAATGCTGAAAGCTGCTGTGGTGTATATTCCTTCCCGAATATCTTGTATTTGTAATTCTCACCCATATGCCTTTTGAAAGCATAAACAGTACCTTCCGGATTTGTCAACGCTTGCCTTCTTGCTGGTTCACCAACTAACAGCTGCCCGTCCTTTGTAAAAGCTACATAGCTTGGAAAAGCTTTTCCGCCTAAGGTTGTGCCTTCAGAACTTGGAATAACCACTGGCTTACCTGCGATCATAACCGCAGCCTGCGAATTACTCGTCCCTAGATCAATTCCAATTATCTTCTCCATATCAATTCACCTCTTTACCAACTAATACCAACGCTGGTCTCAATAATTTATCTTTAATTTTATATCCGTTTCTAATTATTTTTGCAACTTTACCAGATTCAGCGCCCTCCACAAATCCCACAGACTCATGAATGTTTGGGTCAAATGGAACATTTACATTATCAATAACCTTTAAGCCTTCTTTTTCAAGTACTCCTAGCATCTGAGATCTAAGCGCTCTAGCACTTTGATCCGTTGCATTGTCCAGACTGTCCAGAATTGGCAATAGTTCCCGAATAATTCTCAAAGATGCCAATTCCTGCATTTCCATAATCTTTTGCTCAGTTGCTCTTTGGAAGTTTTCGACATCAGCAGCAAACCTCAAGTTTTGTTCCGTTAAAAACTTAAGCCTATCATTCAATTCCTGTAGTTGCTTATTTAAATTGTCAAGTTCCATATTTAAATCTCTATTGACTTCCCTTAGCCTGGCTATCTCGTATTTTAGTATTCTGTGGTATGGTGTGGATGGCACCAATCTTTATTTATCACTTCTATAAATAATTTATGCAACAGGATTAGGTGGCATGCGTGCCTTCGCTTCATTTATTATTGATTGAACCTTTGCCTTGAACTTTGGAAAGTCAGCAGGTGTTTTTGGATAATTGTTGTAAATTCCATTAAGTTCCTTCATTCTATCCACTGACCATACTAAATTCTTGAAAGATCTCATTGATCCTACTCCTTTAACGAGCTTCGTAATTTTGCTTGTTAGGGACAACTCTGGAACTCTTCCGTAGCTTATCTCTACAGCTTCTTCATATGTTATGAAATTCTTCATTCCATAATTTATTTCGTCGTTAGTGAGTGACTGCAGGAAGATTCTGAATATTTCTAAACCTGCCATCTTGGAGCCGTATTGTTTATTGTATTCAATGTTGAACTGCCAAAGTGATTCTAAACTTGAATCTTTTCTTTGTACTGCTTCTGAAGCTACTTTTCCAGCTATAACTCCACCTATTAAAGCTGGGCCGATTCCACCCGCACTTAACGGGTTTGGAGAAGCCATGGCATCACCAACTCCTATGTATCCTGGGAAAACCATGCTCTCCATTTGCCTTCTTACTGATACACTCCAAAAACCCTGTCCATTTCCGTGATTATTGTCTAGGGAGTATTTTTTCAAGGCGGGATTCCATTTAACATAATAATCCATGAGAGATTTTAAATTATCTTTCATATTCATTTTTGAATTCCTAATTTCTAAGCTCTTTTGCTGGAATCCCAGCCCAATGTTTACCCTGTTTCCTTTTTTCGGGAATACCCAACCGTACCCTCCTGGTGCTAACTCCTGATTAAGATGTATTAAGGCATATTTTGGATCATAATACCTCAAGTCATTATCTATTTCCTCAAGATTGTAAATGTATCTACCAGTAAGTTCAATGTCCTCATAATCAATTTCCCTGTCAATGTATATATTATCTGGCAATTTCCTCCTTAGGAGTGAAGATATCCCGAGGGCATCAACAATTACCTTTCCCCTGAATTTTTTGATGTTTCCATCCTTATCTTTTCCCTCAACTCCTACAACCTTCCCGTCTTCTATAATCGGGGCTTCAACATTGAAATTTGGGATGAATTCTGCCCCATTTCTTATTGCAGCATCGTGTAAATCTTTACCAAATTCTGGTCTTTCCAGGCTGTAACCTTCTCCCTCAAAAGGTATCTTGAAATTAAGGTCCGGAGAGAGTGCAACAACACCATCTACAGGCATTCCCAATGACCCGGACCTGAATATATTTCCAAGATTTGACTTAACAAACTCAATGTGTGATTTTGCTACTGCATCACCGCAAACCCAACCCCAAAGGGTTTTCTTTCCTGGTTCATCCTCCTTATTTCTATCAAGGAGAAGCACTTTGGATCCCAATTTTGATGCCATAGCTGCAGCCAATGAACCTGAGACGCCTGATCCTGCTACAATAATATCATATTCGTCCATATGAGCGCATAGATATGCAATACTTAAATTATATTATGTAGTTTAGAGTGCTATTTTGATAATTGTTTGGAATATAAAATATTAAGATTGATTCATAATTATTGTCCATTAATACGATCCCTTGGACCCTACTCTGATTGAGGAATATGATTTCAATGGTGTTAGTCGAATTTGGATAAGCTTCAACATAAGGAAGTTTCTGAGTTGAATTATAAACTGCACCCTTGAGCGTAAATTCAGATGAATTATTAAACTGATATATATAGAAAAGATCTTTCTTATACATCGTATTAAGTGTTATATTATCCACCGGGCTTCTCACTATCAATGGATTTGAATTTCCAGCTGTAGCATTTAGGTCTAGTGCAGTGACGTAGAATGATCTCTTCCAGGTAAAAGAAGCACCGGATGATGTTAAATTTATGTACAGATTATAAAAACCTCCATTGGCTTTACTTCCATTCACTAATATATAATAAACTTTATTTTGGTATGGGGATAAAGTGTCATTTATATACCCTTTCACTGTTAAATTTCCCCTCATTTTGCCAACATTTATTTCTACAGGTATAGAAAAATTGTTTAAATTTCTGACATCAAGGCTGTAATTTATATAATCAAGCTGCGCACTATTATTTACTAAAAATGAATTCCCATCACTTAAAATTGCTTCCATATGATTTGGAAATATTTTCTCAGTTATAGGCTGAGGTGAAAAGCTAACTGCAATCAATAATATTGCAATTGCACCAATAGTTAGCTCCTTGTAACTCGGTTTGCTGATATCGTTCAATGGAGGGGGGTGATTCAAACCTAAAATTATTACAATTACTGCGAAAAATATCCAGCTTATGTTAAATAAACCTAACAATATTAGAAGCATAAGGAAAGTGTAACTTAAATACTTTGATTTTTCTCCCAGCAGACCCCTAGATATATGGCCACCGTCCAATTGTCCTACAGGAAATAAGTTTATTGCTGTCACTAAAAAACCTATCCAGGCTGCAAATGCTACTGGATGAACATAATGCGCATTTAAGAATGGAAGAATAGAATAGATAAAAGGAAGCATTATTTCGTATTCCACCTGTGAATTGGTTACATTTACTGGCTTCTGCGCTTGCCCGAGATAGGCACCTATTATTCCGATAATAATACTCATTATAAATCCAACAATTGGTCCTGCAGCCCCTATTTTAATTAGAGTTTTCCTGTCTGGGATTGGATCCCTCAAAGATATGAATGCTCCCATGGTTCCAAATGGTGGGGGTGCCGGTATGAAGAATGGCAAAGACGCTGCTACATTGTTCCTCCTTGCTGTAAAATAGTGACCTAGCTCATGTGATCCTAGTATCACCATCAGAGGGAGACTAAAATAAACAAATCCATATAGGTAGTCAATTGGCGTTACTTTAGTTAAGCCAAAATAGCCAGCATACAGATAAACCGTCCCAACATAAATTGTAGTGATAAGTGTTGCTATTAGCAGTATTATGTTGATCCATATTCTTAAACCCTTTTTATAATTCCTCTGAATTACTGTAAGCAGATAACTTGATCCTTCTTTTACGTTCTTGCTCAAAAATGGGATATAACCAATTTCTTTAATTTCTCTATAGAGACTTTTAAAATTGGATTCCAAGTTCGGCGGAAGGAAGACATCAAATTCAAAAAAACCAGGCTGTATCCTCCTTTCTCCTGATACGGTAAAGTATTTTGAAACTATTTCTTTTACCTCTGGAGGCGCATTATCTGTTGTCATTTATAACATCTGCAATTTGTTTTAAATCAAAATTCTCCTTTAAAATTTTCCCCTGAGCGTAGCTCTGGCTACCTCCACCTTTTGCAATTCCTTCTTCCTCAAGAGCCCTCATTATCTCTCCTGCATTAATATTTGAATTGGAAACAACCCTAATCTTTTCAGCAGATACAATAACTGCCAATGGATCTTTTATTCCCCTAGAAAATTCATCTGCGATTCTCTCATGGAGTTTGTAGAACTTTATTCCTTGTGCCTCATAGACCTCAATTCCTTTTGATATGCTCTTTTTTAGGGAATCAAGTTCTGAATTCAATTCTATAAATGTCTTTTCTGGATCTTCTCCCATGAGATTTTCAATTTTTGAAATTTTTTCCATGATCTCCTGATAATGCTCAACTGCTGATCTTCCAGCCTTAAAATGGAACCTGTATATTCCATCTTGTATTTTTTCTATTTTTATTATCTTTATAAGACCCACATCACCCGTTCTATCCACATGAGTACCTCCACAACCTTCAACGTCAACGCCCGGTATTTCTACAAGCCTTAATTGTTTCCCCTCAGGTATCCCACCTTGATAAAGTATGAATCCATATTTTTGCTCGGCTTGATTCCTGTCTACAAATTCCTTCCTCAATCTCAGATTCATTTGTATAACTTCATTTGCCCTTCTCTCAATCTGTTTTATCTCCTCTGCATTTATATCTTTGTAGTGAGTGATATCTAATCTGCTTAAATAAGGATCTTTCTGGGCGCCAGCTTGCCATACATGATTGCCTAGCACATACCTTATGGATGAAAGTAAGATATGGGTCCCTGAATGATGCTGCATTAATCTTATTCTCCTCTCTTCATCAATGTGTCCCAGGATAATATCGCCTTTATTTGCTTGGATTTCTTTATCGAGAATATGTACCACTACATCATCCACAAGTTGCACATCCCTAACTTCATATTTGTTTCCATTTAGAACTATGTAGCCATGGTCGCTAGGTTGTCCACCTCCTTCAGGGTAAAAATAGGTCTCATCCAGTATAAGATAATTTCCTTCTGCACCTAGAACATTGCCCTTGAATTCGAGCTTCCTTTCATCTTCATAATAGGATTTCTTCGTGGGGTTGTATTTATTTACAATTTTTGGTTTTTCTTTCTTTTGTGCTGGTTCTCTAACATTCACAAATCCCTTTGCCTTTTCTACTTTATCGGGTAATTTTATACCAAGTTGCCTGGCTCTTTCAATTGTATATTCAATTGGTAAACCATTGGATTGAAATAAGGTGTTAATAGCTTCTTGCGTGAGAACTCCCTTCTTTGCATATTTCAATATTAATTGATCACCCTTCAGTAATAGATCTCTAAATCTCTCCTCTTCTAATTCAATAATCTCCCTTGCTGATCTTTCCATGGATAAATCTAGAATGTCCTTGAACCTTTCTTTTTGTATTTCTATGAGATCCCATAGCTTTTCTTTTATTCCTACCTTATCCATAGCCATTAAAGCCCTTCTAATGAGCATCCTCAATACATACCCTGCCTTGCTATTTGACGGGACTAGGCCATCATAAACAAGGAAGGTTATTGCCCTTGTGTGATCCACAAGCATGTAAATAGCAGATAATTTTTCCATGACCTCCCTATCCTCTTTGCTTAAGGATTCTAAAAATTTCTTCTCTGAACCGTCTTCCAATATGGACAATTCCATGAATTTTACCAGAAATTCCGGTTTTCTAAGTCCAACTTCTTCCATTAGCATTTTGGTGAGGTCTGGATATATTGCATCGTATATAGTGGTAGTACCTTGAGATAGCCAAGTAAACCTTTCAATTCCATAACCTGTATCCACTATTTTATTTTCCATCTTTTTGTATTTAACTCCCTCGAATTCGTATGGTCCATCTGGGTCCTGAATCATGTCCATAAATACCAGCGTTGCAACTTCAAGTCCAGCCACCATTACTTCGACTGCGGAACCTGCATTGCCCCCTCCATACCATGGCTTATCTTTAAATGTAATGTCCTTAGTTTCTACCCCCAGATGGTTTAAGAATTCAATGGCCAATCTTACGGCATCGTCTTTCCAATATACGAATTGATTTGGAAAATTGAATGATTTTGCACCACCCATTTCAAATACGCTAAGGTGCCTTCCTGTTTTACCTACATTATCTAGATCTACAGTCCTTATGCATGGCTGGGATATAACCAACGGATTTCCAGGAGGGGGAACTTTACCAGAAGTTACATGTGGCTGGAAATCATATATACTTGCATTTACAAGGAAAACATCTTCCCTCCACCTGGCTACTATGGGATACCTTTTAATTCTCTTATGATTCCTAGATTCAAAGAATGAAAGAAATTCTTCTCTCATCTCTTCCAATGTATACTTCCTCTTAGTAGGAGGATTATTTAAAAAACTGTACGGATCACATGGAGCTTCTCCGCACGTATTTCTATATTTGTCCTTTGTCCAGAATAAAGCTCCGCATTTTGCGCATTTCTTCTTTTCAAATCCGTTTTCAATAAGGAATTGAATATCATTATCTTCAGATTTATTTTCCACGGGACTATAAGGAAATCTATTTTAAATTATTTGTTCTCACATCTTGTGCTGGTAACCTTATGGGATCAGGAAGGTGAATCCTATACATTTTCAACCGATGCAGGAGTTCTCTATATAAGAGGGCTTGGCAATATTAATACTGGTAGGTTCGAGGTAGGAAGGAATTATGAAATAGGTACTAGGAAGTTCGAGGTAAAGGAAGCTACAATCCAAGATGTAGCTAGGTCCATAGAAAGAATGCCTCAGGTCATATTGCCTAAAGATTCATTTTTTATCAACTACCTTCTAGACCCTTACTCCAGCTATCCAATTCTAGAAATTGGTGCCGGGAATGGAGGATTTTCCATAATAACGGCCCTATCCTTTAAAAAAAAGATTGTTTCTTATGAATTGAATCCGGAGATTTTTAAGATTTTCTTAAAAAACATAAAGAGGTTTGAATGCCAAAGTTATATAACTCCTAAGAATGAAGATGCATCTTTGGCAAGTATTGAAGATTTCCATAGGGTTATGATAGATAATCCAGAGCCTGAAAAGTTCTACAGGGATGGATTTAAGGGGATTATGGTGGCGTACGTTCCAACATACTTGCAAGCTGAGAAATTTTCAAGATTTATGTTAGAAAAAAATTTTCAAGTTGAAATTCATGAGATTGTAGATATACCTATGAAAATCAGTACTATGGGCCTTAGGCCTGAGTCATCTTTCCTTTATCACACTGCATTCATAGTCTCAGCAAGGAGTTGAAATGTTATGGATGAGATAAAGAGAAAAACATTAGAAAAACAGGGTTATAAAATAGTTGGAAACCATTCTGCTGTTAAACTATGCCACTGGGTAAAGCAGTCGCTCTATTACAATAGACCATGCTATAAGCAGACATTTTATGGTATCGAGAGCCACAGATGTATACAGATGACACCTGCCGTTGACTGGTGCAGTGAAAATTGCTCGTTCTGCTGGAGGGCTCAGGGATGGGAAGGTGTAAAAATACCTGAGGAAGATGATGCAGAATTTATAATGGAAGGGAGCATTGAGGCACAGAGAAAACTTCTAACTGGATTTAAGGGTGAACCTAGGACAGACATGAAAAAATGGATTGAGGCCAATGAACCAAGGCATATGGCCATAAGTCTCACCGGTGAACCAACCCTGTACTCAAAACTTAATGACTTACTTTATGAGGCAAAAAAAAGAAAGATTTCAACCTTCGTAGTGTCAAACGGTACTAACCCGGATGCGATAAGAAAACTTGAAGTTATGCCAACACAGCTTTATATAACTGTCGCTGCACCTAATGAAAGAATATTCAAGGAGCTACTGAATCCAGTTTATCATGATGCGTGGGAGAGATTGAATGAAACTTTGGAGCTAGTTTCAACATTGGATACTAGGATTGTTATAAGACATACTCTCGTAAAAGGTTTCAACCTTGGATATGAGGAAGAATACTATAAATTGGATAAGAAAGCCGATCCTGATTTCATAGAAAATAAAGGTTATGTTCACGTGGGTGGTTCAAGAGGTAGACTTAGCATATCCAATATGCCAACCCATGAAGAAATTAGGCAGTTTTCATTTAGGCTGAACGGCTACCTTAATTATGAATTTGGAGGGGAGCGGGAAGATTCACGCATAGTTCTTCTTAGCAAAGACAGAAGCAAAAACCTCATAGATTTCAACAATGTATAGTTTTTTTCTGGTTGGGTTAAAAACTTTAAGTTCTTAAATTTTAATTTCTTATTAATCCCATTTAATATTTAGTTAATTTCACACGATAAATAGATTTGAGCAATATTAATGTAATGAAACTTTTATAATATAATACACTTATCAGATTGGGGATCTAATTGGTAGAAGTCCTAGACTACGATATAGTAGTTATTGGATCAGGTCTTGCTGGACTGCGGGCCGCAATTGAGGCCGCTCAGGAAAGCAAGGGAAAATTAAGAATCGCCATAATTGCAAAAAATCAGTTAATGAGGGCGCACTCAATATCTGCAGAGGGTGGATCTGCGGCAGTTTTATATACAGATGAAGGAGATTCCTTTGACCTCCATGCTTACGATACCATAAAAGGCTCTGATTACCTTGCTGACCAGGATATTGTTGAATTCTTTGTAAGGCAATCTCCTGTTGATGTAATTGAATTGGAACACTGGGGAATTCCTTGGGCAAGAAGAGATGATGGCAGAGTTGCACAGAGACCTTTTGGAGGGCATTCATTCCCGAGAGCTACTTTTGCCGCTGACAGGACTGGATTTTATGAAATACATACCCTTTACGATACCCTTTTAAAATTTGATAACGTGGATAAATACCATGAGCAATTTGCCTACGATTTCCTAATAAGCAACAATAAGTTCAGAGGTGTCCTGGCTATAGATATGCCTACCGGACAAATCAGGATTTTCAAAGCTAAAGCAGGAATTATTGCTACAGGAGGACTCGGAAGGCTGTATGGCTTCACAACTTATTCCCATTTAGTAACTGGTGACGGTCTAGCAATTGCCATGAGAAGGGGTATGGCATTGAAAGATCTTGAATTTGTGCAATTCCATCCAACTGGTTTGGTTCCATCTGGGATATTGATCACTGAAGGAGTGAGAGGGGACGGGGGTATATTAAGAAACAACAAGGGAGAGAGATTCATGGAAAAATATGCCCCAACCAAGAAAGATCTAGCTCCCAGGGATATAGTTTCAAGAAGCATGATGACCGAAATACTTGAAGGAAGAGGCTTTAAGGGCCCGGACGGATTGGACTATGTACTTCTTGACTTCTCACCCATAGGAGCAGAAAAGATTAAGGAAAAACTTTCTCAAGTGAGGGAGATAGGAATTCACTATGTCGGTCTTGACCCAATTGAGTCTCCCCTCCCTGTAAGGCCAGCGGCCCACTACACGATGGGAGGACTATGGGTAACTCCTGTAGGTTTCACCGGAGTTGAAGGTTTGTGGGCAGCAGGAGAGGCATCTTGCTTATCTGTTCATGGTGCCAATAGGTTGGGAGCCAATTCCACCAGTGAATGCATAGTATTCGGAAAGGTCACAGGTGGTGAAGCAGCAAGATGGGTATTAAAAAATAATGGCACTGTAAGCCTTGAGGAAGGGGATAAAAAATACGCGGAAGATTACATAAGTAAGTTATACAGGGAAAAGGGAAAAAATGATCCTTATGAAATCAAAAGGAAATTGTGGGCCACGATGGATAGAGATGCATATGTATTTAGGAATGAAGAGGGTTTGAAGAGGGGATTGGGCGAAATAAGAAATTTAATTGCCATGAGCAAGGATGTTTTTATAAAGGAGGAGGGAAATGTTTACAATCAAAACCTTATTGCAACATTAGAAATGAGGAATCTGGTTGAGTTGGCTGAAGTTGTTGTATATGGTGCCTTGGAAAGGAGGGAGAGCAGGGGTTCACATTTCAGGACTGATTATCCAAAGAGGGATGATGAGAACTTCTTAAAACATACCATAGCAAGGAAGTATGGAGATAAAGTGGAATTAACATACGAACCCGTAAGGATAACAAAATGGAAACCGGAGCCGAGAGTGTATTGAGGTGATGATGTTGATAGATAATAAGAAAGGATGGATTTCTTGGTTTAATCCGATCAAATATGGAATGGATAGGTGGCTTTTTGCTCTTCACCGTTTAACCGGAATTTTCATCGGATTGTATCTCATAGCGCATATCTTCGAAACTAGCAATATTCTGAAAGGTCCACTTACATGGAACAACCTGATGGTGTTCCTTGATTGGCCTTTTGGAGTCCATTTAGGTCCATACATATTGTCCATATTGCTGTTAGCAGTGGTTTTCCATGGCTTTAACGGCCTAAGGTTAACCATTGTAGAAAATGGTCTTATGCTAACTAAGCCATACAGGCCAGATTATCCTTATGAACCAAAAAGCCTCAAGGGATGGAACCTCGGACTTAAGATTCTCACAGCCATACTCATGATAGTTATCGGTATTATAGGGATAGTCTATATATTTACAGGGGTGTTGTTATGAGAGAGAGTAAGATAATGTTCCTCCAATATCTGACTGGATTGCTGATATTGGTATTCGGTGGCTTGCACTTTCTTGCCCTTAGTTTCCTGACTCCATCTCCAGATAAACAACTGTATGTTTACCAGTCAGCCACGAACCATACTTTAGTTGGTGGGGCACTGTACTACAATTATGTACTTGACATTTACAAGAATTTGGCATGGGCTGCTGTCTTTGAACTATTCCTTACAGTAGTAACATTCCATGCATTCAACGGCTTTAGAATAATACTTTCAGAGCAGTTTTCTGGCCCAACTGCAAGCAAAGTGATAAGCTATTCAATGCTAATTATTGGTCTGATAGTGTTCATATGGGGAACAAGAACCATATTACTGGCTTTTTTGGGGTGATATAAATGACAGTTCAGGTAATATTGAAAGGATTTGGAGAAGTTGTAAAAGAGGTTACTTTTAGAGTAAGAAGGTATGACCCGGAGAAAGATAATACTCCAAAGTACAGTGAATACAAAGTCCCTGTTAAAAAAGGAATGACAGTGTTGGACGGCATCCTTTACATTAAAGAACATATTGATCCTTCTCTTTCTGCCAGATATTCTTGCAGAATGGGTATCTGCGGCTCATGTGCCATGATTATAAATGGAAAGGAAAGGCTGGCTTGCCAGACACAAATATTGGAGCTTAACAAGGACCTCATAAAAGTCGATCCTCTAGGAAATTACAATTTAATTAAGGACCTAGTTCCTGATCTTAGCAAGCTATTTAATAATCATAAATCAGTTAAGCCTTATATTATAAGGAATGACAATCCACCAACGGCTGAATACCTTCAGAAACCAGAGGAAAGAGAAAAATATGCTATGTTTACGGAATGCATACTTTGTGGTGCCTGCCTTTCCGCTTGCCCGACCATGGCTGCTGATGATCTTTACCTTGGACCACAGGCTTTAGCTCAGGCATACAGGTATATAGCGGATTCCAGAGATATGGGATTTGAAGAGAGGTTAAATGTTCTGGACTCTAAACACGGTGTCTGGAGATGCCATTTCGCTGGTGCTTGTTCTGAAGTTTGTCCGAAGGGCGTTGACCCAGCTTTGGCAATTCAACTGCTCAGAGGAGTTCTAATGAAGAATTCGTTCTTTGGATACAAACAGGTACCTGCACCTGTTGGCAATGAGAGACCAACCGTTGTAGAGGGCTTGAAGGTATTAGAAGAGAAAATACAGGAATCGGAAAAGAAATAATTTTTTCTTTATTTTAGCCATTCTAAATTCTATAAAAGTATAAATTTTAACATGCAATTCGGTACTGATGTATTTGACCCCAGATATGACTGCCTTAGCCCTGGCAGTCTTGGTTGTACCCATATTGGTTTCTTCTCTGATTGCAGTAGCTCATTATTTTTCACCTAAGACCTATGGAAAATATACCTATGATAACTATGAATGCGGTGAAGTAGTAAGGGGAGATTTCCAAGCACCGCTTCCACTTCAATATTATTTCTTTATGATGGCTTTCGTGGTATTTGATGTGGATATGCTTCTACTATTGCCATGGGCCTCAGATGTTAGAGGTCTTGGGTTAGGAGTATTTCTTGATGTTCTTGGATTTATTGGAGTTATGCTAGTTGGGCTGTTTTATGTTTCTAAAAAAGGCTATATGAGGTGGTTAAATGACTGATAGCATTCTATTGACCACTCTTGACGAGGCATTAAGGTGGGGAAAAGGAAAATCGCTTTGGCCCTTTACATTTGGACTTGCCTGCTGTGCCATAGAAATGATGTCGGCTATGGGGCCAGATTATGATTGGGCAAGATTTGGGGCAGATGTCTTCAGGGATAGCCCTAGGCATGCTGACCTTATGATTGTATCTGGAACTGTAACAAAAAAGATGGCTCCTAGAATAAGAAGGTTATACGATCAAATGGCTTTTCCAAAATATGTAATATCCATGGGTGCATGCGCATCTGCCGGAGGCCCTTATGTAAGGGGTTATTCAGTTGTTGATGGAGTGGATAAGGTTGTTCCTGTTGACATATATGTTTATGGCTGTCCACCACGACCAGAGGCCTTGATTCAAGCTTTAAAGCAACTCCAAGATTCCATAGCTTCGGGAAAGGTGAGACATTGATACCCATTGAGTCAGAGTCCAAAACTAAGGATGGAACTCCTGTAGTTTACATCTCAAAGGAAAATTTAATACCTTTTATGAAGGAAAAGAAGGATGAAGGCTATGACATGCTTCTGATGGTAACAGGAGTAGACTATGTGGATCATCTGGAAGTAGTATACCACCTTCTTTCCACAAAAGATGGAAGGCGCCTTTTGGTTAAAACCAAGACTGATGAAGAGGTAGATTCGGTTACAGGAATATGGCCCGGTGCAAACTGGCATGAGAGGGAAACCTACGACTTGGTTGGAATAAGATTTAGAAATCACCCCAATCTTAAGAGGATCCTACTGCCAGAGGGCTGGGTAGGCCATCCACTTAGAAAGAATTATCCCATGGATAAAAAGCAGTATGTAAATTTAGGAGAAGATGGAGAGGATAAGGTAAGTTACGATCCAAAGGAGGGGTATTAATTGGAAAAGGTTGTTGAAGTTAATTTTGGACCTCAGCATCCTTCGACCCATGGTGTTTTGAGAATCAAGGTCAAGCTTGATGGAGAAATAATTGTCGATGCTCAACCTGTTATTGGATATCTGCACAGGAATGCGGAAAAACTTTCAGAAATGGGCCTCTATCCCAAGGCACTTATATATATGGACAGGTTAGATTATGTGGCAGCCCTAAACATGGAGCTAGGTTACATTCTATCAGTTGAAAAACTAATGGATGTTGAAACTCCTGAAAGGGCACAATGGATAAGAATGATGATGGTAGAATTAAACAGGATTGCATCGCACCTTGTTTGGCTAGGTACACATGGATTGGATATGGGTATGCTTACCCCCTTCTTCTATTGCTGGAGGGAAAGGGAGAGGGTTCTAAGGATTTTTGATGAAATTACTGGGAGCAGGCTACTTTACAACTACTTTTCCATAGGCGGCGTATATTCAGATCTAACTCCAAAGGGCATTGATATGATAAAAGAATTTGTTAACACGTTCCCAGATAGGCTGGAGGAAATTCAATCTATATTTCAGAAGAGCTATATATATGCAAAAAGAACAAAAGGGGTTGGAAAATTAACTTTGGATGATGCCATAGCTTATGGGGTCACTGGGCCACTTTTAAGAGCTTCGGGATTAAAATGGGATTTGAGGAAAAATCAGCCCTATTTGTTCTATGAAAAAGTAAATTTTGATGTTCCTGTATATACTAACGGGGATGTCTATTCAAGGTTCCTTGTTAGAGTAGAGGAAATGAGGCAGAGTACAAAGATTGTAAAGCAAGTCTTAGAGAAGCTCCCAGATGGTGATTTTTACAACAAAAAGTATGCAAAACCTATGCTTGTTAGAATGAAGGGCAGTGGTGAGTCATATGTACCCACTGAAAGCCCAAAGGGGGAGTTTGGAGTTTATGTTATAGGAGACGGTTCCACAATCCCTTACAGAGTGAGAATTAGAAGTCCCAGTTTTGCAAATCTGCAGGCTGTTTCCATCATGCTCAAAGGATACAAAATAGCTGATTTGACAGCTACAGTGAGCTCAGTGGACCCAGTTTTCGGGGAGGTGGATAGATGAATCTCTTCTTTTTTATAATGTCCATTCTATATGGAATACTTAAATTCCTGCATTGGCCTTTGTGGAATTGGTACCTCTACGGCTATCCAGCCGGACTCTGGATAATGTACTTTGTGGATGCCATTATAGAGGTAGTTCTGGTTTTTGCTGTTGCCATGCTGGTTGTAGTTATTCTTGTTTACGTTTTTAGGAAGTACATGGCAGACATACAGAATAGGATAGGCCCCAATAGGTTGGGACCCTGGGGCTCCCTGCAACTCATAGCAGATGTTTTCAAATTAATACAAAAACAAGACATAATACCCAAGAATGCTGATAGGATTGCATTTAGGGTTGCACCTTACATCATATTTACTCCTGTGATACTGGGAATGCTTGTTATTCCCTTCGGAAATGTCTCTATTTTGCAATTGATGGTTGTAAATTTCAAATATACACTATTGTTTTTGGTGGCTGCCATGGTAATTTCACCTCTTGGAGAAGTCATAGGTGGCCTTTCTTCACATAACAAATTTGCCCTTTATGGAGCTTTAAGGAGTGCTGCACAGGATATTGGATACGAGGTTCCGATGATGATTTCGGTTCTCTCCTTGATCATATTGGCCGGAAGTTACTCCATAAATGATATAGTAAATGCCCAGAAACACATTCCTTTTGTAATACCTGAGATACTCGGTTTCATTGTTTTCTTCCTGGCTATGATAGCAAAACAATCAATTCCACCTTTTGACCTTCCCGAAAGCGGTAGCGAACTTGTGAGTGGTTTTTCCACGGAATATTCTGGAATGAGGTATGGTATAATTTATATGGGAAACTTCGGCTTTATGGCTTTAGCCTCTGTAGTAGTTGCAACCTTGTACTTCGGAGGACCTGTGGGACCCTTCTTTAACAGTGTACTATGGATCGCAGTTAAATCTGCAGTCTTCATGATAATATTCCTGTTATCCTGGATAGCCTTGGGTAGGGTAAGGGTAGATCAGTTCTTGAATATGGGATGGAAGTACCTTCTACCAATTTCCATCTTGAATCTCTTAATATCATCCCTAATTGCCATATACTTTGGAGGTGCTTTCTAAATGCAAGATGAAAGAGGTCCAGGACCTTTAACGGGCATAGCGGGTATAATAAAAGGAGTCTGGTATATGTTCATCCAGGGTTTCAAACCAAAGGTTACGAAACAAGTTCCAGAAGAAAAGCTTGAATATGGCCACAGAACAACAGGAAGAGTATTCTTGAATATGGATGCGTGTATTGGATGCACCCTTTGTGAGCAAATCTGTCCTAATGGGACAATTAGAATGATGACATGGGCCTATCAGAAATCTCCGGAATTTGAAAAGAAGTATCCAAATAAAAGGCAGATTTATCCTTCGGTTGATGTGGCCATCTGCACACATTGCAATCTATGCGAAGAAATTTGCCCAACTGGAGCCATAACATTAGAAGCTGAAGTAGAGGAATGGCACATGAGGAGGGAGAATACAAGATATACACCTCCAATGCTAAATAAAAAGGAAAATGAACTTTGGGGTGAGAATAGATGATTGTTTTCCTGGTAATATCTGCAGCAATAGTGGGAACAGCCCTGCTATCTGCTATCTCAAAGAATTTGCTTCATAGCTCACTCTGGTTGATATTCATGGTTGTATCTGTAGCTGCTATGTTCTTCTATTTAGGAAATATATTCCTTTCCATGGTTGAAGTTCTCGTTTATGCAGGAGCAATTATGACGCTAATACTGACTTCCGTTATGCTATCAAGGAGGTATCTAGATGAAGAGTAGATGGGTCATCGTACCTGGTGTTATATTGTTCGTAATTATGCTAACATTCATCCAACCCTATCCATTTCCTAATAGTTCTGTAATTGGGGCGGGTAATATGACAGAACAGAGTGTAACTTACTTTTTATTTAATCAGTATATCCTGCCTTTTGAAATTGTAACTTTTTTGCTTTTGGCCGGTATGTTGGGGGCCATGTATCTAGGGGAAAGGGATGATTAAAATGATCAGTTATCCGTTAAATCTTGAATATATTGAAATCCTAACAATGCTTGTATTTACCATCGGGTTAATATCATTCTTATATTCCTCAACTCTAGTTAAAGCCTTAATATCCATCGAAATAATGCTTAACTCCGGATTACTTAATTTAATCGCTTCATCGGATTTATACAATAATGCTATGGGCTCTACTCTCGCTCTTTTTGTATTGGCTATATCTGCAGCTGAAACTGTGGTTGCCATAGCCATATTTACGGCAGTATTTAGGAAGAAGGGTACTTCTGCCCTTGATGTTATGAGTTTACTGAGGTGGTGAAATTGGATTTAGGAGTTTTGATGACCTATCTTATATTTGGATTTCCACTTATTCTGGTACCCATAATCATTGGTGTTGGATATATTAAAAGGAACTACTCTATGTATCTTGGAGTTATTGCAGTCTTTCTATCTTTCCTTTCCGCATTATATGTATTCTATAATTATACTCTGAAAGGAATTATTATTCAGAATAATTTTAACTGGTTCCAGGGTTCCGGGATATATATTCCTCTGGGTGTTATTGCTGATAATCTTTCCATAATAATGTCATTGATGGTATCCTTCGTTGGATTTTTGATAATATTATTCTCTGTTGGATATATGGCTGAAGATCCTAGAAGGCACATATTCTTTGGTGAAATGGTACTTTTCACAGCCTCAATGCTAGGATTGGTTTTATCCTCAAGTATATTAATGCTCTTTATTTTCTGGGAATTGGTAGGCCTCTGCTCCTACCTATTAATAGGATTTTGGTATTATAAACCAAATGCGGCTGCAGCGGCTAAGAAAGCTTTCATTGTTACAAGAGTTGGAGACGTTTTCTTTATTGCGGGAATAGGTGCTGCATTCTATTATTCTGGTGGACAGTTGCTAATATCTGGCCTTAATGCAATACCCTATGCCTGGGAAAGAACCATTGTTTCACTTCTCTTGTTTGGAGGTGCCATAGGAAAAAGTGCCCAATTCCCACTTCATGTTTGGATTCCCGATGCAATGGAAGGCCCCACTACTGTATCCGCCCTGATACATGCTGCCACTATGGTTACTGCTGGTGTATACCTTGTAGCCAGAACTTATCCTATATTTACACCAGAGTCATTAAGTGTGGTATTATTCATAGGAGTTTTCACAGTTATACTCTCTGGTCTACTGGGACTGGTAGTTAATGATATAAAGAGGATTTTAGCTTATTCAACCATATCACAAATAGGATACATGGTCTCAGCCCTTGGATTGGGTCTGGGGAGTGCTAGTATTGCACTTTCGATTTATCAATTGGAGTCTCATGCATTCTTTAAAGCTTTACTTTTCCTAAGCGCTGGCAGTATACTGCATGCTCTATTGAATGTTAGAGATGTGAATAAAATGGGGGGATTGTGGAAGAAAATGCCTATTACCATAACATCCATGTTTATTGGTGCATTGGCACTTTCTGGCTTCCCCCTTACCGCAGGATACTTCAGCAAGGACAGTATTATAACCGCTAGCTACAATGTAAACCTATTGGCATGGATTTTCCTCACCATAGGTGCCCTATTGACTAGCCTATATACATTTAGATTATTTTTCAAGATTGCCTTGGGAAAACCTAAGAGTTACGCAGCTGAGCATGCACATGAATCTGGAATTTTAATGCTCATACCCATCATAATCCTTGCCATATTCAGCCTTATATTCGGAATTTTCCAAGGGGGATTCTACAGCTTCCTGGGATATCACCCTGAAAGCTTTTCTGTCCTCGATCTTGCTCCTGTCACAATGATGTTAATCGGTTTGGGAGTAGCGTACTGGTTATATGGAAGAGAAAATGATATACCCGATAAAATTGCTAAGGGATTTGGATTTCTGTACAAATTTGTAAAGAACAAATTCTACCTCGATGTACTTTATACTAATGTTATAGCAGAACGCGCAGTACTTGGACTGTCAGCGGTTAGCGATGCCACGGAAAGAAGAGTTATCGATGGATTTGTAAATGCATGGGGAGATGTAGTCAAAAATGCTGGATCTTCTTTGAGAAAGCTTCAGACTGGAGTGGCAAAGCAGTACGTTGTTATGATAATTTCAGGATTGATTTTGATGCTATTACTTATAAGAATACTGATGGTTATGGGGGTGCTCCATTAAATGTTTGGGCTTCAATATTTATTGTTGATTCTCACAATTTTGCTATTGATATCAATATTGGTAAGAAAATCCGCCAGAATAATTACACTTTTAACTGGAATCATAACCATACTTTTTGTTATCTTGAATAATCCAACATATACATCATTCAATTACGGTTCACTGAGCATACTTTATATGAGCTTCAGATTAGTGTTTATCGCATCTGTAATAATAATACTTATCGGAATAGTGGAAATATTTGTAAGTGCAAGATTTAATGCCCGCAGTGGTTTTTATGTATTTACCCAATTCCTCGGGATGTCATTGGTAATTCTTTTTACAACTAATGACTTCCTTCTCTTCTACATAGCGTGGGAAATGGTCCTAATACCCACATTCTTTATGATAGGAATCTGGGGAGGACCAAATAAGGACTATGCTGCAATGAAGTTCTTTATATACACTCATGTTGGCTCTGTTTTTATGCTTCTGGCAATTTTCACCATGTACTTCCAGGAGGGAGCAACAAACTTCTCCATGTACTACCTGATGAGCAATCTCAACTCTATACCGCTGGCATACCAGTCATTCGTTCTATTCGGCTTCGCACTGGCATTTTTGATAAAACTTCCATCCGTGCCCCTTCATACTTGGTTACCAGATGCATACGTTGAAGCTCCATATGAAGGTACTGTTATCATATCATCCCTGCTGTCAAAGATGGGAGCTTTTGGATTACTATTTATTTTCATAAATTTGTTCCAATCTTCGAGCTATTATGGTTCTACCTTAATTCCATGGATCCTGGTAGCCTTGGGAATTATCTCTCTCATATATTCGGCATTGGTAGCCCTATACCAGAAAGATATGAAAAGGATGATGAGCTATGCTAGTATAGGCCATATGAGCTTCATTACCATAGCTACAGGAGGTTTCCTGATACTGGGAAGTGGATTGTATGCAACCCTCCTTTATTATGGGGCAGTCTTCCAGATAATATCCCATGGTTTAATCATATCACTCATATTCTCTACAGTGGGTAGTGTTGAAAAATCCACTGGCACAAGGAATATTGTTTCCATGGGTGGTTTAGCTAGAAAGGTGCCGTTCCTTTCTTTTATTTTACTTGCAAGTTTTCTGGCATCTGTTGCCATACCCGGTTTCTCTGGTTTCGTTGGAGAGATATCCGTACTCATTGGTTCTTACGGCTTCCTGAAAATTTACTTTGTTTTCATTATGATAGGGATTGTTTTAACTGCATCTTACCACATCTATACTTTACAGAGAACCATTTTCGGTCCATACAATGAATATCTAGGAAACATAATGGAAAACAGGAATGAAATATTGGCTTCTTTGATATTGCTTATCCCTATTATAGTTCTTGGTATCTATCCTTCCCTTATTCTGCATTTCTTCAATATTAGTCAGATAGGCATGGGGGTGTTTAAATGAATTTTGATCTAGGTATTTATAATAATTTTTGGAATATTTATGTTCTGTTCATAGGGGGCATTTTAGCATTATTTATAAGCCTAATAAGCGAAAATAAGGTTCTTAATTTATCCATAGGTGGAATTTTCATAGTTCTATCAATGTTTCTAACATTGACTCAGAACGATTTTAACTTCGGATTTCTGCTTTCTACTGCCTTTATAAGGCTAAGCTTTGTTGCCATACTTATTCCCGGTATTTTGCTTTTAACAGGGGTCAATTTTAGTGGTAAGCAGATAAAATGGGGATTATTCAACTCAATTTTGCTTATATCCTTAGGCTTTATGGGACTTGCAATATATTCATTTGACCTGTTGTTCATATTTGTGGCATTTGAAGGTGTTTCTGTAACCACTTATGTCTTGGCTGCGTTCGGAAAATCTGATTCGGAAATAGAGGCCGCTGTAAAGTACTTCTTAGTAGGTGCTTTCTCAACGGCCATAATAGTTTTCGGAATTTCCTTTTATTATATGTCTACCGGGACACTTGCGCTTGATGCAAAACCAATACTGAACAACCTATATGATCTCTCTCTTATATTGCTCGTATTCGGATTTGGATTCAAGCTTGCGATATTTCCTCTGCATGGATGGGCAATTGATACCTACACCGGTACATCCAATGCAGTGGCTGCGCTACTCAGTGCTTCTTCCAAAATTATGACATTGATTATAGCAATGGATATTTTTTATTATTCACCGTGGTTTTACAGTTATCTCATAATAATTTTTGCTATTATATCAGTGCTTACCATGACCTTTGGAAACCTTGTAGCCATATGGGAGAAGAATGTAAAGAGAATGCTTGCTTATTCATCGGTAGCTCAGGCAGGTTACCTTAGTACAGTTTTCCTTACATTTGGATACAGTGAGAAAACTCTTTTGCTGGCATTCACCAGTATTTTCTTATATGCAATCGCCTATGTGCTTATGAAGGGTGGGGCATTCCTTGGTCTTAATGGCCTAAAAGATTACAATCTGGATAGCTTTTCTGGGATATGGAAAAGTAGCCCGGCATTTGCGTTTTCCTTCTCAGTCCTACTTCTTTCACTAGCAGGTTTTCCTGGTACTGCTGGCTTCATTGGAAAGTACTTCCTTTTCCTGAGTGTGATTTCCACGGGTTCCGTAATTAGCTACATAGTAATTTCCATAGCTGTAATAAATTCCGTTCTGTCTTTCTATTATTACGGAAGGGTTATAATGTATATGTTCTGGAAGCAGGGTAGAAATGAGGTTTATGGATACAACACAGCCTTACACATATCCGCTATTTTAACCATAGCCATAGGTGTTCTCTACTTCTTCATTTTCAACTATGCTTATCATTCCATTGAAGTTTCTTTCAATTCAATTCATTTTCTTTTGAGGGGGTGAAAAATTATGATGGAATATTTTTATTATATGGCTTATGAGACTGAAATGTTAAATGGGGAAATTAAGAGAGCACACCATTTTCTTGAAAAATTGGCAACGGGGAAGGGTTTCTATTCTGAAGTTGCGAAAGTGCTGCTTTACGGCTTAGATAATAAAGTCGAACCGGAGGAATTGGAAGGGAAAATTGTATCAATACAAGGTGATGAAGCTGAAAAGAGGGCTATCTATCTGAAGTTCCTTTATTCTTATAACAGATATGATGTAAATTATCCCTATTATGATAGTAAGAGGTGCAATGACGCATGAGTGAAATTAAGGAAGAATATGATTACAGATACCTAAGGGAATTAAAGCTGCAAGGTGAAGAGATAATATTCTCAATCAAGCTTGGAAGGATGATGTTACTCAGCGAAATATGGGATAATTCTAAATCAAAAATAATGGAATATATTTCAACTAAATACGGCATTGACAACAGGAAAAAATTCATAGAATTTAAGGAAAAGTACAATATTACAGATTATTAGAACAATTTATTTTCCTTTCTTTCGAAATTAATTTTTTTACTCCCGAGTTTTGAACTTAACCATAAATTTGCCTCAACGTCTTCCTTGAGCCTTATGCGATTCATCTCCCACCTGCAATCGTGGCAAATATTTCCAGAAGGAATCAATGCACCGCAGATCAAACAATGGGAGCTCATAGATTCATAATTCACTATTCTCTATTAATCCTTTTCACTGCCCCATCTATTAACTATGTCATTTTTAACCCCAATTTGATCTAGTATCCTTGACACCATGAAATCTATTATGTCATTTAAATCCTTTGGCATGTGATAAAAACCCGGAGAAGCTGGCATAACAACTCCGCCTCCCCTTGAAATTTCCATTAGATTCCTGAGATGTATATAGCTGAGTGGGGTCTCCCTGAAGACCACTATGAATTTCCTGCTTTCCTTCATTGCCACAGAAGCAACCCTTGTTATCAGGTTATCAGATATTCCTGCCGCTATCTTAGCCACGGTATTCATGGATGCTGGACATATTACATATGCATCAAATAAATGAGAACCTGAAGATTGAGGGGCGTCTAGTTCTTCTTCCCAGTGGAATTCATCGGCTTTCTCTATTAGATCATTTAAGAATTTTCTTTCCCCTAGCTCCTTTTCAATTACCTTTTCAGCTCCTCGGGAGAGTATTAGAACCCTTTTATGGGGTAACCTTTCCAATAATCTGGCTCCGTAGATTATGCCGGACGAGCCTGTAATTCCCAGAACATATTCCATGATCTAACTAAATATTTCAGATCTTATATATTTTGGGTCAAAAAATTCGTCTATGTATTTATTAATATCCCCTATTCTAGTAAAACTCTTAAGCAATTCCTTTGCCTCTGTCACGTACTTTACCATTAAATCCAGCGCTTCAATTGCCGATTCAACCCTGCTGAATCCCTTTTGCATAATAATTCTGCAGATATTGGGCCTGTTAAATTCTTCGTCACCATTGCCCGGCCTTCTACCGAGTCTTGTACTCCCTATAAAATTTATGATATCGTCTCTAATCTGGAATGCTAATCCCAATTTTTCTCCTGCTTCCTTGAGTTTTGCAACAATTTCGGGAGATTTTCCAAAGTATATGGACGCAATTGCCAGTGATGTGGAAATTAATGAAGCTGTTTTCTTGATTGCTACTGTTATATAATTTTCAAGTTTCAGTTCGATTTTACCTTTTTGTATAGCAAAATCCAAACTCTCTCCATCGCACATTTGAAATGCGGATTTTGAAATCTCCTTTACTACTCTCTCTCCATAACTTGAAGCAAGAAAAACTGCTCTGGAAATTAGAGCATCCCCTGCAAGTATGGCGTCCTCAATCCCAAATTTAGCATGAACTGTTTCCACTCCTCTTCTTATAATATCCTTATCGATTATATCGTCGTGAATTAGGGATGAAATATGAAGGTATTCAATTGCCAATGCTAATTCAACTACATCTTTAGGGTCCTTATTAATAGCCTCGGCCCCTATAAATACTAGAGAAGGTCTCAATAATTTTCCTCTGTTATGAAGGAGATGATATGTGCTTTCTTCCAATGATTTACTCTCAAAAATCCAGTCAAATTTTTCTCCCAATAACTCATTAACCTTGACTATCGCTTGATCTACATTACTAGATATATTCCATAGATCCATGTTATAACTAAATGAAAATAAAATAATTAAACATTATCTAATTATACTTGCTATGAGCCTTGAGATCCGAAGAATGAAATCTTGGTTCGATAAGCAGAAAATTCTGCGCTTCCTGGACGAAAAATATGATAATGTATATATATTGTTTGATATAGATAACTATTACTTTCTTTCAAATTCCAATCAATTCTATTATTCGGTTTCAGATGGAAATGTGGATGCTGTAGTCCTAGTATATTACTCATCCAGTGGGGTCAAGGATATATGGGGAGTTGGAAGCTCTGATTCCCTATTAAATATATTTAATTCGCTTGATCTTTCTAATAGTGTTGTGCATACCCCAACAAATCTTGAAATCCATAATTTCTCTGGCTATTCAGGGCTATACAAGGAGTATTGCATGTATCTAAAGCCACCAATGGGTGATGACCAACCTTCCGTTAGGCTCCTGGGCCCATCCGATTATTTGGAATATATGAAATTAATGGTGAATTGGAACGGTTCTAGATTTCCAAAGATGAGTTTAGAAGATTTTAAGAACAATGTAACCTATGGGACGATTTATGGATACTTTAGTGAAGGTAAAATACTAAGTGCCGCAAGTGTTGGGGCAATTTGGAAACAGTGGTTCGTTGTATCTTCTGTATTTACACACCCTGAATTCAGAAATAGGGGACTGGCTAAAAAGGTAATATCAAAAATACTGTATGATTATTCCCACATGGAAACAGCAATACTTTTCGTTAATGTTGAGAATAAACCTGCCATAAACGCTTATTCTAGTTTGGGCTTTAAGACTTATTCTGAAAACTATTGGATCGATTTTAACACTGGATTAGTTCCTTAAAGCTTCCTATTAATGTATGGTCATGATGGATTGCATAAATAATGAAAAAATAATTATTCAGAGAGAGATTAAACCCCGAAGCGGAGGTTACCGAGCCAGGTCAAAGGTGGCAGATTTAGGGTCTGCTCCCATAGGGGTTCGCCGGTTCAAATCCGGCCCTCCGCATTGATCTTTGAAATGATGTTAGAAACTATAAGAAATTATATTCTTTCATAACCTCTCCAAGATTATTAACATATGATATAGTATTAATATGTTCGACCCTCGATGGTTCACTCCAATGTTTCTTTAAACCTTTTAGAAATTCCATCTGATTTCTTGCTGGAATAATATAATAATTTTCAAGGGTACCCCTTCCATCAGAGTAACCCCAATAGAAAAATGACCCTCCCATAGGATAGAGAACATCATAATATATATCATGGAACCATTTTGATTTCAGATCAAATTCAACAAGCTGGGCATTCTTCCCATTCCCCTCTATTATTGCCTTATTTACATTGCCTTTTATTTCCTCTGATTTCAATTCTGCTACCATCCTTCCAACAAGACCTTCGGCTTCCATATCAATATATTTTGGTTTGAATGACATCTCATTCTGAAATATTCCTCTATTCTCATTCCTTAATTCTTCTTCTGTCATCTTCCATTCTGTCTTTATCAGGGTATATTTTGAATAATCAAGCCTGAATGATTTTATTAATTTAATGAAAGAGGGTTCCGGGAAAGAGTTTTCTTTATTAAGTAATAATACGTCTACCTGAAATGGGGAGTCTAATATGAAATCCATTAATATTGATGATACATCTGACAAGAATTTTTCTGGAAACTTAATTGCGAATATTGTATCTTTTTCTCCCAACATAACTAAAGAATAAACAATAGTTCCAGGAAGATTTATAATGTTATTAAGGAAATTTCCCGTTTTTTCCACAACCTTTCGCCTCAATAATTTACCTTCTATCTTGATAAATTCATCAACGTTTACATTCGGCATCACTTTCTTGTAGCTAATCTTCAATCCATCAATTACCTTAATAATGTCATCCTGTGGAAGAAATTTCAATTTATCAATGTAAATATACCATTCTCCATTCTTTCTTATTAAACTACCTGTAAAATGATCAGCTTTTCCCTTTTCATAAATAATATCTTTGTATTTGGAAGGAATAGGGAAAGGTACATTAATTCTTGCTATAATTAGGTAACCATCGTTTGGTTCAAAATGTATTTGATTCATTTATTTTATCAATATTATGCCGTATTTAAGATTTTATTTGAAAGGTCCTTTTTTAAATTGTTATATATAATAAATAAACCCTCTTAATTCTCTTAGTAAGCAAATATCAGAAGCACTGCATAATCCATCGTTCATAGTTAAAAAAACGAATTATGATGGAAAACTAAGAAACTTCAAAAAGGATAGAAGGCTACTTAAAGAGAGTAGTAGGAACAACCTTCCTAATTGGTTTTTCGAATTTCATTAAATTTTGTTATTTATATATTATTAATTGGCTTCTTGGGTATTTAAAGAAAAGCTTTTCATAGAAGATTTACAAAATGGACTTGAATACAAAGGCAAACGGGTCCGCCGGGATTTGAACCCGGATCTCTGGCTCCGAAGGCCAGAAGGATAATCCTGACTACCCCACGGACCCATCCTTAATTAACAAATTACTATTAAAGTTAGGCACCTAAGATCTACTTTAAGAATTGTTATTTTAAGAATTTTTAAATAAAAAACGATAATTCAAAATAGAACTTGCACGATTATCTTAGGCTATTTATTAGGGGTCAATTTAGGTTAATGCTTTTGCAACACAGAGATTATAAAACAAGGATTTCCATTACAAGTAAATAGATTAATTGATTCAATAACCTTAAAATTATAATAACTTGCTGAACTGCCTGATAATGCAATTATCTCATTTTTATGAAAAATAAAGTCTGAATAAATAAATATGCTGCCATTTTTTAGGGTTCTGAATATTTCATTAAATGCCTTTGACCTTTTTTCTTTAGGCAGATTATGTAAAGTAAGATTTGAAATAGCCAATTCGAACATAGAATCCTTAAATGGGATGTCCGAAGCATCTCCTTTAACTAGAATTATTTTTTCTGCTGAAATTTTATCAACTATTGAAATCGCCTTAGAAGTGTTTAAATTCTTAATATATTTCTCATCGAATGTATCTAAACCTACCAAATTTTTAATCTTTAAAAATTTAGAAATTTCATAAGAAAAGAACCCGAGTCCAAACCCGATATCGATTACGTTACTTAAAGGCTTATCTAGTTCCTTAAGAATTTTCAATTTTTTCAAATTTATTCGGATCCTTTCCCTCATCAATTCACTTTGTTCCCTTGAAGAATGGTGATAAGTTCCAAAATCCATATTCAATCAAATTTCTTCAGAAATTCTGCATTGAAATTAGTGGTGAATAAGTAGTGATGCTTGATGTAAAACATAATCTAGTGTTCTCCATGATGAGTTTTGTAGGTTCTCCTTTTATTATAATCACCATATGTTTCGATGGAATCTCTATCAAGCTCAAAGAATAACCGTTCATTTCATTAAGATTAACAAACATCCGATTTCCCAGTCTGTTGAAATCTCTATAAAGTAATGTTGCTCCACTGACAGGATAGTATAATTTATCATCAAACTTCATGCCAATACATCCTAAATTAACATTTAAAAATATTTTGTAGTTTATTAATTCTAGCTCTATTTGATTGTTCTTACAAATTAGTTAGATTTTTATTTAACCCTTTATTTCACTTGTAAGCGAGTGTGGTGTAGCCTGGTAACACGCGAGCTTGCCAAGCTCATGCCCCGGGTTCAAATCCCGGCACTCGCATTTATTATTTTTTAAAGTTTTGAAAAATTATATTCTAATTTCGCAATGTACTTTGTTATATTAATTCAATTCTTATATTAAAAAATAAAAATAAAATATTATTAAATTTTAGGCCTTTCTTTTCCTGGCAATAGCTAAAAGAGCCACGATTAAGGCTACCAATCCAATCAATACCGCTATGAGCAAAGAGCTTCCCTGTGATTGTGTTGCAAGTTTCTCATTGCTAAGTGATTTCTGCAAGGAAGATACAGTGCTTTGGAGTGATGAAACATTGTATTTCATTGTTTTGTTCAAATAGTTAAGCTGATTTTGTATCCCTGTCAATTCAGATTCTATTGAATTTATCTGCGATTGTGTTAACTGGGAGTTGCTATTTATCTCGTTTTGTAAAGTTTTCAATTCCGCCTGTATCCCGTCGATTATAGGATTGGTCAAATTGAATTGGAGATATGAAGTAAAGTTATTGTTCGTGGCAACCCCTTGTGCATTTATTCCTGTAAGATATATGGTATAATTTCCTGCCCAATCTGTAAGGCCATTTTCAATGCTAATGCTTCCAGGTGATGTCTGGCTAGGAAGCTGAATATCTCCAACCCATAGACCTAATGAACTGTCGTAGTACAATGGTATCTGTTCAATTGCGGTAATTAAATAGTATGAATTAGATAGGTCTGTTGGGAATAATGCTGCTGAAAACATACCGTACTGCACTGGTGTACCGTTGTAAGTTATATTTGCAAACAGTACGACATTTTGACCTTCGCTCAAGTTCGAACTTGATAGCCACATTTTAGAATTTAGGAGCCCGCCAGTTACAAGTATTTGTCCATAGAATTCTCCATAGAAACTCATACCATATGAGTATGAATTGTAGGTTGCGTTTATTAATATAGTGTATAGTCCTGGTGCTGTTCCCATCGGGACATACAACCCTGCTGGCATCCCTGGAGTTGCAAATACTGAACTTATTACTTTTCCATTACTGTTTAGTAGAGAGAATGTTACGTTTGAACCAACCGCTGGATTGAAATCAAATAAGTTGTATCCAGGAATAATCGCCGGTAGAACATAAATATATTGACCGGGGGCAACTGCTCCTGGTTCAACTTCTTCTGGACCCAATATTAGAGAACTCTGCAAATTGAAACCATTGAATAGCGGTAGATATAGGTATGAATTATTGGCTTCAATTAATGTTACTCCAACTGGTATAGATGCCATAATAATCGTCTCAAAGTTTCCATTAATAGCTTTTACATCAGTTTGAGAGTTTGTTAGATAATATGTGTTGTTGAGAATATTATAACTGTAAATGTTCAGTGTGAGTGTTGTATTTACAGGTTGGCCCATTATAGTGGTAACTGACCCAATGAACTGTACCCCTACATTAAAGTAATAAGATCCCTGTGGCATGATTGTATATGAAGTTACGTAGTAACCGAAGTATAATTCTTCATATGAATTTGAATATGTACCATTGTATGTTGCCAATGAATATACGAATACATTTCCTGAAACATTGTTTGGAACTATATATGATCCGGAATATTCACCAGTGGTATTGTTGAATATTGCCTTAAAATTTGATATGCCACTCAGAGAATCCACCAAGAAGTTTACTTGTGCATTTTTAACTGTTTTATTTGAAATTGATAAAACACTAGTAAATACAAGCTTTTCACCAGGATAGACTTCATATACTTGCATTCCAGAGGAATTTGTCACAGTAAAATTATTCATTAACATTGGTGCTGAAGACCCCTTCATTGAACTCAGTATACTTGCAAATTCTCCTGCATTCAAGGCTCCTAAACCTGTAACCAAATTATATCCATAATTTGTTGTCCATGGTATATTATAGCCGCTCGTTATTGGATAGAATAACTTCTGGTACATAGATAGATTTGAAGCCAATTGATATAACATAGGATTAACTAGTCCCAGGCTTCCGTTTATATCGGAATCTATTAATGTTATTAGTCCGGCAAACAACGGGCTGGCTTCACTGGTACCACCAGAAATTCCGGTCATATTCTGGCCAAATACAAACACCATCCCTGGAAATACGTTTGCCTCAAGAGAAACATCAGGTACCATCCTTCCATTTGGATATCCTTTTATGTTGCTCATTGAGAATTGATACCATGGCTTAGGTTCTAATGAACTTATTCCTCCAGTACTTCCACCATAGTTTATATTATTTGGTACAAATCCATAATTTGACCAAGCTGTTTGGTAGAATGATGATACTTGCCCCATGCTATTGAAAGTTAAGAATGTGGTAGTTCCTCCCAATGCTGTGACAAATGGCGAAGTAGATGGGTATCCAACTGTACCAATTGGACCTGAACTGTACCCTGATCCACCTGCATCTCCTGTGCTTGCACTAAATGTTATTCCCATGGCAGACCCTATTTCATAGTAATAATCTGCTAATTGTACATTCAAATATTCAAGCATGGCTGGGAATTCAGCCATTAACGATTCTGGTATTGAGAAGCTTTGCGATAATGTATTTACAGAGTCCTGTTGATCTATGAATGCTATAACAGGTGCAAGGTTTAGATTATAGTTGGCTATATAAAGGGTTATATTGGCACCAGGTGCCATGGTATGAGATGATTCTACATCTAGACTTATCTCCCCATCCCAACCCGTTGCTATTCCCATATTAGGATCATAGGGACCTATGGGGGTTATGGTAAAATTGGGTGGATTTGGAAGACCATAGATACTATCATAATAGTCAAGTTGATATTTTATATATGGATTTCCTGCAAAATCTAGTATTCCAATTGTCTTTCCCTTCCCTGTTACTCCACTGTTCAGCAAGCCTGTTATGTTGTAAACAGTCTGCAATGAAGTTGTTGGATAAGGTTCAATAGAAAATGTTTCATTCAGTGACTGGAATTTATTCTTCTCAGCTTTAACTAGTTGGGGCGAAACAAATGTTGATGGATGCTGGAATAAAATTGATGAACCGTTTGTTACAAAAATTTGTGCACCATGGAAATTTATGACATTAGGGGTTGAGTAATACCAAGCAGTTCCATTTGAATAGATGTAAACATTTGTTCCAAATATTTTGCTAAACATGCCGGAATTCCCATTAGCAACTATTATAGACGAGAAAGCGGTAAATTCAATTTTGAATCCATCTGTCTTTAATGTGCTTAATACATAGTTAAATTCGTTAAAGTTTGTGAAAAGCTCCTCAGCTTGTGACCTGTTTAAGAAGTGTCTATAGTAAGGAGAATTTGGATTGGAAACCTGCATTAATATTGTATTTAGAAGGTTTAGATTTTTCAAGGGTATGATGATTGTTGCAGTTACTGGCATATTCCATTGGGCCTTTGAAGTTACCGTAAAGCCTTTAATTGCTGCAAAACTGTTAAGGCTATTATGCGTTGTTATTGAACTAGCATTGCTGGCTGGTGCAATCATTATGGCTATTGCCAAAATGATGACCGATATACCTATAATTTTCTTGCTTAACATCGGTATCACTATTCCATTCATAAGTTATATTATAATTTTATGGTAATTTTCTATTAAAAATTGCTATAAGCCCGCTAATCTAGATATTCTTTTAAATTGATTTAGCGATATATAAAATCATTTCTAGTTTTTTAAACTCAAAATGAATGTTAATAGTGATGCTATGAATATAGCATTGATTGAATATTGATAGTGTCACAAACTCTGTGTAGATTTAAGGATACCTCTTACTGAACATTTCCATTAATTCATCCTTGCATTTAAAGTATCCGTTAATTACTCTGTGAGACCATTTCTCATTTAACTCTGCCACTCTAATATAAC
>Ga0081529_116166_pt1 | contig 157916 bp, 179 predicted proteins | sample EchGeymetagenome_FD_71012 | JGI IMG/M metagenome (GOLD analysis project Ga0081529, IMG submission 71012) | Ferrous microbial mat and aquatic microbial communities from Echinus Geyser, Yellowstone National Park, USA - transect B T=78-80 C v2... ...
CGTTGAAATAAATATTGATTTGAAAAATTCTCAGTGTATTATATCACGCTTATGAAATAAATTGAAGAGATCAACAAAGCAACAAAGAAGTATTTAAATATAAGGGGCTATCCATCTGGCGAGGCTTTCCGCCCCCTTTACCCCTTTCTTTGTAAGCAGAAAAGAGGTATAAAATCCGTATTAATTATGTCACAAAACCGTAGATTATGAAAAGTAATCGATCACGTACTACCTTTTCCCTCTCCGCTGGTTAAAAGTAATATAGCCTGCGCTATATCACCGTTAGTCTTTTGTAACGCTTGTCTAACTTCAGCTTCACTCTTACCCGTCTGTTCCATCACAAATTTCACGTCCTCGTCCCTGATTTCTATTTTCTGTTCCTTAACTTGTTCCTTAGCACTTCCTATGACTGTATATATCTCCTGCCCTTGTTGTGTCATTTTAAGAACTGACGGGTTTTCAATTACCAACGTTTTATCTTGTAGCTCAATAATTACTCTCACGGCGTCTATCTGTTCTGTCTTTATCCCTAACATTCTCTCTAAGTTTTTGAATTGATTAGGTTTTACTTTCACATATAAATTTCAGTAAAACAAACTTAATAGCTTGGCGGTTAAAGATTAATGCATAATGAGTAACTATACGATAAAAATACTTGGCGGAGGAAAAGAAGTAGGAAGGGCTGCTATTGAAATCGATAGAGGAGATTCTGCAATTGTTTTAGACTACGGCGTTAACTTTGACCCCAACGACAACCCTAACCTACCTTTACAAGACACTCCAAGTAAGATAAAGGGTTTCATAGTCTCTCACTCCCATTTAGACCACGTAGGAGCTTTGCCTTTGTATCAGATTTCTGGAAATTATCCCGTTTATGGCACTAGGATAACCAGGTTGATAACAGAAATCATGTTGAAGGACTTTCTGAAGCTTTCAGGGGCTAAACTTCCCTTTGAATGGGTAGAAGTAAAGAGGACTATGGATAACTTCATGAGCGTAGACTACTATAAGGAGTTCGAAGTCGATTCTTTTAAAGTAGAACTCGGAAATGCGGGACACATTCCAGGCAGTGCTATAATTAAGGTTAAGACAGAAAAACAGACCATAGCCTACACGGGAGACATTAACTTGACTAACACCCATTTAGTAAGCCCGGCTGATCTGGAGTTTCTCAAAGACGTTAACGTATTGGTGATGGAGAGTACTTACGGTAGGTTCAATCACCCCGATAGAAAAGTCGTTGAGGAGGAGTTCTACGAAGCTACTAAGGAAGTCCTAGAGGAAGGTGGAACTGTCTTAGTTCCTGCTTTCAGCCTATCGAGAAGTCAAGAGATTCTATCAGTTTTGGCTGACAGAAAGATCGAGTATCCCGTGTTCTACGACGGCATGGTAAAAGAGATAACCGAGTTAATGATCCAGAACCCCGAATTCATAAACAACTACCCGGCGTTGAAGAGGGCTTATGACAATTTCAAATACGTCGAAGGTTGGGGGAGCAGGAACAAAGCATCAAGAGGAGAAGGCGTAATAGTTAGCAGCGCGGGGATGCTGAAAGGAGGCCCTGCAGTGTACTACTTTAAGAAGGTCGCAGATAACCCTAAGAACGGGGTGTTTCTAGTTAGCTATCAGGCGGAAAATACTCCAGGTAGAAGACTTCTGGAGACGGGCAAGTTCGATGAGTACTCGCCCATGTTAAAGGCGAGGTTTCAATTATTTGACTTTTCAAGCCACGCCGGGAAGGATCAGTTAAAGCAAATAATTAAGGCAGCAAGTAGTTTGGAAAAAGTCGTTTTAGTCCATGGCGATCCTTCGAGCTCCTCTAGGTTAGCAGAAGAGGTTAAGAGAGAGTTAGGAATATATGTGGAAATTGCCGAAAACGGTAAGGAGATTAAGCTATGATCCTTTTGTTAATCCACGCGTCTAAGTTCTCGTTTTCCGTTAAAGAAAAAGCCGTAAAGGAACCCGAAGAACCTAACTTAACATCTTTACAAAAGGACAACACTTTAGTGGTCTTTACAACAGTAGAAAAAGGGGATGACGATAAGACCGTAGAAAAGGCTGTTAACGAAGTAGTTAGAGTATTGAATGACGTTAAGGCTAGCTCTGTAGTCATATATCCTTATGCTCACCTTTCCGATAACCTGGAGAAACCCACATTAGCCGTCCAAGTCCTGAAGGAATTTGAAGAGAAATTGTCGAAAGCAGTTAGCGTTGAAGTCTATAGAACTCCTTTCGGCTGGTATAAGCAATTTATGATAGACTGTTACGGTCACCCCTTAAGCGAACTTTCGAAGAGGATAAGGGCTGATGAGACCAATTATCAGAAGAGTGAGGAGCTTAAGATTTGCGAGAAGTTCGGCTTCCCTAATTCTCCTCATGCATCTTTCATAAGAAGGGCTGTGGTAGAATATATAAAACAACAAGTTAAACCTGATTCCGTAATAGAAGGTGAGGGAGAACCGGAAAATGGAGAAGTGGTCATATCTTATAGCATTCCCTCGGGGAGAAGGTTGCCTTGTGTAAATGAAGAGCCCTTAATTAGGGTGAAAGTGAAAGGGGATTTAGACGGTATTCCTGAGTCCTTCTCCGATTCTAAAAACACCTACGTTATAAAGACTAAGACGGACAAGAGTCACGTAATAAACGTGAACATTCTCACTTACTATTATCTATTAACTGCCTCCAGAGATAATCCTCCTACTCTACCTCTTTGGCTTTCCCCCATTCAGGTTAGGATAATCCCCGTAAAGAAAGATTTCATAGAAGATGCAATAAAAATAGCTACACAGATGAAGGTAAGAGTGGATGTAGATGACTTAGATGAAGGTCTCGGTACTAAAATAGCGAGAGCAGGTAAGGAGTGGATCCCCTACCTAGTCCTTCTCGGAGAAAGAGAAGTCAAGACCGGTTCCCTAACGGTTAAAGTGAGAAAGGGGAATGAACAGAGAAGCTACTCCTTGGAGGAACTACAAAAGGAGATTATAGCACAAGACCAACTACTTCTACCCTCTTTCCTACCCCTTACTTTAAGTAAAAGGAACAAAAGATACATTACTCTACAGTAACTGTTTTAGCCAAATTCCTGGGCTTATCGGGATCCAGACCTTTGCTAACAGCTGCATAATAGGCTATCAACTGAATTACGGGGGATATGGATAACGCGGGGAACTTAGAGTTAAGGAATATTTCAAGGTCTGCCTCCCCTACTTTTCTATTGGCACTGATCACGTAAATTTTCCCTCCTCTAGCCTTCATCTCCATAACGTTGTTTTTCAGTAATTCAGGCATTTCGCCGTCGTTTATAAACACTACTGGGAACCCGTTCTCTACCAGGGAAATAGGTCCATGTTTACTCTCCCCAGCTGGGTACGATTCAGCGTGGACGTAAGATACCTCTTTAATTTTTAATGCTCCTTCCATAGCTAGCGGTAGTGAAAGACCCCTCCCCAAATAGTATATGTTCTGTTTCTTTGCCAGTTCTTCACCAACCCTTTTGGCAAAACCTTCTGTCGCATTAATAGCTTGTTCTACTTCCTTATCTGCGTCCTTTAATGCTTTCCAATCCTTTCCAAAAGTGTAAGAGTAAAGGAAAAGGAGGGATGCAACTTGAGTAGTAAAAGTCTTGGTAGCAGCTACACCTATTTCCGGTCCAGCCCTCATGTAGATCTTGTAATCACTCTCTCTAGCTATAGCACTCTCAATGACATTTGTTATGGAGACTACTTTAGCCCCTTCACTCTTCAATTTACGTATAGCCTGTAATACGTCTATCGTCTCTCCGCTCTGACTTATTGCGATAATTAGGTCTCCTTTCTTTCCCTTTACGTTATAGTATTCTGAGGCAATAAGCGGAATAGAAGTTATCCCTTCTCTGGTCAAGAGTAAGGAGAAATATAAACCTGCATGATAACTGGTTCCAGCTCCCGTTATAATCACCCTTTCTGCTTGCCTTATTTCTTCACTTATCTTTTCTACTACGTCCAAGTCAGACATAAGGCTGGAGATCGTGTCCCTAACCGCTTTAGGTGACTCGTGTATCTCCTTTATCATGAAGTGGGCATAGCCTTCTTTTGATGCCGTCTCGACGTCCCAATCTACTATCCTTATCCTCTTATGCACGTCTACTACGTTACCGTTCAGTTCTTCAATGTAAACGTTTGCGTTCGTCAGGAACCCGATCTCACCGTCAGATATTACTAGAATCCTTTTTGTGTAAGGGAGAAATGCCGGTATATCACTCGCAATATAGTTCTCCCCTTCTCCCAGTCCTATAACTAAGGGGTTATCCCTCTTAGCAAAGAAGATCCTTTTTTCACCGTCGATTATCGCTAAAACAGCGTAACTACCATCTAACGATTTTATTGCAGACTTAAATGCCGTAAAAGAGTCCATACCCCTCTTTATAAACTCCTCTATCAAATGAGGTATAACTTCAGTGTCCGTCTCGCTGCTGAACTTATGCCCTAAAGACTCTAGCTCTGCCCTTAGCTCTTTAAAGTTCTTTATTGTCCCATTATGAATTACCGCTATCCTTCCGGAACAATCTGTATGAGGGTGAGCGTTATAGTCGGTCGGAGCCCCGTGTGTAGCCCACCTTGTATGACCCAGAAATATATAGCCAGACATTTCAGGTATTTTTTTCTTTAAAGTGACCTGCTCCACAGTACCTTTAGCTTTCCTCACTTCAATTCCTTTACTGCCCAATGAAGCGACTCCTACGCTATCATACCCTCTGTATTCGAGCCTCTTAAGTGCCGAAATTGTGATCTCGGAGAGTTTTTTGCTCTCCTTTGATGAAATAATACCTATTATGCCACACATAATTTATTTTTGAGTCGGTCTCACTAAATTAATTTTACCGTAACACCTTGGAACGTAGGGTTAGCGTTTATGGTTTTACCTCCCAACGCGTTAAGTAGCAATTCTGCCCTTTGATCTTTTGTACAGATGACTGCACCACCTCCTCCACCGCCGCTGACTTTACACCCTTTAACTCCTGAAGCCCTAGCCATCGAGACAAACTGATCCAACACCGGAACTGTGATCCCCAAAGAAAATAGGAAACCGTGATTTACGTACATTAATTCCCCTACTTTGTCCGCATCTCCTGAGGTAAGAGCAGTTCTAGCTTCTACAGTGACCTTTTCAATACTGTCCAGCAAAGTCGTAAACAAGGAAGGATTTTTTTCTTTCAAACTCCTCACATTACGAAGCATCTCGGCTGTGGTCATAATGCGCCTAAAATAACCCGCAGAGAAGGAGATCGAAGGAGGAACTTCCAATTTCTCTACTTTTCCCTCCTTAATGAAAACGAACCCTCCGTACGTTTCTGTATGGGTGTCCATAATACTGGCAATTCCTTGAACCCTTAACTCTACTTCATGAGAGATTTTGGCTATTTCTTGTTTTTGTAACTCTAATCCTAAAAACCTGGAGTAGGCTGCAACAGTGCCTACTACCACTGCTGCACTAGTGCCTAGTCCTATCGAAGGTTCTACATTTGATTCTATTTCAATCGCGGCTTTTTTCCCGTCCTTATAACCGTAATGCTCATTGAAATAGTTAATAACTTCTGTGACATAAGCGATAAGTTTTCTCACATTGTCATTCTCTATTTTAAACTCATGTAGGTCTACCCTGACACCTTTTATCTGTAAGTTCTGAGACGAGACGTAAAATTTCTCGCTTTCCCTCACTCTGACTTTAATGCTTTCAGACACCGTATATGCTATCGCCGGCTTTCCGTATACTACAGCGTGTTCTCCAAACAGTGTTAGCTTGAGGGGTACCTCCGCTTCTACAATCATTATTATTAATTCCCCAATTAGATATCACAGTATGGAAGCTATTATCCTTGCGGGGGGCAAAGGAGAGGGTTTAAGCCCCTATTCAGACAAAGAACAGAAGGAGACAATAAGCTTACTAGGTAGAATGCTAATCTCTTATTCTATTCAAGGTTTAAAAAAAGCAGGTGTAAAAGACTTCATAATTGTTACGTCGCAGAAGGGGGGAAAGAGACTTGAGGAGGAATTACAGAACGAGAAGGAGATCAGCATCGACGTTGTTATCCAAAAAAGAGATGGAATTAACGGGGCTATAAAGGACGGAATGGAGAAAGTCAGTAGTGATAATGTCATTATAGCTTTCGGAGATATCGTAGCCCCTGAGGAGTTTTACGTTAGCTTAATTAACGCTTATCTGACTTCTGGTGCCGAAGTAGTAGTACCGTTAATTCCTATAAGTGAGGGGTTACAGACATATGGTTTAGTGAGGTTGACAGATAAAGGAATCGAGATAACTAAGGAGGGTTCTACTTTAGCTCTTGGCGGAGTTTACGTAGTGAAAAATGAAGAAATAACGGACTTTTTGACGTATTTACAGTCCAAAGGGAACAAACTGAAGTACTTTATATGGAGTGAGGAGTGGTTGGACGTTGGCTATCCTGAAGATATTATTAACGGAATCGAGATGATGTTAAGGAGGGAAAAAACTAGGATTTCCGATAACAGCGAAATCTCTAAGACGGCGATAATTGGTAAGAAAGTAATCATAGACGATTATGCTGTCATAGACGATTATGCTGTCATCAAGGGACCGGCATATATCGGAAGAAACGCATACATAGGGACTTATTCATTAATTAGGGACTATTCTTCCGTAGAGAATAACGCCATAATAGGGGCTTACTGTGAAATAGCAAGGAGCTCAATCCAACCTTATGCTGAAGTAGGATCCAAGAGTTATTTGTCATCTACTATAGTAGGTAGGAAAGCTAAAGTCGGAGCAAATGTAATTACTTCTAGCTACCCTGCAACCGTGATAAGAGGAAGGATTAGTAAATTTGGAGCGTTGATCTCCCCAGAGACCCAGATACCTCACGGCGAAATCCTAAAACCGGGGAGTAAAGTCTAATTACCGTGGAAGTGCTCTACTGATTTTCTGCGAGATTATAGTCAGAAATACTCCCAACAGTACTATTGCAGAGCCTAATAGTTGCTGAAATGTCGGGACTTCGTCTAACATTATAAACGAAAATAGATAGGACATAGCCGGCACAAGTAAGGAGAGCGAACTTGATAAAAAAGAACCCAATTGCTTTATAGAGTTAAACCACGCTATGAAGCCTATTGCTTGGGCTGTAATGCCGATTATTACCGCGACTAAAATTCCGGATATAGTGAACTTAAAGTAAAAGTTAATCGGAGTAAAGGGTAGCAAGAATAAGGCTGAAAACAACGCCATAAAAGAGTTTAGTTTAATAACGTCCTTCTCTATTAGAAACACTTGGTAATATAACGTTCCTATTGCCCACATAAGACCGCCTATAAGTGATATTATACTTCCCAGGTTAAACCCAGTTATCCCAGCTGAGTAAATTGCCCCTGAAATTGCAATAATTACCCCGAGAAGTTGAAGTACTGAAGGTTTCTTACTCAAAAAGACGGCGCTTAATATGACTAAGAAAATCGGTTGAGTATATATAAGGGTTGCAGACAGAGCTGGATTTACTGAAAGCATTACGCCAAAGTTAAGAAAAAGCATGAAGAGTGCTACATTAATCAGCCCACCTATCATTTCCTTTTTACCATAAGAGAGACCTCTACCATAGACTGTAAGGATAATTCCCCCAGTAACTAGCCTAATGACCGCTAGTACTATCGGGGAAACGTAATCGAGTGCTATCTTTATTAGGGGATATGCGGAACTCCAGACCAAAATTACCGTAATTATCGGTAAAAGCTTTCTCACTTGGTATAACTCTAAGTAAAGCTAATTAAAGCTAAATAACGATGTTAAGTGAAATGTGGTATACTGGGACTGGGGACAGCGGAAAGACTAAAGTACCTTCCGTAGGAGAGGTGTGGAAGGACGAGGATATCGTTTACGCCTTAGGGGATTTAGACGAGTTAAATTCCTCGCTTGGTATTGTATCATCACTTTTTCCAGAAATAAGGCAAGACGTTGAGAAAATTCAGAACGACATATTCACTATTTCATCTGAAATTGCAGGGTTCGAGTTAAACTTTAACACTGAAAAGATCAAAGAGCTAGAGGAAATGATAAAGAAATATTCGGAACCACTCAAACCATTGAAGAATTTTGTATTACCCGGTGGCCACCTGGCTTCCTCATTTCTTCATCTTGCAAGGGCGGTATGTAGAAGAGCTGAAAGGAGTATAGTCCGACTTTCTCGAAATCATAAAAACGTAAAGCATGAGCATGTGGTTTACCTTAATAGACTTTCATCTTTGTTATTCGTCATGGCGCTTTACGTTAACGAGAAGACTTTTAATCCCAACGTAATTTGGAAGCCTAAGTGACCTTTATACCTATTCCTCTTTTTACAGCTTCTTCATAAGCGGTTAGTGCTGTAATGTTATCTTGAGCCGCAATTCCTACGGTTTTAAATATAGAAGGTCTCTCAATTTTGATACCTTTGTTTATAATCTCACCAATCTCGATGACTTGTTTAAGTATCCCTCTCCTTACGGGTTGTATATAATCCCCTGTCTCTTTAGATACAGCCTCTATGGAATCTACTAAGTATGTCCTAGCTCTTTTCACAGTTTCATCATCTATTTCTCTAGCTTCAGGGGTATGGGCTCCTATGCTAGAAATATGAAAATCATCTTTCAAGAATTTCCCCAACACTACTGGTGTAGAAGAGGAAGTTGTTGCAAATATGACGTCCGAGTTCCTCAACAGAGTTTCTAGATCTACAGCTTCAGCTCCGAATTCTTTAGCTAACTGAACATGAGAACTCCTAGCCGTTACCATTATCCTTGAGAACTTTAGATAGCCACTTGCAATCTTTATATGATATCTTGCCTCCATACCAGCACCTATGACTCCTAAAGTGCCGATATTCCTTCCCCCAAACGCTAATTCTGTTGAGAGAACACTTGCAGCTGAAGTTCTTATTGCAGTTAATGTAGTACCATCTAGAAGAGCTAAAGGCTCTCCAGTATCGGGCGAAAACAGTAAGACGGAACCTTGAACTGAGGGTAGTCCCTTCTTCTTATTCTCTGGTATAACATTAACTATCTTAACTGTAACAGAGTTATCCCAGTAAGAAGGCATTATCCCCCACCAGTTACCTTTTATAGTAAGTACTTGCCGTTGAGGTTGTATTATCCTTGAGGAGGAAAATAATGAGAAAGCTTGTCTGACTGCACTTACTGCTATTTCAGGGGTCAGTAATTCTTCTAGATTGTTCGACGTTAAGATAATCATTTCTAACAGTAATTTAATTAACACTGTTAAGGTTTTAAATCTCTCTTTGTGGTATGATTATATTTTTAAACAGCTAAATTAAATTATATATTCATGATCACTCATCTAGCTGAGGAGACGGTTACTACTAATTCAAATAACGTTATTTCAGTAGTAAAAGACGCCGATACTTTGCTCTCATACTTTCCATATCAAGTAGAAAGAGGAAGGAACACAATCACTTTACAGTTTTCGAGATTTTTCATTTTAAGCTTAAGAGATACTTTTGAGGTGTCTTTTTCTCAGCAGTCATCGTTAATGTTTGTATATACTCTTAAGTCTCTTACTGGGAAAAATAACAAGTTCCAAATATTTATTAATGTAAGAGATAACAAAAACTCCACTAGCCTAGTTCACTTAGCAATTGAATATAGTGGAGAAAAAGAGTGGATAGTCAAGAGATATTTACCAGATATAGCACACAGCTTGCTAGAGGGGATAAGTAGGGAAGCTAAGAGGGCTTATGAGGCCAAGGCTCAGGAAAATGAGAAAGAGTTTGATTACTCGAGGCAATTAAACAAACTGAGCTTTGTCTCGAAGCTCTTATTGAAGTCACGTCTGATAAAGTCTGAAGGGATTTCAGTACCTAAAGGACAAATGTTAGATACGATCCTAAGTTCCATAGCGGATATTCTATCAAAGTACAAGACAATTTATGTATCTGCCTCATCAACTTCCTCGTCGTTCAGATTGTTATTCATTAACGGAGACTTAAAGGGTATTTATGTTAACGAAAACGGTAAAGAATATTTTAGTGACGAAAATATACTGAGTTCCTTATCTGGCGAGTTTAAGGTAAACGTGTATGTACTTCTAGTACCTGAAATTCCAGGTGTTGTTGAAGATGAAAATTCATGAACCATATATTTTATATGAATCAAATAATCACAAGTTCATTTGGTTAGGTTTAGACGAGAGTGAGACAGAAAAAGGGATTCTAACAAATCAATATCTTATTGTCCACGGAAATCAGGGTATACTACTAGACCCAGGTGGATACTTCGTATTTGAAAGGGTTTTTGAAAATGCATCTAGATTTGTAAAACCTGAGAATATTAAGGCCATTCTTTACAGCCATCAAGACCCAGACGTCATAGGGGGCTTAACTTTGTGGTTGGATACTGCCCCTAATGCCAAGATATATGTGTCCTATCTATGGGAGAGATTCATTCCGCATTTAGGGGTAGACCTTAGAGAGAGAATTATAGACCTTCCTGACGAGGGCATGGATATTGATTTCGGTTCTTTCAAAATTAAAGCAATTCCAGCTCACTTTATGCATTCACCAGGTAATTTTCACTATTATGATCCAATAGCAAAGATTTACTTCTCGGGAGACATGGGTGCAGCAGTATTTAAAGATAAGTGGTACTTAATAGTGGATAATTTTGAGGAACACGTTAAGCTTATGGAATGGTTCCACAGAAGATATATAGCGTCTAGAAGAGCAATAGAGCTATGGGCTAAGAGAATTGAGGGTTTAGATATTGATATAGTAGCACCTCAACATGGCTCAATATTTATGGGAGAAAATGCTAAGAAATTCTTAAACTGGTTGAAAAACCTCGACAAGGTAGGTGTTGATTTTATTTCCTCCTAACTTAGATTTTTCCTATTTTTATTAGTAAAAGTACACCGATTACTATGAAAACTATAACGATTGCTAAGATTATATAATTACTCTCCGTTAAAGACCCTTGTATAAAGGTTTCTTGCAGATGGTTATATTCGTTAATTAGTGAGATTTGTAAGGAATAATTATCGTAATTACCGTTAGCGTAATTTAGAATTCCATTTACATAATAAGCTTTTATTGGTATTTCTAAATTAGAAAATTGGTAATAGCCCGAATATACGGATGCGTTTTCCCCTTTAAACTCCTCGTATCCGACGAACGTTAAATTCATCGTATTAAACATCGAACCGTTATATGGAAGACACTCTAACTTAGACAAAGGAAATAGGTAATTCTGTATAATGCTTGTCCCGTTATTAAAACTTGTAATTATTACTGTAAAGTTAACTATACCTTTCTCTATCGAATTTACGATGAAGGTATAATTGTAAGTATAAATTTGGTTGCCGTGAGTAATAGTAACTTCGTATACCAAGACGTCTCCACTATTTAAGGAGTTAGTAACTCCGTTAGCAGTGATAACCCCAATTCCCAATATTAAGAGTAAAATAATGACGGATTTCATCAGTTTTATTACCAAGCCATCGTAAATTAAGTTAATGGATGAATACTGGTTAAAGATCTTCGAATCCGACCTTTACATAAACGAAATGCTTAAGCTTTGGGAGGAGGGGAATAAGTGGGCTAAATGGATAGACGAAGTATCAAGAAAATATAACGTTAAAGGAAAGAAAATTCTTGATGTACCTTGCGGAATTGGTAGAGTTAGTTATTTTCTATCAAAACTAGGTTATGAGATAACTGGCGTCGATATCTCCGAAAAAATGGTGAAAAAATCAAAAGAGAACGTACCTACAGGTACCTTCCTTAAAGGAGATATGAGGAAATTAACTCAAGTATTAAGTAGCGAGTCCTACGATATCATTATTAATATTTTCAACAGCTTAGGATATTACGAAGAGGAAGATGACTTAAAGATCCTCAGAGAGTTCAGGGGAGTAATAAAAGATACCGGATTATTAATTGTAAACCTCGATAATAGGGACTTCCTCATTTACAACAAGCCCGAGATAATACACTCCTACATTCCACCGTACTTGGTTATAGATAATAACAACTTTGACCCGTTTACATCGAGATTACAAGTAACAAGATCTTATATAAAGGACGGCAAAGAAGTCGAGAAAGTTACATTCTCTCAAAGATATTATAGCTTACATGAGATAGTAGACTTGATGAGAAAAGCGGGGTTTGAAATCATAGATGTTTATAGCGGTTATTCATGGAAGAAGTTTGAGATTAGCGATCCACAAATGACCATAATAGCTAAACCTATGTAATTACCCATAATAATTTAAAAATTTTGAACTTGTTTATATCATTTGATGTCTGAATATTCTCCTAAAAAGAGGTCAAATATAGTCTATGGGGGTTACGAAAAAGCACCTAATAGGGCATTCCTAAAAGCTATGGGACTTACGGATAACGATATTTCCAAACCTATAGTGGGAGTAGCGGTAGCGTGGAACGAAGCAGGGCCTTGTAATATACATCTACTGGGACTTTCTAACGTAGTCAAGGAAGGAGTTAGAAGTGCTGGAGGTACTCCTAGAGTATTTACTGCTCCAGTAGTTATAGACGGGATAGCGATGGGTAGTGAAGGAATGAAATATTCATTAGTAAGTAGGGAAATAGTTGCCAACACGGTAGAGCTTGTAGTTAACGCTCACGGTTACGACGCATTTGTAGCCTTATCAGGTTGCGATAAGACCCCGCCGGGTATGATGATGGCAATGGCAAGGCTTAACATACCTTCGATAATTATGTATGGAGGTTCAACTCTGCCCGGAAACTTTAAGGGTAAACCGGTAACTATCCAAGATGTATACGAGGCTGTAGGTGCGTACTCTAAGGGTAAGATCACAGCTGAAGACTTAAGACTCATGGAAGATAACGCAATACCAGGACCGGGTACTTGTGGAGGTTTATACACAGCTAATACTATGGGTTTAATTACAGAGGCTTTGGGGTTAGCTTTACCAGGTAGTGCTTCGCCTCCAGCCGTGGATGCTATGAGAACTAGGTATGCGTATGAGACTGGAAAAGCCTTAATGCATTTAGTCGAAATAGGACTTAAACCCAGAGACATACTGACTTTTGAAGCATTTGAAAACGCTATAACCGTGCTTATGGCTTCAGGGGGGTCTACAAATGCCGTACTTCATTTACTGGCAATAGCTCATGAGGCTGGTATAAAGCTCACTCTGGATGACTTCGACAGAATTAGTTTAAGGACACCGGAAATAGTCAACATGAAACCTGGAGGAGAGTATGTGATGGCTGATTTGCACAGAGTTGGTGGAGCTCCACTGTTAATGAAGAAACTTCTAGAAGCAGGGCTATTACATGGAGACGTGATCACTGTTACCGGAAAGACCTTAAAACAGAATTTAGAGGAGTATAAGATCCCTGACGTCCCTCATGATCACATAGTGAGAGACGTTAAGAACCCGTTCTCTACAGTAGGTGGAATAAGGATACTAAAGGGGAATCTAGCAGAAGAGGGAGCAGTTATGAAAGTGTCTGCCAGTAAAGTAAAATACCATAGAGGGCCTGCAAAGGTATTCAATTCAGAGGAAGAGACATTTAAGGCAGTTTTGGAAGGAAAGATCGTTGAGAACGATGTGGTAGTTATTAGGTACGAAGGACCTAAAGGAGGCCCCGGAATGAGAGAAATGTTAGCAGTTACGAGTGCTATTGTGGGACAAGGTTTAGGTGAAAAAGTTGCGTTAATAACTGATGGAAGGTTCTCAGGAGCGACTAGGGGCATTATGGTTGGTCACGTAGCTCCAGAGGCAGCAGTCGGTGGGACTATTGCATTACTTAGAGATGGAGACATAATAGTTATAGATGCTGATAGAGGAAAACTAGAAGTAGAATTATCTCCTGAAGAAATAAAGAAAAGAAGAGACGAGTGGACACCGCCACCACCGAGATACAAAAGTGGGCTATTAGCACAATATGCGAAATTAGTTTCGTCTTCTTCAAAAGGAGCCGTACTTTTAACATAAACTGTTTTTTATCAAATTGTAAAGCTTATATTTTTAAAGCAAATTTATATTTCCCAAATGAGTATAATAGGTGATACTCATGAGGAGAACTCTTAAAGCCGCAATTCTCGGGGCAACGGGTTTAGTAGGTATTGAGTACGTAAGAATGCTAGCAAATCACCCTTACATAAAACCAACTTACTTAGCCGGTAAGGGATCTGTAGGAAAACCATATGAAGAAGTTACAAGGTGGCAAACAGTAGGTCAAGTGCCTAAAGAAGTAGCAGATATTGAAGTAAAACCAACGGATCCTAAGTTAATGGAACAAGAAGGAGTAGATATTATATTTTCGCCCTTACCTGCAGGTGCTGCGGGTCCGGTTGAAGAGCAGTTCGCAAAGTTAGGTTACCCCGTTATAAGTAACTCTCCAGATCACAGATTTGATCCTGACGTACCGCTATTAGTACCTGAATTAAACCCGCACACTATTTCATTAATAGATGAGCAAAGGAAGAGAAGAGATTGGAAGGGTTTTATAGTAACGACGCCTTTATGTACTGCACAAGGTGCGCTGTTTCCGTTAGCTCCAATATTCATGAATTTCAAGATGGACGGGGCGTTCATAACTACAATGCAGTCCGTCTCTGGTGAAGGTTACCCTGGAGTTGCCTCACTCGACGTAATCGATAACATAAAAGTACTTGGTGATGCTTACGACGCTAAAACCGTAAAGGAGATCTTCAGAGTCTTGAGCGAGGTAAAGAGGAACGTTAATGAGCCCAAGCTAGAAGAAGTAACCCTCTCAGCAACTACTCATAGGATTGCAACAATTGTAGGCCATTACGAAGTATTATATGTTACATTTAAGGAAGATACACCTGCAGAAAAAGTTAAAGAAACACTAGAAAACTTCAGAGGGTTACCACAAGAGCTGAAGCTACCGACAGCTCCTTCTAAACCGATAATAGTGGCGGATAAAGACAATAGGCCTACCGTATACTTTGACAGATGGGCTGGTGATGTACCCGGAATGAGTGTAGTAGTAGGTAGGATTGCACAAGTTAACAAGAAGACAGTAAGGTTAGCCTCTTTAGTACACAACACCGTAAGGGGAGCTGCTGGAGGCGGAATATTAGCTGCGGAACTCTTAATAGAGAAGGGATATATTGAGAAGTAATAATTTTTTATTATACGCTTTCCTTCTTTTATAATACTTGATGAGTACACTCTTTGCTGATTCAATGAGGAGAGTGGCCAGGGCTGAAGAGGATGATTTCAAATGAATTATATTGCATTAGCACATAAATCAGGTTTAGATAAGGATCTTACTGTTTCAGTTTATAAGAAAATTAATGGGGGTTATTTCGTCTCATTAAGTTATGCTAAACCGCCTATCTTATACGTACTAGATAATTGGCCTAAGAAATATTTAAGGAAGAATTTCATTATTTGGACAGTAACTAAGAACTACGAAAACGTAGATAAAATAATTTCTTTATTCATTACGTTAGATGTTTACTTACTTCACTCTATGGCTTCCTTAATCTCAGGAAAGAGCTTCAGTTTAGCTTTAGCTGAAAAAGATATACAAGAAGTTTTCAGGAGGATAGAAGAGGAAGCAATTTCTCAGGGATTTACATCATACCCGACTAGAGAGGATGTGGTAATTGACCCTAAAGATATTCAGATCCTAGCTAAGGAGATAGCAGACAGAAGGAATAGTGAGGAAATCAATGCTGATATATATTCTGTTATAAACGAGATAGCTTATCAAAGTGAGTTTTCTAACCAGCTACGAGAAAAGAAGAGTTGGTTTAAATCGATAAAGAGAGGAGATATGTTAAAGGCAATAGGACTACAAGGTAAACTTGATGAGTTCTTTGACTTCGAGAAAGTTAAATTGACATATCTTATAGCGTCTATAACGCTTTACTTTGATAATAAAGTCACGGAGGTTGGAATAACGGAAACTGTAAATGCAATAAAGAACGGAGACCCTATATTAAATGACGAATTCAACAAGGTGAAAGAAGAAATAAAACAAAGAGCTCAATACTTTTAGTCCGGCTATAGTTCATATATTAACTTTTCTCCCCTGAGACCTCTCAATAAATTCTCAACAGCAATTTCAGCCATTTTGTGCCTGGTCTCAAATGTAGCACTTCCAATATGAGGAGTTAATACAACATTACTGAACTTCAGGAGAGGGTGATCCTTGTTAATAGGTTCCTCTTCAAACACGTCCAACGCAGCTCCAGCAATCCATTTTTCCTCTAGAGCTTTAACAAGTGCTTTCTCATCTATTACTTTTCCACGAGAGGCGTTAATCAAAAATGCTGTCTTTTTCATCAGCCTTAATGTACTCCCATTTATCATGTGATATGTAGACTCGTTCAGATCAACAGTTATTACTACGAAGTCTGATTGTTTAAGTAACTCCTCAAAGCTCACAAACTCGGCATCTATATCATCCTTTTTAGTCCTAGATGTGTATATGACTCTCATATTAAATCCCTTAGCTCTTCTGTAAACGGCTTTACCTATTCTGCCCATCCCTATTATCCCTAAGGTTTTACCATATACGTCATATCCCTGTAAAAAGTCGGGTTGCCAAGGGATCATCCATTTTCCCTCTCTTATCAGCTTATCCCCTTCAACAATCCTTCTAGCGACGGCCAAAATGAGCCCAAAAATCAGATCTGCTGTAGTCTCCGTCAATACTTCTGGTGTATATCCTACTCTTATACCTCTACTTTTTGCCTCTCTAACATCTATGTGATCAAAACCAACACTGTAAGTGCTGATAACTTTCAAATTTTTAGCAGCTGAAATTACTTCCTTATCAATCTTAGTATTGAGAGTGCAAAGAATTCCGTCTACATTACTTACGTTATCTAAGATCCACTTTTTAGGAGGAGCCTTTTCCTCTTTCCACTGGATAACCTCGATCCCGCTCTTAACTATCTTTTTTACCCATTCGTCGAAGAACCGGAATGTGATTAGGACTTTCATTCTATCTCAATCTTAAAGTCTAAACAACTTAATATAATACTAATTGATTAAGTATTCATGTGGATTCAATACACCTACCGCTTGTTGTCGATTCTAATAAACAGCCATTAAGTGTTGAAAAGCAAATAGCTGTAGCACTAGTTAGGTTAACCGGAAGAGAGATCAAGATAAAAGCGGGAGAACTGATAGGATGGCCCTTAACTCTTGTTAAGAATGAAAAAAGCGGAGGATATCTAATTTTCGACCAGACTATGAGCTTAATGACAAAGTTACAATTTACTATTCTTCAAAATTATGACAGAATACTAAATACTATTCAAGGAAACAAGAACGAATCAGAATTACTTGCTTTGCTTAAATCATTTAAATGGCATGCAACTAAAGGTTATGAAGAGGTAACCTTTAGAGGACTAGTATATTCAGATTTAACACCAATTCTCTCCACCGGTAGCCCCCAGTTACCTTTAACAGTTATTCCCAAAGAGGCTTCTCAGTTCGACTTAGATACGTTAATTCAAGACTTAAACGTTAGAGAGAAGATAATTACAGATAATATTACAACAATTGAAAGTGTTGTCAGCAAAGTGACTACAATAGTAACTATATTAAAAGGCAAGAGAGCTGAAGAAAGAAAACAGATTGAGGATAAGTATGACCAGTTACTTTCCGCTAAAAATGAAGAGTTAAAACAAAAAGTAAACGAAACTAAGAAAAACTTAGAAAATGAGCTTTCATCAGAGGCTAAAAAACTATATGAAAAACTTGCAAACATAGAAGTCTTGATAGGTAAGGGAGAGATAGATAAGGAAGCCGGCTTAGTCACAGAAAAAGATGTAGACGCGTTAAATACTATGAAATCAAAATACATAAGTGAAGTAAATTCAACTTTAACTTCTATAAAAAACAAGTATAAAAATGAGATAAGAACATTGGTAAACGAAATACGTCTACTTAATCAGCAAAAACAGAAAGAATTAGAAGGAATTAATATTAAGATAAAGGAACTAGATGAACTACTTCAAAGTGTTGTTAATCAATTGAATACTATAAAGAGGACGTGTGAGGAGGAATTAAACAAACTTAAACTTGCATATAAGAGAGCACCATATATGGACGAAAAAGTAGATGTTATAGTGCCCTTCCTTCTGGTGAAAGACTACGCAGATAGGGTTTTAGCAATAGGTATTCAAATGTATAAATATAGGAAGAGCTTCTTCGGATTCTTTAAAAAAGAGCCGAATGAGATATCTGAAGACCTCCTTAACTTCAATGATTTTATATCCGTTCTGATTTCTAAATACGGACACAACATTTCAGATAACTTAAGGCAGTTGAAAGCACAAGTAGACAAAGGATTTGAAGAGCTTTATGATGAAGGTTGGAACGTAAGAAAGAGAATAGAAGAGTACTATGTGTTTCTATAAAGAAATTATTCATTTCACTTCAGTTATTACTCCCATCCACTTTCCTTCATCGTAAATCATGTACTGAACTTCTAAGTTTATTTTCTTAGAGCCATGTTTAGTCTTAACCTTTACTGAATAAACGAAATAATAGATATCCCCTTCAATGTCTTTTTTCGCTCTCTCCGGGAACTCTATTTCATAACCGTAAGACTCTGCGATCTCCTCTAACTTAGACGTCAATCTGGTAATAATATCTTTTATATTCTCCCCGTAGATAGGTTCAAGCATCATAGCTCGAAGCTCTTTTTTAAAAGCTAATATGCTTTCTTTGCTCTTTTTTCTCTTCTTTTGTTGTTTACTTCTGTTATTCTCCACAATAATGTTATCATTAGATTAGGGTTAAAAACAGTTTCCCTATTCGTTTAATAACGTCTAACCAGCCAAATTAAGAGGGCTTTAGAAGACAGAAGAAAAGGGGAATAGTAAAAAAGATTACTTATTTTTCCTTAGGCTGAAATATATGAGAGGAATGAAAGATACAAGAATTGCCAAAACCTCTTCAACAGTGAAGAACTCAGAGTGATTAGCTGTAGAAGAGGAACTATTAATACTATTAACATTATTAATACTAGATACTTTATTTGAAGGTATAGTATTACTAATATTTAGAGCTGTTAGATTGCCTACTATTTTAGAGTTTATCAACTTAGCGCTGTAAACATGAGTGTTTATGAGCATAATTGTAGAGTTAATTGCGGTGAGGTTTTCTACTATAGAATCTATTAACGTTACATTTTCGTCCTTAAATACCGCATTTTGTACATACAGACCGTAGCCTATATTTCCACTAAAGTTCTTTATAAAAGTATAAGGAAAAACTACAAACGTTAGTCCTTCATAAAGGGGACTTATAGTAAGACTCTGATAGCTTAACGTTGAGTTGAAAGGTATAGGATACCCGTTAAAAGAAGAGCCAACAACATATACATCCCATTCACCTGCGACACTATCTGTAGACATTCCACTATTAGGATTATTTCCAGATGGAATTGTGAAATTACCTATCCATTTTCCGTCGGTATAAGTTAACTGGACAGCATTGGATATCTCCAAATTGTTGAATTGGGAGACTAAATATCTAGGAATAAAGATTGCAGTAAACGTTCCGAACTTCACCGGTGTCCCGTTGGGATATAAGATAGTGGCTTTAATTGTAACTGTTTGGTTTTCGAAGGCTACTGAATTAACTGATGCTTTGTACTCTAAGTAACCTGGAGACACGTAAACTTGTGTATATCCTTCACCGTAAGTAGTGTAAGTATCGTTACTATAAACAGCATATGCCTTAACTTCATAATAACCTGGGGAAAGGTTCATAGGTACTGTAACTTGATTTATATAAAATGCGTTATTTCCGAAGGTTATTGAGTTCACGGTGAAATTCCAATACACTTTTCCGTCCTTGATGAAAGATACAGTAACGTTTGGCATTCCTAAGCTTTCAACTGCAACTTCTACAGTTATATTCTCCCCAGGGTAAATCACTGTCGGTTCTTCGAAGGAATTAGGTATTATGATAGGGACTACATAAGAGCCTAGGACTATTTCATCCAATCCAATAGTGTTTACAACCTTTAATACGAGAACTCCTCCCAACTTACTGACGTTAGTATAATTTATATAACCCTCTAATATTCCAGTTTTGTATTTGATAGTTATACCAAGAGCTGAGATATTGATAATAGGAACATTTGTCAGAGACGTTGAACCTATCATCGTTAACTTACCGTTAATCTGATTCTCAGAATATACATTCAATTGGGTATTATTAAAACCAGAAACCAACGTACCGTTAGGATAATCGATCATGACCAACACGGGTATTGCCATAGGTATAGGATACACTGCCAACGGTGGGAATATGAAAACTGCTTGATATCCGTCAATGAAGTATGTAAATCCGGTTAAATCCTTATAACTCGCTATTACTTCGTAAACTCCAGACTGAGGGGCTGAGAACGAACCTACGTAATAAGTTCCATTATATACTAAATGAACAGTATCTATTACAGTAGTTCCGTTAAAAATCTCAGCCGTAAGAGTAGAAGGTAGTGGAGAAACTCCGCTTAATTTTCCTATCACTTTCACTGTTTGTCCAGGTAAATATGTGGTGTTCTGAACTGCCAGAGAAAGTGATGAGTCTGGTACTTTTAATAGCTTTACAAAATATCCCGCGTTAATATATCCTAACCCAGTGACCGGGTTATAAGATGAATTTGCAACGTAAGGAGAGTTATACCCAAAAGTCACATGATGAAGAGCCGGGGTTTCGTTTAGTGCATATATCAATGGATTTATAAAACCGAGTTTACCGTGAACTTCTGAAGCAAGAGCTATTATTCCTGCAACTGTAGGTGTAGCTAATGAAGTACCTCCTACTAATATACTTTCTCCGTGATAATAAATCACGTTTACTCCAGTATAAGGATTAGCTAGAGCCACTACATCTGGTACCTCTCTGAAACCCTTTAACATTTGGTAGGGAGGAGCAGGGAATATATTGCTAAATCCTCCAGTTGTACTTCCGAGAACACTTTCTCCGCTCCACGCAGTTTGCATACTTTCGTTACCAGATACATAAAGACTGCTACCTCCTACAGCTAAAACGTAAGGAATTGCAGCCGGAACTATTTGGGATCCTAATGGACTTAAGTAAAAATTGTAACCGTTTCCACCTGCATCACCACTAGCGCCTAGAAAAGTTATACCTTCGACTTCTCCCAGCCAATATTCATATACCATCGATTGCAAATACGATAAAGGAAGAAGACCCAATAAGAAGTAAATTTCTGGAATACCGAAGCTCTGTGAGACTACATTTACTTCGTCTTGTTGGTCTATAAAAGCTATTGCCTGAGGTAAGGATATAGACGGGTTTGCTACATAAAGGATTATACCTGCACCCGGTGCCGCCACATGTGCATACTCTACGTCTAGAGAGATCTCTAGCGCCCAACCGCTTTGTATACCATCATTTGGATTGTAAGGACCTATGGGAACTACTTTGAATAAGGGAGGAGGTGATATATTATACTCTTGATCAAACGCTGTTAATTGTTGATAAATATAAGGATCCCCTTCAAAGTCTAAGATACCAATATTAGTCCCACTACCGTTGATACCATGTTTTAACAAATAAGTAATATTGTAAGCTTGCTGTATCTGCTGAGGAGTTACCGTAGAATATGCTACAGCTTGAGTTATATTATACAAGGTATTAGGCTTACTGAAAAGAGCCTCAGTTAAGTTAGTAGCAATAATGATACCTGGTATCGACTTATCCGCGGAGATAAAAGTATACACTTTCTTACCTTCGAAAGTGTAGGTAATGAATTGACCTTTAAACATCTCTTCAACCTCTTTAGCAGGAGCTGAGAAAGAGATAACGTTCCAATTCACAGTAGGTTTAATGCCCTTAGATTCAAGTTCTTGGACTAGTTGATTGATCTGCTGAGAAGGGATAAACAATTTCTCTACTTGGCTCTTGTTTAAAATCATATGCTGTTGAATATAGAGTTGTAACATCTCAAGGTTTTTAGGAGGAATAACTATACTGACGTAAACATTTCCTTGAGGTAATGTAGAGTTAACGGAGGGGGTAAAGAAAGGAAGGGTAGTGATACTAATACCACTTAATACAAGTAAGAGGATTGCTAATGACGACCACATGGTATTATGCAATTTTACTAAATCCTTAAAATCTTTTTCGTAAAGCCTAATAACTTCGCTGTAAATCTACTGAATGAAATGTTGTATAAAGAGCCTGAAGACGGAGAAAAGATCACATTTAATAAAGGTAAATGGATAGTGCCTGATAAACCTATTATACTATACATAGAAGGAGATGGAATAGGACCAGAAATAACGCAAGCCGTTATTAAGGTAATTAACGCTGCTGTTGAAAAAGCCTACGGAAGCAAAAAGGAGATAAAATGGATGGAAGTGTACGCTGGTGAAAAAGCAGAGAAATTAACTGGTAATAGGTTTCCTCAAGAAACCCAAGATATGTTACTAAAATATAGAGTAGTGTTAAAAGGACCCTTAGAGACTCCAATAGGTAAAGGTTGGAGATCTGTAAACGTTGCAATTCGTTTAATGCTAGATCTGTATGCAAATATACGCCCAGTTAAGTACATACCGGGATTAGAAAGCCCTTTGAAAAACCCTGAGAAAGTAAATATGATAATATTCAGAGAAAATACCGACGACTTATACAGAGGTATCGAATACCCATACAATAGTGAGGAGGCAAAGAAAATAAGGAACTTCCTGAAAGAGCAGTTTAAGGTCGAGATCGAAGATGACACAGGTATCGGTGTTAAGGTAATAAGTAAGTTCAAGACACAGAGGATAACCAGGCTTGCCATTAACTATGCAATAACCAACGGGAGGAAAAAGATCACGATAATGCATAAGGGGAATGTAATGAAATACACAGAAGGAGCCTTTAGAGAATGGGCATATGAAGTCGCACTAAAGGAGTACAGAGACTATATTGTCACTGAAGAAGAAATTAACCGGGGAGTAAAATCTGATGGAAAAGTTGTGATAAATGACAGAATTGCAGACAACATGTTCCAACAGATTATAACAAGGCCAGATGAATACGACATAATCCTAGCTCCTAACGTGAATGGAGATTATATTTCAGACGCTGCTGGAGCTTTGATAGGTAACATTGGAATGTTGGGAGGAGCTAATATCGGCGATGACGGCGGAATGTTCGAGGCAATACATGGCACCGCACCGAAATATGCAGGTAAAAACGTAGCTAACCCTACCGGAATAATTAAGGGAGGAGAGCTAATGTTGAGGTTTATGGGTTGGGATAAAGCTGCTGATTTGATAGAGATAAGCATAAATGAGGCAATAAAGAGGAAACAAGTGACTCAAGATTTAGCAAGGTTTATGGATGTAAAACCGCTAGGTACTAAAGAATTTGCAAATGCTCTAACCGAGATTATAAATCAATTGTAATAAGTTACAGTATTTTTCCTTTGTTTCTTCTCCTCGTATACCCTAACCTAAAGAGACACTGCCAGGTTTTCTTTTGTTAAAAATTGTAACATCTCTTTTAGTAACACATTAAGATAATTTACTCGTCACCTTTATTATACAAACAAGTTTATTCATAACTTAAACTAATCTTAGCATGAAACGTAGGAAATTCGCTCTCTCTCTTTTTCGGTTTTGAAATACCGTACTTACTTGTATTACGGTTAAAAAAGATCTTTTTTGAATTGTAAAAAATTATGAAATTTGATAATTAGGGAAAGCGTAATACCTGGAAACGACTGAAATTTACTGTAAAACTGGGGGGTAAAACAGATGGTATTTTTCCCATTCATTATGATTAGGTAACACCAATTGAAATTTCTGATAACCAAAATAACAAATGAAACATTTGAAATAATACGTGGCGATTAGAGAGACATTAAAAGGCGGTAAAGGTGAGGTGATAAAGAACCCTAAAGTCTTTATTGACCCACTATCAGTATTTAAGGACATCCCCTTTAGGGAGGACATACTGAAAGAATTGGCGATCGCGGTACGATATTTTGTAAAGAATTCGGTGAAATTTTCAACACTGTTTCTAGGTCTCACTGGTACAGGTAAAACATTTGTCGCAATGTATATGTTCAACGAAATTGAAGAGGTTAAAAAGGAAGATAGTGATTATGAAGGAGTAATTCAGGCTTATGTTAACTGCAGAGAAGTAGGTGGTACTCCTCAAGCCGTTCTCTCAGCGCTTACTGAAAAACTAACTGGTATAGATGTTCCTAAGCACGGGATTAACCTGGGCGAATATATTGAGAGGATTAAAGAAGAACTGCTGAACCGTAAGGCGTTAGTCTATTTAGACGAGGTCGATACTTTGGTGAAAAGAAGAGGAGGTGACATAGTCCTCTATCAATTATTACGTGTTGAAAGTAATATTTCCGTTATAATGATCAGTAACGACATTAACATCAGAGATTACATGGAACCCAGAGTTTTATCTTCCCTGGGACCGACTGTTTTCTTTAAGCCTTACGACGCTGAGCAGTTAAAACACATACTTTCAATATATGCTGAATACGGCCTATTCAAAGGTTCTTATAACGACGAAATATTGTCATATATAGCAGCAATATCAGCAAGGGAACACGGTGATGCGAGAAAAGCTGTTAACTTGTTATTTAGAGCTGCTCAATTAGCCTCTGGCGAGGGAATTATTAGGAAAGACCACGTAGATAGAGCGATAACCGAGTACGAGCAGGAGAGACTCATCGAAGCTATTAAGGCTCTTCCTTTTCACTACAAGTTGGCATTGATGGCTTCAATAAGGGCTGAAGATGTGGTTACTGCCCACAAAGTGTATTCCGACCTAGCTTTAGAATACAAGCAGAAACCTCTTTCGTATAGGAGATTTTCAGACATAATCTCCGAGCTGGATATGTTTGGTATTATAAAAGTTAAGATAGTTAATAGAGGAAGAGCCGGTGGAATTAGGAAGATTATAGAGGTGGCAGATAAAGAGAAGATTATGAAAGCACTTGAAGAGACTATGCAAATGGAATTAGATGACGGTTTGTAAAATCTCTCAGCTTGAGGGAGAAAAAGATGATCTGGGAGAAAGTAAAACGAATTGAAGAGAGAAAGAACGAACTAGAAAACGAGATAATGGCACTTACCGAGCAACTCAAGTCCTTGCCTACTGGACATCTTGAGGGAAAGGTGATTAAAGGCAAGAAGTATTATTATTTACGGTATTGGGAAGACGGTAAGCTGAAAAGTAAGTATGTGGGAAAAGAGGTAGATGACTTACTAGAGAAATTTAAGATAGCTAGTGAAATTAAAATAAAGCTAGATAAATTGAAAAGAGAAAATGAAAAGTTAGGAAGAGTCCTTGAAAAAATAGTGAAGATAATTGAAGAAGAAAAGATGAATTAAATATGGTTATATCAGCAAGTCTTTTATACTAAATATAAAGTTATAGTTTACCTGATGTTATTCCTATATTAAGTAAGTAGTATATCTCAAGCATTAACCAATTTAGCAACAGAAATAATAGATGCAATACCATCAATAATACTCTTCGTAATCATAGTTTTAATTGGGTATATAGTTGCTGTGATAGTCAGCGACATAGTAGGTAGGGTGCTAAGGGCTGTATTCGCTCACTCTTCCGTGAACTTAAGTGCTTCATTAGTTGCAGGAACAGTAAAGGCATTAATTATATTACTTAGCTTGGCTATTGCCTTATCTATACTTAATCTCGGAGCAGCTGCGGTCTATATTGCACTAATAGCTAGATACTTACCTTACTTGGCTGGAGCAATACTATTACTAACACTTGGAATGAGTTTAGTAAATGTACTATTAGATTACATGGCGAGACAAATGCCCGTACAAGACCAGTTTATAGCCGTTATTTTAAGTGTGTTAAGATTCGGTCTGTACGCAGTAATAATTACTATAGCTGCTGAGTTAGCAATTTTTGAATGGGTACCGTTAGTGAGTTCATACCTGTTCTATGACATCTTGATCGGTTCTATCGTATTACTCTTTAGCTTTGCCATTACCGACAAGGCCTTAGATACTATTGTTAAGACTGATCCTAATGCAAATTATATAGCTACTTACGGAAGATTCCTACTTTACACAATTTTCATATTGATAGCAGTAGCAATAATTGTTCAGCCATTCGGTAATGTAACGTCGATTTTACAGACTTTATCTTGGGGATTAGCAATAGCGTTTGGAATATTATTAGTGCCGTTAATATACATGTTCGTCAAAAAGATGGTAGCAGAGATAAAATGATGAGAACTCCCCAGACGGATAAGTGAAGACTCCTTTAAGTGCTGATTTTTTAACTTCCTTGGAACAATATATCTCATGAAAAAACTTACTCAAGATGAAATAAGGATTTTTTTAGACAATTCTAAAGGTTGGAAATTAAAGGATAATAAGCTAGAAAAAGTCTTCTTTTTTAAGGATTTTAGAGAATCAGTCCAATTTGTAAATAAGATCCAACTCGTAGCTGATGCTATGAATCATCATCCAGATATATGCATATACTATAACAAAGTTATTATCCAACTTACTACCCATGACGTAGATGGTATAACGGATCTTGATGTGGAGTTAGCGAAAAAGATAGATGAAATCAAATAAGTTTGAAGATTATTCCTTCTTTTCCACCAACTCTAGTACCTTTTTTTACCCTTACCCTTAAGATATTTTCTTCAATTCGTATATCCCCAGCCATATAAATCTTTATTATTTTGCCAGGTAGGTGCCAGACAGCTTCGTAAGGGTATTCAGCTATTTCTTCACTATAAATGTTATAATACTCATTTAAACCTTTTCTTAACGTGCCCGAGAAATATAGTAGGAACTCAATGATAGGGTGGTGTTTATCTAATAACTTAATTTTCACCCATTTCACGTAAGCTTTAACTCTTTCCCCATTTATTATTATTTTCTCTTCATCAATTAGTTGTTGTAGATTTCTCTTTATGGTGATAATTTCTCTCTTAACTTCATTTTTGTTCAGGGAGACGTAATAACCAAACTTATCTATATAATAAAAAGTCGTAAACTGAGTTACTTTACCGTCTCTGCTAAAGTTGAAAAAACCTGATGCATATATAGGAATTACATTATCGGAGCTCATATTTTACTTTTTAGCCGATCTTCTTTTTCTGCCACTTTCATGCTGTAATAATGACTCTATAGCTTCTTTCAATTCTCGACAGCTATTAACTTTAGCAAAAACTAAGTTTATGAAACAACACAAGCTTCTCAGTCTCTCAAATGAGGTAAACTTTATTGAGTTCTGTGGTCTCTCTGTAGAAATTGCCAAGAACTTAGCTTGACCAGCTAATGCCTTAAGTACTAACCTTTCACTGGTCAGTAGCTCGGTTGATGTCCATCTCCCCTCACTTGGTTCTGGCAATTTAAGTTCGTTTTGCTGAATACCTTGACAATCTTCATTAAATTCTACTTCTTCTTTTTTGTCCATAAGGTCTACAACTTCTGATTCGTTAGTAGTTTGAGTTCCTAAAAATTTTTCAAAAAGCCCTTTAAGTTCTTGATTATTGTAAGCACAACAGCTTAATTTTCCTAGTTCTTCTAGCATAGAAAAATCTCTCAAGGTAATGTTATTTGTTCCCCGACTAGTTGAGATAGACAAAAGAGTAGGGCCATTTGGTATCATAAGTACTTCAAATCGGAAGTAGTTACTTTCAGCTAGTCTGATAATGTAGGTCTTATTCCCTTCATTTGATAGTTTTCTAAATTCTTCTAATTTTGAAGTCAAAAATGTTTTATCACAAGTAGAAACGAGAAAATTAAAACCTCTGATATCTTTCACACACTCCGTTGAACACAACATATATACTAAATCTCGATTTGTAGAATATAAAAATATTTGAGGCTTTAGACTAAAACACTTTTAGTTCATACGCCTGCTAATAGTAGATTAGTGTTTTTAGTTAATTCATAGTAGTATTTTCTTCCTTTTCTGATATTTACAAGTCCGAATTTCTGCAATAATTCTAAATGATATCTAGCAGTTGAATAATTTATTTTAAGCTCTTTAGATATTTCGTATGCGGTTTTAGGTCCATCTCTCAATGCTTCTATTATCCTCTTTCTAGTCTCCCAACCTGGTAGGGCTAATAGCTCATCTACTTTTGTTATGCTCATAGGACTATTCTAGCTTTCCATTATGCTTAAATCTAAGCAGTTTTTTATAGGAATAATTTCATTTTCAGTGAATAAATTCATTATCTAATGGGAAAATACCTGTCTCTATTCATGAACATTACAACTAGAAGAAACAATACCAGTGCAAAGACAGCAAATGAGTAGTACGGTTCTCTAAGTCCTAATAAGAGTAGAAGAAATATTGAAAAAGGTATAGGAAGAAAAGTCTTATTATTTAGACCGTGGAACAGTGAAAAACCAATAGCAGGTACTAAGAATAGAGGATTGTAGATCGATAGTACAAGTAGGATGAGTAATATCATCAAAAGCAGGATTCTCAATATGTTAATTCTCTGTGTTAGCATAATTATTTGATAATTATCGGTTGAGTATAAATTTATAGCTTATGTAAAACTTCGTGGAAACCTTGTAAATGATCTCTGAAACTGCTGAAAAATCTATTTTTCCTAACTTCATTTAAATTAATCTCTGTGATTATTCTATCCTCTTCAAATAATTTTGCTGTACTAATAATTTCTCCTAAAGGCGATACTACCATTGAACCTCCCCAGAAGAACTCTTCTTCTTGGCTACCGACAGTATTTACAAAGACGCTCCATACACCATTTATGATAGAATGGGCTTTAAGCAAGGCCTCCCATTGCTCCCTGATTGCTATGGTAGAAGAAAGCCTTCTCATAGGTGAGGCAGCTGGAATCATAATTACGTCTGCTCCCATTAGCGCTAGTGCCTCTATTGGTTCGTAGTGCCACGCATCTTCACATATTGTGACACCGAACTTATATCCTTTGTATTCATATATCCTTAAATCAGTCCTAGGATCGCCTGGTTGAAAATACCTTCTTTCTTCAAAAAGCCCGTAGGTGGGTAAATAGAACTTGTAAATATAATCTATTTTTCCCTCGATTATTACGGCAGCGCTATTTCTCAAAATACCAGGTCTTACCTCTTTAACCAACCCTGCGATTACACATTTAGAATGTTCTGAGAGCTTATTTACTGCTTTTTCGCTTTCCTTATATACCTCAAATACAAGGTCTCTAAGTACGTAACCCGTAAGCGATAGCTCTGGAAATACTACACAGTCTGCTGACGAGGTTTTAATTATTTCTATGTGTTTTTGAAAGTTATGTGTAACGTCACCCAATTTAGGTCTGATTTGTGCTAACTCTACTCTTAACCCCATTGTCTAGGATATCTCCAATCTGAATTTATAGCCCTTCCGCTCAATCTGAATATTTCGGGAGGAAGTCTTTTGTGTTGAGAAGTCTTAACCATTTTGATTATTTTATTAATCGCTGAGATATCGGTATTAGTAATCTTACTTATAGTTTCTTCATCAAGCATTTCCTCAAATTTAAGATATAGGATCGAGTCTATCGTTTCGTAATCTAATCCTATTTCTCCTTCTGCAGTTTGTCCTTCCCAGAGAGCAGGAGACGGAGGTTTCTTTACTATTTCTTCAGGAATTCCTAAGTGTAGTCCTAGAGCCCTTACTTGGGTTTTATACAAATCACCTATTGGCAATATATCAACTCCTCCGTCACCGTATTTAGTAAAGTATCCTAACATAAGTTCACTTTTATCTCCGGTGCCAACGACTAGGTAATTGTGTTTTTGAGCAAAAGCGTATAGAAGAATCATTCTAACTCTAGCCTTTATATTTCCCACTACTAGCTTATCATCAGTCCCAACAGCTTTACTGAATAATGAAGTTATTTCGTCAATATTAATTACAGAATAGTTTTTCTCAGTAGCGTTTACAAGTTTTAAGATAGAGTAAGCGTGTTGTAAGTCTTGATGTGGGGTAGAGCTAGAAGGCATAAGTAAGAAGTAAGCGTTTTTAGTAGCTTTAGAAAGAAGTACAGCCGTTACTGAAGAGTCTATCCCTCCGCTTAATCCTACTATTCCTCCTTCTTTTCCGCTTTCCTTAATATATTCTCTCATTCGTTCAACTAGGTACTCGGTTATCTTGTCAAAATCAACTAAAAGTAACTTTTTCCTTACGTAATCTGGCATCATTTATAATATATTAGAAGCTGAAGTATTTACAGTATACGTTGCAAAATAATAATTGTAGTAAACTTGAACCGTAAAAACAGTACTGTTTATACTCTCGTTAAATTGTGGTGCGTATGCGAAGACTAAACCCGTCGAGTTGGGTGGTATTATTCCCGATGAGAAATCCCAGACCATATTTAAGTTATTAGGTATTGAGACTCTAACTAAAGTTATATTCACGGGATAAGGTTTATCATTGTATACTTTGATTAGTAATGCGTCATAAGGAAGTTTTCCTAAAGGATAAACGCCTTCTATTGTTAATGGGTTTGATTGTACGTAATTTATGTGAGCATAAACAGCTAGAGAACTTAGTAAGGTTACGAGTAAGAATAAAGGAACTAGGATTTGTCTCTTGAAATTGACTTTTACTGTGGGAATCTTATTATAGTCGATATTGTACAAGGATAGAAAAAGTAAGGGGATCCACATAATGAAGTATTCTGTTAATGTTCTCCATAAGAACCAGCTTATTATTATCGGAAAGACCCATATGCTTTCTCTTATTGCTTCAAAGTACCTGCTGTAAAGGTAAATGAGAAATAGGCTTACAGTCCCGAGGCTTATGGTGAAGAACCAAGGTTCTAAGGGATAGAATCCTGAATAAGATATTACGCTAAGGCCTATTTGCCCCACCGGAATTGTAGCAGAATCTGTGGTAATAACGTTTGTAATAAATGATGTGGAATTCCAAATAAGGAATGGTATAGTTAGTATGGAGACCGAAAGAGAGAAAGGTAACAGATATTCCCTTAAGAATCTCTTTTTACTCTCATAAGTCTTCAGCTTATATATTAGGAGAAAAGGTAGAGCAAGCCATGAAAGTTGCGTGAGCATAGTTGCGAGACCTAAAGACGTACCTCCTAGTTTATCTTTTCTTACGTAGGCTATGGCTAGAAAGGTAGTTGGAATTACGACAAAAACACCGTAAAATGGAGGTATGGATACTGCCGTCATAATATAGATGAATATTATAGGTAATAGAGCGAAAGGATCCTCTTTTTTTCTTCCTTCAATATAAATTAAGATTGCCAATATTACATCAAAAACTATGTTTTCTAGGTTAAGAAAATATGGAGGCAGATCAAAGACTTTTAGGAATACATAAAGGGGTATGTAGATTATAAAAGAGAGAGGCGGATAAATGTAAGTGTTAGCTATACCCCCCGCTAAGGTATAAGTAGGACACACCCCTTGAGGGTAGTAAGTTACTGCGTAAGGATCTTTACCTTGAAATAGTGAGTTTAATGCTTCATATATATACTCCATATCGTCTGTTCCAAACGAGTTAACTAAGGTTATACTTATCAGTAGAAAGGTAATACTAGATATAAATGCTACGTAATCGTCTACACTCGTTATCTTTCTGTTAGGATTAAGTAGTTGTGGATTCATTACTAGAATTAGTATAGCTATTAAGAAGAAGAAGGAGAGAGAAATTATTGAGGCTGAAATAGGGTCAGAGAGTACGCTAGCTCTGAAATTTATCACTATGAGTACGTATATGACCACGGAGGTCAGTATTAAGTATGTTATTCTATGACGGAGAGTATTATCCACATCAATTCAATAACCTTAAGGCTTTAATCGTTTTTCATTATGTTCAATTAATCAATGATTTATCAGTTCTAATACTTTCTTACTTAAATAGTGGAAAAGATTTTCTCTGTTTTTCTCCGTTATCTCATATATTTCCTCTCCTAGCTTTATCGATCTGTGAACCACAGCAAAGAGAGGGATTTCAGAGTCGAGTATTCTCGTTATAAGAGCCTTTAAGCTAGGCACAGAGAGCTCCATAGGTCCTATTTCATCAATCGCTATTAATTGCGGGTTATTAAATATCTCTAGCTCTAGTGATTTTACGAATTCTTCATTTAGAACAACGCTGTATTTACCTATTTTCACACTTCCGTTCTGTTCTGTAGATGCAAGCATAGCTTCTTTTCCTGAAGATACGCTTACTATTTTAAACCCTACTCTATTAGTCCCTTTTCTAATTTCAGGACAATAAAAACCGGTAACGTTAATGTTTTTAGAGCGGAGTTCTTTCACGATTTTCATTAAAATAGTAGTTTTACCTACTCCAGGTCTTCCAGTAATGAATATCTTGTTTTTCATGCTAATTATCGTTTTATTCGAGGTTAAAAAAGGATTGAAAAGTGTATTGGTTAAAGATGAATAGATTATGAGATTTACTAAAAAGACGAAAAGTGTTAATATGAGGAAGTGAACGTAGTATTATGTCACCAAATAGTCAGCAAGGAGTATATATGTATGTTATTTCACTTAAGTTTTCTAGCAAATGGTGGGAGTTAAGTAAATCTCAGAAGTTGCAGATACTTTCGACAATAGAAGAAACAGAGAAATCTTACCGCGATAAGTTGGGCTCCTTAAAGAGGTATAACTCTCTGAGAGATAATGGAGACTTGATATACTGGGTTGCTGATGTCGAAACTTCTCTCCTAAACGAGTTCAGGTATTCTCTTGCTTCTTCCTCCTCAGGTCTTTTAATCCCCACGTTAACTTTCTTTTCGTATTTCAAGCCTTCTCCGTATACGGGTAATACATCAGTCGAAATCTTAAAGTATTTGAGGCAGGAACCTTTAAGGTATTTCGTAGCCTATCCTATGAAGAAGACGGTAGACTGGTACCTGCTTCCTTTCGAGGAAAGGAAGGAGGTCATGGATGAACATATAAGGGTTGCAAGAACTCATCCTGATAATAAAGGGATAAGGTCATATACTACGTATTCTTTCGGCATAGGCGATTATGAATTCGTAGTAATATATGAGATCCCTGAGTTAGATAAATGGATTAACATAGTTGAAAAGCTGAGAGAAGTCAGAGCTAGGAAGTGGGTTGCTTTTGAGGAGCCCATTATTGTAGGAGAGTTAGGATCTCCTGATATTTTCTTGAAATGAAGAGGAGAGATAACATAGTTTTACCGTCTTCAATTTTTCCTTCTTCAACCATTTTTACGGCTTCGGACAGTTTAACTTCGAAGGGTTCGATCACTTCATAATCCTCAAGTTTTTGTTGGGTTTTTTCTAATTTTGTAGCAATGAAAAGATGCATTATTTCTGTCATAACTCCGGGTGATACGTAAAACGAGATCAACTTATGGAGTTTCCCAGCTTTGTAACCTATCTCTTCCTCTATTTCTCTTTTAGCTGTCGTTTCAATGTCTTCCCCTCTTTCAATCGTTCCTGCTGGGAGTTCAATCAGCCACTTTCCAATAATAGGTCTGAATTGCTTGATAAGTATTATCGTCTCACTGTCCAGAAATGGGGCTATAACTACTGAACCTCTATGCTTAACGTAAGCCTTCTCAACTGACTTACCGTTTGGTAAATTAAAATTATCTATCTCTATATCAAATTTTTTTGAAGAGTAAATTCTCATTTTGAGTTTATAAGTTGAATTTAGGGTATTTTTGTTTAATCGTCGAGTACATTTTTTCCCAATCTATTTTAGCTAAGATCACTCCTAGTACGATAAAAGTTATGGATGAAATTACAGTAAGCTCTAATGGGCTCAGTCCACTTATTGCACTTACTTGGATTATCCCTAGTATTTCAAGAGGTATTTCTACTCCACTTTTCAGGATTTTGGCTGGTATCGTTACTTTTAACATTCTAACTAATGAAGTTCTCACTACTCCTCCGCCGATATATAGATAATCGTCTAGAGGAAGTCCTGGTAGCATGGCCATGATGAAAAGGGAAAGGATAAAGTATTTAGAACTTATAAATCGTTTGAGCAGAGGTAAGTTCTTATTTTTATTTAAAGTTTTTTCTAGACCTATTCCTAGTATGTAAGTTAATACTTTGGCTAAACCCGCTCCGAGTCCCGACACAATAATATACAGTATTATTATTAAAAGTGAGGTGTGATAATGTATTATGAAATATGAAGTTATAACTGTATAAGGTGCACCAGCAAAGGGCAAGATATTCGACACAAAACTTATTCCAAAAACTATAACTAAACTCACTACAATGTCATTCATTAAGCACAAATAATGAACATTTAGTTTTTAATTTTTCCCAATTTTTTACGCTACTATTAATTGAATTTAATAGAATTTATTATGAACAAGAGTTTTGCAATGATAAAAAATATTATTTATTGTTACAAAGGATTATAAATAGGTATAAATAAATGTTAGTTATAATAATGAGGTGGCAGTAGTGGGATTAAGAGAGGAATTAGAGTCCCGATTTGGAAGCAACTTTTCTGATAGCATTACAGAGAGATTCTCACACTCGGCCGATATGGGTTTTGTTCCTCAGCTAGTGTGGTCAGGGGATATAAAACTTAACTTAATTCCGGATTACGTTATATACCCAACTTCAGTAGAGGACGTTGTAGACCTAGTGAAAATTACATTAAAGTATAAGGTCCCCATTATTCCTTACGGTAGGGCTACAAATAGATACGGTAATGCTTTATCTGTAGATGGAGGTATTGTAGTAGACTTTGCTAAAATGGATAAAGTAGATGTAGATGAAGTTAATTCTCAGGCAATAAGTGAACCTGGTGCTACTTGGAAGTTAGTCGATTTAGCAGCCCAATCTAAGGGTTTGCAGTTAAGGACTTTCCCTTCATCTTATGATTCCACTGTTGGAGGAGGAATAGCTGGAGATGCCTTAGGAATAGGATCTTATGAATACGGATTCATTTCAGATAACATCTCCTTTGTTGATATGGTAAACCCTAGAGGAGAAGTAGTCAGGCTTGAAGGCCCAAATTTAGCCTTAGCGTCTGGTGCTGAAGGCATTACTGGTATCATAGTAAGAGCAGGTGTCAAGCTTAGGAAGTATGCACCTACTGAAGCTATAGTATTAGCCTTTAATTCCTTCGACGACACTGTAAAAGCGATAGGAGAATTCTACAGAGAGGTAATACCGGCGTGGCACGTTCAAGTTAGAGGTCCCTCTATATCTACCGATATAGCTGACAGGTTTAACGCTAAGCTCAGTAGAGGAAAATGGAATATGATCATAATGTACCCGTCTACAAGATCTACTCTAGTTGAGCCAAAAATTTACAGAATAGCGCAGACATTTAACGCTGAAATTTATGAAGGTGAGTGGACTGGTTGGTGGTCATTTAATCACGGTGTTGTTGCCGCTTTGAGGTCAAAAGGTCTACTAATTCACCAACATGGTCTTATACATTACACTAAGTTAGTGGAATTAGTTAATGAATTAAAAGGATTTTTGGGGGAGTTAGGAAAGTTAGAACCGAATTCTGGGTTTGATTTAGATATAGACTTAGAAAAAAGAGAAGTTTTGTTAGTAAATGCTTTCACTGAAGTATCCTTAAAGAACGAGGACAAAAAGATCATTTACGATTTAGCTAAGAACACTCTAATGATGGATTCATTCATAAAGGTTGGCGGTTCATTGCTATCTATAGGAATTTTCGCTCATAAGTATGCTAAGAATAGGCTAAGTGCTATGGGCAAGACTTTCCAGCAACTCGGTGTTGATAGATATGAAGTTATAAAGAAGTATAAGGAGGAAATGGATCCTGAAGAACTGTTTAATCCAGGAAAAGTATTAGAACCTAAAAAGAGAGGTAAAGTAGTTCTTGAAATTGTAGGAAAACAACAAGAAGCGTTGAGGTTCAGGTTTGGAATAGGATTAGCCAAAGCAATAGTACCTGGAGGAGAGGTACAAGGATTTAAAGTTGTCAAGAGGTATCTGGACATATTTGCTGATTATGCTATGCAATGTATAGACTGTGCAATGTGTGTAACAGTATGCCCGCAGTTCAAACTTATTCCACAAACGCCTTATGCACCCAAGGGTATGTTTGACTTCGTAAAAGGCGCAGTAACGTACTATTACCTTAAAGGAGGAGTTGACATACCAGATGATGCTATAGTCGAGCTTTCAGGATGCCATAAATGTGGTTTATGTGATGGTGTTTGTCCAGCTAAAATACCCATATCTTCGCTCTTGGTGAGGCTTAACGGTATAGTTGCTAAGAAGATGCCAGAAGAGCCACCAGTAGACGTTCCGTTACTTCAAGACCCCGAATTGAGATCCGTAAACGATAACTCAAGTGATATAATACTTTGGGTTGGAAAGAATTTAGTGGATAATCCAAACGTTGCGATAACTGTGTTGAGGCTTCTAAAGTTAGTAGGAGCTAAAGCTAAGGTAATAGGGACTACTTACGACAGCGGATTTATGGATTACATAAGCGGTGGTGAAAAGTTAAACGAGAAAATGGAAAAGAACAAGTCAGTGTTAGCATCTGCTTTAGAGGTTATAACTATAGCACCAGAGGATTATAGAGTATTCTCTGAAGCTTACAAGGATTATTCTAACATGAACAATATGAGAATGGGATTTGAGGTATCTCCCATTGAGTTAAGGCTACTAAAGTCTCTTCAGATAGATGGGAACGGAGAAGAAATTTATCTTCACGCTGCTTGTTATGCGACCCCGTATGTGGGAGAAGTAATTAAGAGATTGACAGATCTAGGGTTTAGAGTTAGGAAAGTAGAAGGGTGCTCAGGTGCAATACTGGAGAAAAACTTAGGTAAAAGAGCTGATAAAATGGCTAGGGCTTTAGGTGCAAAGTATCCTATGTTAGTAACGTTATGTCCGCTAGCTTCACTTAAATTCAAAGAAAACGGAATACCAGCAAAAACTTTAGTTGAATTTATAGCCGAAAAAGTAGGGCTAACTACAGTAGTAACATCAGGTACAAAAGCTAAGTTAGAATTATCCGACTCAGAAAAACAAGAATTAAGAAACATTATCACTACATCGTTATTAAAGAGTCTCTCCAGTAAATCTAGTATTATTGCAGACACAGTCACTTTTACCAGTAGTGGCATAGACGAATATAAGAAGATTATAGAGAATGTGATAGTTGAAGCATTAAGTGATGCTGGAGACGGAATAAAAGTTCATATTAAGAAGTTATTAGAAAATAAAAAAGCTCAAGGTGCTACATATGATGATATAGTGAACTATTTATCAGCACTTATTAAAGAGCTTAGTAATATAATTTCCACAATGCAATTAGATCCAATCATAGGCGTAGTAATAAATCAAGTCAAGGGACTTACATCAGAGCAGTTCGACGAAGGAGTATTGAGGCAAACTCTGATATTATTAGTGAGAGAGAACGAAAAAGTTATCAAGGAAAGGGCAACAGCACTTACTGCAGATGCGGCCAGTTAAGGTATTCTCATTCTTTTAAGTTATTTCGAACAAATAGCAAATTATGGTCAAAATTTATTTAGGACCAGCTGGAGTTCCATTATCTTCTAAGAAGAGGAGTACCATAGATGGAATAAGAACCGTAAAGGAGTTAGGACTTAATGCTATGGAAGTGGAGTTCGTCCAAGGAGTTAAAATGAAACCAGAGGCAGCGGAGGAAGCAGGAAAAGTCGCGGAGGAGTTAGGAGTGAGGCTGTCAGTTCATGCACCTTACTTCATAAATTTGTGTTCTGATGATAAGGAGAAAGTGAAGGCTTCTAAGGCAAGAATACTAGATACCGCTGATAGAGCTGAGAGGATGAAAGCGGATGCAATTGCTATTCATATAGCGTTCTACGGTAAGATGAGTCCAGAAGAATGCTATCAGCAAGTCAAATCCGAATTGGGAGAAGTAGTAGATACAGCAAGGTCTCAAGGCATCAAGAACGTAAAATTCGGGGTAGAAACTATGGCAAAAGAGTCCGCCTTCGGAACAATCGACGAGGTAATATCTATATCCAAGGAAGTTAAGGGAGTTATACCTTATATAGATTGGGCTCACACTTTTGCCAGACAGGGTGGGAAGATAGATTATAGTGAAATTATAGATAGACTTCAAAAAGAACTTAATCTAAATCATATAAATTCGCATTTTGAGTCTCTCGTATTTAGGAACGGTAAGTACGTAGATGAGCATTTACCTATTGATAATGAAGCTCCGCCATTCAGGCCCTTAGCTGAGGAACTTCTTAAGAGGGAGAATTTATCCATTACGTTAATTTGTGAAAGCCCAGAACTAGAGAGAGATGCCTTGAAAATGAAAAAAGTATTAGAAGAGTTAGGTTACAAATTTTCGTGATGGCATATCTTTTCGTATCGGATTACGATAGGACGTTAGCAGATGAAAAAGACGGTTTTGTGATAAGGGAGAATCTAGCGGAGTTCATAAACCGTTTCTCATCTAAGTATCCCTTTTTTGTAGTTACCGGAAGAGAAAGAAGGTTCATAAGCAGGCTCGCTCCTACTCTAAAGCCCACGGGTTGGGTTCTGGAGAACGGTGCAATAATACTTTATGGTGAAAAAACTTATATTAACGCACCAAAAAATTGGGCTGAAATCAGAAAAGAAATAATTAAAAAATTAGAAGAGAAGGAGATTAAGTATAGTGTAGGAGAGGTAATTGTATATGTTAATAATATTGATAGTTCCTCTCTTGACTTACATCTGGAGGACGCAAAAGTAGAATGGAATAGAAACGATGCAATGATACTACCTAAGGATGTTGACAAGGGTAGAGGAGTTTTATTTATCAAAAACCTCCTCAACTTTAAAGGCAAGGTCATAGCTTTAGGAGATAGTCAAAATGATATCCCGTTGTTTAGAGTTGCCGATGTAAAAGTCGCCGTAAGTAATGCGTTACCAGAAATTAAGGAGATAGCGGATGTAGTTCTTGATAAACCAAACGGGCAGGGGATAATTGATTTTCTGAGCAAAATTTTATCCGGTGAGATTTTCCTTTAAAAGATAAAGATCGACAGAAAATTTGTGAGATCTTTCTTTGTGCCACGGATAATAAGGCTTTAGATCATATCTTGAGGTGATAACTTCTACAGTATAGTTCTCAGCCTCAGCTATTCTTCTAATTATCTGACTACTTTTAGGGTTAGACTTATGAATGGTGTATACTACTTTACCTATTTCTAGGGCTTTTTTCAAGAATAAGATATCTGCACCTTTGTTAACTACTCCGAATGGCGGGTTCTGAATTACGGTATCTATCTTGCGAGACAATTTTAGATGCGCCACATCAGCTATTATCGGTTCAAAGTCCAACATGTTTTCTCGGAAAAATTCTTTCGCGACGTAAATTGAGTTGTCGTCAATTTCGATGCACAAGCAGTAGGCACCAAGGATAGATGCTCCAGCACAAAGTCTACCGGTACCACAACCTAAATCGGCTACGAGCTTGTTCTTTTTTATATCACCCCTTAAATATGCAGTCCAGAGTAATGTAGATGCGAGGTTAGATGGTGTAAGATATTGTTCTAACTCATAATTAGGATTAGGATGTGGAGGAACTCGTTCTAGAAAAATTTCTAGTTGTTTTTTATTAATTTTAGTGCTTGTAATAGGTTTTTCACCTTGTTAGCCTTTATATCATCATAAAAGTTGTATCTATCTAAGAGTAATGGGTTAATTCCAGCCCTTAAAGCTCCTACGTAGTCTATTTCGTATATGTCTCCTATATGGAAGATGGGGGTTCCGTATTTCTCTTTAGCTATTCTGAAAATTCTCGGGTGGGGCTTCATAATTCCTAGATCACATGATGCGATTATGTCGTCAAGATAATTTATTAGTCCTAAATCATCCACTATCCTATATACGCTACGAGTAGCATTTGTAATCATTATTATTTTATATCCGTCCTTTTTTAGCTCATTAAGAAACGGTTTCACGTCATCAAATAGTTCCCAGTGTCCCGAGAGCAAGGTGAGGTTTTTTAGTTGCTCCAACAAGCATTTTTTAGGTGAGATTTTCAGCTCGTATAATACTTCTCTGAAATTAAGTTCACTTAAACCGCCAAGTACTGGATCTGGAAAATGTTCTCTGCCTAATTGCTTAGATACTGCACGAAAAACTTGTTTCTCCGTCACTTTATATCCTTTCTTAACTAGAAATTCATAGAGCGGTTGATGAAATTTTGGAATAAAACTTACTAACGTTTCTCCCATATCTACAAAAACGACCTTGCTCATTTTCTATCCCGTCCTCTAACTAGGAATTTGGGAGGTTCAATGTCTTCACTTTTACATCTTGGGCATTTACTTGGTTTCTTTGGCTTTTCCAAGTTGAACGTATACCCGCACCTCCTACACTTTGGTAAGTACACTATTAACTTCATATCCTTTCTCTTAAGGGATTTAGCTATATGTAATAAGTGCTCGTATACTAACTTTTCGCTTTCTATTCCTAATCTCTCTTTAATCTCTTTTGCCGTTAACGGTGAATCTGCGTATTTAAGAAGTATTACTATCTTCTCCCTTGTTGTTAAAAAGTCGAAATCGGTAAACATTACTTAACTAATATTGACTAACTGTGAATATATTTCTTCTACTTTCTTTAATATGTCATTAGGTGTATAATCGTTTGCAAGTGCTAAGGTTGACGCACCTCCAGCTCCCACCCCTTCTTTAACGTAACCGCGTTCGTAGACCTTTAGTCCTTCATACTTTGAGGAGGAAAAGTCCAGCATAGACGCTACAACCGAGACTCCCACTTGTTCAGCCAGGTATTTAATGTCTGAAGAAGGATCCTCTACGATCCATCTTGTTGTGGCAATTGTTACATTACTTAACGTCTCTTTACTTAATTCTTTAATTATTGCTGAGGCTGCAGTCATTTGCGTACCACCAGCGAGTATAACTTCCTTCTTAAATCCTATACTCAAACCGGCTACAGCTATCAACATAGGGTCAGACAATTTACTAATCTTTCCTAGAGTATCCGTAGGCAAGTCTCTTAATGCCTCCATAACTATTTTCCTTTTTAATTCTTTAGGATTTTGGGGAGATGCGGAACTTACCTTATCTAATGCGTCGTATCCTAGTCCCGCTAACACCGCCATAGCCGTGGTTGTTCCTGCAGGGATTGACTCCCCGATAACAAGAAGGTCATAAGACTTTGATAACTCTTCACTTATGATCATACTGTTTTCAAGTATTCTCTGAGCAACCTCTGTCCTTAAAGATCCTTTCCTTATGTCCCCGCCTGGCTCTCCCCCTAAATCAATTACTGGGAGTTTTGGTATTACTCTACTTCCAGCATTCACAACTAATTTAGGTATTTTCAATAATTCAAGTGCTGCTCTCGTTATAATTGCTGGTGTTGGAATACCGTCTGGAGTGACTGGTATAGTATTTATGGATTTACACTTACCCAAAATTAAAAACTCTGCATCAGCTGCTGGAGTAAAGTGGGTGAGTTCGGGTGTTGCCCCAGCTACTGTTATCCCCGGTATTAAGCTCATGTCTGTTGTGGCAATTACTAGGACAAATAGCGTTTTTTTCTTCTTAATGTCTTTTAACTTTCCCACTATTTCCTTTATGTATTGCATAATTGATTTTTTGGTGACTTTTCCGAATTTTAATTTGATGGAGAATTTTTGGATGTACTACAGAGGTATTGAGAAAGGCACTAAAGTTACTTACGATGAGTTTATTTTAGATCACTCACTAAAATCGGAGGTATTAAATTCTATAAAGAATATGTATAACCTAATTAGACAAGAAGTTAATAAAAGGTTCGGAATAGGGGAAAACAGATTAAGTGAGGTTATCTGGGAATTGGCAAAGAGGAAGATTATAAAATCTGAATTAATTCAAGAATATTCGGATGTCTTAGAAGCTATTGAAAAAATAGACATGATAGATGATTTTACTATATACACTATGCTTGTTAGAATTTTGGAAGATTTAGAAGAATTATATTTTTCAGTAATAAAGTTTAAAACTGACTAATTCACAGAACACATGTTCGAGGGAGAATGTCTGCTCAGTCCAACATCATGATCGAAATAAAGAAACTAAAAAGGGAAAAGAACGCTATCATACTCGGACATAATTACATGGATTATGGTGTTCAGTTAGTCTCGGATTTTACGGGTGACTCTTACGACTTAGCAGTGAAGGCTATGAAAGCTAATGCAAGAATGATAGTATTTGCTGGAGTTTATTTTATGGCTGAACAAGCTGCTGCATTGAATCCGGATAAAAAAGTACTATCGCCCGATCCGAATGCTGGTTGTTCGTTGTCAGATTCTCTAGATGTAGATACATTAAAGAAATATAAAGAAATATATCAAGACGCTGCGGTAGTGTTGTATATAAACACGAGTATATACACTAAAGCATTCGCTGACTATATAGTAACTTCCTCTACTGCAGTTAAAGTCGTAAGTAAACTCGACGCTAAGAACATAATTTTCGGTCCAGATGCAAATCTAGCTAACTATGTAGAGCACAAAACCGGTAAGAAATTAATTAAAGTCCCTCCTAACGGAAGATGTATAGTTCATGCAAATTATACCAAGCAGTTAGTATCGATAGCAAGGAAGAAATATCCTAACGCACTTCTTATGGTTCACCCAGAAAGCCCATTAGAGATTCTTGAGGCAGCTGACTTTGTTGGATCTACTAATCAAATGATAAAATTCGCTAAGGAAAGCCCTAACAAAGAATTCATTGTAGCTACGGAACTGGGAATGATAAATGCATTAAAAATTCAAGTTCCAGATAAGGTATTTTATCCTTTAGTAACCACTGAAGCTTGCGGATGCGCAAGATGCCCTTACATGGCAATGATAACTTTGGAAAAGATTAAGAGATCCCTAGAACAAGAAGTTTATGAGGTAAAGGTACCTAAGGATGTTGCTGAGAAAGCTAAAGAGGCTTTCGAAAGAACCATTAAGATTCTCGGAGATAATAAATAATATACTCTATCGCAGATTCTATCTCTTCTAATGTATTGTAGAAATGAGTAGATATTCTTATCCCTTCCCCTCTAGGTGACACGATAATTTTTTTTCTGAGTAAATATTCTGAAGCTTTCCTAGGATTCTTTATCTTGATTACTACTATTCCTGCTTTTTTATTTTCTGGAGTTATAACCTCCAGACCTCTTTCATTAGCTATCTTTATTACGTAGCTAGATAGGTACTGTATTCTTCCAAATATTTCATCTCTGTGTTGGTAAATAATCTCACATGATTTGGCAAGACCTAAATTTGACGCAACATCTATAGTTCCTATCTCGAATCGTCTAGGACCTTTTTCTAGCTCAAACTTTTCTGGGTTAAACTCTAAGAAATTAGATGCACTTTTCCAGCCATAAAACGGTGGATCTTCTAATAGTCCTTCTTTAACATACATGAAACCTGAACCTTGGGGACTCATTAGCCATTTATACCCACCAGCAACGGCGAAGTCTACATCAAACTTTTTTAAATCTACTTCAGCAGCTCCAGCGCTTTGAATTACATCCAATAATACATATGCTCCTACTTGTTTAGCCTCTTTAACTATTCTACTTACATCGACTTTTACACCCGTGCTAAAACTAACGTGACTTAAGCTAATTAGTTTGGTATTTTTATCTACTCTTGAGAGTATATCATCCTCTATTTTTTCTGGGGATACTTTAGCTATTCTTAGCTCGATTTTCTTATTCTTAACTAACTTAAGAAAAGGATAGACTGTTGCTGGAAATTCAACATTATCTGTAACTACGTTTTCACCTTGCTTAAAGGCTAAACCATGAGCTATTACATTAATCCCATAGGAAGTGTTAGGTATTAAAGAGATTTCCTCACTTTTAGCATTTACTAGTTTACCTATTTTCTCTCTTATGTGATAAAAGTCGTCGGCTTCCTGTTCGTTAACTGCTATCGTCCCCTTAGTCATAACACTTATCAGATATTTGTTAACTTCGAGGTAGACAGAAAGAGGGGTAGGAGATATGGCAGCGTGATTAAGATATATGTAATGTTGAGTTAAAGGAACTTCATTTCTAAAGTCTTCAATAAAGCCCACTCTTCACTACCTCCTTGATCTCGTTCACTACGTCAGGATCTTCGAGTATGGTAGGATCTACCTCCTTTCCGAGTACGAGATCTCTCAATATTCTTCTTACTACTTTACCGCTTTTAGATTTAGGTAGCCTGTTTACCTCTATAACCTTATCTATTACGTAAATAGGACCTAGAGACTTTCTTGTTTTCTCCCTTATTTTTTCTGGGTCTATATTATTTCCCACCACAAATACGATCATTTTCTCTCCTTTCACTTCATCGGGTACCCCGACGACAGCAACCTCTTTAACCCCGTTTACCTCCATTAGAACATTTTCTACTTCTCCAGTTGTGATTCTATGCCCAGCAATTTTTATCATATCATCGCTTCTACCGACGATCTTCACGTACGGATTATTGATTATTGCAATATCTCCAGTATCATGGTACCCGAATCTCGAGAAATAAGAAGCAAATTTCTCGGAGTTGTTTAGTACACCTATGAACTGAGTGGGGAAAGGTGTTTTACAGATTAAGTAACCAGGTTTATCATAAACCGGTTTTCCTTCGTCATCAACAGTCTCTAGCAGTGCCCCAGGGAATGGTACTCCTGCATAACCGGGTTTAGGTTCTATATTTTCTAGGGAGTACGGAATTCCTACTACATAACCAAGTTCGGTCTGTCCATAAACATCAGTGATCCTCTCTGCAAAAGTTTTAGCATACTCCCATGTTTGATCGTCAAAGATTTCCCCTGCAGTAGCTAAGAATTCAACTCTTGGCAATTTTAAGTCGTATTTTCTCAACGTTCTTAGAAGCGTAGGTGATGTAAATAGGACTTTAGGTCTTAATTCATCGATGATTTTTACTAGCCTATTTTTCGGATAATCTGGGGCTCCCTCCATAAACACGAATGTAGAACCGTGGAGCAGAGTTCCGTACATAATTCTTGAAAAAGTGATCCACCCCATATCGGAAGTAGTTAATACTATATCGCCCTGCTTTAGGTCGAACATTAGGTTAAATACAGTATAATCGCCTACCATCCAGGCTCCATGGGGTAATATAATGCCTTTGGGCCTACCAGTAGTCCCTGAAGTATACATTACTTTTAACGGTTCATTACTTTCGATTTTCTCAGCTTCGTTATCTTTATCGCCTTTTTCAACAAGTTCTTTTATCTCTTGAACTTCATTCTTCTCTCTGAAGATCAAATCTCCCTTAATAAATAAGGGGATTTTGTTTCCTCTGCGGACTGTGTAGTTCGCTGTTATTATATAATCAGGCTGAAAATCATCAAGTCTTTTCTTAATAGCCTCTTCTCCTAATCCCGCAAAAATTATCGTGTAAATTCCTCCTACCCACGCCGAAGATAAGACGGATATTATTCCTTGGGGAGTGTTAGGTGTATATATAGCTATCCTAGAGCCTTTTTTAATTCCTTTAGCTCTAAATTCACTGGAGAGCCCCTTAACAGCTCTTTCCAGTTCGTTATATGTAAGCTCTATTTTTTCTCCGTTTTCGCCGTACCAAACTAACGCAGTCCCAGCATGTGAAATCGCATTTAACGCGATATTGGTTTTACCTCCCACAAACCACCTAGCTACGTATTTCCCCTTAGATACTACTGTACTCCACTTGTCAAACCATTTTAACTTTTCAGCGTATTCTTGCCAATACCAATCTGGCTTTTCGAGAGATTTTTGATAAAGGGTAAAGTAGTCCAACTTTTACTCGATCTTAATTTTAGGTATTTTCCATTTATTATCTTTGAATACTTCATAAGGTATGCTGAAACCATGAGCAAATGCTAGATCTTTTATTGAAATGATTATTTCCACGTCTTTAATTTTGTTCACGCTAGAGATTACTCTTTCTAGACTTTTCTTATCTGCATGGTATTCTGCTATATAATAACCGTTATCGAGCTGCACAATTGTCAGTAAGCTAGGATCGTTTACAATTCTTTTAGACTTTACGTCGAGTATATAATTTGTATTGCCTAAAGTATACATGAAGCCGTGTAAAACTTCTTTTATGTGTTTGTAGTGGTAATTTCTCCAGTAAGGTATTGCGGGATTCACTTGAATATCTGTCAATAAGTTTACGTCATATTTATCTAATTTTAGAAGTTCTTTTGATGGGATTGATATATACACTTGTTTTCTATTACATACCCATTCCTCATTTTCAAAATCGTAACAGTTTTCATCATTGATAAATCTAAAGATTTGAACCGAAAGATTTATAGAACAATTCATGTTAAGTTTATCAAAAACTTTTTCATAGGTTCTTTTCATTTCGTCAAATACTTCATAACTTGTATAAAAAACAAGCATAAATGAATCATCTTCAATATCTCCTCTGAAAAGGTTTGCTAAAGGTCCAGTTATCTGTTTTGCCTTTTCGTAAGGTATAGTCGATTTCTCACACCATATGACAGCTTTCCATAAGCCCAACTTTTCAGAGTTTATAATGGGAAATACAGTCATCTGATGTTCGTAAAATAAGCTAAGAATCGAATAGTAAACATCATTTACAGGTATCCTGGAAAGAGATGAAATTATATGGGGATTTAATCCCACGAGTCTTATGTATTTTATAAGGTCACTTAGCTTCAACTCTTAGTATTGTTTGTTTGATAAATATATAAAATTTTCTTCAAAATGTATTAAAAGATTAGAAGAAATTTGTTTGTTTTATTTTTCTCTAATCTTAACTATTTTATACCCGCAATAGGGACATTCTGTATATTTTTTCTTAAAAATTCTGCCACAAGCCTCACACTTATATACTACTTTTTTCTTGTTCTTCATCTTAAATCCTAACTTTACGGAGTTAAATTCTATATTAAGATACAATAGTACGTTTTGTACGCTTAGATCGTCGGTAAATACTACTGAGGGTCTTAATTCGTGTGCTAGCGCAATCACACTGATATCCGTTTGTGATAATTCACTTTCCTTTATTTGATGTAAAGTCTTGTTGACGTAATCCACTGATTCTTTAGACGGAGATTGTATAATTATTTTTCCTGAATTAATAGATAAATTCAATAAATTTACTGAATTTGAATCTCTTACTTCTTCTATTACGTCAGGTGTTGTATAAACTAAGGGAAATAAATTCTCAAGTCCAGCCAGAAAACCCGCTGTATCGAATATTATCCTTTTCATTACAAGTAACCTAAGTCAATTCTTTTATAGAAACGTAGAATTTTAGCTTTTCTTTCATTTTCGGTAATTATAGCCTCCTCATCTTCCCCACTCCTTAAATACCCTACTACTTCACCATCTACTATTATTTTAGCTATTTGAGGGCGTCCTTTATCTTCTAACTTAATAGTGACTTTCTCCTTCATAGGGATAATGATATTATGCATATCTGGAACTATACAGTTCATAAAAGTAATTTCAATACCGTTCACACCTTTATGAAGTAGAGTTCTTGTAGCTGAATAACTCCAAGCCCAGCTTCCTTGAGGAGTAGAAACCAATACACCGTCTCCTTCAAATATGATTTTCTTTTCTCCCATACTGATACTGCCTAGAATAGTCTCAGGGTTATCAAATAATATAGCTACTTCGTTGAATGCCACGGCTCTAGTCTGTTTGGTCCTCAAGTTTAACATCAAATACTCATCTACTATATAATCACCGTTTTTTAGCCTAGTCAAAACATCTTTTACGTTTTCTGGATTTATATCTAATAAGGCTGATCTTCTACCGAACTTGATTCCTATAACTGGGGAGTTTAATTTGACAGCTTTAAGTAGTGTACCATCACCGCCTATTACAACCACAAGATCGTGGTTATTTCCTTCAGTTATTTTAAATCCCATTTCTTCTGCTAATTTCTTAACTTTTTCACTAAATTCAATAGCATCTGGCGAGTTTTTTGTAAGTATTTTGAGTAACATCTACGTTAGTTATGATACTCCTTTAAGATAATAACATTTACCGTGAAGACTTTACTTTCGTTAATTAGCTCGACTTCACCATCATAATTTATTAACCTAACCTTGTAAATCTTTTGTTTTATTCCCTTATATTTTACACTTATCCAGCTGTTTACTCCGGTCGTCATTATTGTGGTCTTTCCATGAAGTCTTATTGTTACATGTTCTCCAGGCTTGAGTGTGATGGTTGTCTTCTCATGATTCTCACCTACATATTCAATTGCCGCTATCATAATTTTTCTATAAAAGTAGAACCATCCGCGCATTAATAGGATAAATCCTAAAGCTAATAAGAGAAGTCCCAGTAACAGATACATATTAATCTCTCATTATAAATCTGTGTAAAGGTTTAAATAGTATAAACAAAATGAAAAAACGGGGATTTAATTTTGGCAGAATTTGACATGGTAGTTATTGGCGGAGGCCCAGTAGGTCTATATGCTACTTTTTATGCAGGATTAAGGGATATGAAGGTTGCTCTTATAGATGCACAAGATGAGTTAGGGGGACAGCTTGTCACTCTATATCCTGAAAAGATGGTTTATGATGTTGGAGGTTTCCCTGGTATATTAGCATACGATTTAGCTCAAAATCTAATCGAACAAGCTAAGATGTTCTCTCCAGAAGTAAGAGTAAAAGAGTGGGCTGACACTCTTCAGAGGGCTAACGATAATATGTGGATAGTAAAGACTGACAAAGGGACGGAATTTAAGACAAAAACAGTGTTAATTGCAGCTGGAATTGGAAAAATAACCCCCACTAGGCTAGGTGCTAAGGGTGAGGTAGAATACGAGAATAAAGGAGTTTATTACACTGTTAGGAGGAAGAAGGACTTTGAGGGTAAGAGAGTACTGATTGTAGGAGGTGGAGACTCGGCGGTTGATTGGGCCTTAACCCTAGCACCTATGGCTAAGTCCGTGACGTTAATTCACAGAAGAGATCAGTTTAGGGCTCACGAAAGGAGCGTAAAGCAGCTATATCAAGTCGCCACAGTTTATACTTGGCACGAGTTAAAGGAAGTTCAAGGCGACGGTAATAAGGTTACTCACGCTGTAATTTTTGACAACAGAACAAAGGAGGAGAAAGTGTTAGATGTAGACGCTGTCATTATTAGCATAGGACACAAAGGAGACTTAGGTAACATGCTAAAGTGGGGACTTAATATGAAAGGAAGGGATATAATAACTAACGCAAAGATGGAAACCAATTTGCCTGGAGTATATGCTGCGGGTGATATCGCGAGCCAAGAAGGTGCACCAAAGCTGGCTCTAATTGCAGTTGGTTTCGGACAAGCTGCTATAGCTGTAAGCGTAGCTAAAAAGTACGTGGATCCAAATGCGTCATTATTTGCGGGACATAGCTCTGAGATGGATAAGTTTAAGAAGTAATTTCCTATTTCTCCCTTTGTTTGTAACTCTACTTTTTTAGCTTTCTTCTTCTTTAATCAATTTTAGTCTTGACAAGCAAAAGGACTACCCCTAAACTGAACGAGATTATAAAAGGAGTCAGAAGTTACTACATAATCGGAGACATTGCACTAGTCTCTCCAAAAGAAGAAGTTAACAAAGAGGAATTAGCTAAAGCGTTGATGAAGATAAACCCTCGTATAAAATCAGTTTTTATTCGTAAGAAAGTCACGGGAGAATTGAGAGTTAATGAACTAGTATTCGCTGGTGGTGAGTACAAGACTACTACTGTTTACAAGGAGAGTGGTCTTAAATTCAAAGTTGATATTTCAAAAGTTTATGTTAACGTGTCTTTATCTTCCGAAAGAGACAAACTCGAAAAAGAAGTAGAGTGTAAAAAGGTATTAGCGGATCTGTTTACAAGTTATGGTGCAATAGCTATACATTTAGCTAGGAAATGCAACTACGTAATTGCTGGAGACTTAAATATCGATGGTCTGTATCTTTTGAAGGAGTCTTTAAACCTCAACAAATTAAAGGGGAACATAGATATAGTGCAATACGACGCTCATTACTTACCCTTTAGGGAGAAGAGCGTAGATATAGGAGTTGCTGATAATCCTACTATGATTGAATCCTTTAAGAGCGAAGTTTGTAGAGTATGTAAGGAGGCGATTTTTTACATTTTATGTAAGTCTAAGGACGAAGCTACTCAAAAACTAGGTGAAGCTGATTGGGTAAGAGTTAACGATTATTCTAAGGATCTCTTCATTTTTAAGGGGAGAGTTAGATGTGATAATGAAAAGAGTTAGGTCTGAACCCTGTTGTAATTTCTTAATTATTCTTCTGTCTATGTCTTTCGCAGATTTGTCAGCGTTTAACATAATTGTACTGTCTGAGATGAAGGTAGATTTCCTGATTATTATTTTATTAGGATTGGTTAGTTGCAACTGACTTGACCCTCTACCCGAAACAATGTCGTATATTCCATTTACGACAATAACGGCATATATATAACTAGTATCCCTCCTAATCTCGTCCTTGACCTTTACGTCGAGTTGAGAAGCTCCCTTGTCTGCGTTTATTCCTATTATACAATCTCCCCTAGGGGTTAGAAAGCTATCTTTAGTAACTTCTAAAGTAGTTTTGTGGGTAGCTTTAACGTTATAATGTCCTTTAGCCTTAATTACGTCAATCATTTTTCTTAGCTAGTATAAATGTATAACCTCTTATTTCTATCAGCTTTGCGTTAGCCTTCTCAGCTATTAATCTAGCAAATTCTCTTCTGTCTTCTACTTCTATTCCTATTTTCACTTTTACTACTTTGTGTTCATCTAGCCTTCGTTTTATTTCTTTAACCACTTCTTCAGTAACTCCTTTCTTTCCTATTCTAACATCGGCGTGGCTAGCTTTAGCTTCCTTTATCAGTCTTTTTAACGGGGTATCTTCTGACCCAACCACAGTATATACATGTTCTAACTATAACTTTATTTTTTATCCTCCTACGCTCTGTTAGTCCCGGAATTAAAGGCACGAAACACTTTCTACAAATTTTTCTCTTATAGATTAATGGAAGCTTAAATCTGAATTTACTTGAATATGTTAATGCCAATCGTACATATCTTCTCGCTAGTTCTATATCTCCTTCTTTTACAATTTGCTCAGCCATGTCAATAAGTTCTAAAGCTCTCTTCCTATGTTCTTTTACTACTTTTATTTTCATCAACATTGATCTTCATTTGTGAGTAAAATTAATCTCATCTTATTGGACTCGTCCCTTGAACTGATACCAAGAGACATCTTATCTCATCCAGCAGTCATAGTAAACGCTAAGAAAAGAGGAAAGGATCCGCATTACATGATCTTAGACAAATCACTTCATTACAGTGCAATGGCTAAGCTTAAGGACAAAGAGAAAAGGGGTAGACCGGACATTGTTCACTTATCGCTGCTGAATTTCTTGTATTTGGAGGACGAGATAAAAGGTGAAGTCTTCGTACACACAATAGACGGGAAAATAATCAGTGTGAGAAATGATACTAGAATACCTAAGAACTACGAAAGGTTCGTGAGCTTAGTGGAACAGTTGCTAAGATATGGTAAAGTTCCGGTAGATTCGGATAAGCCTTTTATGGAGATTACAAGTGAGAGTTTAGGTTCTCTAAAAAAGAAGTATAAGCTAGCAGTCCTTTCTGAAAATGGAGAAAAAGTATCTTTAAAGAAGATTTGCGAGCTAGGTGAAAATTGGTTAATAGGTGTTGGAGCGTTTCCTCATGGAGACTTCTCCGAAGAAGTAAAGGTAAATGCAGATGTTTTTTACTCAATTAGTGATAGAGTTTTAGAAGCACATCAGGTAATATGTAGGCTATCATCTGCTTGTCTCTTATTTCTTGGATTCCTTAGAATTTGAAGCATCGAGTATTTTAGCTTTAACTAAGATTATTCCGCCTGGTGTAGGGTTCAAGGATATTACCTCAAATCCATACTCTTCAAGAATCTTCTTAAGGATTATTGAGGCACAAGTAGTAGATTCCAGCCCGAAACCTGTGCCCGTTATTCTAATATCAATTGTTTCACCATTTTGTTTTATTGCAATGTCCTTTACGGGAATAAGTTCTTTAATTTTTTCATAAAGCTCAACTAGATCGGATAGGTTGCTAGCTTTAGTCTTTAGGTAGGATGCTAACTGGATTCCAGTTATCTCACATACCTCTGATGCCTTATTTTTATCATATTCGTAGGCTAGCTTAACTATATTTTCCAAGTACCATACCGTAACTGGGACTATTTCTAAGTCTTTTACGGTCTTGTAGTACTCGACTAAAGAGTTTAAAGTCTCAGAATCTCCTCCCTCTTTTAAGATCTCTAGGATCGCTCTCAGAGCCAAGTTAGTGATAGCATACATTGTATAGCCTTTCTTTTTAACCTCTTGTTCTAACTCCTCTATTAACTCAGCATCTGCAGCTAGGTTCGCCCTTGGCAACTAATTATCACAATAATTTAATTTTAAAAAGTGTGTTAAATAGCTTATCTTTATATAATTTTATTAAGAATGCGGCGTGAATAATGCTATATCCATTAGTACAAACAATATAAGCAAAATTACAAAACCACCTAAATACCAGTTATCGTATTTAAATAGAGCTTTTATCAAATCACTGAAAGAATTAATTTCTACCTCTTCTTTTTTACTCTCAGCCATAAGCGATCCCAATATTACATTTAACTTTTAACTAATAAATTTTAGTTAAATGAAGAGAAGGAAGTCTAATTAACAGTGTTTTAATTTAATAAAGTCTCATTATTGTATAAATATCTCATTTTTAAGTTTTTAATAAACTATTACTAAGTTGTAAGGTCCATTATAAGTGGAAGAAAGATTGTTCATCGTCACTGTTATTATGTCCAGTCCTAAGTCCCTAAATATCTTGTGAAGTTCATCAGATTTCGATTTTTCTTTAATAAGAACTTTTCTATCATTAACTAGAAATGACATATCTTCATTTTCTGCAATTATTATATTTTTGTAGTATAATTTAAGGAAGCTTTTTAGGTCGGTCGTATACTTGAAATGGTAATTGTTTCCGGTAAACTCATAAACATCAACTCTGCTCTTTTCAAAAATCTTTTTGTTTATTATGACACTATCTTTTTCTAGAAATCTAATGAAATTAAATATAGGTAATTTGTCACTATTATTATCAAGGTATACTTCACCTAAAGTTGTGTATCTTAGTTTGAATAGTTTGGAAAGACCCTCTACGTTAGTTGAACCTCCTATTTGAGCTATAAGTAAATTATTTAGTTTATCTATGATTATATCATCAAAATTTAGTAAAGATGGCGGATAATCAGCCATTAGTGGTTCTCGGTTTATTTCCTTTTTTAAAGAATAATACAAAAATTTTATCTCAAACTTACTAGTAGAAATAGATGGAAATCCTATCACTGGAATTTTATCTATTAACGCGTATCTATGTAACCACATTAATTCTCCTCTTATTTTTTCAGAGAATACCCTAAGCTTAGGTACTTTTCTGTTCTCGTTCTCTGATATAATTACAGTGGGATTAAGAATGAAAAGGTTGCATAAATCTTCCCTGTCCAAAGACAGTATTGATTTCTCTAATTTCTTTTCCTCGATTTTTCCTTCTCCAATTGTAGGTATTGACGTATAAACTAACTCGACTAGTTTTTCCCTTTCTACGATATCACAAACGTCTTTTACCTCTCCTAACTCTTTTAGTTTTTCTAAGAAATTTTCGTATTCTAACTTAGCTCTTACAGGGTTAACAAAGTCTTCCAATCCAAAGTCGAAAGGATTTAATGACACTAGTTCCCATCTTCTAGGGTTAAAAACTAAAAATCTCATTATTGGTGATTATCTTATTAGATAAACGCATATAAAACTAATTCCTATTATTATAGACAGTGATGTTTGCTCATGCTCACTTAATTCGACAAATGAGGGTCTTTGGCGATAATTATGATTTGTTAGCCTATACCCTTGGGGCCAAAAAGGATGATATTATTAAGCTTATAACTAGTATGAAAAAGAATCTATATTTAACGCCGATAATTAAATTTGAAGGCTTTTCGCTGTGTAAAGGGTTACATAACAAGAGCAAAATTTTGAGGATTAGCATTAAGGGTAGGAAAGCACTGATCGAAGAGAATGAACTGAAAATTAAGGAGATTAGGAATTACTCAGGAAAACCTGATGAGTACGATCTTGAATTGGATACATGGAACCCTAACTTCAACAAAAGGGCAGATTATATCAGAGTAGAACCTACCGAATTCGATGAGAACAGAGGGTTAAAAGAAGGGGATAATACGAGGGTGATAGATGTAAAAGGGTACATAGTAGACTACGGGAAGAGAGACTTTTTTGTAGATTTGATAACACCTGATGAAGAAGTTCTCAATGAACTTGAATATTTTCCTTTTATAAGGGTAGCATATGAGCTTGAAGATCTGGAAGGATTAAGCCTACATTTAGTAGAATTATACGTACCAGAAAGTTATCTGAATTTAGTTATAAAAAGCATTGATTATATGTGTAGAATAACACTATGTGAAAAAGTAATTAGCTTTTCGTCATTAAAGGGAGGCTAAATTATATCAAGATTTATTACTTTAGGTAGTATTCCTCTTTCGGCAGTGAGTTTATAGAAAGTCTCTAAGCCCCTCTTTACGTCCGCTAAAGGTACGTTATATTCTTGAATATCAGCCCATATTGTCTTTCTAATAATTTCTTCTTCTATATTTTCATTATGAGCTTCTCTCATGATTTCGGCATCTTTCTTTATAATTTCGTCCAAATGTTTTTCTGCATAAACTTTACTCTTTAGATAGGCTTCTTTGAACTTTATAGCTATATCCTTACCTAGATCTTTATTCACTACTACCATTCCCATAGGCATGGGAGCGTTTCCGGCAACTTGCTTCCATAGCTCCCACATGCTAGCAATTCTGTGTACTTTGATCCCTAACTTCTCTAAGGCATACATCATTTTCAGTTCATGTACAGCAACTAACACATCTCCTTCTTTACCTAATCCTTTTATCTCATCAAGGACTTTTTTAATTATAACAAGCTTTCTATACTTACCTATAAGCAGCTTGTACAAGGTATATGCTGTTGTATTATGGCCATGCACTATAACTCTGGAATTCTTTAAGTCTTCTAGGGTTAAAGGCGACGTAGATAAAATGGGCATCCCGGTTATCCCGTCTATGGCTGAAGCTACGGCTTCCCCTATCACGTAATAATCTTGCTGAATATAAGGATACATTGCAGCAGATGGTACAGCTACATCTACATCTTTTTTCAAAACCATCTCGTTAGTATCTTGTACGGTAGTAATCACTTCGAATTCTAAGTTAATCCCCTCTGGCTTTACTTTACCCTCAATTAATGGTATAAATGGGTATAGGTCTCCTGAGTCTGCTAATGGCCCAACTTTTATTGTTACCATGACCAAATTTTTTGCTAGTGTGAATAAAAATGTTTGTTGCGGTAGGTTCTACAAACAAGGCAAAGGTAGAGGCTGTCAAGGAAGCTCTCAGAATTATAGGTATGAAAGCTGAAGTTAAAGCCGTAAAAGTAGATCCGGAAGTACCTCCTCAACCAGTTTGCAATCAAACTTTTGTAGGTGCTAAAACTAGGGCTTACAAAGCGTTAAGACACACACATGCTGATATTGGAATAGGAATAGAGGGCGGTGTATTTTATTACGAAAATAGAATGTTGGCCTATGCAGTGGTTTATGCAGCAAGTAAAAAAGGGATAGAGAACTTCGCGTTTTCAGCATCTTTTCCTTTACCTCTCTCAATGACTTCGCTTTTAGTCGAAGGAAAGGAGTTAGGTGAGGTTACGGATATTATATTCTCTACGAAAGAGAGTAAACAGAGTGAAGGGGCAATTGGGTACTTAACTAAAATGCATATAACTCGTAAAGATCTTTACGTTCAACCTGTTGTGATAGCCTTATATCCTTTTTACAACAATGTAGATTAATGGCAAATAAAAAGAGAGTTCTAATACTAGGAGCTGGATTTGCGGGCTTGACTATTGCTCACCGATTGAGGGAAAATATTCCAGATAAAGCTGACGTTATAGTTATTTCAGAATCGGATCGAGTTTACGACAATACAATATTTCCAGCTCTGCTTACAGACGATGTAAAAATTGAAAACACGTATTTTCTTGCATCTCAAAAATTACCGCCAAGAGGCATTGAGTTCATTGAAAGTAAGGTCTTAGAAATACGACCGGAATCTAATGAAGTAAAGACAGATAAAGGCACATTTGATTATGACTACTTAGTTGTCGCTCTAGGCGGAGCTTATGAAGAAAACTTCAATAAAATTAAGGGTCATGAAAACGCATTTATGCATCACACACTTGAGGGATTTTTAGGTATAAAAAAGGTTGTAGAAGAAAAAGATGAAATAAACGCATTCGTAGGTAATGCAATGAACAGCCCTATCGAAGGTCCCTCCTATCAAGTTGCCTTTATACTGGAATATCTGGGTAGAAAACTGGGAAAGAGGGTAACAGTATATCTAGGTACGCAAAGCCCTAAAGGTATGTTCGGGATATTACCGGTAGATTGGATCCCAAAACAAGTAAATGCATATGCTGAAAAAAGAGGGATTAAGTTAATAAAAGGAGTTTATGTTAAGGAGATCTCTAGAAACAAAGTTTTGTTAAGTAACGGAAACGAGATTGATACTAACTTAATTTCCGTTCTTCCTACACTCTCCGCACCCGAAATAGCAAAAAAAGCTGGGTTAACAGACGAATCTGGGTTTATCTCAGTGGAACATCCCACTTTTAGATCTACTAAATTTAGGAATATATTCGCAGTCGGCGATTCTGCAAAAGGTATGATCCCGGCAAAGACCGGAAGAGCGGCTATGATATCATCTGAAAATGCAGCCGCTACAATTGTAAAGGAGCTTAGTGGTAGAACTCTACCTTATTATGCACAAGGAGTCATATGTATGATGCATGCCGGAGATTATTCAGGGATGTTGATATTCGATGTAAATAAATATGTTAAGAAAATAGACTTTAGGTGGGGCTCAATGTACAAATATCTCAAGAAGTTATATTCTGCAATGTTAATATCGTCTGCATTCAGTGTACCATACCACATGGCGTTACCATATTACAATTAATTTTTTGAAATCAATAAAATACATCTCCCTTAACTAGCTTTGAAAAGAGGATACCAAGTTCAGGCAGTTTTACAGTATCATGCTCATTAGGTCTAGGAACCGTTGATAAGTAAACACCGTAGTCTTCATGTTTTCCGTCCTTAGGTTCTCCATAAGGTGAGAATATTATGAAATCCTGAACTCTATTTATTATTTCTTTAACGAAGCCGTCAATCTCTCTATAGATCTCACACTTATCTATGCTCCCGTTATTTACTAAGAACCTGTCTAGAGCTGTCACATCTGCTATTACTGGGTTTTCATCTATGTTTTTAAATATAGCTTCTTTAACTTTGTTTAGTTCGTCCTTTATGGGTACAGTCTTGTCATAAGGTAATTTAACCTCTCCATAGGTAGGATTAGTTATAGGTATATTAATTGCAACTGCCTTAGTAATCTTGATTAACTTCAAATCAGGGAGAGAAGATAGAAAACCGCTTTCGTTGATATCATCTGTCATTTCTAAAATGCTAAGCCATGCAGGAGTAGGGTGGTTGTTCTTGTTCTTATTAGCCACTACTCCCCTGAAAGTACTACTGAAGAGCATCAATAAAGTTCTAGGATTACATTTCATAAAACTTGAATAACTCAACCCATCAATTCCTAAAAGCAACGGTTTCATATTATTCACCTAGCAATGCCTTAATTCTTGTCTCTATCTCTTCTCTAGGAACTGCTCCCAGCAATTCATCTACTGGTTCTCCGTTCTTGAAGAATATAACTGTAGGTAAGCTCATTACTCCATATCTGGCTGAGATATCTGGATTCTCATCGCTGTTAATTTTTCCGAAACCTACTTGTGGGTAATCGTGTGCTAGCTCTTCAATTATAGGTGCTAATATAAGGCAAGGAGCGCACCACTCAGCCCAAAAGTCTACAACAGCAACCTTATGTGAGTTTATGAAAGAGTCAAAGTTACTGGAATCAAGATGTGCTACTGGCTCTCTCCTCTGCTCTTCTTTTTTAGATGCTACTTTAGCTAGCTTCTTAGCTTTTTCCTCCAAAAGCTTCTGTAACTCAGGATCATTTTCCTCGTTCATAACTATCCAGATACTGTTTTCCTCGTACTTTAAAAAGTTTATTTTGTTTAATTTCTAAAAATGGTGTTATGGTTGAAACTATCATAGTAGGTGGAGGAATTGTAGGTGCCGTCGTTGCTGATAAGCTTCAAGATATGAACAAAGATGTAAAGATTATAGAAAAAGAACGTAAAGTTAAACAGCTTAACTCAAACCGAAGCGTATGGTCTATTATACCACCATTATGCGGAGACTTAATGGAAAAGTGCTTATCTTCAATAGATTATTATGTCCAGCTATCACATAAGTACGGTGTTATATACAAGGAAATGAGTGTTATATCAGATAAACAGATAGGAAGAGAAATTTCGATGAACAAATTGAAAGAGATGGAACCCGATATTGCTGTACCTGAGAGTACAAAAATGTACATCTACGAAAGGGCTCTTTATTTAGATGGAGAGAAACTTTTAGAAAAGGTAACGAAAAGTGTTATGATAAATGAGGAAGTGATCGGATACGAGATTAAGGATAACAAGATAACGAAATTACACCTTTCGTCAGGAGAGAATATTTCGGTGAACGGGAACGTTATTTTCTCTACCGGTTATCTCACTATAAAACTTTTTAGTATCAAAGATCTCGAGGTCTATAAGGGTCATTTGATCTCGAGTTCTTCTTCCTTCACTTTAAATAATATCTTGTTTTACAAAGGTAAGATATTCTTAAAGAGAAGAGGTTCAGAAGTTATTATCAGTTCGGATACAGAGAAAACCACAGATAATAAGATAAACTATGAGAAAGTAAATGATGCGGTGAATACAGTTAACTCCATCTATCCATTGAGTCATCGGATTTTAGTTAGCGTAGGTTTCAGGACAGCTTCGAGCAGCAAAAAGTACGTTATTGAAAAAATTGCTGAAAACGCGCTAGTTATTACTGGATTTAGATTTGGGTTTGCAATGGCTCCCTTTATTGTGGATGAGGCTTTAGGTCTTCTAAAGAGTGGGTCGTCATGAGAGTAAACTTCTTAATGTCTACAAAAGACCCTGTAGGAATTACGATTAAAAAACTAGGGTATAGGTTTGATGAAATAGAAGATGATGTGATAGATTTCAAGTACGACAAGGGAGACGTTATTGTTATATTTTCACGTCATGAGAGCTCGTCTAAGACTCCTTCATTAACTGTTCATTACCCTGGAAATCCGGGGTCTAATGCTTTTGGAGGAGAACCTTTTAAACTAGGGATAGCCTTTCCTAAATTATTATCCTCAATTTTTAGAGAGATATTAACTTTACCCGTGGATATCCAAAAGGCTATTGAAGCTACTCATCATGGTCCCACGTATCAGACTCATCCGGTGATCTTTGTGGAGATAGGTAGCGATATAAACTACTGGCAAAACGAGAACCTTGTAAAAATGATGGTTGAGGCTACCTTGAGAGGTGTGGATAAGTTCGATCAAACCGTATGTGAAGAGATTATTGCGGGAGTAGGAGGGACTCACTATACACCTTATTTTTCGAAGATAAGTACGTCTAAATGTATAGGGCATGTTGTATCCAAATATTACTTAAATGAGATAAACCAAGAGGTTGTGAGGCAAGTTATCATGAATTCCGTTGAGAAAGTAGATAAAATAATATTCGATAACGTTAATTCTTCTATTAAGAATAAAATTATAGAGTATATAAAATGGATTAACAGTAATATAAAATTAGAGTCTAGATAAGATTTCAGTTGTTAAAATAGGAGTTCCGATACAGATTATCTTGCAGTTTTTTGCATTCTCGTCATTGCATTTGACTATACTTATACTTGCATTTGGTAGTGATATTCCCCAAGAACCAATGTCGTCTAAATCTATAAGATATGAGAGAAAAGCCCTAATCGGGTCGTAATGACTCACGGCGATAATTGTTCCTTCCTCTTTCTTAATAATATCTTCTACAAAGCTAACTATCCTCTTCATCAAGATCTCCCATGGCTCTAATCCTTTAGCCGAGATTTCTCTTTTATAAACTTTTACTCTCCAGTTATTAATTTCGTCGATTCTAAAGTTATTCAATTCGCCTAATTCCCTCTCTCTTAATCTATCATCTATGATTGGCACTAGTCCTAACTCCTCTCCTATTATCGATGCAGTTTGGTAAGCTCTTAGTATAGGACTACTATAAAGTCTCGTTACTGCTGGGATTTTCCTTAACTCTTTAGCGGTCTCTTTAGCTTGTTGTCTACCTTCGTCAGTCAACGGGTATTTGTTTATATCGTCAGAAAGAATTCTTTGAACGTTTGAGACTGATTGGGCATGTCGAATAAACACTATAACAACCATGTTAAAGAGCTTTTACACGCTGATTATAAAAAATTGTTTTTGAATAATTTTCGATAAATTGCCCCTTGTCAAAATAATAATAAAGTTTATCAGAGGCGTATAGTCAATAAGATCTTATGGAGACAAAAGTAGGAATTATAGGAAATAAGGTGATCCACGTCATAAGAGATACTGATCCTATATCACTAGCAGCAAAAGAGCTTAGAGAACATAACATAGGTGCACTTGTAGTAATAGATAATAATAATAAGATAGTAGGAATATTCACAGAAAGGGATCTAATTAAAGTAGTTGCTGATGGCAGGACTGATGCAAAAGTGTCTGATTACATGACTAGAAATGTAATAGGAGTTACAGAAGACACAGATATAGTAGACGCACTAGAAGTTATGCTGGATAATGGTTTTAGACATCTGCCGATTTTAAGTAAAGACGGAAAGATAACTGGATTAGTGAGTATAAGAGATTTAGTGAAAGCTTTATTAGACCCTCATGTTTTTCAATTTAAAAAAGAGGCTTCGGAAGTCAAGGGTTCTGGTTATATATGTCCAGTCTGTGGAATAGAAATTGATGAATTCGGATATTGTGGTTGTGGCACCGGCTCTGGATAAATTTTATTAGTATAGTATTCATTTTTTATCTAATGATAATATTCTATGCGATCGGTGAAAGAGATAGGGCAAAGGAGCTTGTAAAAATTATTACTAAAACTAGATGGAAAACAGTATCTAAACATGCCATAAAAATTGCTAGTTCATCAATAGGTGCTTCTATAGTTTTATTCAAGCCTACAAAAGCAGGTCTAGCAGTAGCATTATGGTTAAAGCAAAAAGCCGAAGAGTTGGGTATGATGGCGATGGTAGGTTGGTTCACGCAAATCGAGAATATACCGCCTGAGGTGGAGGAAGCGATAAAAACTGATTTAAATAAGCTCTTAATGAAGGAGTTGGACGTTCCTTGGTCACCTGAGATTAATGTAAAAAATCTGTAAAAATACTTATTAATCAAAAATATAAATTTAAGTTAAAATAAATATTTTCTAAATCAGAGTTAAGAGAAAGGTACTAATTAACCCATTATCTGATTCGGCTCAAGTAATTTCTCGTTCCTGAATTGTACGGTATCATTACTCTTAGTTATTATCGTATAGTCCACTATGCCGGAAAGGTACTTCTGAATCTTCTCAAATCTTCTCTGGTCAAATGTCATAAATGACTCATCAATTATGAAGAACGGACTCTTGAAATACTCTTTCAATCCTATCAATACTAATACCAATGCTATTGCAGTCTTCTCTGAAGTAGACAGTTTCTTCAAATCCATCTTCACATTGTCCTTCTTTATTACTATTCTATATTTCTCATCTATTTCAGCTGTATAATTAAATTCAAGATCCCTCATTAAAGAGTTAGCCAGGTTGCTAAAAGTGTCCTTCACTACAGTTAGTCTTCTAATGTATTCCTTATCTAGAGTAGAAATTTGATCTTCTATATCCTTTATATTCTTTCTGAAGCTTTGTAGTTCTTCCATAATTCTTTTAGGTATGCCTATTCTTTGTAGCTCTAACTCTATATTGCTCCTTTGTTGCTGAAGCTCTTTTATACGTTTATCAAGTTCACTTTCTCCACTTAAGCTTAAGTCTTTGGTGTCAAGCTCCTCTATTTTTTCCTTCAGTTCTCTAATTTGTCTCTGCAATGTTTCAATAGATTTTTGTATCTCACCTATCTCTAGTTTATACGTTTCTAGTTCATTTTGCTTATTAGTTAATTGTTGTTCATATTTCTCTATTTCTTTTACTTTATTAGTAATTGTATTAATCCTGCTTTGTAAGTTGTTTATTTCCTTTGTTATCTCGTCCCTTTGTCTAGTTACTTCTGTTAGTTCTTTCTTTATGGTATCTAATCTCTCCTTCCAAATTGAAGGATTTACTTCATGTCCACAAACGTAACATACGGCTAAATGTCTCTCATCAGCCTCTTTTATTTCATCTAGTACTCTCCCAAGCATTCTGTAGTCTACGTCTAGGTTATACTTTTTTGAGTTGAGATTTTGTAACTTTGCGTTAAGTTCTTCTATCTCTTTTAATAAATTCTCTTTAGAAATAGAGTTCAGATTCTTTTTAAGTTCTTCTATCTCTCTCTCAATTCTTTTTGCTTTAGCTTCCTTTTCTCTCAATTCTTTTTGCCTTACTTCAAGTCTTTTTTCTAAGTCTTCTAATCTATTCTTCTTAGTTATCCTGATACTATTTTCAGTGTTTATTCTTATACTCTCTCTATCTTTTTCTAGTTTCTCTAACTGTTGATTTATTGCCTCTAATTGTTTCATATAATTTTCAGCTTCATTATATTTCTTTTGATATTCTTCATATGTTGCTTTTATTTCTCCCAGTTTATATTGTAAGTTTTCTTTTTTCTTCTTAATCTCATCAATTTTTGATGCCGCAGATATAAACCACTCTATGTTCTCGTCTCCGACTAATATTCTTGCTACTAACGGGTTCTCGGGTGAGAAATACGACAGTAGTAATGCATTTTTATCATCCATATACAGTTTTTTCTCCTCCTCTATCCTATTCTTAATTCTCTTAAATCTTCTGTAATATAATTTGCCGTCTATTTCAGCTTCAACATATCCTTCATCACTAAAAACATTCAGCAGATCCTCCGCTGTTATCTCCGATGTTAACAACGAAATCAAAGCTCTCGCTAACGATGTTTTACCATATGCATTAGGCGCTTCGTATATAGATATGCCCTTCTTTATAGAGAGATAAAGTTCTCTGCTAATACCGCCTACATTATAAAGCCTAACTTGCATTAATCATAATACGTGATACTCACCTTAAAAATATTTTGATTAAACTAATAGGGATATTAAGGTTTAGGCTAATTCTAATGACATTTATATCTCTCTGGAAAGAATGAGAACGGTTAGCTCGTACTAACTCAAGTAGAATTATTTTATTTTTATTAAGAATTATTCAAGTAATTAAGGGCTAACCTTTCTGTTATCAAGAGAAAAATAAAGTTTAAAGTAAATTGCAAAAGTATTAATCCTACATGAAAAGAAAGGTTATTTTTGATACAGATACAGCAAGTGATGACACTATAGCTCTCTTATTGTCACTAGAATTTTTCGACGTGGAAGGAGTTACAGTAGTTGCTGGAAATGTGAAGTATGAAAATGAGATAAATAATGCTTTATTTACTCTAGAATATTTCGGCTATTCTCATGTACCGGTCTTTTTAGGGGCTTCTAGGCCGATTAGAGGTATTTGGAGGACTGTTGAAGAAGTTCATGGAGAGAAAGGTATGGGGAGGTTGGATATACCAAAACCCTCGAAAAAACCAGAAAATATTTTTGCAAGCGATGCGATAATAGAGCTATCAAAAAAATATAATGGAGAACTTGAAATCTTAGCCGTATCACCTTTAACGAATTTAGCATTAGCGTACTTGAAAGATCCTTCCATAGTAAAGAGAATTAAGAAGGTCTGGATTATGGGAGGTGCTTTTACAAGAGGCAATACGACGGAAATCGCAGAGTTCAATTTTTGGGTCGACCCAGAGGCTGCTGAGATAGTCTTGAAAAGCGGTTTTGATATTACAATAATACCGTGGGAAATAGCTGAGGAAGCCGCTACAATAACAGATGATGAGTGGTCAAGAATTTCATCTATGGGTACAAGACGTTCGAACTTTTTTATCAAAGTTAATGAAGTTCTAAGAGAATACTCTAAAAGTACAGGTTCCAAGGGCAGCGTACATCCAGATTCACTAACTGTAGCCATTGCTTACGACAACAGTATTGTTCTCGAATCTGTAAAGAAAAGAGTGGATGTAGAGGTTTGTGGAAAATCAAGGGGGGCTATGCTGGTGGACTGGTATGATATGACAAAGAGTGATATAAAGGCAGAAATAGTTACAAAAGCAGACTCCTCTAAGTTTAAGAAGTACTTATTTGAGGTTCTTTCAAAAGCTTAGAACATTCCGCAGTAACAACGACGTTAAGGGATTTAACATTTATTCCTTTTTCACTCAGTTCTTTATATAACCCCTCAAGATCTACATTAACGTCTATAATTTGATTAGAGTCTTCACAGTAAACATTTACGTGTAAATCCCTCTTAATTTCATACCACGTTATTCCGTTAACTTCGAACGAATTCAGTAGCCCCGCTTTTTCCAGGGCATTAAGCGCGTTGTATACTGTGGATAAGCTTATACTTGGCTCTGATTTCTTAAGCTCATTATATATCTGCTCACCGTTAAAATGACCTCCACTATACAATAGTTTTAGTATTGACAGTCTCTGAGGTGTAACCTTCAATCCTTTTTGTCTTAATAGGTCAGCTAAGTCTATTTCCACAAGTAATAACTACTAACACAAAACAATTTAAAAATTATTTACAAATGTGATATATTCTATAATTTTCGTGGAATATAACTCTGACCTTATAATTGGAAAATGCATTTTATATTGTTGTTTATGTACGGTTCATGTGTATTTTATGGATGTTTCTCTGTAAAAACTTTAAATTCCGCGAGTAAAATTGTTTTTAATAGGCAGGATCACCTCTGGGAGTATGAGTATTAACTCAACGATGACCAGAGGGCCAATGTTTAAATCGTGGATTCCTCTTTGATATCTTCAACAGTTCTTTTATCTTCGACACCCTCCACTTTAATTATCCGTTTGATGATGTTAATTTTTTCATTAATATTTTCAAGGAAGATAATAAGGTCCTCTCTTCTTCTCTTCAACGATAAATGGAAGGGATTCTCTTCATACCTTCTGTCTAGGAAGAGCAGCTCACGTTCAACTAACTCTTTCTCGTTCTCATAATATACGTAAAGCTCTATTATGTCAAGGATATCTTTCCTTTCCTCAGCTTTTAAAGAGTAATAAGGGCAAATATAGCATAGAAGAGGGTGGGGTGTAGCTCTTCTATCTTTTCCGATCCACTCGAGCAATATTGAATCTTTTTTGATTACATATCTGGAACAAACTCCATTCATAAAGTAAATGCAGCTGTCCCTCTTCTTTCTCCCCTCTTCTATCTTGTCTTCATAATTACTTATCTCCTTTGAAAATACCATATCAGCAATTAGCTCTCTAAACTTCTCCATCAAATAATATACTATGAATTTATGAGTTTAAATTTCATTATGATATACCATGGGAATAGTAAGAGAGCCTATAATCGTGAGGCCACACGATTCATTGTTACATACAATAAAGATTATGACAATGGAATATGTGCCTAAGTTGATAGTAGGGGATGAGAACGGCAATCCTTTAGGTGTAGTGACACAAAAAGATGTTCTCAAGTTTATAAGTAAAATGGGAAGTAGAGAGCTTGATAGCGTTTACGTCTCCGAAGTTATGAGAAAGGATATAGTGACGGTTACAAGTGACATTGAACCGCTTGAAGCCGCTCAAATAATGATAGAGAAGAAACAACCTATGCTAATAGTCACCTCGGACAGCGGGAGAATTTTAGGTATGATAATAAAAAGCGACCTATCTCAGTATTACGGTAGTTTGATTAGAGGAATACAAAAAATTTCGGAATGTATGACCAAAAATCCAATAATTATCAATGAAAATTCTAGCATGCATGAGGCATTGAACTTGATATTATCAAACGACATCAGCAGACTAATAGTGGTCAGTGACGGGAAAATTGTCGGTACAATAACCACCACAGACCTCTTATATTTAGCTCCAGTGTTGAAGATGAAAGAAGTTAACGTAAAAGTTAAGGAGGTAATGACACCAACTATTGTTATAGTAGATGAATATGAGGACCTAAATTACGCTGCTAGATTAATGGCTAATAGAAAGGTCAAAGGTCTTCCCGTAGTGGGTGTTTCCGGAGAACTAAAAGGTATACTAACTACAACTGATATTGTTAGAGCGTTAACTGATGAGAAAACTAGAAAATATCTTCTAGAACTTAAACTCTACACTACTACCTTTTAATTACTTCAAGCTTATGTTCGATACTGTTTTCTTTATCTCTCCTATCATCTATTTTAATAAGGGTGACTATCCTCTTAACTCCCATCCTTTCCAGTTCATCATTGATTTCTTTCAGTACGTATCCAAGTTTGGTTATATCGTCTAGTTCTAATGTGGACATTGCAGGTGAAGGGTAGTATTTTATACCTAATCTATCTAGGACATCAAAAACCTTCTTTATATAAGGCGAAAGGCTTGTACTAGATGTTCCTATCGGTTCGACACTTATATCTACAAGAACTTTTTTAGGCATACAGAAATTCTATCAATTGGACTTAAAAAATAATTTTTATAAGAACTGACTTGGCCACCACTCCTCTTGTTTAGGTTTAAACCCAAGTAATCTCATAACCCTTTTCACATCATCCCTACTGATCCTTACGTCTTTATGAACTTCTAACAACGGGTACGGATACCCTCTTACTGAAATTGCCGCTAAAGTGTTTATGAATTCTAACAGTTTTCCTCTTTCAAAAAAGTCAAATTTTAAGATCCTGCCATCTTTATCTAGCCTCACCAATGAAGTGTAAAATTTTAGGTTTGACATTATCCTACTTGCTTTTTTACTTACTACATACTTATCCTCAATTGTTTTCTCTATGGGTTGAGTATAACCGATACCTTGAGTAAAGAGCTCTAAAACTACTACATCGGAATAAGGTTGACCAAAGATGTCCGATGACTTACTGTTTTTAGATATGAATAGAAGTTTCTCTCTATACTTCTCTATGAGTAGCGAGATAGCATAGTGATTTTCCGCAACTAATAACTTGTGCATTTTTTCCTCGCTTTCTCTCTCCTTGAGGGAGATAATATCATCGACAGTAAATACATCATCTATATCCGAAATTTTCTCAGTTACTTTATGTCTTCCTATCTTTTTTGCTAAACTTCCGTCCAATAGGATTAGGTCGGCTTTGTCCCCATTCTTTATTGCCAATTGCAATTCCATTAATTGCATAACAAGCGAGATTCTTTCCTTAGCATGATTACCGGGCCTGAAAGCATCAATTAGTACCTTATCGTCTGCTCTCTTTATATTTCTTCCATCATACAATACAGCTTCAGCATCAACGATAAACACTACTCCTGATCTAGTCTCTTTAGACCACATTCCACCGTCAATAGCTAAAATGTTTTTTGAAGGTATATTAGTTGGAGGTAGATATGTAATCCATTTGGTATCTAATTTTTCTTTAACCATGGCAAATAACTGGTTTTTTAATTCAGCAGTGCTTACTAGTATTCTTTGTTTGTTTTCTAGTATTTCGTTATACAACCTGCTGATCATTAGATACCACCTCCACCTTGCTTATGCCGCCTTTCTTTTCCAACTTGAGTACATAATCTCCAGCCTCCATTAACTCCTCTTCGTGAGTTACAAGAATAATTTGGTGAACTATTTCAAGAGATGACCGTATTATGTCTATTAACTCTCTCCTTCTGTACTCATCAAGATTAACCGTTGGTTCGTCCATAATCAATACTCCGGAATCTCTCATTAGAGATTTAGCTATCGCAAGCCTTAAGGCTATTGCAATAGATGTTCTTTCCCCACCGCTTAAAGCATTTACAGGGACTTCGTCCCCTTTATCATTATACACTACTATTGCACTAGCTTTGTTCTTTCCCTTACCTCCCTGCTCAAAATTAAGTTCTAAAGCTCTATATGTTAGATCAAATTTAGAAAGTATAGTTATGAGATTATTCTCTATGGACGTTTTTGCATTATTCTTAATGTAAGCCTGAAGTTTCTTCTCGCTTAATATCTCCCTAAGTCCCTCTAGGTTCTTCTTTGCATCGATTAACTTTTTCTCTTTTTCCACTTTCTTTTTAATCTCTTCCAGCTCCTTAAGGTCGTTATCTATGGTAGACTGTAATGCTTTTATTTCTCCCTCTAGCTTTCCCATCTCTACAGATAATCTGTTGTATTCGTCGTTCATTTTTTCCACTTCCTCTTTTAATTTTTGGTAATAGGCTACATCAAACTTAATTGTACTGATTTCCTCTTCCACATTCTTCAGTTCATTTTCCAGTGCAGTCTTTCTTAGTTTCTCGTTTTGTAGAACTGCCAGTCTAGCTTTTACATCCTCTAACTTTCTTTTCAGGTTCTGAATCTCAGTAATCTTATTCTCAATTTGTTTCTCGATCTCTAATAATTTTTTATTGTCATTAGGTAATTCAAACTCATTAAGTATTTGTGATAGTTTTTCTGTGTCTTCAGCTTTCTGTTTCTCCTTCTCAGCTATTTCTCTTTCTAGATCCTCGATCTCGTTTTCTGACACGCGGCTTACCTTCAAATATCTGTTATGATAATCTTCAAGTTCCTTTAGCTGATCCTTGACCCTAACATATTCCTCGTGAGCAGGCTGGTAGTTCTTAACCTTCTCTTCATAATCCGCTTTTTGTTTCTCCAATTTTTCTAACTCTTGCTTGAGGTTCTCATACTCCCCCTTTAGCTTCTGTAAACTCAGTATTTGAGATTGAAGTTGCATTATAGTGCTTTGTAAGCTGTTGATATAATCAGACAAGCTAAGGTATTGCTTGTTTAGTTCCAGTTTTTGTTTACTTAGTTGCTCAATTTTTTCGGAAAGTTCTTGATATATTTTTGACCTCTCATGTGCACTTAAGTCTCTTCCGCAAACCGGGCATTTACTTACACTTTCAAGGGAATGTAAGTTGTTCTTAATAGAGACTAGTTGCTTGATTTCTCCTTCTACCTCACTTTTTTTAGAAGTAATTTCCTCTTTTTCTTTTCTTTTCCTCTCTAATTCTTCATTTAACGATTCTAACTTTGTCTTTAGTTCTTCATCATTAATAATTTTCATTTCTGACAGTCTTCTCTTCTTTTCCTCAATATTTCTTTTGATATTTTCTAGTATACTAGTCAGCCTAGTATACTCGTTTTCCACATTTTCTAATTCCATTTTCTTTCTGTTAAGTTCTTGATATATCCTCTCTTTATCTTCGAGCCTCTTCTTTTCCTCTAAATCAGATTTCTTTGAATTAAGTTGTTTAATTAGATTATCAAGGAATTGTGAGGTTTGTTTGATAGAACTGATTAACGCTTTAGCTTCCTTTATGGCATTCAGTTTGTTATTTAACAGCTCCTCATCTTTAACTTTTGTTTCTAAGTTTTCTTTTTCTCCAAGAAGACCGGGTAATTGTCTTAATTTCTCTTCTATTTCTTGAATCTCCTTTTGTATAGAGAGTTTGTTTTGGAATAAAGCCTCTACTTTTGCCTTTTTGTCTTCGAGCTGTGTTATTTCTGTTTTTTTCTTTTGTATATCTTCTTGAATTCTCTTTACTCTTTCAGTGATCTCTTGCAATTGTTTTTGATCTTCTTCTATTCTCTTCTTGTTATCATTAATCCTCTGCTCTATAATCTTATACCTTTCTTTTTCCCCCTCTAGGTACTTTAGTTCATTATCTACTTCCTTTATTAGTTGATGAATAGGACCATTAGTCTCTCTAAGTTCATTCATCCTTTCAATTCTTAGAATTTTATCCATTATTTTAGAAATATTATCAAAAATTTCCTCTATTTTACCTTGTGCAATAAATAAAGTAGATGAGAAGATTTCTTCATCAGCATTTATCAACTTATATACTGTAGCATCAACTTCTTTGGCTCCTCTAGCTAAGGTCTTATACCCGTTTGGAAAGATTTCCGAAATAGTATCCGTTATACTTCCCTTGATTAAACGCGTAATTTGATAGGTCTTTCCGTTGATTTCAACATCTAATTCTACTTTCGCTTCTTTGCTTCCTTTTCTAATCAAGTCGTCTTGGTTTATTTTCCTCACTGGGTCTCTAAATAAAGAAAAGTAAATGGCATCTATTATAGAACTCTTTCCAGCTCCGTTGTGGCCTATAATTACGTTAATTCCAGGCTTAAACTTTATATCCGATTTTTCATGACTTAGAAAGTTTTCAAGATAAATTCTTTTTATCTCCATCATTTCAATCTAACCCCGCAAATTTCCTAAGGAGCTTATATACTTCATCTTCGTTTTCTTCCTTAAGTATTGAAAGTACTAACTTTGCGTTAGACTCTGTGTATCTGGCAACCTTGACTAAATAGTCCATAATCATTTCATCTAGGGACGAAGTAGGAGAAACTTTAGGGTTGTTTTTTGTCTCGTCTATGTAAGACGTATTGTCCTTCGCTATTCTGTAATACTCTGAGACTTTAGACAAATCTCTCAGCTTATTTACGATTTCGTTTTTCTTTCGTGGAGTCCCCTCAAGTGTAATGTGTAAAATTGGTTTTTTCGTGTTCCCGTTTATTAAGGACGTAAGCCTGATAATTAAAGACTCAACTTCTTTTTCTAGATTATTTGTATTAATCGTAACTTCTAATTGTGGTCTAATATCAGTATTAATATAATGTATAGAAGGTTCACTAGTGGAGTAATCGATAACGGTCACACCTTTCTTATTCTTTTGGTATCCCTCGAGTTCTGCTACACTTATAATATCTGGTGAACCAGCTACTTCTACGAGCGTTCCTCCATTGAGAACATGTTTTATTCTGTCATGGAAATGTCCTAAAGTTATTATTCCAAATCCCTTGGGAAGATCTGATACTTCCAGTTGATAACTGTATTGGTAAGGTAATAGCGGATTGACACCTTGGTGAAGCATTAAGATGCTCTTCCTAGAGGAAGGTTTCATTTTTTCTAGTTTCTCTTTTAACACCTTGACTCCCGTCAAGGGAACGTGGGAGATGCCAAAAATTTCAACGTCATTTAGCTTATAATAGTTGTTTTGGTGATCAAGAAGTATTAATAAACCTTCTTCTTCTAATATTCTTTGCGGGAAAATACTACTTCCTCTTTTTGGAGAATCATGGTCACCGGCAATAGCAATCAAAGGTATTTCTTTCTCTTTTAATCTCTTGAGCTCCTTTAAGGCTACCAATATAGCCTTGTTAGGTGGTTCGTTCTTGTCGAAGAAATCACCTGTATGTATAACAGCGTCGACTCTTTCTTTAATAGCTATATCGATTATTTGCCTGAAGGTGTCGTAGATATCTTCTTCCCTGAAGTCCTTATCATATTGTCTTTTCCCTAAGTGTGTATCCGAAACGTGTAAGATCCTCATGGTTATCCCCAGAAGGCTGTATCTATGTGCTTATTTTCATCCTCTTTAACACTCTTCCATTCTGAGATTAGATCGGGGTCATTTCCAGCTAATTTTCCTTCGAACTTATCTATTTTAACTAAGGCAGGTAACTTAACGATATTACCTACTATTATAGCCTCTCCTGTATCCAAGGACGATAACTCTTCTACCAAGTCTTCACTTAGATTATCGCTGGTTTCCAGAACGTATTTTTTGTCTGTAGGTTCTACTATCTTAAGAATTATTTTATTTGTCATCTGGCTCAGTATATTTTCGTCAAGACCTTTAGGTCTCTGACTGACTATTATCAAGCCTACACCGAATTTCCTGCCTTCTCTGGCTATTCTACCCGCCCAATGCTTAGTTAACGTGTTTTCATCTTTCGATAATAGAACGTGAGCCTCCTCTATTACAGATATGATAGGGAACTTGAGACCGCCGGTTCTCTTAATCTTATTCTCCTTTCTGGCATGTAAAATTCTTCTTAAGTAATGGGCGACTACAGCGTCTATACCGTCCTCGTCTAGAGAGCTTAGGTTAACTACATTCACTCTACCTACTTTTAGTCTATTTATTACGTCTCCGAAAGTGAAGTCTATTAGCTCGCTGTACCTATCCGCAAAGTCCTCTATCTTATTCAGTACTTCATCCCTACTATCTTTTCTTTTTTCTTCCTTAGACACTTCATTAACTTTCTCGGTCAATAGCTGAACGAAATTTGTGTTTAGTTCAGCGAAACTAATGGTATTCTCAGTTATGCCATTTTTGACTTCCTCAACAAACTGCTTGAATGCCCTCCTTAAAATTCTATATTGAATTATAGCGTTCTCTCTCAGTTCTAGCAAGGTTGCAAACTCACTAACCGTTAGAGACAATGGATTAATCTTCGGTTCTATTTGGTTTAATCTAGGAATCTCACTATCGTAATATTCTCCGTGATAATCGAAAATCAGAACTGAGCCGCCGTTCTCGGCTATCCGGGATGAAAGCACGGCTACGGTATTGGACTTTCCAGATCCTGTTGCAGCTAAAATTGCTAAGTGTCTAGCCAGAGAGTTAAGTTTGATTTTAACTTCTACGTTAGTTCCTATCACCCTACCCAACTTTATTTCACCATTAGAAAACACGCTTCTTAGCTCTTCATCTGTTGCAAGCCTTATAGGTGACCCAGCTACTGGAGGTATATCAGGTCTCGATAACGTACCGTTTAGCTTACAAAGTAATTTTATCTTGGCCTTTACGAAGTAGGGGATCGAGTTATTAAATTTCTTGATTTTTTGTATGAATTCTATATCGCTTAAATTATTATCAAGGAGTGGGCTGCCGGTAAAAGTCTGAGTAACTAAACCTAACACTTTTTCGTCATCATATTCTATTACAACGTAATACCCGTTTCTTATCTTCTTTTCAAGAAGGGCTGTTGCTTGTTCGGTAGTTGCTGAGCCCACTATATATCCTATCGTCATATCAGAATAATAGTCTCGATAAACATTTAATAATTTTGCGAAAGTATATAGTATTACCGACTCCCAACTAATCTAGAATAAATAAAACTTATCCCAAAGAAAAATAAGAATAAAAATGAAACATTTATGCAGCTACGTTCTTTGCTGTTTGTGCTATTTTTGCTTCTTCCTCGGCGTATGCGCAGAGCATTGCTTCTACGTCTGCGTAGCCTTCAGCTTTTGCTGTTAAGGCTACTTTGTTGTAAGTATCTACGTGTTCTTTTCCTTCCTTCTCAGCAAACTCGTTTAATATTTTTTCGAGGGCGAGGTAGACCATTTAGGTACCCAACTTATCATTATATTAACCGGATATATAAAGATTTGTTAAACATTTTTCGTATATATCTAAAAAAATTAATGAAGTTTAGGCTACATTTATGTTAGATTCAAGAAGTTTCTCGTAAATTTCCTTAGCTTTTTGATAGTAGATCTCCGCTTGTTTCGTAAGCTCTTCTTTCTCTTTTATATCACTGACTTTTTCTGACAAGAGCTTGCTTAATAGATATACAGTACACGTAAGCATAAATTCCTCTTTAACATCGTCACCTTTCTTATTCTTGATTTCGTTTAACCACTCTTTCATACTATTAACTCCCATATACTTTACGAGTTTTTCAAGAATTCCTTTAGCATGACCTAGCTCTACGAGAGACTTCTCTTTTACCATTTGAGCCTCTTCCTTTCTGTTAAGTTGGTACAATTTTTCTGATGTGAATGAGAGGAGTAGATGGTCTTCAGAATTAGCCATAAACAGTCCTTTTAGCCCCATTTCTGTTTGTGTTCCTTTCATTTACCCTCAACAATTAAAAAGCTCTAGTGTTATAAAAATATTTGAAAAAAGATGATGAATAACTCCAATGCTGAAAAGTGACGATGTAACCCGAGTCTGAGAAAGAATTATCATATATTGACGGATAATTTAATTTGTTATGATATCCGCAAAAAAGATGAGGGCTCTGGAAATAAACAGCGAAGCCATAGGAGTACCTACATTATTACTCATGGAGAACGCCGGCAGGAGCGTTAGAGATGAAATAATAAGGAGGTTTGATCCTGAAGGCCTTAAGGTCAAGGTATTTGTGGGACACGGTGGAAAAGGTGGAGATGGATTAGTAACAGCTCGACACCTTGCAGGAGATGGTGCAGAAGTAGAGGTTTTCTTATTCGGCGAAAATAAACACAAGGATGCTGTCTTAAACCTTAATGTAATAGAAGAGATGGACTATTCCGTAAAAGTAACCGAGGTAAAAGATATATCCCAACTTTCTCCAGTGCAGACTGACGTATTAATCGACGCGATGCTCGGTACGGGATTCTCTGGTAAACCCAGAGAGCCTTTCGCTACAGCGATAAAAGTTTTCAATGAAAGCAAAGGGTTCAAGGTTTCCATAGACGTACCATCTGGAGTAGACCCTGATACTGGTGGCGCACTCGGAGAGTATGTAAACCCTGACTTGATAGTGACATTTCATGATCTAAAGCCAGGTCTTCAATGTTTTTCGGAGAAAACAGTCGTAAAGAAAATTGGAATTCCGAAGGAAGCAGAAATATACGTGGGACCTGGAGACCTCGTCATAAACATAAGGAAAAGGGATTACAGAGCCAAAAAAGGCGATAACGGGAGGGTTCTAATTATAGGTGGGAGTTATACGTTCAGCGGTGCTCCTACGCTATCAGCATTAGCAGCTTTGAGAACCGGAGCCGATTTGGTTTATGTTGCCTCTCCAGAAGAAACAGCAAGAATAATAGCTGGCTTCTCACCCGATTTAATATCTATAAAACTTAAGGGTAAAAACATATCAAAGGAGAATTTAGAGGAGCTTAGACCGTGGATAGATAGAGCGGATGTTGTAGTAATAGGTCCTGGTATGGGTATGGAGCCTGAAACAGTTGAAGCCTCTAGAGTCATCGTAGATTACCTTAAGTCGTTAAATAAACCTGCTGTAATTGATGCCGATGCTCTCAAAGCCAATGCTGGGAGGGAACTTTACCCTAACGCGGTAATAACTCCTCATGCTGGCGAATTCAAGATTTTCTTTGGAGAGACTGTAAAGGAATCTATAAGGGAGAGGGTTAAACAAGTTATAGACGCCGCTAAAAGGTGTAAATGCACGGTATTGTTGAAAGGCTATGTGGATGTAATAAGTAATGGTTCGGAGTTTAGGTTGAATAAAACTGGTAATCCGGCTTTGGCGATAGGAGGTACCGGTGATACACTTACGGGGATCGTGGCTACATTTATGGCTCAAAAGGTTAATCCTTATACTTCCGCATATATGGGAGTCTTTGTGAACAGCTTAGCAGGTTCGACAGCATATCAAAAACTCGGTGAACATTTAGTAGCTACGGATATAGTTGATCACATACCGGAGGTGCTGAATAATCCGGTAGAGGCATTCAAAAACAAAGTATACAAAAGGATAATTAAAGACTAGGGTTTAAACGGTTTAAACGTCCTTTCACTTCCCTCTCATTTTCTTTACTATTTCTAAAGCCTTGTCTGCATGTTCTTCAGCTTTCTTTAATTTCTCAAGAACCTCTATGATTTTCCCATTTTCATCTATTATAAACGTGACTCTTTGTGCACTTGTTCCCTTTTCATTTAATACTTGATAAGCCTCGCTTATCTTTTTCTCTTTATCTGAAACAATCGGGAATTTTGCATTGTATTTCTCAGCGAACCTCTTTTGAGTGCTTAAAGAATCTACGCTTACTCCTATGACTTCAGCGGATAGTTCCTTGAACTGGTCATACAGCTCTACAAACCTCTGTATTTCCCTAGTACAGCCTGGTGTGAATGACTTAGGGTAAAAGTAAAGCACTACTATTAATTTGCCCTTATAATCGGAAAGTTTAACTTTACCAGTGCTTGCCTCAGCTTCAAAATCAGGGGCATCCATACCTTTACTCAACGGCATAAGTAATCATCTAACCCATAAGTTTTAATAATTTAAGCTTTTATATCATATTTTCACACGCGTTACTAATATGAGGAAAATACCTAAGACTATGTCAACTCAACACCCTGATAATGCCAGAGTGCCTGAGTGGAATAAGGGCGAAGTAATAAGCGGTGAAGGCGAAGTAATTGAAGCTTATTTAGCGTATTCTCATTATGGTGTGGATGAGGTCATGTGGGACGCAGAGGGAAAAGACGTAGATACCCACGTAGTCAGAAAACTACTTTCTCAACACCCTGAGTTTTTCAAGGAAAAAGTATTAGGTAGGGACATATTCCTGACTTACAGAATTCCGAACCCGAAGATTGAGGGAGCCGAAAAGAAAGTATTCGCGGAAACTCTTCAAAGTATTCCGATCACCTATGACCTAGCAGAGAAATTCTATGATACAAAACCTACCCCTCCGGTATTCGAGGTGATTCTTCCTTTCACTACTGATTATAAAGATTTGATCTCTATCGTAAAATATTATGAGAACGTGATAGTCAATACAGAGGACGTGAAACTCGTCGATGATATTTACGTGAAAGACCTTATAGGTGAGATAAACCCTAAAAAAATCGAAATAATACCGCTCATCGAAGACAGAGATTCTATGCTAAGAATAGACGAGATAGTAGGTGGTTATGTTAAAGCTCTTAGACCTCCTTATATGAGAGTGTTTCTGGCTAGGTCAGACCCTGCAATGAACTACGGGATGATCTCCGCTATACTTTCGGTGAAATATGCACTTAGCAGACTAGGGAAGATGGAGAAACAACTTAACATATCTTTCTTCCCTATGTTAGGGGTAGGAGCATTACCGTTTAGAGGACATTTTAGTCCTGATAATGTAGATAGGACAATGGACGAGTACAGGGGTGTTTATACTTATACAGTTCAGTCAGCTTTCAAATATGATTATGAAGATGATCAGGTAGTAAGTGCCATAAGGAAAGTTAACGAGAGAGATGTGCAGGAGAAACCCATACTAAGTGATGACGAGGAAGATATTCTTAAAAAAATAGCTAGATTGTATACAGAAAGTTATCAACCAACAATAGAGAGTTTGGCAGATGCTATAAACAAGATAGCTCTTTTATTACCTAGAAGAAGAGCGAGAAAATTGCATATAGGACTGTTTGGATATTCAAGAAGTACAGGTAAAGTAACGTTACCCAGAGCGATAGCATTTACTGGAGCGCTTTACAGCCTAGGTATACCTCCTGAAATAATCGGTATTTCCTCTTTAGGCAAACTTAACGAGAAAGAATTCGAGGTATTATCCCAGAACTATAAATACTTTAAGTATGACATTCAATGTGCTGCTAAATTCATCAGCTTGGAGTCCCTTGAACTACTTAAACAGATTTGGAACGTGGATAAGGATACACTGACTAAGATAAAAGGAGATATCGATTTCGTTGAACATCAGCTAGGGATACACATTGGGGGAAATGACTACGTAAGTAGAAAGCATAACTTAATGACAAGTCTGGCGTTATTGGCGTTGAAAGAAGGACACATAGATGAAGCTAAGAATTACCTTTTAGAAATGGCTAAAATAAGAAGATCATTGGGATGAGAGTACTAGTAAACGGCTTGTTACAGTTTGACTCAGGTAAAACAACTTTTTCTCTATCTTTATTATCAACCTTAAGGCAGAATGGAATAGAATTTTTTCCTCACAAACCCGTGGCAGGTCATAACGCTTGGTACAGCTTTTCGACACTCTTAAGAAGTGAGGAGTTAAACGCTCTAGTTGGAAATGATGCGTTAAAATACTATGACGAAATAATACGATATAAGAGTGAAAAGAGCGGAATAATAAACATAATAAACGAGATTAATCCATTTGCAGTATTACTAGCACCGCCAGATTTACAAAAGATAAACTTTGATGTGAGGCTTTACAAGGAACTGATAAATGAAGGAGTTATTGTAATGTTACGTGTCTTCGACTGCGAATCGGTATTTCATTTCTCACTACAAGGTTTCGAGAAGATAGTCCCAGACTCATTAACGGGAAAAGTTTTACACTTAAAGAAGATTTTTAAGGCTACTGAAATCTCTAAGGAAAAACTTCGGGAGCTTGTTGATTCTTCGCCTGCGATAACCGAGAAGTGTACACGGAGAGTTTTTCAGAATTACAAGAACGTATTAATCGAGTCATACAACGACGCGCTTTCCCCTAACTACACATCTTTAGACGTAGATTTAATGTTTGTAGTTACACCGGGTAAAGCATTCTTAATCGAGGAATTTAAAAAAGTTATAGGTCTCTTTACTTATCCTCCGTGGTTAGTTTCCGTTTCTTCATTTATGAAATATGTCAAGGTAGTGAGGTCATGGAATATCGAAGTAGGTAGGTACCAATTAAATGATAACCTCTTAGATTTCATTCTCAAATTTATTGATAAAAATGAGTAAATAAGAAAACAAAGTATAAAATTAAGGAAATAAGTTTTTAGATGATGTCAAATATTTTAAATTATGCAAGACAGATATGTCGATGTAAAAGGTGCTAAAATACATTTTATTGAAGAAGGAAGTGGAAAGCCTTTTCTTCTATTTCACGGTGCGAGATTTAACGCTCATACATGGGTCGAAACTAAGACAGTAGAAAGTATAGCCAATGCGGGATATAGAGCAATCTCGGTAGATTTTCCAGGCTTTGGTAAGTCTACTAATGGGGGCTTTGAATCTCTTTCATCTTTTATAAAGGACTTCATGGACACCTTAGGGATAAGCAAAGCATATTTATTAGGTGCTTCCATGGGTGGAGAAGCAGTATTAGGATTCGCTGTAGATAACCCGGACATGGTAGATGGACTGGTGTTAGTCGGAGCTGTAGGTGTCTCCGCTTATAAGGACAAGTTGAAGAACTTAGTAGGCAAGAGAATTCTTCTGATTTGGGGTGAGAAAGACTCAGTATCTCCTAGAAGTAATGCTGAGCTTATAATGAAGACCGTAAACACGGCGAAGCTTGTGATAGTAGGCAAGCAACACGCATGTTACCTAGATGATAATGTAAGCTTTAACAACGTTATAGTCAACTTCCTGAAGGGAGAGTGAATTATGGATGAGGAGTTGAGAAAAAAACTAATGGAAGTTCTAAAGGATAAGAGACTTCTGGAGGTAATGAAACATTTAAGGAAGGCTAATGTTGACTATGGAAAGTCGATAATGCTGAATACAAAAATTCCCATTCAAGAAGTAGTAGAATTGCTAGACCGGCTAGAAAGGTTAGGATTAATTGAAAGGGTTCATGGTGCTACACTGAAAAATACTGAAGCAAAGTTTAAGCTCAGTAAAGAAGTTCATAAACACCATACTTACTACACTTTGACCAGAGAAGGAGACCACTTATTAAGACAGTTAGATGAGAAGGAATTGATAAAGGCATATATTGATTTAGTTAAAAACGACCAGTTCGCCCTGGATATTCTTAAGATAGCTGATGAGGTAAACGCAGATCACGCTCTAACTTATTCAAAGCTTTTGCATAAGCCGTTAGAAGAGATAACACCTAAGTTAGAGGAATTGGAAAGAATGGGTCTACTAGAAGAGGCTCGAGCTAAAATAATAAAATTTAGGGAGAGAAGGTCTAAGCCAAAAAAGGAGACTAGAACACATCATAAGTACTACGGTCTTTCAAGGATAGGAGAGTTAGTAGTAAGGGAGTTAAAAAGGCAAGGCGTAATACCAAAGTAGAAGACTCACATAGTTTCCTTAACTAGTTTATACATTTCATTTAGAATACCTATTATATCGTGTTCCTCATTAAGCTTCTTCGATATTATCTCGTTGTTTTCCCTAATGATTTTTGTTATAACGTCGTTTACTTTCTTTCTCAATAGTAACTCCATCATCTTTATTCTTCTTTCTCTTATTCTCTTATCGAAGATACCTTTTTGCTTTAAATATTCCAGATGTTCCTCAAAAATATCTACCGTTTCTTTAATCCCTACTCCTTTAGTAGCTATCGTTTTTACGAGCTTAGGCTTCCATCCGTCTCTATAATCTACTTCTGCTGTGTCGATAGCGAAGCGTAAGACGTTAAACAGCATTTCTGCTTCCACTTTATCAGCTTTATTTACTACGTATACATCCCCTATTTCCATAATTCCTGCTTTCAAAGCTTGTATTTCATCCCCAGTCCCCGGAACGTTTACTACAGCGATCGTGTGAACTCCGTTTACTACGTCTGTATCTGTCTGTCCAGCTCCTACAGTTTCAACTATAATTCTGTCGAAGCCAAGACCGTCTAATGCTTCAATAAGCATTAGTGCCTCAGAAGATATACCTCCTAGATGGCCCCTCGAGGCAATACTCCTAACGAATACATTCTTTTCCTCAACACTTGTCAATCTTATCCTATTGCCCATAAAAGAGCCCATGCTAAACGGACTTGAAGGATCTATCAGTATTACACCTACTCTATGGCCTCTAGTTACATATTCTTTGATTAACTCTCCGATTAAGGTGCTCTTACCAGCTCCGGGAGAGCCTGTTATTCCCACTACATGAGCTTTCCCTGATCTCTTCATTAATTCTTGTAAGCTCTCTAACCCTTCACTGGACATATATTCAATCTTTGTTAAAAGACGTGAAATTGATAGCTCGTCTCCTTCAAGTGCTCTTTCAAGAAGCAATCTTTAAGCCCCTCTTAGTAACTACCGCTTTAGTTATTTTCTCAGTAATCTCCTTCAAACTTGATCCGGGTAAAAATACTTCGTCAACTCCAATCTCTTTTAACTTAGGTATGTCTTGTGGGGGAATAACTCCTCCCACTACCAGCACTACATCGTTTAATCCTTTTTCTTTCATTTGTTGAACTACCAAAGGAACCAGTTCTAAGTGTGCCCCGCTTAGTATGCTCACTCCTATGACATCCACGTCTTCTTGCAAAGCTGCTTTAACTATTTGCTCAGGTGTTTGTCTTAATCCCGTGTAAACTACTTCCATACCCGCATCTTTCAAAGCCCTTGCAATTACTTTAGCCCCTCTATCATGTCCGTCTAAACCTAACTTAGCCACGAGAACCTTAATTCTTCTCTCTTGACTCATCACATATAATACCGCTTATACTGTTTAAAATCTTTATATGTATGAACAGAAGACAAGCCAGCTATTAAAAATAATGGGCCCGCGGGGACTTGAACCCCGGACCACCGGGTCTCTCTTCCAGATACCGCTCATCCCCCATAAAGGGGTCGTTAGACCCAATGTTCTCCATATCTGGAGCCCGGCACTCTACCTTGCTGAGCTACGGGCCCATTATCGATCATGTACTAAAATCGATTTGGAGACAAAGAAAATAAACTTAACTGAAATCAAGGAAAGAAGTTTTGGGAGGATAGTAGGAAAAGCAAGACTACGTAAATCAGCGCTTGCAATCTATCTTCACGGTTCCAGAGCCTGGAAGCTCATCATATATCATAAGGACAAGCCGAATCCTGTTTTAAGACTTTTCTTCTAGCGTAACTACATAGAGGACATAGTGAGATCACAGTATCCTCGCTATCTTTCTCGTTCACTAGTTTATTTACAAAAGAGTTTATTAAGTCGGCGAAGTCTTCATCATTTTCCAGCTCTTTCTCTATTTCTAAGTCTCCTCTCTTACCTTTAATAAGATAGTTTACCTCCGCAACAGATATACCGAGTAGTTCACCTATATCTTTTTGAGAATAACCTCTTTTAATTAACTCCTGAGCCAAAATACTCCTAATTGCTGGTATCACCTCTTTTATAGAGGTCTCGCAAGGAGCTTGAATCTTTTTACTTATTAACTTTTTTCCAGTAATAGTTATTCACTACAATAAACATTCGTATTATAATTTAATAAAAGTTACTTTAAACTTTGTTAATTTACTCTCTCATAATTTTTAATTATTTTTAACTACAATTTAGCTTTAAATAACCAAAAACCTCATCAACATCTTCACTAATTGTAAATCCGAGCTTTTTCCCTATTCTTATCATGGGATAATTATCTGGCAGAGTGTAAAATTTTACTCCACACAATTTTTCTTCTTTAGCCTTCTCTATCAATTTTTTCACAATCTTAGTTCCTATCCCTATTCTTCTACAATTTGGATGCACTACTAGAGCGAATTCTCCATCATTATATAAAGTTCCTTCTCCTATTATTTTTCCTTCAGATTCGGCTACTATAGTGTAGTGATCTCCTCCGCTCACTATCTTTTTTGCTTCTTCGAGTGTAAGCCTATGATAAGAAAAGAAACGTAAATAGAGATCTTCGGACGATAAAGAGTTATAAAGTTCTAGAATTTTTTCCCAATCTTTTTCCTCTGCTTTACGATAATTTACTTGTAGCTCCAAACTCATATTTATACTTTAGTAATCTGGTATAAAAACACTTACGATAATAAAAAAGGTGTAAAAACATGGTTATTTATAATCTACTTTTTTCTCTCTTACATAATGATTAGTAAAATAGCTGTAGTTGGAGCAGGTACAATGGGACATGGAATAGCTGAAGTAGCTGCACTTTCTGGGTTTGAAGTTGCTCTAATAGACATATCTTGGGATTTTTTAAACAAGGCTAAAGAACGCATTTCAGAGTCCCTGAACAAGCTAGCAGAAAGAAAACAGATAAGTGATGCTAAAGCTGTCTTGGATAGAATATCCTTTAACACCTCTTATGACATTGCTAAAGATGCAGATTTTGCCATTGAGGCTGTTCCCGAAAAGCTAGAGCTTAAGAGAACTGTGTTCAGGACGTTGGACACTGTTATGCCGTCACATGCAGTATTGGCAACTAACACGTCATCTATCCCCATTTCAGATATAGCAGAGGCGACAAATAGAAAGGAGAAAGTAATAGGGATGCACTTCTTTAATCCTCCAGTTATAATGAAACTCGTGGAAGTAATTCCAAGTAAATATACAAATCGAGAAACAGTAGACTTAACGATAGACTTAGCTAAAAAAATGAATAAGATCCCGGTGAGTTTAAAATATGAAATACCGGGCTTTGTCTCTAATAGGATATTTATCAGACTACTTCAGGAAGCATGTAGGGAAGTAGAGAGCGGGGAAGCTAAAATAGAAGAAGTTGATAGTACTGCTAGGAATAAACTTAAGTTACCAATGGGCTTATTTGAACTTGCTGATTATGTAGGACTCGACGTGGTAGTAGATATATGGAATGTATTGGTTGTCAGAGGAACTCCTGATGTAAACTGCTCAATGTTCAAAACTAAAGTAAACGAGAAAAACTTGGGGGTTAAAACAGGAAAAGGATTCTATACATATCCAGCCCCAGGTAAATACGCTAAAGTCCAACTGCCCGAATCAAGCAAGGTAGATCCCGCGAGGTTAATCTCACTCGCCGTTAACGAAGCTAGTTGGATGGTAGAAAATGGTATAGTGTCTGCTAAGGACGTAGATACGGTAATGATATACGGTTTCAACTTCCCAAAGGGGTTAATGGAGATGGCAGACGAAGCGGGTTTAGATAAGATATTGAAGAATCTCGAGGACATATATTCTAAGGGTTATCAAGCGTATAAGCCCACGGAGCTTCTTAGGAAACTTGTGTCTGAAGGTAAGATCGGGAAGGGCAAAGGAGAAGGTTTTCACAAATATTAATACTTTTTAAATAGTTTATACAATCTAAGTATATGTCAAGTGTATTAGCCGAATATGAGGCGATTCATCAAGAACTTAGGAGAGAGAATTTTATAAGAAACGCATATCCTCCAGACCCCTCTGAGAAATTGTGGAACAAAAAAGTAATGACAATGCCCAGAGAAGAGTTAGAAAAGCTGAAGACATTCAGGCTTAAGAGAATAGTCAAATGGGCTTGGGATAACATTCCGTTTTACAGAAACTATTGGAAGAGTAAAGGCTTCGAGCCAGACATGATCAAGAATTGGAAAGATATTGTGAAGATACCGATTCTGAGAAAAGATGAACTGAGAAAAGACCTTCAAGCTAATCCCCCGTTCGGAACTATAATGCATCCCGAGCTTGCTAAGAGAATAAGATTCGTAGGCGCTACATCTGGTTCTACGGGTCTTCCGACCTTCCAAGGTTGGGGTGCCTTAGAACTAGACTACTTCCAAGAGGGGCAAGCTAGGTACCTTTGGACTTTTGCTGGAGTAAAACCAACAATAGTTTATGCTAATTACCTCAATATGAGCGGCTTCTATAGTTGGGGTCCCCCAGTAGTTGAAACTGCGATGTGGAGATGTGGTGCTACAGCGATTGCTGGAGGAGGAGAGACTTTCTTCTCATGGAAAAACAGACACATGCTGATATTCAAATTGTGGAAAGTCGACGTATTCGCAACAACCCCATGGCTGCACAGACTTATCGGAGAGGAAGCTAAGCTTGAAGGATGGGAAACACCATTCAAAGTCTTACTCCTCCACGGAGGAGCTGCGGCAGAAAATACAAAGAAGAAACTATTCCAAGTCCACCCTAACGCTAAGTTAGCCATAAACGTTTGGGGCACTACTGACGGTCATATGGCCATAGAGATACCTGGTTCGGAAGGACAACTGGTAGTATGGGAGGACATGGAGATATTCGATATAGTAGATCCTAAGACCGATGAACCAGTTTCCGAAGGGGAGAGAGGAGAGCTAATAGCAACATTGTTAAATCATTTCACCATGCCTTTGATCAGGTACAGTCTGGGTGATTATGTAAAGAACGAGTTCATAACAGATCCTGATCCAGTGTATGGCATTACTCACATGAGATTCGTAGAACCTATACCTGGAAGAGTTGAATGGATGTTCAGAGTGAAAGGTAAACTACTATTCCCGATATATGTTGAAGACGCTGTAAATGAGATACCTGATACGACCGGTATGTTCAACCTCGTGATTTACGACAACGAAATGGATAAGCTGAAGATTAAGATAGAGACAAGGAAGGAATTAGTTGACCCTCAATACGACAGACAAGCTAAGGAGATTCTAGCTAGTAGATTAGGTATAAATTCTGATGACGTAGAGATAGAGTGGTTAAAACCCGGTCAGAGCGTCTGGACTGGATATAAGTTACAAGTCTTCCTTGACCAGAGAAAGAAGAAATAAACATGTAACAGATAGAAAAATAAAAAGAGTAAAATATACTATATTTTCGCTCCTTTTTTATTTACTATATCCTATTTATAAAATTGATAATTTTGGTTATACGAAAGTTTAAAAACTTTAAACACCAATGTATACCCATGGGACTAAGAACTGGAGAGCAATATTTAGAGGCAATAAAAGTTAGGAATAAGGCTGAAATTTACGTGATGGGTAAAGAAGTAAAAGACGTAACCACTCACCCATTTCTTAAACCTTCAATAATGGCATTTAAGGCTACCTTTGATGCTCCGTGGGAAGAGGATACCAAGGAGCTTGCAAGGGCATGGAGCCCTTTCATTAATGAAGAAGTAAACAGGTTTAATCACATTCACAGATCACCAGATGACTTAGCCGCTAAGGTAAAACTCTTAAGAAAATTAAGCCACAAAACTGGAGCTTGTTTCCAGAGATGTGTAGGTTTTGACGCACTTAACACATTGTATATCATAACGGAGTTAATGGCACAAAAGGGTAAGACTGAGCCTAAAGAAAGATTTGTTGAGTACTTGAAGACTGTTCAAAAGAAGGACTTAGCATTAGCCGGAGCGATGACAGATGTAAAAGGAGTAAGGACGTTAAAGCCGAGTCAGCAAAAGAACAAAGACGCTTACGTGAGAGTTACAGAAGTAACAAAGGATGGTATATACATTTCCGGTGCAAAAGCAAACATTACAGGTGTAGCTGCCAGCGAAGAAATAGTAGTACTCCCAACTAGGGCAATGGGTCCTGAAGACCAAGATTATGCTGTAGCATTCTCTATACCTACTGACACAGAAGGGATCAAGATCATAGTTGGAAGACAATTAAACGACGCAAGGAGAATGGAAGGAGGAGACATAGATGCATTACCTTATTTCTACAATCATGAGGGGCTGGTAATATTTGACAACGTATTTGTTCCAATGGAAAGGGTGTTCTTACTAAGGGACTGGCAATACACTTCACAGCTCGTGGAAATATTCTCTGCATATCATAGGCAAGGTTACGGAGGGTGTAAAGCCGGTCTGGGTGATGTAATAATCGGAGCCACATACAACTTAGCAAAGCAAATTGGAGTTGAGAAAGCTTCTCACGTTCAAGAAAAGTTAACAGAAGAGATTTTCCTCACTGAGACAATGTATGCTGCAGGAATTGCCGCAAGTCTAAATGCGGTTCAGCCTTGTCCTAACTGCTGGTGGGTAAACCCTATGCACGCAAATGTTACAAAGCACTTAGTAGCTAGGTTTCCCGCACAGATATCACAATTAGCAATAGACATAGCAGGAGGAATCATAGGAACTGCGCCAAGCGAGTGGGATCTAAAGAACCCTAAACTAAGGGAGTATATTGCAAAATACTTACAGGGAGTAGAAGGTTATACAGCTGAAGATAGATTAAGAATGGTTAGGCTTTTAGAGAACGTGAGCATGGGCGTTGCGTTTATGATAGAGTCAGTTCATGGTGCAGGTAGTCCAGCTGCCCAGAGAATAATGTTCAGTAGACTCTATGACTTAAACTATTCAGAAGAAGTAGCAAAGAAGTTAGCTGGAATGAAATCTAACGTAAAGTTCACTGAAAAGGCAGAACCGTGGAGAGATACTGAAACCGAGAAGTTAGCGAAGAGTAAATCGATTGAAGAGAAAAAGCAACAGTAAAGTATTTTGTTTCTTTCCCTTTTTCCTATTCACTAGTTGTTTTACTCTAACAAATTAAATTTAAATAAAAAATTCTAAATCTTCTCAGATGTTAATTTCTTTATTATAATTATTATAATTCTCTAATTATTCTTCTGGTCTGTGTACTTTAAGCGTTCTTCATCCCGGACAAACTCGTAATTATACCACTTATTTAATCTATAGTTTAAATATGGGTTATAGTGTTTTCTCAGCAGGGTAATATAAGATTCGTAAAAGAGGGAAGAAGTATTATGTTTACAAGATAAAGAAGGACTCAAAGGGTAACGTAAAGGAACTTATGTTGGTCCTTTAGACAAGATGATCGAATTTTATATTAGTAGGGGAGGTGTTAGGGGTATCCCTAATGTGGGGGCGGCGGGATTTGAACCCGCGACCACCAGGGCCCAAGCCTGGCATCCTAGTCCAAGCTAGACTACGCCCCCATGTTGTTATTTTTTATTAACGCGTAATTAGTTAAAAACGTTTCGCTCTAGCCTCCTCAGACTAATAATTACTTGTCTCGTAATAGATGTTAAAAATAAGATTTTTACCTCAACTTTTAGCATGTGGCTTAGATGATAAAGTGAGTTAATGACGTGATTATTTAATATCTGGTACAACAACTCCTTAGGCGATTACGGCTTTCTCAGTTTGTTCAGTGTCACAGTATACGCTAACGGAATTATTCTAAACGTTTACTTGGTTGATGTGATTCGGACTATATATGAGGTCTAAGTCTTCAACCTCTAAACATTAAAGCTGAAATGCTCTATGCATTAAACGTTTATTAATACTATAATAGTCCAAAAATTTCAATTAGGTCTTTATTTCATCTCTAGTTCAAGAATTAAATTAGACAAACCAATTATTACAAATGACTTCAAATTAAAATTCACTCCCATATTTAGGGGAAAATTATTAAGAGAATATCATAAGTATGACTCAACTTAATACCGTAAGGTTTATTTATGATAGTATCGTAAGATACTATGATAAGATATGGCGAAGGTAAAGTTCAAGTATAAGGGAGAAGAGAAAGAAGTGGATACTTCAAAGATAAAGAAGGTTTGGAGAGTAGGAAAAATGATATCCTTCACTTATGACGACAACGGAAAGACTGGTAGGGGGGCTGTAAGCGAGAAAGACGCTCCCAAAGAGCTATTAGACATGTTAGCAAAAGCCGAGAAAGGAAAGTAAATAAAGTAAGAAAAAGTAAGAATATGTACTAGTGATTTTTACTTTTTTATATTTTCTTGTTTTTCGTTTCCCCTCCTTTATCTGATACGCTAAATTGAGCACTAGGCTTATTTCTGATGTAGTTAGATTATAGTGATCACACTTGAAATGGGATGAACGAAGGATAGCCATCATAGAGGAGTTGAAAAAACGAGGTATAAACCCCTATCCACAAAAATACGAAATAACTCATACTATTCCTGAGATAAGGAAATTTGAAAGGAGTGAGAAACCTACTGATCCCTTCATATTCGATATTTCTACTGCTGGTAGAGTAGCTAATATACGGCGCCATGGAAAGATATCGTTTGTAGACATATTCGATGAGGGCGAGAGGTTACAATTACAGCTCAGAGTGAATGAGCTAGGAGAGAAATACGAGGACTTCTTTAGGATCGTAGATCGTGGAGATATAATAGGCGTGAGAGGAGATTTATTCTATACGATGAAGGGAGAGCTAACACTTAGAGTAAAAGATTACACTATGTTGGCTAAGGCGCTAATAGAGCCACCAGATTGGACTAAGATGTCCCCAGAGTTCCGTTATGCCCATAGGTATGTAGATTTTCTCTATAACGACTCAGCGAGAAAGGCTATGGAAATCCGTTATACTACTATAAGAACTATTAGAGAATTTTTGTACTCAAAAGGTTTTGTTGAAGTTGAGACCCCAATTTTGCAGCCCGTATATGGCGGAGCACTGGCAAGGCCTTTTAAGAGCCACGTTAACTATCTTAATGAGGACTGGTATCTAAGAATATCATTAGAGCTTTACCTCAAGAGGTATATTGTTGGAGGTTTCGATAAGGTCTTTGAAATAGGTAAAGTCTTCAGAAATGAGGATATAGATGTTACTCATAACCCTGAGTTCACGTTGTTAGAACTCTACTGGGCTTATGCAGATTATAATGATATTATGAAGTTAACCGAACAAATGATCCAAGAGGTTGTCAGGAAGGTTAAAAGTAACGACCTCAAGCTAACGTATACGATTGCAGGAAAGGAATATACAATAGAGTTCTCTCAGTTCAGGAAAGTGTCCATGTTAGAAGCAGTATCAGAAGCTTTGGGCAAGAGCGTTGAGGAGATGACTGATGAACAATTAAAGGAGCTTATGAAGAAGTACGAACTAAGACCCAGAGGCGACACCTACGTTAGGGGACTTATGATAGAGAAATTATTCGATAAGTTGGTAGTTCCCAATTTGATCCAGCCTACGTTCGTAATAGATTATCCGATAGAGACTACGCCCCTTTGTAAGCCCCATAGATCAAAACCTGGACTTGTTGAGAGGTTCGAGCTTTTCATAGCTGGGATGGAGTTAGCTAACGCATACACCGAACTTAATGACCCTATCCTACAAGACCAGTTGTTCAGGCAAGAGCAGGAAATGTTTAAGAAAGGGGACGAAGAGGCTCACCCCTACGATAAGGACTTTATCAGGGCGCTAAGTTACGGAATGCCACCGACTGGTGGGCTTGGTATAGGTATAGATAGGCTCGTGATGTTGCTCACAAACAATATGAGTATCAAAGAAGTTATACCCTTCCCGATGTTGAGTGCTAAACTTATTGAGGAGGACTGAGGGATAGCACTATCGCTCCTATCAATACTACTACGAGAAGTCCTTGAATAACGTAGGACACATTTTCGCTTAATCCGACTTTTTTGATCAGCTCAGTAAATATTTTTCCTCCGTCAGTAATTATTAGCGGTGCACCGTTGAGTAGTGCCAAACTAAAGTTTATCGTGAACATCCAGTACGCAAAGTCTAATATAGCATAAAGTATAGGTGGGTAATAGTAAGTTATGTAAACCCCTATTTTGTGGTCTGGGGTCGTATTTAGAGTTTTAATTATCACACTACCGTTTGGAAGTAGTAAAGTTATGTTAACATGTGTTGATTGGCTCAAATAGTAGCTGAACTGATCAGGAGTATTTACTTTATGTCCGTCAACAGCTAGTATTACTGAATTAACTGGTATCGATGAATTATAAGCTGGGTAATGAGGTACTTCAGCAACTATTTGAAGACCTTGGGAGATTAAAGGCGGTAGGTAAAACACAAAAGGAAAGACCATTCCAGCTAATATTAGGTTCACTGCTATCCCTGCCGAGATTACTTTCAGTTTTGCAGATATTGGAGAACCCATGAATTCATCTTCATCTGGTTCAACGAAAGCGCCGGGAAAGAAAAGAAGTAGTAAGATGCCTCCTCCTTTTACTTTAATTTTATTTGATGTGGCAGATATTGCATGCGCTAGTTCGTGGAGAGTTACAGATATTCCAATAGCGAGTAATAACCAAGGTACTTGATTGATCCCTATAGTTACACCTGGAATAATTGGAGTTAATCTCGGTACTTGAGATTGAGCTACTTGACTAGGTGATATGAAATAAGCGTTAATTAAATTCAGAAACACGTACACCACTAGTGATATTCCACCCACCATTGACACAAGTCCTAAAATAAGGGCTATTTTCTCGAAAATTTTGTAGTACCTTTTATTGGCAATATTTGGAAACCACTCACTTCTCGTTCCTTTTTTCCAAAGCAAAAGGAAAGGGTATATTTGGAATCCGCGTCTTTCAAGCTTATTTTTAATGAGGTATAAAACCAACCAAAATATTACTAGCCCTAGGAAAAACAACTCAGGAGTGTTCACATTTTATAACTAATTCCAGTCACTATTAAATCAGATGGAAGTAGAATATACTGAGAGGCATTGGAAGTTGTTAGCTGAAAAGAGAGATAGGGCTTTACGTATTCTCTCTAGATTACGTATGTTGGGACAAGAAGGTTTTACATATGGTTCCGTTGCAAGAGGAGACGTTCATGAGGATAGTGATATAGACGTGGTTGTGTTTTCGCCAGACATCTTGAAACTTGACTTGTTAAATGCCGACCACAAGTTCATTGTTCAAGCTACACCTTTTTCGACTCCAAAAGCTTATATTTCTTTAGACCCTGATGAGAAAGAGGTTATCTCTTTTCCGTTATCTAAAATGTCCAGAAAGGAAGTAGAGTTTTATTATTTTGGTGGGCTGGTTTCCGCCCAAGATATCGAAAAAGGTATAAGAATTTCAGGAGTAAACAAGAAGCTAATGATAATTATCCCTACGGAGAAGGGTCACATTGAAATACCTCTCAAGGGCAATGAGGATTATGCAGCAAAAGTTTTGAAGAACGTATCTTATGACACAATTTTAGAACGTGAGAGACTATTGACTAAAAGAGAAGATAGGGGTCACTCAGGTGTATTTCTTAAATACGAACTGGACAGAGATGAGAGTTTTGAGAACGCTATCAGGAATTTATATAAGACTAACAAATATTTCCGTAGAGCTATTGATGTTAAGAGGTAAGGTAGGAAATCGGCTAGAGATAGAAAGTAAAGACGTTAGACCTACACACATTAAGGAATTAAAAACATTTCTAGTGTTTATTAATGGGAAATTTTTAGGTAAAGCTTACTACTTTTCTGGTAGGGGGTATTACACTCCTTGGCTAGAGATAGATTACGACCCGTGGTTGAGAAATGAAGGACTAGAAGACGAATTTTTCTCCTTTGTGTATCATTTCTTGCCACCTGGTGGGAAGTTTTTCGTGACCTATTTGAAAGACCCGGAAACCAGGAAGATGCTAATTCAGGGATATAATCCTGCAGATACCCCACTGGGTTTCTCCCTCATCAAAGCGGGTTTTACTTGGTTTAAGGACTGGTATTTTCCTGAAGGCGGTAACGAAGGAATTCCTAAATTACAGGCTAATAAGGCTTATAATGAAGAGGACGAAATGAGGGAGTTAAAGGAGCTATTAGGTGAAGTTAAAAGGGAGGATGTAAGGAAATATATTGAAGAGAGAATTGCTAAAGGGAAATCCTGACATAGGTGTTTATACGGCATTACCCAAAGGCTGTGAATTATGTAGACTAGGGGGTAAGCTTGTAGTTTATATAACTGGAAAGTGTGGTGATAACTGCTATTATTGTCCAGTCAGTAACGAAAGGTTCGGTAAAGACGTAATGTATGCTAATGAGGCAAAAGTAGAGACACTACGTGATTTCATATATGAAGCTTACAGAATGAACGCCTTAGGGGCTGGGATCACTGGAGGGGATCCAATATTAGCACTCAACCGAGTGGTAAGATTGATCAGAATGCTAAAAGATGAGTTTTCTTCAGTCTTTCACGTTCATCTTTACACTAGTGGTAGGTATGTAACTTACGACGTTTTAAGAGAGTTGCAAGCAGTAGGTTTAGATGAGATAAGATTTCACCCAGTTAAAGATGAGTACTTTAAAGCTATAGAGAAGGCTTTAAAGTTCGATTTCGATGTGGGAATAGAAGTTCCCTCGCTACCTCATGAAAAGGATTATCTAGAAAAAATTATTAAGTGGGGTACTGAGAAGGGAGTTAAATTTATCAATATTAATGAATTGGAGCTTACGGAGAGGAATTTTCAACCCCTTAACGTTCAAGGGTACAAGGTTAACCACGGTCTCACGGGGGTAAAGGAGAGTGCTGAAGTAGCATTATCACTACTCAGAAGATACGAGACGTGTAATTTAGCACTACATTACTGTAGTTCCGTCTATAAAGACGTTGTGGAGACTAGAACCAGATTTTTGCGGATAATCAGGTATTCCTCCAAACCTTACGAGCAGGGGACTCCAGAGGGAACAGTAGTAAGGGCTATTGTCAGGAGTAATATGGATTTGTCGGATTACGGAGAGAAGATAAGTGATGGTATATGGGCTATTTCTCCTGAGTTCTCCAACCTTTTTTCGGAGGTATTATTGGTAGAAGAACATCCAGACCAGAGGAGATTAAGAATATCAGAAAAGTTAGTTTATCCTAAATCTGAGTAATGCAACTATTCCAGTAAGGTTTTTCACTTGATAATAAATAGTTGAATCCTTTGGTACGATCATCACTCTTCCTCTTTTCCTTTCGACATCTTCCAATACAGGCTCTATTTCTTCTCTCGTATCAGCTGATAGGTAATCTTCGATTACAAGCAACGTGTCTACTGCACCGTACTCTACAGCTTTTTTAACATCGTCTTTCCCGTAAGCTATAAGACCAGTGTCTTTCGACAGATTTTCCATGATCTTTTCCATAACTTTTACCTCTTCTGCTAGTTCGTAATCTCTATAGACTTGGTTAATAACATCTCTTCTCAGGATCTCGTTCAAGCCGTTTCTGGTGGCTGAAGATACGCTATCTATATAGACCTTTACGTTTTGTAAATGTTTTGCAACTATTTCCTTAAAAGGACCAGGGCCAGCCAATACCACTACGTTAGTTGAGAGAGAGTTTAGGTAGCTCCTTATCTCTTCAGCGACTTCTTTAGCGTTCTCTTCTATTATTCCTTCATTCTCTTTATTAGGTGATGGTAAACTTCTCTCTTGTAATATTCTAACCCCTTGAGCCATAGGTGTTGCTATTAAATACTCGTCGAAGTCCACTAATGCAATAAGTAATTTCCCTTTTTTCTCAGCTTGTCTCTTTATTTTTTCTAATGAGAACTCAGACCACTTTTCCTTTATTATTATTATTTCGTCTCCTAGATCTAGGTTAATGGTATGATGAGCCCCCTTTATTCCGAACCTCTCTGGCGCATTTAAGATTATTCCATGTATTCTGAGTCTAGACGTATATTGTTGAAATTCAGTATGTTCTACTTGAAGTTCTACTGTCATGGGTATCCTCCTACTATCCTTTCCTATGCTTACGTCTCTTGTAGTTCTTGCTATTACTATATCTCCTTTTTCAAGAATCAAGTGTAATATCCATAAGTCGTCCTCGTCTTCCACGTGTAATTTTATTACGTTTTTCTTTTCGTCAATTTCTAAAATCCTCATTGCTAAATAAATTAGTGTGGAAGTTTGGTAATTATAACTAATGCGAACGAAGATGATCTTAACGAGATCTACGCAATAGAACTTGAGAGCTTTGATAATCCTTATCCTTACTCTTTACTCAGGGCTTATTATTTTTTAGCAGGCGACTTATTTTTAGTTGCAAAGGACGAGAAAGGTAAGGTATTGGGATATTCTTTAGGCGTGATTCAATACGGTTATAGAGGTCATGTGGTATCTATTGCAGTAAAAAAGACGGAAAGGAAAAGAGGGGTGGGCTCTATGCTTTTAATGCAACTAGAGTCGAAGTTTAGATTAAAAGGTTGCTCTCACTCGTATCTTGAAGTTAATTACGGAAATAAAGATGGAATTTCTTTCTATAACAAACTTGGATATAAAGTGGTAAAATTACAATTAAATTACTATGGTAGAAACCAACATGCATTTATTATGGTTAAAGATTTGCTAGATAGAATTGGATTTGAGTGATTGATTGCCTTTATAATACATGAGAAGTGGTATATAATTTATGATTAAAGACTTTTTCATACTTGATTTTTCATATGACGTAATTGACAATATACCAGTCATCTTTATCTGGGCGATTGACACTGAAGGGCAAAGGACTGTTCTTCTAGAGAAAAATTTCAGACCGTATTTCTATGTGGTTGTTGATGAAAAAGAAGTAGACTATATTATAGAGGAAATAAAAAAGCTTAGTAAGTCTGGATCACCAATAACTGATATAATTCCAATCAAAGGAAAGAAATTATTTGGACAACCCGTTACTGTATTAAGAATAGAAACACTGATACCCGCTTACGTTAGAATATATAGGGATGAAGTTCTTAAAGTTAAAGGAGTAAAGCAAGTGTTAGAGGCTGATATAAGATTTTACATGAGGTACTCAATAGATAAGGACATAAAGCCATTCCATTGGATTAAAGCTGAGGTAGAGGAGGTAGGAAATACTAACTTCAGGGTTAATAAGGTCTATGAAATCAAGAACATAAAAGAACAATACGTAGGTTCCATACCGAAGCTTAGAAAGCTTTCTTTTAGCATTCAAGTGTATTCTAAACAAGGCTCTCCTAATCCTAGAAAAGACCCTATAGTAGTAATTGCAGTTAAAACAGACGATAGTGCGAAGCAGTTCGTGGCTTCCGATTCTGACGATAAACAAATAATTAAGGAGTTTGTTGCTTTCTTTCAGGATTATGATCCCGACATTGTTTATGGCTTTAACACTAACTCGTTTGATTTACAGTATCTTTTGGAGAGGGCTCATTCTAAGGGCTTAAAGCTAGATATTGGTAGAAGGGTTAATGGGGAACCCTCACAAGGTGTTTACGGGCACTATTCGATGACTGGAAGATTAAACGTGGACTTGGCTGGCTTCGTGAACTCTGTATCAGAGGTAAAAATCAAGACGTTGGAGAACATATGTGATTACTTGGGGATTGTCAAAAAAGAAGATAGAGTTAACTTAGAGTGGTATGAGATACCTAAGATGTGGGAAGATAAGGATAAGAAAAACAAGGTGGTTCAATATGTAGCGGATAATGCAAGGTCTGTATATCTTCTTGGCGAATCCTTCCTACCTTTTGCAATAGAGTTAACGAGGATCACTGGACTTCCACTAGACCAGCTATCTATGGCGAGTGTAGGTTACAGAGTGGAGTGGCTATTAATGAGAGAGTCAAATAAGTACAACGAGCTCATACCGAATAAGGAAGAGAGAACTGGCGAAAGTTATGAAGGAGGGCTAGTTATATCACCTATTCAAGGAATTCATGAAAACGTAATAGTCCTCGACTTTTCATCAATGTATCCCTCTGTAATGATCAAATATAATGTAGGTCCCGACACGTTAGTTAAGGGTGAATGTAATGATTGTTGGGTCTCGCCCATAGGTCATAAATTTAGAAAGGAACCACCTGGTCTATACAAATTCGTATTGGAGAATTTGGTAAAGGAGAGGAGGGAGATTAAATCTAAGTTGAAAGAAACGAAGGACGAATATGAAAAACGATTGCTGGATGAAAGACAAAAGGCGTTGAAAGTAATGGCAAATGCTTTTTACGGTTATATGGGATGGATTAACGCAAGATGGTACAGCAGAGAAGGTGCTGAGGCTGTAACGGCATGGGGGAGGAGTATAATAAGTGATGCTGCTAAGATCGCTACGGAGCACGGGTTCAAAGTAATTTACGGTGATACGGACTCTATATTCATAAAAGGAAACGGGGATATAAACAAGCTCCAAGAAATGATCTCTCAGAAGTTTGGTATAGAAATTAAGGTGGATAAAGTATACAGAAGAGTCCTCTTTACAGAGAGTAAAAAGAGATATGCAGGAATAACAGAAGACGGAAGGATTGACATTGTAGGGTTTGAAGCTATCAGAGGAGATTGGTGTGAGTTGGCTAGAGAAGTGCAAAGGAATGTAATAGAAATCATACTCAGGACAGGGAAGGTTAATGATGCTGTTAGATACGTACGGAAGACTGTTCTTTCCCTAAGACGTGGAGAGTTCAAGATAGAAGATCTCATAATTTGGAAAGGCTTGGATAAAGATGTTAATGAGTACGCAATTACAGCTCCTCACGTAGTTGCAGCAAAGAAGGCAATTAAAGCAGGATACTTGGTGACTAAGGGAAGTAAGATAGGTTACGTTATTGTTAAAGGTACTAATAAACTTTCGGAAAGGGCTGAACCTTATTTCCTTGTGAAGGATAACTCTAGAATTGATATTTCGTACTACGTAGATAATCAAATAATTCCATCAGCTATGCACGTGTTAAAAGTATTTGGTATAAAAGAAGATTCTCTTAAAAGTGGCGGTACGGATATATTAAGCTTCTTTAAGAAATAGACGGTGTCCTAGGATATAACATCAGAGATACTCAACAATTCAAGGTTTTTAGGCCTCTTTGAAATACCTCCTATCCTCGCTCCTATCAACATACTTATATTTTTGGAGGAAGCTAAGTCTACCAATCTTTGTGTTATTACTCCATCAAACACGATATATTTGATCCTGTTGTCGTTTGTATTCTCCAGTTTTTGGACTATATCTCTAACCTGGATTTTTTCTATTATGTTCCAGTTCTCGTCATAAAGTATACCTTCTAACGTCCCAGGCAGTTTCTTTATTTCTTCAACTACATTAGGCGGAATGTTTATGGTTATTTGTTGTTGTCCTGACTTTTGAATCTGTTCTTCTTTAATACTTACGTTAGTTACAGACACTTGTTTAGTCTCTGGAGCTATCGCGTCTCTTATGGCTTGCTGAGCCTCTTGTTGCTTCTTTAAGTATTGAGATACTGTCATCATGTTAGAAAGTGCTTTAGCTATCTCCTTTCCAGTTAGTTCTTCAACTTCTTTTCCTGCTGGAGCTCTAGCGACATAATCAAGTTTTATGTTGCTCATCATTAATTGCTTAAGTATTAAGTCTCCTCCGTGATCACCGTCTAAGAAAGCTATTACTGTTTTCTTTTGTTTTGCTAGGTCTATTACGCTTTGAGGGATCTTACCAGTAGCTCCTTCAATTGCAATGGTATTTCTATACCCGTATTTGAGTAAATTTATTACATCGGCTCTTCCTTCAACTATTATGAGTTCTGGATCCTTTTCTACATCTGGGCCTGCGGGCAATTTTTCGGGACCATACTCTATTATTTCTCCGGTCTTTACGGCTGAAGATATTTCATAAATAACTTCTCTTATGTCAAGTGTTCTTACCTTAGACCAATTAGATAAAATTTCCTTTGCTCTGTCGATTATCCTCTTTATCTTTTCCTCTCTTATATCTTGAATTTCTACTAACTGGAATTTTGCATTATAGGGTCCCACTTTATCTACGTTTTCGACCATAGCAGCTATTAGTGCAGTTTCAATTCGATCTAAGTTAGAAGGAATTATTATTGTTCCTTCGCTTCTACCTTTAGTAGTATTTATCTCAACTGATATTCTACCTAATCTACCTTTATCTTGTAATTCTCTCAAGTCGAAGTCCTCTCCAAATAAATTCTCGGTTTGTCCAAAAACTGCTCCTATAACATCAGGCTTATCTACAATACCCTCTACTTCAAATTTAAGGACTATGTTATATTTCATTTTTTCACACCTTCTATTTATCTACTTACACTTTTTTCAAGATCTGAGATAAGGGATTCGTATTTGGTCTTCGAGTAGAGACTTTTTCTAATTGGATCTAAGATCTCATTTAGTCTTCTCGCTGTTGCAAGCTTTAAGTCTAATGGATGTAATTTGCCTTCAGCGAAAGTTCTTTCTAGTTCTTCATAAGTCTTAAACTCTATATCTCCACCATACTTTACATCCCTTTCCACTTTCAAGGTGGCTCCCTTGTTCGCAAATATGATGTACTTATTAATTTGTAGAACTGGATTATCTTCTATAACTCCTTTAGGACAATATGCACTTCTCAGTTTAGCTTCCACTAGCTCGGGTGGGTCATGAACAAAAATCGCAGTTTCTGGTTTGGACTTACTCATCTTTATAGAAGCTAAATAGTCGTCTTCATCCATCCCTTGAACGTTCATTCTTTGACCTCCTTGAAGTCCTACTAATAAAGGAGTGTGAATTGCTACTATCTTCTTCTTGCCCAATTTATCAGCTACATCTCTGGCAAGCATGTGAGCCTTTCTCTGGTCAGTTCCTCCTAGGGCTATATCTAGGTCTTGGTAGAAAATGTCAGCAACTTGCATAGCCGGATAAATTAATTTTGAAGTGTCAAGCTCAGCTTCTTCAGCTTTTCTTCCCATTATTGTAAGAGCTCTCTTCATTCTCGCAAGGCTCGTACTCTTAGCTACTTTAATTACTAGAGCCCAGTAATTCGGGTCTTTCACGAATTCTTCAGCATAAACAACTTTTACTTTACTCATGTCTACTCCGTAAGAGTTTAACACCTCTATTGCGTATTCTCCGGCTAAGCGAATTTTCTCTATATCTCCTCCTAGCTTGTCATTTATCCATGCGTGCCACGTGGCAACTAATATTGACATATCAACGCCTGCTTCGATTAAGTCCTTAACCTTCTGTGCCCATATTAGCCAACCTATGTGGAACAGCCCACTAGGTTCAAAGCCTATATATCCCTTTAATCTATTTCCTTCTTCCAGTTTTTTCTTTAGTTCTTCTAGTGTTACTATTTCTTCCGTATTTCTCCTTATTAGATTTAGCTTTTCGTCTACGTTCAAAGTAAGCATCCCCAAAATAAAGAGACTAAAATAAAATAAAAAATCCTATTCTTCAGTGAGTTGCTTAAGGAATAGAACGACTGGATGAGTCTTGCCCAATTTTTCAACTAAATCGTTGATTATGAAATTGAGATCTATGTCGTTTTCTATCACTTTTTCGATAAGAGCCTCTGTAAACCTATAATAATTAAAGAATTCCCTTTCATTAACTGAGTCTTCTCCCTCATCAAAAAGCCTGAAGCTGTCTATTGTTTTCTCGCTTTCTTTTATCTTTCTCATTAGAGAAGTAAGATATTCATCCACAACTTTTTCAATACATAAAGAAGTAGTGCATAACTCGACTTTATCGATTATCGATAAGGGCGATGGTGGCATAACTAGAGCCCGAATAATATTGTAAAAATCAACTAAAAAAGCTATTATTCTCCCATCACTTTAACGAGAACTGTTCGATTTCTTGGCCCATCAAACTCTAATAAGATTATCCTTTGCCAAGTTCCGAGATCCAACGTTCCTCCAGTAATTGGTACTACTCTTGAATTTCCTATTATAGAAGATATCACGTGAGCATGTCCGTTATTATCGATTATATTATGCTTGAATTCCCCCTCTGGAGGAACCAACTTTTTAGCCCATTCTATGTAATCACTCATTAATCCCCTCTCGGCTTCATTAATAGTTATTGCACAAGTTGTGTGCTTTACTATAACATAGGCTATACCTTCATTCACACCTTTTATACTCTCTTGAACTAGGTCTGTTATATCTATACTTTCAAAACGACTCTTGGTCTTTACCTGAAACTCCTTTGAAAGTATTTTCATATGCTTAATATTGCAATTCCTTTTTTATATTATATGGACTTAGAAGGTATCGCTAGGAGATTATATCCTAATATAGAAGAAATGAGAAAGAAGATTATAGAGGAAATTGAGTTTTACAAAGGGAAAGATTATCAACTCAAAGAGCAGTTAACAGATGCTATAATAGAAGAAGTTAAAAAGTCTATAATTGCATCAAAAATAGAACCACTTCTTTCCTACCCGGTAACCGGTCTCAAGGCTGGTGAGGCGGGATTAGGCTCTAGGGGGAAAGGTGACCATATAATTCATGAAAAGATCCTGAGTTTAAGTGGCTTAAATAAATTCGAAGATGCTAGAGTTAACAAGAACGTAGTAGTCTCGATTGATGGAATACATTCCCGATTAGCATACTTCCCCTTTTTAGCAGGTTTTCACGCTACAAGAGCTGCATTAAGGGACGTTATGGTAAAAGGTGCAGAACCGATAGGAGTTCTGGTTGATATACATTTGTCTGACGACAGTGATTTGGGAATGTTATTGGATTTTGAGGCTGGAGTAATGTCGGTTACGGAGTTTTTAGGTATTCCTATTCTTGCGGGTAGTACGTTAAGGATCGGAGGAGATTTAGTTATAGGGGAAAGGATCAGTGGAGGTATAGGAGCCGTGGGTTTATTGAAGAAAGTCTTCTTTAGCAGGGATAAGATCGAAGAGGGCGACTATATAGTTATGACCGAGGGAAAAGGAGGAGGTACTATAACTACTACTGCAATTTATAATGGTTTTTATGATGTAGTGAAGGAGACCTTATCTCTCGTAGACTTAGTTACATGTAGAGTAATTAGTGAAGAATCTATCGTCAACAAGGTTCACAGTGCTACTGACATTACTAACGGTGGAATACGTGCCACGGCTTACGAGTTGCCTGAAAACTTGGGTATTGAACTTGAAAAAGAGGTTTTTATCTCGCTTATAAACCCCAAAGTTTACGAGATGCTAAACTCTTTGGGAATAGACCCTTTGGGTTTATCCATAGATTCTATTGCGATTTTCACTAAAGAGCCTGACGTGATACTGAAAAAACTTACTGAGTCTGGTATAAGAGCTGGTATAATTGGTCGTATAGTGAGGGCCGATAAGGGCAAGCTTGTCGACGAAAGGGGAAACCGATTAGAAATGGGATTTAGAGAGTCCCCCTATACTCCGATTAAAAAAATTATAGGAAATAAGACAAGTTACAGCGAGGAATTAATTAGACATAGGTTGAATGATGCGTTAAAACTCGTAAAGGAGAAGAAAGAAAATGTATTGAAAACTTTAAAAGCAAGTTAGTAATTAGGTGTATAAGCTGATGCTAATGTCGGAACAACAGCAGTTTAAATATATCGTTAGGCTTTTCGGACAAGACGTAGATGGTACTATGAAGGTTCCTTACGCTCTTGCAATGGTTAAAGGGATAGGCTATAACACCGCAAGAGCTATTGCTAGTAAATTAGGTCTTGACAAGGACAGAAGGTTAGGAGAACTTTCTGACGAGGATATAAAGAAGATAGAGAATTATTTGACTGATAAGAAAATCCCTGAGTTACCTACATGGTTGTATAACAGAAGGAGGGATTATGAAGAAGGTGTAGATTTACATTTAGTTACTTCTGATTTGATATTTTATGTTAGGAACGATATAGAGAGGGAGAAAAAGATTAGAAGCTGGAGAGGAGTAAGGCATTCTCTAGGACTTAAGGTTAGAGGGCAGAGAACGAGGACTACGGGTAGAACTGGAACTACTGTAGGTGTGAGAAGGTCAAAGGCTGCTCAGCCTCAAGCTCAAGCTCAACCTAAAGCACAATCTTCCGGTGGTGGGGGTTCTTCAGGTGGTGGACAAGCTAAGAAGTGAGGTGGAATAGATGGGAGATCCAAGAAAAAGCAGAAGGAAGTGGGCAGGTCCGGGTCATCCTTGGATAAAGGTAAATCTAGATAGAGAACAAGTTCTAATAGGTAAGTACGGTCTAAGAAACAAGAGGGAGTTATGGTTAGCACAGACGATAATAAGAAACTTTAGACATCAGGCGAGGTCTTTATTGGGTTTACCCCCAGCTGAAAGGGCTGTAAGAGAGAAACAGTTAATTGCAAAGTTATACAGAATGGGAATATTAGATAAAGAAAATGCCACAGTTGACGACGTATTGAGCTTAACAGAAGAGAGTTATCTGGAAAGAAGATTGCAGACAATAGTTTACAGAAAAGGTTTAGCTAGGACAATATATCAAGCTAGACAGCTTATAGTCCACGGTCATATAGCACTAGGTGGTAAGAGAGTTACGTCTCCCGGTTACATAGTTCAAAGAGGTGAAGAGGATATGATAGATTACTATCCTACTTCACCGTTTAAACAGTATCCACCAACACAAACTTCTGGAGGTGAGGTAAATGTCCAGCAGGCGTGAAATTAGGTGGGGTCAAGCAAGGATTTATGCATCACAAAATAACACAATAATAACGATAACCGACCTTACTGGGGCGGAGATAATATCTAAAGCATCTGGTGGCACTGTAGTAAAGGCCGATAGAGAAAAGCCATCACCTTATGCAGCTATGTTAGCTGCTAACAAGGCGGCAAGTGATGCATTCGAAAAGGGAATTTCTGCAATTCACATAAAAGTAAGGGCACCGGGTGGTTATGGCTCTAAAACACCCGGACCCGGAGCACAACCAGCTATAAGAGCGTTAGCTAGGGCTGGATTCATAATAGGAAGGATAGAAGATGTAACGCCTTTACCCCACGATACTATAAGGAGACCAGGCGGAAGAAGAGGAAGAAGAGTATAAAAAGGAGACTACGAGTGTTTTACTATGTCTATTTCAGTACTTCGTAAAGATAATCTTTCTTTGTCATTAATAGTCTCAGAGTATCCTCTAGAGTTTGTAAATTCCATACGCAGAGCTTCAATGCTGTTTGTACCCACAATGGCTGTAGATGAAGTATATTTTATAGAGAATAACAGCCCCCTTTACGATGAGATTTTAGCACACAGGTTAGCTATGATCCCATTTACATCTGACGAGGCTTTAGAACATTATCGTCCACCTGAAGAATGTGCGGACTGCAAGGAAAATTGTGATGGATGTTATTCTAGAGTATATTTACAAGTTGAAGTTAATGACCAAGGCTCTATGATGGTATATTCTAAAGACCTCAAATCCGAGGATCCCGCAGTAGTTCCTATAAACGACGCGATTCCTATAGTTCTGTTAGGTCCGAAGCAGAGGATATCACTTGAAGCTAAACTTAGGCTTGGATACGGTAAAGAACACATTAAGTATAGTCCGGTTTCAGTTGCTATCCTGAGGTATTATCCTAAGGTTGAAGTCTTGGATAATTGTGAAAAAGCAGTAGAAGTTTGTCCGGAAAGAGTATTCTTGACAAAGGACGGCAGGGTTGTAGTATCAAATGAGCTTGCTTGTACCTTATGTGAAGAGTGTCTTAAGTATTGTAGGGGGAAAATAGAAGTATCAGCAGTAGAAGGAAAGTACATACTTGAGATCGAGTCAACCGGCAGTTTGAAGCCAGAGAGAATTTTAATAGAGGCAAGTAAAAGCTTAATACGCAAATTAAATGAATTAAAGGGCAAGTTAGGGGTTGTATGAAAATGGCAAGCACAAACGTTATGCTAAGAAAGCTTATATACACTCTCGAAAAGCAAAAAAAGAACCTTTGGTTAGCTGTAGCTGAAGAACTCAAAGCTCCTAGTAGAAAAAGAGCTTACATTAACTTATATAAAATAAATAAGCACACGAAACCTAATGATATTGTGGTAGTACCTGGTAAAGTATTAGGTATAGGTTCACTCGATCATCCAGTTACTGTTGTAGCATTGTCCTTTTCTAAGTCAGCCAAAGAAAAAATTGAGAAAAGTGGGGGTAAAGTTATGAGTTTATATAAGGCAGTTCAGGAGTTAAAAGACTTTAAAGGTAAAACCGTGAGGTTGATGAAGCAATGAGTGAACAAGTTCAGAAGACCCAAAATGAAGTAATAGTTAATGCAGAGAACCAGATTCTAGGAAGAATGGCAACTCATATTGTGAAACTCCTTAAAGAAGGAAAGAAGGTAATAGTAGTTAATGCAGAAAAGGCAGTAATAAGCGGTCCTAGATCTAGAGTTATACAAGGTTACAGTCTCTTGTTCACTGTTAGGACTATGCAGAACCCTGCAAAGAACGGTATAAGAAGACCTAGAAACCCTGTAAATATAGTGAAGAGGACTGTAAGGGGTATGTTACCTAAGAACAGAATGGGTAGGCAATACTATAAGAACCTAATTGTATATATAGGCGTTCCTAAGGAGTATGAAGGTAAGCAGACGATTAGGTTCGAGGATGCTGATGTGAGCAGATTAAAGGGTAAATATATAACTGTAGCAGAATTATCTAAAGCCATAGGAGGTTATGTAAATGGCTGAGCAACAAAAGACCGTTATAATTACGTCGGCAAGAAGAAAAATGGCAAGAGCTAGGTGCTATCTAACTTCAGGTAAAGGTAGAGTCTACATTAACGATACCCCCTTGGAAATCCTACCGATAGAGGTAGTTAGAATGAAAATAATGGAGCCTTTGATGCTAGCAGGACAAAATATAGCATCCTCGATCGATGCCAGAATATATACTAGCGGCGGAGGAGTAATGGGGCAAGCGGATGCTGCTAGGATGGCTTTAGCTAAAGCTTTAGTTAAGTTTACTGGGAGCAAAGAGCTTGAGCAGATATATAAAGCCTATGATAGAACTATGTTAGCTGGCGATCCAAGGCAGACCGAGTCAGAAAAGTGGATGAGGTATAGTGCGAGAAGATGGAGGCAGAAGGCATATAGGTGAAATCTTATGATTATTCCAATTAGATGTTTTACATGTGGCTCCGTAATTGCTGATAAGTGGGAGCCCTTTGTAACTCGAATATCGGCAGGAGAGGAACCGGGAAAAGTGTTAGATAGTTTAGGAGTGAAAAGATATTGTTGCAGGAGAATGCTTTTATCCCATGTAGATATAATTAGGGAAGTTATACATTACACCAGGCCGATTTGAGGTGGAGAAAATGAGTGAACAAGAAAAAGGTGGTCAATTATCTGAGGAGGAGAAGGCAGAACTTCAGAAAACAGAGAAAGGTCAATTAATCGAGCTATTAGTGCCTCTAGATATGTATCTATCGTCTGGAGTTCACATAGGGACGCATACGTGCACGGCTTACATGGAGAGATTTATCTATAGAGTTAGACCGGAAGGTCTTTACGTGCTAGATGTCAGGAAGATCGACGAAAGGTTGAGGATAGCAGCTAAATTCCTTGCTAAGTTTTCACCTCAAGGTATATTAGCCGTAGCGTCGAGACCTTACGCATATACTCCTACTCAGAAGTTTGCCCAAATAGTTAGAGGTAAAGCTATAGTAGGTAGATTCCCGCCAGGCACTTTAACTAATCCATACTTATCTAACTATATAGAGCCAGAAGTTTTGGTTGTAACAGATCCGAGAACTGATTTGCAAGCTATTAAAGAAGCTTCAAAGGTGGGCATTCCTATTGTGGCCTTCTCAGATACGGATGCGAAGGTAGACTTCATAGACGTGGTTATACCTGCAAATAACAAGGGTAGGAAGTCGCTAGCATTACTTTATTGGGCTTTGGCTAGGCAAGTATTAAGAGAGAGGAAGGAGATACCAGCTGACGGTGATATACCAGCAAGGGTCGAAGACTTTGAGACGAGGCTGGCGGAATGATAAGAATACCAGCAGTTGCTGGTGCATTTTATGACGCAGATCCCGAGAAACTAAAGGAACAGATTAAGGAATGTTTTTTACATCCTTTGGGCCCTGGAGAATTACCCTCAATTCCTAAAGAAAAACCTCAGAGAAGAGATAATTTATTTTTCATAGTCCCACATGCAGGTTACATGTACAGTGGACCGGTTGCAGCCCATTCCTATTACTATTTAGCACGAGAGGGTAAACCGGACACAGTCATTATACTGGGCCCCAATCACACGGGCTTAGGTTCTTTTGTATCAGTTTGGCTTAAGGGAAAGTGGAGGACTCCTTTGGGTGAAGTTGAAATAGATGAGGATATTGCTATGGAATTAGTGAGGCTAACGGGTATTGTTGATATAGATGAAAAGGCCCATTTGTACGAGCATTCTGTGGAAGTTCAGGTTCCTTTTCTCCAATATTTGTTCGGTTCAGAATTCAAAATAGTTCCGATAGTTATAATGATGCAAACACCCGATGTTGCGGAAATGTTAGCAGATGGTATATACAAGATTATGAAGATATATGAGAAAAAGAAGGATATTGTAGTGATTGCAAGTAGTGACCTGAATCACTATGAGCCCCATGATAAGACGATCGAAAAGGACAATATGGCAATAACTGAAATCGAGAAACTTGATTATAAAGGTCTTTTCAAAGTCGTCGAAGAGAAAGACGTTACTGCTTGTGGTTATGGGCCGATAATGACTGTGTTATTACTGGCCAAAAAATTCGGTAAGAAACCGTATGTGTTGAAACACGCAACTTCCGGTGATACTTCTGGGGATAAATCAGCAGTAGTAGGTTACTTATCAGTGAGGTTCGGTGATTAGTCTTCCTATACCCCTTTTCGGAATACCCCTTAAGGGTATAAATAATCCTATCCTAGTTGTGTTCTCTGAATTTGACGTGAACGTAACAAAAGACGGTAAGATGAAACTACCAGAGAAATTTTACGATTTATTCGAAGAGGCTACAGGGTTTAAGTGTAATATATCCTTAGCATTTGATAAACATGTTCCCTACTCTTCCTCATACATATACTTGTCGGACTTGTATTTTAGAAGGAGTGTAAAAGAATGTGAGATACCGATATTAGAGGAAGAGATACAAGACACGTTATTAATGATAGACGACGCTCTTTTTGACTCGGAACTGATCAGAGCTCTTAGGTATGCGTTTAAGGTAGGTGTTCCCGTTCTGTATAGAGATGAAGAGGAGCCCATTAGGCTATCGTTACCTAACTTCACCTCTACTTATCTCTTCAGTTATCCCGTAGACCTTTCCTCTGTGCGTTATATAGATAACTCTTTAGTTCATCTAATAGGGATGATTCCGTTAGATTTTGTAGAGACCAGAGATCTTAATTTACTATATGTTGAGAACGGTTTGTGGGAGTCTCTATATGGAATTCCATTTGTGACCAGAAAGGATTGGAAATTAATATGGGATTTAAATTATGTTACAGCAATAGAGGTAAGGGGTGCCTAAGATTACAATCAGTAATAGAAAAATAGAACACGTTGAGATCTGCCTTTATGAGAAAGTTGAAGGATACACTTCTACACTACTGGAAAACGTGAGGCTAGTTCATCAATCATTGCCTGGTTTCTCGCTTTCTGATGTGGATACGTCAGTAATGTTTTTGAAAAAGAGGATGTCAGCACCAATAATCGTCACTGGAATGACTGGAGGAACCCCAGAGTTGGGGAGGCTAAACGGGCTCATTGCCGAGGTTGTTGAGGAGTTCGGCTTAGGAATGGGAGTTGGAAGTCAGAGAATAGCTATTGAGAAGAAGGAAACCAGAGAGACTTTCTCTATTGCAAGAAAACTGGCACCAAGTGCCCCTATTATTGCTAATATTGGGGCTCCTCAACTGATGAAAGGTTATGGTATAAAGGAAATAGAGGAAGCTGTCAATATGATAGAGGCTGACGCAATAACGATACATCTTAACCCTGCACAAGAGGTTTTTCAACCTGAGGGAGAGCCCGACTATTCTATGGAAATTCTACATAAATTAAAGGATATTTCACATAATTTAGGAGTTCCGGTAATAATAAAAGAGACTGGTTCTGGGCTTTCAATGGAAGTTGTATCGTTATTTTACTCTAACGGTTTTAGGTATTTCGATGTGTCAGGACAAGGAGGTACAAGTTGGATTTCAGTCGAAATGTTCAGAGGTGAGAGAAAAAACAACTGGAAGACTGAAAGTGCTAGACTTTTTTCCGATTGGGGGAATCCTACAGCTGCATCAATTGTAGAGACCAGAATTAGCGCTCCAGATGCCTATATAATAGGTAGTGGGGGAATAAGAAACGGTCTGGATATAGCTAAAGCAATAGCCTTAGGTGCAGATATAGGGGGATTTGCATTACCAGTACTGAAAGCTGTTATGAGCGGAAAGGATTCCTTGAGAGAATTTCTGAAAAAGACTGTTTTTGAAATAAAGGCAGCAATGTTTCTAAGTGGCTCTAAGACAGTCTCCGATTTAGCTAAAGCTCCTCTAGTTATAACGGGTGAGCTAAAAGATTGGCTTGAGTCAAGAGGGATAAGCTTATCTACTTTAGAGAGTGTTAGAAAGAGAAGAACATGATTGATGCGTACTTCAATGAGATTCTGAAGGATATTAACGCTACGATAGCTAATTACATTAAAGGCGATGTCAAAGAGTTATACGAAGCGTCCTACTATCTCTTTCAAGCTGGAGGAAAGAGATTAAGACCGTTAATGTTAGTCGCTTCTTCTGATCTCGTCGGTGGTGAAAGGAGACGAGCGATTTTAGCTGGCTCTGCCGTAGAAGTATTGCACACTTTCACGCTTATCCACGATGACATAATGGATCAGGACACGCTAAGAAGGGGGATGCCTACCGTTCATGTAAAATACGGAGTACCTATGGCAATCCTTGCTGGAGACTTATTACACGCTAAGGCTTTTCAAATTCTTAATGACGCTCTCTCGGGAATGGAGTCAAATCTGATAACCAAAGCTTTCCGCATTTTCACCGACGCTATTCTGGTAATCTCTGAGGGACAAGCCCTTGATATGCAATTCGAAGATAGAAAGAGCATAAGTGAAGGAGAATACTTAGATATGATTAACAGAAAGACCGCTAAACTGTTCTCAGCGTCTACAGCTCTAGGTGCATTGATAGGAAAGGCAACCGATAACGTTGTAAAGAAACTGGAAGACTTCGGGTTATTACTGGGAATATCATTTCAAATTGTTGATGATATACTAGGTCTTACAGCAAACGAAGAAGAATTGGGTAAACCATTATACAGTGACATTAGGGAGGGCAAGAAAACTATTCTTGTAATAAAGGCGTTAGAAATGGCTAGTGAGGAAGAAAAGCGAATAATTCTACAAAACTTGGGGAATAGGAACGCCTCTAAGGAGGAGTTAAAGCAAACTGCGGATATTATAAAGAAATACTCTCTGAATTATGCTTATGAATTAGCCGATAAATACTATAAACAAGCACTAGACAAATTAGATTCAATAGAATGGAAAAACGAATTAGCGGGAAAGGCTTTAAAATATATAGCTGAATTTACCGTAAAAAGGAGAAAGTAATGGAATACACAGAAAGGTCGTTTTTTCCGATAATACTTTCAATAGTAGTAGCTTTTCTAATTACCATTATATCAACTAAGTGGGTTATTGAGGAATCCAAAAAGAAGGGTTTTGTAGGAAAAGATATTAATAAACCTAATAAGAACGAGGTACCAGTTTTGGGAGGAATTGGAATAGTAGCGGGTTTCGTAGCAGGCTCTTTTACATACTTAGTTAGTGATATAGACTTTTCGAGCTCTGTTGCAGAAGTAGATAGGACAGTAGTTTCAGTATTAATATCCTCGCTGGTTATAGGATTTTTAGGATTGGTAGATGATATATTTAATTTAAGGCAGTCTGTAAGGGCTTTCTTACCAGTTTTCGCCTCGATTCCATTAGCAATATACAGTATCGGGCACACAAAAATATCAATACCCTTTTTAGGAATAGTTGACTTCGGGGTTTTATTTTACGTGTTAATTCTACCGGCTACAGTAACAATAACCTCAAACGCTTTCAACATGTTAGAGGGTCTTAATGGATTAGGTGCAGGAATGGGTCTTATAATGGCATCAGCATTAGCATATATCGGTCTCAGATCAAACGGTCCTTCTTTTCACTCAGGAGTATTGGCATTAATTATGGTATTTGTACTTCTAGGGTTTCTCATCTTCAATATGTACCCGGCTAAAGTATTCCCGGGAAATATCGGAACTTATTTCATAGGCTCCGTAATCGGTTCAATAGGCATCGCGGGTTTTATGTATACGGCATTATTCTTCTTATATATACCATATGTGTTTGAATTCATACTCAAAGCTAGAACCAAATTTAAGGGAGTATCCTTTGGAAAAATTTCCCATGAAGGTTATTTATACTGGGACGGTGCACCTAATTCCCTTACGCATGTAGTTATGAAAATGGGAAAATTTAAGGAATATCAAGTGGTTGTAATATTATGGATTATTGAACTGGTATTTGCTATATTAGCAATAATGTTTCAAATGACAGTGATCAGGATATGAAGTATTGCAGTTTGCTTAAGTGTTCTTTAATTCAATAGGTAGTTAAGTTAATGATAATTTTTAGTGTGTTAAGTAAGTACCTTAGTCTATTAGAGCTCCATCAGAACAACTAATTTAAGTGTTTGTTCTGGCTGAGGATCGGAACTAAACTCTTTTATACTCTAAGGAAGATCATAATAATTGCCGGGGTCGCCTAGCATGGTAGGGCGGCGGCCTGCTAATTTGATGAGTTGAAAGCCGCTGGGGTTACTCCCCGCGCGGGTTCAAGTCCCGCCCCCGGCGCCATTTTTGGGTTCTTTTAACTCATGATTTTTGACAATTATCAAAACTTTTTACTTACTTAAAGTAGTTTATTTTATGCGTGCGGCTGTTCTCTTCAACTACAAGGAGCCGTTAACAATTCAAGATATTCAGATAGACGAACCTAAAGATAACGAGGTCTTAGTACAAATTACAGCTACCGGTATGTGTCATTCTGACGTTAATGTATTTGTAGGTGCTACCCCAGTCCCACCTCCAGTAGTGGCAGGTCATGAAATAACCGGAGTAGTCAAGAAAGTGGGAAGAGGTGTTACGAGGGTGAAGGAGGGTGATAGAGTAGTTTCAGCTTTCATTCACCCGTGCGGAAAATGCAGAAATTGTATATCAGGAAAGGAGAACCTCTGTGAAACACAAGCCTCAGTCAGGCTTAAGGGAGTCATGTTTGACGGCACTACAAGATTAAAGTTGAAGGACGGTAGAGAAGTTCACACATTCTTAGGTGGGGGTTTTGCCGAATATGCGATAGTTCATGAGAACGCGTTAACGGTTGTCCCTAACGATATACCTCTTGAAAAGGCGGCACCTCTCGGGTGTGCTGGAATAACTGCTTATGGTGCCGTAAATAATGCGAAAATCGAGCCCGGGGAGACAGTAGCTGTAGTTGGAGTTGGTGGCGTAGGTCTTTCAGTGATACAATTGCTGAAGGCAAGTGGAGCTGGAAGAATAATTGCATTAGGTACGAAGAAATGGAAGCTTGAAAAAGCCATGGAGTTAGGAGCTACTGATGTTATTAATACTAAAGAATCTGATCCAGTAAAGACCCTAAAACAGATTACGAACGGAGGACCTGATGTAGTTATTGAAGCTGCGGGGACTCAGGAGACTATTCAAATGGCTGTAGACGGAGTGAGGATAGGTGGAAGAGTTGTCTTAGTTGGACTACCTCCAGTTTCAGCACAAATTCCCTTAAGGATTGCTTCTATAGTTAGAGGTGGAATTACGATTATAGGTAATTACGGTGGTAGGCCTAGAGTAGATATGCCTAGGTTACTGGAGCTAGTAAGGTTAGGGAAGTATGATCCTAGCAAACTGGTAACTGGTAAGTTCAAGTTAGAAGAGATTAATGAAGCTGTGAAGGTATTAGAAGAGGGCGAAGCTATAAGGAGTTTAATTGTACCATGACGATTTCCGCTGCTATTTTCGACCTTGATGGAACTCTTGCTAATACTGCCTTAATTCATAAAGAGGCATGGGAGATAGGGCTAAAAACGTTAGGAATTGTTACGAATGTAAAAATCGAATATTTGCTAGGGAGAAAGACGTCAGATATAGCTAAATTGCTTGCAGGTGAAAGATGGAAGGAACTAGTTGAAGTAAAAAATAAGGAGTATTTACAACTAGTAGAGACAAAAGCGGAAGCTACGAAATGCGCTAAACAAGTTATTTCTTATTTGATTCAAAAATCTGTTAAAATAGCTGTTGTTACTTCATCTAACAGAATCTCAGCTACGAAAGTCCTAAGTAAAATAGGCGTAAATTATGATGTTTTAGTCACGTCTGATGATGTAGTGAAAGGAAAACCTGATCCAGAGCCGATAGTAACCGCACTAAATAGTCTTGGTGTCATGCCGCATGAAAGTATTGGAGTAGGGGATACTGAGGTAGATGTAGAGGCTTATTATAATTCACGGCTTTCTCGTATATTTCTCGTGAAGTCTGGCGTACCTTTTAGCGAGGAGAAGGTCAGGTCTAAAAACGCGATAATAATAGATTCTTTGTGTGAGCTGTTTGAGTTAATTTCTTAATCTTAACAGATAAATTAGTAGATGGTCGGGGAGGGTGGGGGGTCTAGCCAGCCCCTGTAACCCGCATGGCTTAATGCGGGCACCAGTAACTCCCATACCATAATACCTGTTACCTCCAGATCCTAGCCTAACGATGAGTGCCGCCCGATGGGGCGAGATAGTTGCGGGTCTTCCCTCTGGAGGGAGGGAAGATACTGCATTGACCGGGGGAATCGGCCAGGTCCGGAAGGGAGCAACCGTGCCCGGCTATCCGCGTTCATCGGTCACCGGCATGAGAAGGGCTAGGGAAAGTCTGGGGTAATAAGGGTTATGGTATGGGAGAGCCGACCGCTACAGCTTATTTTCCTTAACTATTTTATCTTTATTATTATTAGAAAAATAACAAATTATTTTGAATTAAACTTAGTTAATTTAAACTTAGGGGGGTTTTACATAGTTAATTTATAAAGTACAATCATTATAATGATAGTTGGAGTGACGTATATGGGTCTGAGGAATTTAGTTGTTGCACTTTTCCAGTTAGACAAGGATTGGACTACAAGAATAGTAATGGGAATGTTAGTAATGGGTGTAATATGGGGATTGTTAGGTGTAATAGACTCTTTAATGGTTAGAATCCAAGAGACTATGTGGACTACTTACGGTCTGTTACCATTATCTCCACAAGAATACTACGCAAGCATAACATTACATGCTGAAAGGGATCTGTTCGGATTTGCACAACAAGTAATTTACGCAATCATCATATACTTTACAATCAAACTATTAAATCTACAGCCTAGAGCAAAGTGGCTGCTAAACGTGGCATTCATAGCGCTTAATATATCTATGATGTTCATGGAAGGCCCTATTTTATTAGTAAACCAACAAGGATTCGACAACTACTTCTCCGCTGGTTCTTGGTACTACTTATCTCCTATAGGTATACCCGGTTATTCTCTCTATGTAATTAGTCCGCTCTTTTTCATAGGATGGTTACTAAACGACGCATTCGTGTATCTTGGAGGAATATGGATCATTTATCACTATTACCTAGCATCAAAGCAAAGTAAAGAGAAATTACCAGTTCCGCTAGTATTCTTCCTGATGATTATATTACTATTCATGATAGGTTACTCTGGGGTAACTGTAGCTAATGTTTGGGATATACTAGCGTTTGTTGGTCTTGTAGGCTTAAATGCAATTGCAAATCAAATTGCATTCTGGATATTTGGCCATGCTGTAGTTTACATGGCATGGCTTCCAGCAGTAGCTGCAATGTACCTATTAATACCTACACTAGCTAACAAGCCTTTATATAGCGATAGAATGGCCAGAGTGGCCGCAGTACTATACTTAATATTCTCTAACAACATCCCAATTCATCACTTATACATGGTTAACTTGCCGATTGTTCTTAAAGTACTTCAGGAGATATTAACTTATGCAGTAACTGTACCTACCTTTATGACATTCCTTAACCTCTTTGCTACTGTAAAGGGTGCTGATGTGAAGTGGAACGTGATAACTGCCTTTACAGTAACTGGCTGGGCTGGCTCGATATTTGCTGGTGTAACTGGAATCTCTAATGCTACAATTTCAGTTGACGCGATAATTCACAATACGGATTGGGTAGTAGGTCACTTCCATGCAATGATTTTGTTGGGTATAGTATCAGAGGCTATGGCAGTCCTATATTTTATGTTGCCAATGATGACCGGTAGGTCTTGGTATTCTATTAAAGCTGCATGGATTCATTTCTGGGGTTATTTAATAGGTTCAATATTGTTTATCATAGGCTTAGAACTTGAAGGTCTAGATGGCGTAGTAAGAAGAGCTGAGATAATACCCAGAGTCCCATACTTAACTGATGCTGTGAACTTAGCTACTGCTGGTGCTCTTATATCTGAGTTAGCTACTTTAGTATGGTTCCTGAACCTCGTAATGACATTGGTTAAAGGAAAATTGTTGAGGGCTGAAGGCTTAGGCTTAGGTCAGCTGATCAACACTGTAGCAATGCAACTAGATTGGTCTAATACCGGCATAAGTTTAAAAAGTCTTGAAAATACATTAAATATGAGATTTATGAGAAAAGCTTTATCAACGTGGTGGGGTCTTGCACTATTAGGAGGAATATTGATCATAATAAGTGCTATACCCCTTCTGCTTGTCGGTGATGCATCAGAAGCATCTAACCCATTAGAATGGGCTTGGATTTCTTTATTAACACTTGGTGTCATTTTAGCTGGTGTCAGCTCATTAAAGGCAGCTAACACAGTTTAAAGGGAATAGTTACTTTTTTATTATATGAAGTTTATTTTAAAAGTTGTAAAAATTGGGGTGATTAAATGGTTAGTAAAGAACAATACGAGTGGATTTGGACTGGATTTGCTATTGTGCTTCTCGCAATAGTTGTAGTTACCACGTTACCTCAAGTTTTTACAGTAGGTGGAGATGCAGCAGTAGTAACTCATGATATTCCGAGTAAAATTCATCCCTCCTTTGTTGCCACAACCGTAAATGCAATGCAATACGTATTTACTGTTAGCGAGCACGGGGGCGGTATAAACTCTGAATTAGTATTACCTAATGGTTCAACATTACCGTTCTACTATAATCTAATGGTAGTTCATCCAGGTCAATATCTTAACATGACAATGTATGCGGTTACGGGTAAGACTGCAACGGAAAACATGTATATACCGGTATACAACGCTAAATATGTAGTTGATACCCAGATTGTCCCTGGCCTAACGCAGTATGCTGTGTGGTATGCTGCAAATGTTAGCGGATATCCAATAGCTTGTGGAGCGTATGCTTTTATGAGCGGAGAATATAACGGTCCTTGGTTCTCTTATCAGGTAGGTGAAATATTAGTGATTCCACAGTCTGGTTACGCTTCTCCAGCTGCAATCCAAAGGTATATCACAGCATCAAATACTTCTCATACCAGTGCTTTGGTTGGTGATCCTTATAATCCACCAATAATAGTTGAGAACTCTCCAAACCCTGTACTTACAGTTGTCTCTGATAAATATGCTGCATTTAACGACAGTATACCTGGGCCAACGTTTGTAGTTAATGCAAATTCCACTGTAACAATGAACATAATAATTCCAACTCCATCTGGGGACCATAACTGGCTAAATAACTATTCAGTTACTGGTGTAGCTTCTCCCATTACGGACTTATACGTTGATGTGTATGCTGTATGGTGGAACGGTACTATAACTCCAGCTGCTACTCCTCAGAAGATACAGTACAATACTCCAATGACATTCACCTTCACTGCTAAGGCTCCAGCTTACGTATATGGAATAATTTATCCGGCATTCTATAATTACGATCTAGACGGATTGTCTAATTTACTTACTGGAGAAGATATGGGTTATGTTATGTCCTTATGGGGAACTGTTATTGTTGAGGGGTGAAATAAATGGTCAGTTTCTTTAAACTCTTAACTTTAGGATATGTCTTAGCTATAGCAGGGCTAGTATGGGAGATAACTGAAATAACTTTACATGCTGTTGCAGTGCCCTATGTATTGCCGTTTACTGTATCGGCGTTTATAGGGTTTATTGCCTACTATCTATTCGTTTACTTTGCTCCAGCAGATGAGAAAGAGTCTAAAGACTAAGGTAATATTTTTTCTCTGAAATTTTTCCTTATTCTTTGAATAACTTCTTTCTCTTCAATTTTCTTTAATTCGCTTATCTTTTTAATTGTTAAAGACACGTTACAAGGTTTATTCCTTACGTATTTTTCGGGACCGAGAAATGGGGAATCCGTTTCTGTCATTAGATAATCTAAGTCAATCTCTTTTACTATCTCTTGCCTGTATTTATCCCTTATTAGTACTGGAGGTACTGAAATAAGACCACCGAGATCAAGTATTCTTTTCGCGTCTCTAATGCTACCTTCATAAGCATGAATAACGAAACGAACCTTGTAAGATGGTAATAAGGTGAGCAAATCATTTATCCCTCCTCTGATGTGGATTATAGAAGTTTTTCTATGTTTTTCAGCTCTCTCTAGAAAGAGAGAAAGAACCTTAATTTGGTTCTTTCTTAATTCACTATCCTTTATCCAATAATAATCAAGACCTATTTCACTTATGATTTTAGCATTGTTTGTCAGCTCCAGACATTTCTCTATCTCATTTTCCTTATCTTTAATGAATTCTGGATGGAAACCTACAGCAGCTATAACGTTCTTATATTTCTTTTCTAGTTCTAAACCTTTAAGATTACTTTCTAGATCTACTCCTGCATTTACAATTGTTATCTCACATTCATTTACTATCGCATCTCTATCCTGATCAAATTCCTTTGAGTCTATATGAGCATGGACATCGATGTACATAAATAGACATATATAAGAGCAATAAAAATGATTTATGAAAAAGAATGTATTATAAAGAATAAAGATATTACTTCCAAGGTTCCTTAAGTACTTGTATCTTTACTACATTTTCGTTTTCGTCGTAGATCACTCTAACTAGATCTCCTTCTTTTATCTGGAATTTTTGTCTTATTTTAGCCGGTATTGTCACCTGATAGTTGCGTGAAACTTTAACTATTTCCTCTACACTCATTTAATTTACCTCCAATTTATCATATTAGTGCACTCAATTTAAAACTTTACTATAGTGATGAAAAGTCAGATTTAAATAAGATTATTAATATTACCACAAATAAGAGTAGAATTAGTTTTGTATAATAACTCTATTTTAATAATCTCTGACATAATTTATGAATAGAAAGTATATCTGTCTTGTATTATGAGAAAAATTTTATTGTGAAAAAATATAAATACTTGCATGATAAGAATCATAAATTGTGATACAAATGTCTCAAACACATATTTCTGGTGCTAGAGTAAAGCTACCTTCAGGAAAAGATGCGGGACTAGTAGATATACTATCTTTCTGCTATGGACTATCCGAAACAGACGTACAAGTACTAGTTGCCTTGGCTAAGGCTGATGCTAAAGGGACTGAGGATCTTGAGGAAGATCTAAAGCTCTCAAAGGCTTCGATCAACAGAAGTTTAAACAAATTACTCGAAATGGGTCTTGTTATGAGGATAAAAGAACCTGGAAATAAGGCTGGCAGGCCAAGATATCTGTATAAGACAAGAGGATATAAGGAACTCAAAGAGAAAATCCTTGAAGATATAAGGAATTGTGCAGAAAGTATGGCAAAGCTTGTAGATCAGGAGTTCAGTATCTCAGAGACCTCGGAAGGTGTAGCGAGTGCTCAAAATCAAGATGGATTTATAGAATCTAAGTAGCTATTTTCGAGTAATTTTACCTTCTCAGTTAGAATTCTCTGGATATTGTCCTTATCATGGATGATACCGTTAATTATCACCTTACTTACGTATCTGCCGTCTGCATAGTAAACTAAATGAGAGAAGAGTTTGTCTTGTGAAAGAGGGTAAACAAAATGACTGTCAATCAGAACCAAGTCACCAACGTACCCTTCCTTTATTAACCCTCCTTTAATTCCCAATAATCTATAGCCGTTTATTGTACTAGACCGGAATAGGTCAATTGCTTTGGTTTCCACATTCCAATACATCTGTCTCTGAAGTAATACACCGATTTTCATTTCCTGAAACATGTCTAGTGAATTATTACTTGCTGCACCGTCAGTTCCCAAGGTAATGTTAATACCATTTTTTAGCATTTCTTTAAACGGAAAGCTACCTCCGGTGGCGAGTTTCATATTCGATGTGGGACAGTAAGTAACGGTGGAACCATTTCTCTTGATAGTCTCTATTTCCCAGCTCGCTACCCAGCCTAGATGAACCATCTGAAGTTTCTGGTTAACTAATCCGAGTTTAGCTAGATACTCAACGGGAAATAATCCATTTCTCTTCTTAATAGTATAGAGTTCTTTTCTAGTTTCTGATACGTGTATATGTATCCAAGTTTGTAGCTCTTCAGCTAACTGTTTTGCAATTTTCAGAGTATTTTCCGATACAGCGTAAATGCTATGTACGTTAATTATGGGTACAAAATACTCGTTCTTTTTTAACCTCCTTTGTTTTTTATCGATCTCATATGGGTCGAATAAACTATCTAAAAAAGTGTATCCTGCAAAAGCTCTTATCTTGTATTTCTCCGCTAGTTCCGCTACTTGATCTGGATTAAAGTACATATCTACAAAAGATGTAGTCCCATTCCCTAGCATTTCGAGAATAGCAAGCTCACTTCCAATTTTCATTAACTCTTTTGTAAATTTGGTTTTCTCAAATTCCCATATCTTGTTTAACCAATCTTCGAGTTCAGCATCATCATAATAACCTCTTAGGACTGTCATCGGGGAATGAGTATGTGAATTTACCAGACCGGGGATTACAATATAGTCAGAGCAATCTATCTCATCTCCTTCTAATTCCCTACCGATACTTTTAATCCTACCGTTCTGAATTACTATATTCTCGTTCTTTCTTATCTCACCGGTAGGATTTACAATATACCTGCAGTTCCTCAACGTATATGTGTTATTACGAATCTCCACTCGTATTCACTTATCTTAATTTTCTCGCCTTCTACCTTTAATTCTCTTTTAAAAAGTGGGGCATACACTACGAATGTCTCGGCCTCTCCTCCCTCGAAAGCCGGATTGAAACCGTATTTTTCAGCGGCTTTAATTATGTTCTCGACGTCTTGGCTTTCTATAACTTTACCCACTAGCTCAAACGGGAAACCGTAAGCAGAGGCGGATGTTACAATAAATTTAAAACCGTCTCTTATTAACTCCCTCATATACTCCTTTTGATCTTTCCTCCATAGGGGCGAGTAAGTTTTCAGTCCAAGTTCTTCCGATATTATATTTATGTTCAGCCTTTGGTAATCCGAAAGCAATGCCCCTGTTATTATTCCCTCTATCCCTTTTACCTCTTTAGCTAATTTTAAAGCTTGTTTTAGATCATTCAATTCCTTGTCTTTTTCTCCAGATGTATGATATTGAATTATGTCCAGACCTAATACTTCAGCTTGATATTTAGTAAACTCAACATTAGGGACTTGAAACATCCATGAATAGTCCTTTCTCGGAAGGAGAGTTATAAGACAAGTTACTTCAAAACCTTTGAATACACCCCAATGAAGTGCGAAAGTACTATCCTTTCCACCGGAGAAGAGAGTACAAACTCTCATAGCTCATAACAATATATCGTGTGTTCTGTAGGCCCTAATATACCTTCAGCCGTAACTCTTCTTTTTTCAACTAGTCTTAGGTTCGGATATTGAAAATCATTAGAGGCAACTCTTAGTCCTTTTTTACCATTCTGGATTATTAATGGTTCTAAAAGTTCGTTTGTCCTTGTTGATAGGTAAGAGACTAGTATGTCTGTTTTTGGTAGTAAGATCGGGGCTAGAGTCAACATATCTCCGCAAATTATTTCAAATTCTCTGTCGTTATTTTTATAAGCCTCTCTGCATAGTTTTCTATCGATTTCTACTCCTACAGCTAATTTTACATTAAATTCCTCCTTAGCTATTTTCAAAATCTTTCCTATTCCAGCACCTAAATCTAGGACAACGTCATCTTTACCAGCCTTTACACACCTCAGCATTTCCCTAGCGACCTCGTCCGGTGTTGGGACAAACGGAACTAACACAAGTAATAATTATTGGAGAACCTTAAAAAGACGAGAATACTAATTTACTTTCACTTGCCCTGATATCCCTGATGCTGAAGTTCAGGTCTAACCATGTGTTAACGTTTTTTACTGCTAGTAAGTTTATCTTATTTACTTCGAGCTCACGTATTCCAACTAAGTATGTTTTCTTACTTAAAGAGAGTAAATCCATCATCTTCTTACATTTACTCAAATTCTGGAGAAGAAAACTTGTACTATAACAAGCCAAAAGGGGCTGGGGCTTGTTAACTAGTACAATCGAGATGTCGAACTCAGTCTTACCGCATAAGAACTCAGCTAAATTACGTGTTACGAACGGAAAATCGCATCCCGTAACGAAAACTTTTGCGGATTTGACGTATTGAATTCCAATCTCAAGTCCCCTAACTGGACCCTTCCGCACATGATCTATGATCTGCCTTCCGTTCAGATTTGCTCTTAACTTATTAGTAATAATTATGGGATTACTAAACTCTTTGCTAACTCTCTGGAGAAAAGTAATACCGTTAAACTCGTGATCGCACTTATCTTCTCCAAACCTCTTAGATTCACCACCGGCTAATATAATCACGTCAAATGAGGAATTGCTGTAACTCAATGGTTTCTCCTCTTTTATACGTTTTATCTCTAGCTAATATACCGAAAGCGTTTGCCTTAGCAAGTTCACTATAAAGACCTGTACCCCACCTCAATGGCTTTGCATATACTCCCTCAGTTCTGAATAAGAAGACGGAATCCATTTTGTGCTTTACGCTTATATCCTGATCAAGGAAATAATAGGAGAATTTTCTCACTTCTTTTCCTATCATTCTCGACAATATATGTAAACCGTGCTCGTGGAATACTGTGATTGCAGAAACCACTTGTCCAGGGAGGTTAATTACTGGAATGTCACCTATCACACCTACCCCTCCTCTTTTTATCACGTTCACAGCAACTCCTTCAAATAGTAATGTACCCATCTCCCTTATTACTTTCTTTGAGTAGTCTTTGTCTCCCATTGAAGACCCGCCAATGAGGACTATATAGCTGCATTCCTCTGAGAGTTTTTTCATAGCGTTAATGATCTCTTCTTTATTGTCCTTGACGACACCAAAGTACTTACTTTCTCCGAATTTTCCTAATAAGTACAGAAGAATGGGTGAAATAGAATCGGGGATTTTTCCAGTTTCATAATAAGGTACTATCTCGTCTCCTGATGCTATGACACAACTTTTCACATTTGCTACATTTATTTCTTTAATCCCTTGTATTGTTAGAATTCCTAGATGATAAGGAGTTAAAATTTCTCCCTTACTTATTATAAGGCTCCCTTCCGATATGTCTTCTCCTACAAATTTAATGTCCTTTCCTTCGAACACTTCCTCTATAAACTTGACCCTTTCACCCATTACTTTACTAGCTTCGATTCTTGCTACTGCGTCTGCACCTTTCGGTATGGGGGAACCGGTAGTTACATAATACGCTTCTCCTTCTTTCAGTTCTGGAATTTCAGAAGAGGAGGGATGAAGTGAGCCTACGATTTTTAGTTCTCCATATTTATTGTAGTCGCTAACTCTAAATGCAAAACCATCCATGGCAGAGAGGTTTGTATCCGGTATATTCTTCATTGCATATACGTCTTCGCCTACTACCTTACCTACGGCATCGTATATGCTTTTTCTCTCAATAGGAGCTTTTCTGAAGTCAGTATTATCTATAAGCTTTCTTGCTTCGCTTAACGGTATTAGCATTTATTTTAAAATATGATTGGTTGAAAATAAAAGTTAATTATGAATAAATGCATAATTCAGGTAATAGGAAAGAAGAACTCAGGCAAGACTCTAACGATAGAAAAAGCAGTTAGGGAATTAAAGAGCCTTAAATTATCGATTGCAGTAATTAAGCATTCTCACCACGAGATCGATCTTCAAGGCAAAGACACTTTCAGGTTTTGGGAGGCAGGATCTGATTATGTGGTATTTCTTAACCAAAAAGGCATAATAATGGGCAGGTTCAGTGTTAAGGATGTATTAGAAATAATCCCCGCGGATGTCGTCTTGATTGAGGGTTATAAGGATAAACAGTTTGGTAGACTCATTGAGATCACTAAACCGGAGGAATCCGATCTTATTTCACTAAAAATAATTGATTATGTTAAAGAATGCATTACCAAAAGTTATACTCAGGATAAATTGATAGGCGACAATGGAAAGGAACTCGACTTTAAGGATCCGCGTGTATTAACGTTATATAATTTGATGAAAAGCTTAAACTTAAGTGAAGTTAGGATTGATAAAGGGTCATGATGTAATAGCGATAACAGAGGAGTCATATATTACAGATGCCATATTTTTTATGAAGACAAACAAGATAAGAAGGATTGCTGTACTACGGGACAGGGAGATAATAGGTCTGTTCACAGTAGAGGAAGCGTTATACCACATCTTATATAATGAAGCAGATGAGAGACTTAAAGAGGCAAGGCTTAAACCGGTCATAAAGTCTAATCCATCGTTAGGTGAGATAATTAGGGACATGCTAAGTAACAAAGTAGACGCGGTATTTATAGAAGGAGAGGGTAGGCTAAAGATCGTTACATATAAGGACGTAATAAAAGAGGTAAAGTGGGATAACGTATACGATAGTATATCCTCGATATCTAAACAAGCTATCGTAGTATCCCCTTATGCTAGGATCAGGACAGCAGCTAGCGTTATGATAAATAACGGGATTAGGCACGTCCCCGTATACGAGGGGGATTTATATGGGATAATATCTGCAAGGGATATTGTGTACGGTTACCCAGAATTGGACTTAAATAGTGATGTGAGTAAAGTTATGATCCCTGAAGTTTACAATGTCTCGAGGAGTACACCAATTAATGTTGTAGTTGAGGATTTATTAAGGCTAAATATAGGTAGTGCAATTGTGAATAAAAGAGAGATCGTTACTTTAAAAGATCTAATAGAATATGCCTCAAGAAATTTAATAAAGGAATAAAGGTTAATTGAATTATGCTTAATCTTTTTCGCTGTCCTATTGACGGCTCACGCTTTAAGGACAAATGGATTTGTGAGAACGGTCATTCGTTTACGGAAATAGATGGGATAATAGACTTCATGAAGGACGAAAAAGTCGAAAACCCTGACATACTAGAGAGAGTAGCAGGGGTTTATGAGCAATTATGGGCTCCTATTGGTATGTTTTTGACTTCTGGTGGGAAGACATACTCGTCTATAATGAGAAGTTCAGGAGAATATGTATCAGGAAATGTTGTAATTGATATAGGAACTGGTACTGGAAAATTATTCGACTATACTAAATGCGAAGTATGCATCGGAATAGATATTTCGACTAAATTTCTGAGAATTCTGAAGAGAAAACGAAGTAATGTAATAGCAGTTAGAGCTAATGCAAATAGATTACCCTTTAATAACGAGATAGCTGACGGTATATCGGCTATGTTTGTCTTGCATATGATCCCTTCGAAAGCCGTAGTGTTGAATGAAATTTTCAGAGTGTTAAAAGGAAAAGGTAAATTTGTCTCATCTGTATTAACAAATAATAATTCGTTCAGTAGGTTTCTTGCAAAATGGTGGAAATTAGAACTGTTTCCAGTAGACTATTATATCAAATTATTAAAGGAAGTAGGATTTGAAAAAATAGAATATCAGAAAATCGGTGCTTGGACTTTATTTAAATGTGCCAAGCCTTAAATAGACTCAGGGAGTACAGTAGAAAACTGACACCGTTCAGAGCGTTGAGCATTATTAAGATAGGACTTGTATATAGGAAAGAGTAAGCTAATACATATATTCCGAAGGTTAGGAAGAACAGAAATATTGCAATATTGGTAAATGAGGAGAACTCTCCAGACCCGGTCATTAGAGAGAAAAGTTTTGTACTACCTGTTATAGAGTAAAACAACCTTTCGATACCAAAAAACAACCCTAAAAAGTAAAACGGATAAGGATTTAACGTATATAGAACCTCCGTAAAAGAGACGTGAACTTTTATAATTAATACTAGCGATGTAATGAACATTAATGTGCCAATGAGGAGATTTAATCCTCTTTTAGTTATTCTGTTAATTGTTGGATTGGCCATGCTAATAACCCCACCGGTGTTTGACCTAACTCGATATCCAGTAACTCACCTAAAAATATTCCCCCTAAAGTTCCTAGAATTAATCCTGCAATACCAGCTAATTGATAACCCAATAACGCACCTAAACTCCCACCAGTTACTTTGCCTAAATACTGGTCTTCTATTTTGTATATTTTAGCAAAATCATAGCTACCACTCTTCCCTTCCTTTGATAATAAATAAGCAAAATCCATAATTGCTTCTTTCACCTCATTTATATCATTACTTCTATAGACAGCTGTATATTCTTCAATTCCTCTATCCCTCTTAAAGTAAATTGGAATAAATCCAGATTTTGAAAGTGTTTTCAATGAATTTGTAAATTTACCATTACTATTAACTTTAAAAATCACTTTATACATATACTATATTCTACGTTTAGTAGTAAATATTTTTTCATCTCCGTTTCATTGATACGAAAATAAAACCTTAACCTTTAATTCTTGTTGTTACAAACTTAACTATGGATAGTTATGGAGACGAATGGAGATAAGAAAAAATACTATGCTGTTACTGAGATCGAAACGGTGGAAGTTCCCTCTAAATTTAGCAGTAGCAAATATCATGAGCACATTTCATCAGCTATTGATGAGGCTTTAAAAAAGACTGTGGACTATCTAAAAGCTGAGGGTTATGAAGGCAAGTTCAGTGCAAATATCAACGTATTCGTTAGAGAGGACAAATCAGTAAGGTTAATACAAACAGTCAAGACAAAAATAATAGTGAAATAATGGAAATCGAGGAGTTATCGGAACCTCTGGAAAATTATCTGAAAGAAATTTATGAGCTTGAGGAATTGAGAGGCTACGCTAGAGTCTCCGACCTGATTACTATTTTTCAGATTTCTCCTGGGACTATAAGTAAAGCTTTGAATAGACTGGAAAAACTGGGATTAATCATCAGAAAAGATAAGAAAATTTTACTTTCAGACGAGGGAAAAAGAATAGCTGAAAGGCTCATCAAAGCTCATAGGCTTTCAGAGAGACTCCTCACTGACATTTTAGGTTTGGACTGGATAAGAGCTCACCAAATAGCTCACAGGCTTGAACATATATGGCCTGACGATGTGTTGGAGAGAATAGATTCAGTGTTAAACTATCCCAAGATATGTCCTCACGGACATCCGATACCAGGGAGAGGAGTTATAAAAGGAGAGATAATGACTAATATTAAACCAGGTGAGGTAGTTGAGGTTCTAATGATCGTTAAGGAGGAAGAATGGATTCTAGCTAAAGCTGGTGAAGTAGGTCTTCTTCCTGGCAGTAGGTTCAGAATTTTAGAAAAGAAAGATAATGGTGATATAGTCTTAGAGGATATGAGCGGAAAAAAGTACGAAATACCTAAAGTTCTAGCTGAACAAGTGATGGTAAATGGAAAGCCTAACGGAGCTTGAAAAGAAGATATTAGTTCATATTTATAAATACGGCCCAGATAACCCTTGGTATATGGCTAGAAGACTGCTAGGAGAGTCGGGATGGGCACCTAAATATAACGAAGACGAGATCGAGAAAGCGTGTAAAGACCTAGAGGACAAAGGTTTATTACAGAGATTTCAAGGGGCACTTAAGAGAAGCGTAACATCCTCGGTTAAACCTTGGCTTAAAGTAAAAGCTAAGGAGTTAGATCACAAGCCTAAAGGGATATATTACGACTTAACTAAAAAGGGAAAGAAACTAGCGTCTGAGCTATATAAGGACTACTTTAAGAAGGATTAGAGATGTTTTTGGACAGTAAAGTGAAAGAAATTGTGAAAAGAATTCTTGATTATAGTGACTCTTATAAGGCTTTATCAAGCAAGGTAAGAATTTCCAATGGGAAAATAAACGTAGAAGGTTATTCCTTTATAACTCAAAAGCCTCTTCTCGTGTCTGTTGGTAAGTCTGCCTTAAAAATGGCAAAATTTTTCCTCGATAAAATGAAAATAGAAAACGGTATTGTAATTACACCGAAAGGTCACACTAACGTCAAGCTATCCTTAGAGGTGTTAGAATCCTCACACCCCGATATTACAGAAAGTAGTTACGAAGCGGGTAAAAAAGTTATCAATTTGCTATTTAAGGAAGATTATGACTTGCTGATTTTCTTGATCTCTGGAGGAGCTTCAGCTCTAATGGAGTATTCAGACATTTCTTTAAATTATCTTAAAGAAATTAATAATGCTCTGGTTACATCGGGTTTAAGTATTGAAGAAATAAACATAGTAAGAAAACACCTTTCTCTCATTAAGGGTGGTTGGTTAGCGCAGTACTCAAAATCTCCTATTTTAACGTTGGTTGTCAGTGATGTACCTGGAGGTGATCTTTCGAGCGTAGGCAGTGGGCCTACAATTTTAGACTTCTCTACAAAAGAGGAAGCCGAGAGGATTATGAAAGATATAGGCTTAGAGAAATATATGGGGTTTCTGAAAGAGACACCAAAGACGTTAAAAGTAAAAAGCTACACCTTTAAGATTCTCGACATCGAAACTGTGTTAACGAGATTGAAGTCTGACATAGAGAATTCAGAGATATTAAGCAGCGAAGTGAGAGGCGATGCGTATTTGTTTGGTGTTCAATTAGCAGGCATAGCGAATACTCAGTTCAGGGTTTCGAACGGAAGAAAAGTCTTGTTATTGGGGGGCGAACCCGACGTAAAGATAACAGGGAAACACGGAAAAGGAGGGAGAAACGGTGAAATTTGCTTGGGCTTTCTTAAATATATTAAAGCTAATGCAAGGCTTTATGCCATCGCCACTGACGGTATTGACGGAAATAGTGAATATGCAGGTTGTTATGTGGATAACGAGCTAAAAATTAACAGTGTAGATATCCATAATGCGTTAATAAATCATACGTCCTATGAACTTCTTGAGAAATACGGTGTTACAATAAAAACTGGTTTTACAGGAGATAATGTTAACAATGTGTATATATTGGATATAGGGGATTAAATTCGAACAAATTAGAATTAAAATTTTCTATGTAATTTCTACTTAATTTTTATCCCTCAGGTAAGAAATATTACCTCTGTGTTTTTTTAAAATTTTTTTAATTCAACAAAGATTCAAAAAATGTTAACTATACTTTATCTACTTTATAATATTTAATCTTTTCCTAAAGTAATATTTATTAATAGTAATATCACTATTTAGTAATATGAATAAAGGAACAAAAATTGCTAAGGCCATATCTTCTTATATAATAATAGCAATAGTCCTTATAGCGGTAATAGCAATATCGGGTATTTTATTACTATATTACCCAACTAGAAGTTCTAGTATTTCTGCAACATCGTCAATGTCATCTACTTATTCCTCTATGACGACAACTAGTTCAACTACCTTTACTTCATCCGTTACAACACCTTCAACGGCTAACAATAATACTGTCATAGTTTATGTCGCTGGGGCTTATAAAGCGATATTTGATTATTTGACTAAACAATTTGAGAAGCAATACGGTATTCCAGTTGATATAAATCCCGGTGGTTCTTTTGGGTTAGCGGCTGAAATTGCCCAAGGAGCTCCTGCAGATGTCTTCGTTCCAGTAGCTTATATTCAGGCTGTTGAGTTAGAAGGGCAGAATAATCCGGGTTGGACAATAGCCTTTATATCAGACCAGATGGCTCTAGTGTATTCTAATTATACTACGATGAACCCATATTGGAACCAGTTATACAGCAACTACACTATGGCAATGGAGACTAACAGTACTGAGTACTGGTATAACTTCTTCTATCTACTAACTACTAAGTTTAGTTTAGGTATATCCAACCCGAGCTCGGACCCAGAAGGATTATACGGTTATCTGATCCTAAAAATGACTAGTTACCTTTATGCAAATAAGTCCTTCGATTACTTTATACACTTAGCTAATGAAAGCAATGTAATTCATAGTGCGCCTAATACTGCTGACTTTGTAGCCCCATTAGAGGCTGGAGAACTCGACTTCGTCTTATCCTATAAGTCCTATGCAATATCTCAACACCTAGACTATTTGCAATTACCACCATGGCTAAGCTTCGGTTATTATCCTAACGAGACAAGTTGGTACAGCTTCTTCTTCTACAAAATAACTGTAAACGGACAGACTCTAAAGATATACGGTAACCCAGTGTACTTATATATGACCATACCGAAGAATGCACCAAACCAACAGTTGGCATTACAGTTCATACAATTTGTAATTAAAAATGTCAATGAGTTAGCAATGTTCGGTGTGACTCCTATAACTCACCCAGTTTTGTTCTATGAATCGCCATCGGATGTACCACCACAAATTATGAAATTATTAAATGAGGGAGTATTAACGTATGGTGGTAACTTCACGGCTGTTTAAAGTAATATCTTTATTTCTATCCCTCCTCTTAACAATCCCTATAATATACTTAATAGTTTACGGTTACGGACCGTTTTATGTTAGATCAATCGCATTTGGAAAAGCATTAATAAGCTCTATAGAACTTTCCTACCTTTCCTCCTCCGTCGCAATAGTCGTTATAATCTTCTTGTTTACACCCTTGGCTTACTTCCTAGCCAGAAATAGAAACCCTATAATAGAAAGTATAGTAGACATTCCGGCTTCAATACCTCATCCACTCGTTGGAATAGCTTTGGTGTTCATAGATAGTCCCACCAACATAGTAGGTAAGTTCTTATCTTCTCACGGTATCAATTTCTACTACTCGTATTTTGGGCTTATCCTAGCCTTAATAATAGTCTCAGCCCCCGTGTATATCCGTTCGATGCAGAGTTTCTTCGAGAGCTTACCATTATCATATGAACAGTACGCTATGAGTTTGGGTTACTCTGAACTCAGAGTTTTCTTCAAAATGATCTTTCCTATGTCTGTTGGCGGAATAATCTCATCAGGACTAACTTCAATGGCTAGGGCGATAAGCGAATTCGGTTCTATTGTAATCGTAGCCCCGTTCGTTCAAGGATGGATCTTTAACGGAGATTGTGTAGCCTCAGTATACATTTACAATGAGTATCAGACGTATTTTAATGCGTCCATAACTGCATCAGCGACTTTGATACTTTTCTCCTTAATATTACTAGCTGTAGCCAGAGTATCTAGATTCCTTCTCATTAAAAAGGGATACATTTATTACTAATCAACTTAATTCCATACTGAATGAAGAACCCAACCTTATCTGAACTAGTGATGAAAGGGTTGTTCAACGGATGGCGATAAAGTTGATATGTAGAGAGATAGAATGTGTTGAAGGGGTAGTAAGAAGGATATTGGAGGAAAACGGCTATACCTTTGATAATGTTAAAATTAACGTTTCAGATATGCCCTATAACGAACTAGCTAGATTTGACGGAAGTAATATATACGTTAATTCTGTAAAATTCAAAAGTTTCGCTACACAAGTCGGAGGAGATTCAAAGTTTGTATCAGCGTATCTAACAGTGGTGTCACTCTACGCTGTAATAAATGACAAACGAAGGCTGAGAGAGTTAGTTAAAAGAGTGTTTGGAGATAAATCTCTCGAATACACTATTTTCAATTTGTTATTTGACTAAACTCCTTTTATCTATTGCTTTTAAGGCTTGAGACACGAAATCGCTTACAACCTTTTCTGGGTCTTTAGCTTTCATTACAGCACTTGCCACTCCTATTCCGTCAGCACCAAGCTCTATAGCCTTGTATACATCTTCACCGCTTGTAATTCCAGCCCCTGCAATAAGGTAAACACCCTTAACTTTCCTTATTTCATCTACCGCTCTTGTAATAACTTCAGGTTTTGCCTTAGAGACCGCGACTCCGCTACCGATAAGTTCCGGAGGTTCGATAAGTATCGCATCAGGGTTTAATATTCCCATAGAATGAACTAATTCGTATCTATCTACACAAACTACACTTTCCAACCCTAATCTTCTCATCCTTATAATTGCATCGTGGATTTCGTCTAACCTAACTCTCTTTTCGCTGTGGTTTAGTAACGACCCTTTCCCTCCTGCGTCCTTTACCATCTCAGGAAGAATTGATCCAGTTTTAGCACCGTGATCCAATCCATCAACATGTTGTGCATATACTATTAGTTCAGTTTCTTTACTAAGCCTATATATCATTGTTGCTGGAACGGAAACTATTATAGGAACTCCGTACTCTTTACTTACCTTCTCAATCTTCTTAGAGATTTCCATCCCTTTTTCTCCGTAAGAATTCTCATATGCCTTGTAATTTATTAAAATAATTGGCGGTTTCATAACTTTAAATAAGGGGATTAATATTGAAACTTTGCGGAATAGATTTAGCTGTAAAGAGACCTTCAACAATTGGAGTCCTGAACGGAAACACAATAGAAGTTTATGAGGGGGACGAAGACCTCATTCTTCAGCTTTGTGCTACTTCTGAAATAGTGGCTATAGATTCTCCATTATCTTACAGTAAAGGATTTAGAGATGTTGACAAACAGATGATCAAACGAGGTTATCGTGTGTTACCACCGAGTTGGATGGAGAGCCTCGTGGTCAAGGCAATTAAGCTATCAAGGATGTTAAAGGGGAAAGTGATTGAGACTCATCCCACCTCATCTCTTAAGAATATTAGTTTAGATTGGAGGAGATATAACATTAAGAAAGATATAATAGATGCTGTAGTTGCTGCTCTAGTTTCGTTATTTTATATGAGGGGTGAAGCTATGGAAATCAGAGGTTCGGACGGAGTTATATATCTACTTCCTAAGAAAAAGATAGAGATATTTAAATTGTCCGAAAATGTTTTTACATTCCTAGAATAGCTTATCTAATTCCTCTATTAATTTATATATTTTGCTGTAAAAAAATATGGCTATAAGTGTACTAATTAAGATTGAGATAATTATATCGAGTAAAGGTGAGACGGCGATTATCCTTGCTAGTAATACAGTATAATTAATCATTATCAGCAGAAAAATCCCCCACATGAATATTTGTATCATTAGCCTAAACTCTTGATTTTGAATTTTTCTAGTATAGTAAAGAATGAAGAGTATCAGTAAAAATGGAGTCAGCACTAGTAAAGACAATGAAAACAAGGCTAAGTAAGGAGAAAGAGTAGCTATTAAGTCGGCTAAGTATATCGAACTAAAAGTCAATGTTATACTTAGGATTGAGAATTTCAAGAATGACGTGAGAATTTCTGGTGATTTAAATGTTATATGACCCAAGTTTTTAACTAAGCTATCGAATCTATCTAACCTTAACCTTAAATACATCTTACTTATAGTCTTTAGGACTATCTGGTTTCTAGAAGTTAAAACGCTAGCTATTGTAGAGGATACAGCTACGAGTACTGTCGATATGTTATAAACTATCGTAACGGGAAGTCCTAGCTGTAACGCGGTAAGAGATATAACTATTCCGAATTCACTTAATGAAGTCATAAATAATCCAGTTCCATAAGCCCTCAAGAAATCGACTCCTGAAAACCAATAGGCAGTACTAAAGGCAAAGAGTTTTGTTAAAACGAGAATTATGGAGACCAGTATGTAATACAATATAAATCCAGAAATTTTGAGATAACTTCCGGCAATAAAGAAGAAGAAAATTAGGGTAAAGTCAACCAAAGGTTTCATATACCTTGTTATCTTTTCAGGATCTGTTGACGCATAAGAAGTACCTATACCCAGTAAAAAGTTAGCTAACGTTGAAGGTAAGCTTAGTATGGAACTTAGTAAGTTGAATAAAAAGACGGATGCTACGCTAGATAAAATTACAGACTCTTCAGACTTTGCATACTGTAATGTCGGGTTTATGAGAACTTTTGACACAACATAACCAAGCGCTAATGAGGAAAGCGAGGTGATTAGTAGATTGAAGATATTCACGTCTCCTGAGGTTATAATGCCTAACGCGACGAAAGCTAATGTGTCTTCAAGTGAGGCAACAGAGAGAATAAGTTTGAAGTCGTTTTTGTCTAGCTTACCTTCCCCGAGCTTAAATGCAATTGATGTACTGGTGTTAAAGCCTATTACGGTAAGTAAAAGAGTCTGGGTTAAAGAGAGTTTAATCGCTAAACCAACTATAGAAATTACAATATAAACAATTAGAAATTCTATAATCACTATGAAAAGTGCCCTTCTGAACATCTTCTTGAGATCTATGAGGTTAACGGAAACTCCCATTTCAAATGACAATAAGTTTACAGCGAGAAAGGAGATAAACTGGAATTCTGGATTATTATAATTCAACCCTAAGAGTTCTCCTATTAGACCGGACACAAGGTATGCGGGAACGGGGGATATCCTAAGCCTTCTCAGAACTAAACCGGAGAAAGTTGCTATGACCAGCGTTAGTGTGAGGATTGTATTAGTGCCCTGTATCACGAATAGTAATATCGATTTTATAAGTATATAAGTAAAAAATGGTTGATTATAATGGTCGTTGTAAGAGTTGAGAATGTAGAAAGCGAGGCTTTAAGAGATAACCCTTTAAAAGATCCTAATGTGAGGAAGGTCGTTCACATAGTCACCGACAATATTTCTAAACCCTTGATAGTTGTCTATCTAAGCGGTTTTCTATCTTCTTCCATTTCGTTATTGAACTACGATCCTTTAGGGGAAAACATTGTAGAAAAGATAGAGAGGCTTTCTAAGGAGGATAAAATAAATAATACAGTGGTAATACTCCCAGATCTCTTTACCAAGTTAGGCGGTAATCAATATATAAATTCTACGGCAGTAGGCCTATATGAAGATTTCTTAGTCAAGGAATTAATACCCTATCTAAAAGAAAAATACGACAGTGACAAGATAGTTCTAATGGGCAAATCTTCTGGCGGTTACGGTGCAATAGTACTAGGAATGAAGTATCCCGGTCTAATTCAAGGAATAATTGACCACTCAGGTGATGCTTACTTCGAGTACATTTATATTCCTATGTTTCCTTCCGTAATCAGAACCCTGAGAAAATTCAGGGACTACAAAGACTGGCTACAAAAGTTTTGGAGTAAGGAGAATAAGAAAGAGAAAGAGGATTTAAACGTACTAACCATAGTAGCAATGGCTGCATTTTACTCACCTAAGGGCGATTATATCGAGTTACCCTTTGAAACGGAAACAGGTGAAATTATAGAAGAAGTTTGGAAAAAATGGATAGAGAAGGATCCAGTGAGAATGGTAAACCGGTATCACGAGAATCTGCGAAAACTCAGGTTGATCTACCTTGATGTGGGTTTAAGGGACGAATTTAAGATTAATTTCGGTATGAGGATTTTACACGATAAGATGAAAAAATTAAACGTCCCTCATATCTATGAAGAATTTGAAGGAGGACATTTTAACACTAGTTTTAGATATGATGTATCTTTATCTTTGGCGAGTAGAGTATTTAATGAAGAAGGTAATGAGAATTGATAATACGCTTTCAAAGGACGGGGAACTGTTATTCGTTAACTGATGTCGTTACAGAGAGTATAGGACAGTGTGAAAGGTACGACGTAATCGTCATAGAAAAATTAGAGAAGGAAGTATTGGACAAAATAAAGGGAACCAATATCAAAATTTTCGAATGTGATGAGGGAGAGGAAAAATGTATAGAAAAAATAAGAAATTCAGTGTATAGAGTTACAAAATCATGTAAATTTACATGAATTACAATAGCCTCCCTTAAATTCAGTCCAATCAGTAGAGAAGTAAAACTCGCAACGTACATTTTCTCCGCTCAGAACCTTTGATAACCATATTTTATCGTCAGCCCACATCTCCTCATAAATGGGTTCCTTTAACCACATAGGTATAGCCTCATCAGTTTTAGTAGGAATTCCGGTGAACTTTGTAATAAGGAACACGTGCATCTTTTCTGCTTCTTCTCCATGTATAAACAAGATCTCGGCTACCTTCCTAAAGGACTCAATATTTACTTTGATTTCTTCATTGACTTCACGAGTGATACATTGCTCGGGCGTTTCACCTTCCTCAACTTTACCCCCAGGGAATGTTAGATATCCAACTCCTAAGCCTCTGAGTTTTCTTATAAAGAGTAAAAAATTACCGTCTCTTATTATTCCTAGGCATGTCTCCTTCATTTAGCCGGAAACCCAGGTTTGACTAGTCTTTTCAAGTTAAGTATGGTATTGATTTCTTCATCCTTATATCCTAATTCTCTCAGTGCTTCCCTTATTGACATCCCCTTAGCTAGTTGTTTACCTATTTGAGATGCCTTATCATATCCGATTATGGGTGATATGATAGTAACTAATGAGGGGCTACTTTCGGCGTACCTTCTCATCTTTTCTACGTTTGGAACCATACCGTTGATAACTAAATCTGACATTTTACTAAATGCCTCAGATAATAAGGTCTCCTCCATTACGAGATCGTAACCTACTAGTGGAACACCCATAGCCAACTCAAATTCACCTAGCATTGAAGCGAACTGTATAGCGTGATCTAAACCTACGACTTGAGCACTTACTAGAAGAGAAGCCTCTACAGTTACCGGGTTAGTTTTACCAGGCATTATACTGCTTCCAGCTATTTCCTCTTGGCTGGGAAGTTCAATCTCATTAAACCCCGTCATAGGTCCCGAAAACATTAATCTTATGTCTTGCCCTAGTCTATATAAGTTCACTGCAGAAGTCCTCAGGACTCCACTTAGCATTAACATATCGGTGAGAAGTTTCAAACCCCTGAATTTATTTGCGGGTTTGAAGCCCATAGAAGCAATTTTGTTTATCTCATTGACTACTCTCTCCTGAAACTCAGGATGTGCATTTAGCCCAGTACCTACAGCTGTACCTCCTATGGGAAGTTCTTTTACGTATTCCAGTATTTCCTTCAACTTTTCTAAGTCGTGTTGAAATGCATCAGCGTATGACAATAATTCTTGACCTAAAGTTACCGGTAAAGCATCTCTTAAATGAGTCCTGCCTGATTTAATTATATCGTTAAATTCCTGACCCTTTTTATCCAGAGACGTGATGATCTTTTCGTATGCGGGAATTAGAAGTTCGTATGCGGTTTTCACTGACGCAATGCGTATTGCAGTAGGTACGGTGTCATTAGACGACTGCCCGAGGTTTACGTGATCGTTAGGATGAACTTTCTTCCCTGAAATTTCCGTAGCCCTCTCTGCAATAATCTCGTTTATGTTCATGTTTAACCCGGTTCCAGAACCTGTCTGAAACACGTCTACAATCACTTTAGAGTCAAATTTCCCTTCCATTACTTCTTCAGATGCTTTCATAATAGCTTGTGCTATTTGCTGATCTAATAGTCCTAATTCACCGTTAACTTTAGCACACGAATACTTAATAGCTCCCATAGCCCAAATTATTTGCCTAGGGAACTTTGTCCCAGTGTTCATAAAGAGTTTCGGAGCTGTTTCGGTGTATTTCATATTGATTCTATTTAAAGAAAGAGTGTTACTTAATAATTTCGATTAATATGAGTAAAAAAGGGATTACTAATAGCATGACGATAATATTATTAGATCAATCCTTAAGTTTAGAGTGATGGTAGTAATAAGGAAATTCGAAGTGAGTCACCTCAACACTAACTGTTATTTAGTAACTAAAAATAATTCAGGGATATTAATCGATGCAGGAGAGAACCCAACAGAAATTATATACTACGTTAAAGATAGAGGAATAGAATTAAAGGCAATCCTTGCTACTCATGGTCACTTCGACCATGTTTTGGGTGTGCCTGAGTTAAAGAAACACTTAGGCGAAGTCATATTCTACTTACACGAGAACGATGAACCGTTGGTTAAAAACGATCCCCGAACATCTCACATTTCCGTAGACGGTTATGTTAAAGAAGGAGAAATGGAATTTGACGGTATTAGAGTTAAGGTGATCGAGACTCCGGGGCACACTTTAGGTAGTGTTACGTACTTAATAGAGAATAACTTATTTACCGGTGATACTCTCTTTAACGAGAGCATCGGTAGATACGACTTAGGTGGAGATAAGGCTCTCCTTAAGAAGAGCCTAAAAAGGTTAATGGAGCTTGACGATTTACTAACAGTGTACCCAGGGCATGGTTTTCTTACGACGTTAGGTTACGAAAAGTTGCACAATCCGTTTTTAAACGGGGAAATAGATTGGTAAATATGACTTAGCATGAACGTAAAGATACTTAAAGTGGAGAAGTTAAACGACGTTATAGAAGTCGAAGGCTTAGTACCTGCAAAATGTGCTGTAGGGTACTACGATGTAAGAATTAAAATACGCGGTTTTAAAATTATAGAAAGCAATTGCCAGTGTGGTCAACCAATTTGTCAGCATGCTGTAAAACTGCAGTTAGCATACTTAAGAGTCTCTAGATGACCAGTTCTGTTTCCAAAACGTGAGTAATGCATAAAATGACGCGAAGTATTGTATTACTAATGCTATTGTTCCTATTAGGAAAGTCTTGAGTTTTTCCCTCATGATTAGTTTTGCCAAGGCATAGGAAAATGGTATTATGGAGATTGTAGGTAGTATGCGGGTTATTATGAACATCGCTATTAATGATGGTCTAGGTCGTAAAAAATGTTCAAAAATTTTGGCTAAGATTAGTGATGAGTGAGTTCCCCCAGTTAGTAGTACGTTCAAGATACCTTTCTCTAGTATTCTCTCAAACAAATGCAAGTTTAATATCAAGTGTATATCAAGAAATAAGGATAGAATTGACAACAAAGGTAGCATATTTAGGTAGGTCACGTTAAAGGAATATATTAATCCTCTTTTATTTATAACTCCTTCTTTTATTTCCTTTATAAAGATTAGGTAGTTAGCTCTAGTCCAACGGGTTACTTGTTTGGCGAAAGTCATAACATCATTAGGGGGTTTTGTATAAACTATAGCGTCTATAGCTTTTACGGCCTTATAACCTTTCATAATCACGTATTCTGTAAGATCTCTATCGTCTGATAGGATCATTTTTCTGCCGAATATTCTAGGGTTTCTAAATTCCTCTGATAATACATAAGGCTTTATTAAATCGGTTCTATATAGGACGCACTGACCACTTAAAATTATAGCACTCCCAAAGTAATTAACTGCTCTGTTTACCAATTCACTCATACTTTCGAAAAACTCCGCGTAGTAATAGGACCATTTTTTACTCTTCATCATTCTGATGTTTGCACCTACTCCCCCAACATCTTCAGTCATATAAACCAATAGTTTTTCTACACTATCCTTCGATATTATAGTATCACTATCCAGTAATAGAACTAGTTTAGTTGTCACATATTTTATCCCTTCAGATAACGCAACTCTTTTTCCTGACCTCTTTTTAAGGCTTATGAAAAGTCCCCCATATTTCTTTACCATGATGCTGTAGGGTTCGTCAACACCATCTCCTACTACTATTAACTTAAGGCCTATTCGGGCTATTGACTTTATTACTTGTTCAAACAGTCTTACATCTTCTTTATATACTGGAATTAATACCGTAATGTCGGATTTTGTAAAATTAGTATTATATCTCTTTGGCTTGTATTTAAGTCCGTAGTATGTGATAAGTATAAAGTAAGTAATGGTTAATACTGAAGATGATATTACGAACATAACGTGAGCGGTGAAGTTTAACATTCAGATATCAAAAAAGATATCGCATATAAAAATTTTAGTCAGAGAGAAAAACTTTTGTAAGTCCTAGTTTAACTTGTTAATTAGTTTTTTAATAGATATAGGAGAAATTCAATATCTGTCTAGTTAATAATTAAGCTAGTAGTTTATGTTAAGATTAGTATCAACCTTAACCGAAAAGACCATCTTTTATACAATATCTTTATACGATGTAAGGAAAATTTAATTTATTCTAAGTTTGTATTTATTGTATGACAAGGTTAATCATACTAGGAAATGGGAAATTAACAGTATTATATGATCAGGGCTATATATTAAGAGAACTCTACTATCCTTTACCCATCGATAATCACCTGCATCAAGCTAAATTGGGTGTATGGAGTGACGGAGACTTCAGTTGGTTAGATCAACTTAATCCTAAGATTGATTATGTAGAAAACTCCCTATCTTCATTTGCCGAGGCTGAATTCAACGGGAGTAAAATAAAGTTGGTGGACGCTATAGATATGGCTTATGAGATTTTTGTAAGAGAGGTTAGTGTTACCTTATCAAAGTCTAGTGATTTGAGAATTTTCTTTCACCATGATTTTCACATTAATGGGAATGACATAGGGAATACGGCACTCTATGATCCGTTTACATCCTCAATTATTCATTATAAAAGAGACAAGTGGTTTCTCTTTAAGTGTGATATACCGTTTTATCAGTATGCTACTGGATACAAGGAGACGAGTATATATTTGGGTACTTGGAAAGACGCCGAAGACGGTGAATTATCTGGAAACCCTATAGCACAAGGTTCCGTTGACTCTGTTGTCAGCATCAGACTTTCTTCGTCTAAGATCTTTTATTGTTGGTTAGTTTGTGGTTCAAGTTATGAGGATGTAGTGAGGAAAAACGATTACGTAGTTAGGAAAGGTCCAAGAGAGCTAATAAGGAGAACCCAGAACTATTGGAAAGCGTGGCTCAGTAAATTAATAGACTACGATAATATAGTGAAAAGAAGTGCATTAATAATTGCCGCTCATTGGCAAAATAACGGAGCAATCCCTGCTGCCTTGGACACTGATATATTGAGGTTTAATAAAGACACTTATAATTACGTGTGGCATAGAGATGCTGCCTTCGCGGCTATAGCTCTTACACTCTTAGGATATCAAGATCAAGTTAGGAATTTACTTCTATTTACGAAACCTCTTCTTTATAACGGTTTTTTGTTTCAGAAGTACACATGTGATGGTCATTGGGGATCCACATGGCATCCTTGGACTATGAGAAGTATCCCAATCCAAGAAGATGAGACAGGATTGTTAATATATGTTGTATGGATTCATTTTTCAAAGTTTAACGATATAGATTTTATAAAACCTTTATACGCACCACTTATAAAAAAGGCAGCCGACTTCCTAGTGGCTTATAGAGATGAAGAGTCTGGCCTTCCTTTACCCTCTTACGATCTATGGGAGGAGAGACTCGGTACTCATTTCTTTACGTCTCTTGCAGTCTACACTGGGTTAATTGCTGCTAGTAAGTTTGCTGAGTTCTTTGGCGAAGAGAACTTAAAAGAAAAATATCTCTTTGCAGCCAACGAAATTAAAAGAGGATTAAACCGTTTCTACGTTAGTGATCACTTTGCAAGGACGATTTACGAGGACGGTAGTGTTGATAAGACGGTTGATGCAAGTACCCTTTTCGCTTCAATATTAGGCGTTTTTGACGCAAAAGACCCTCGTGTAATAAGTAATAGGAAAATTATAGAGGATAGACTATCTGTTAACGGAGGTATAATAAGATATGAAAACGATAGTTATCTCAAGGTAACCGATAAACCCAACATCTGGTATATAGCGACCTTGTGGTTAGCCCAGCAATACGCTCTAGAAGGCGATAAGGAAAAAGCGACTAAATATCTCAACTGGGTTCTCGGTCACATTCCCTCTACAGGGGTACTGCCGGAACAGATAGCACCAAATGGTTCATATACATCTGTAGCACCGTTGGTTTGGAGCCATGCGGAGTTAATTCGGACAATCTACATGCTAAAACATCTATGAATCGAAATTTATCTTCTTAACAATGAATTTTAGAACACTTATTTTTAATCAATTGAAGAAAAACAAAGTCATATGAGATTACAAATATTACCTTGGTTCATTCTTCTAATACTATTATCACCAATTGTTCTCGGCATACAAAATTATTTTATTTACTCTGATGCACCTTTCTTGACGCCTCAGTACGGTAGTGTAGTCGTAAAGCACATATTGGTCAAATACTTTAACTACTCTGAAGAAGACGACATATACGTCCTTGTCTCAGGAAACTATAGCCAAGCGTTCAAGGAAGTAAATAATTCCCTTAAGTACTTGTCAGATGCGAAACTAATAACACCGTATGACTACTTAAATCAATCCAACCAAACCTACTTTAAACTCATTTCGCCTATAATTAACTCCACGTACGAAAAACTTTTACCACTTCATTCTTTATACGTAAACCTTACCAAAGAGAGAGCGTATATTTTGCAAAACTTTTCCATTTTTGAATATGAGCTTAACGTAACTTATGGTATTCCCATTCACAAGTTTTATCCAGTTGGAGCTGAAGCGGAAAAGTTCTATTACATATACTCACAGCTAAATGGTAGTGAGTTACAAAAGGCTAGGAACGCAAGCTTAGCCGTATTCAAAGATCCGTTCGTTCTTCTATTCTCGTTCTCGAACTACTCTAATACGTCACTAGTCCGTTCTACCTTATTGAACTTCTCTAACTATTCATATCTTGTAAAGATTCTGACAAGGGAGAGTGTGCCAGAGAACGCTTTAGTTGATCCTTTTAGTTACGCTACCAACCAAGTCGAGAGTGAGATTAAGCCCATGCCCATATCTTTGTCTGATTTTCATCGAGACGGGAAGTGGTTATTCATTATACAAGTCCCGAACAATGAGAGTTTAACACAAATTGAGGAGTTTATGAGTAACATTAACGCGACGGTTACCGGTCACCTTCCGATCTATGCGGAATCTGCAATAGCCACTGAAAAGGATCTAAAAATAATCGACATAGTGACGGTGATACTCCTTTCAATACTCTTAGTGTTGTTAATCAGGGCTCTAGTACCTATTCTGATACTGATTCTAAGTGCCGTAATAGGTCTCGAAATAGCTTACGCTTTGCTATTCTTAGCTACTTTCTTCGGTTACCAAATATATTATATATCAGGGCTGGTAATTCCTCCTATAGTATTTGGAATTACAGTAGATTACTCGATACTGTTTCTATATAGGTATTTTGAGGAAGTGAGAAAAGGTACGGAGAATCCAGTCTCAAAATCTTTCAGGACAGCTGGAAGAGCTCTATTATTTAGCGGTCTTAGCATAACTCTAGGGTTTTCGTCCTTCATTATATCATCGTCTCCTCTCCTGAAGAATATCGGCATAGCGTTAGTAGTGGCTTCTGTGTCCTCGCTTATACCCGCGTTGTTCTTTATCCGGAGTGTGCTATTGACAATTCCACAAAAGTACATTAAGTTCCCAAGAAAAGAGGTACCAAATCCATACGACATAAGGCAGAAATACCTTGAAACTATGAGCAGAGCGGCGATCAAATGGAGGTATGTTATATTGGGAGTGATGGTAATACTTGGCTTTTTAGGTTATAGTGCGTTCATAACCCATACTACTAACGTCGCCATAAACGAGATAGTACCGCCTAATAGTGAAGTTGTAGCAGGTGAGCAAGAGTTACTCCACTTTCTCAACTATAGTGTGGACTATATAGTGATAAAGGGAAATCCCAACTCTTCTTACACTCAGATCTATAACCTATCTAAATTTATAATAGATAATAACGGATTAGTGTACGGTCCTGCTTCTATAGGGTCAACATTAATAAAGAACCAGACCTACCTAACTAACCTTTACTTTTCTCACAACTATACGTTGATTGAGGCGTACATACCATATCCTGTTTTCAGTGACGGTGCAATTCACATCACGAAACAGATAATGGATATGGGTTATTTGGTTGGAGGCAGTAATGCGGAGAGGATTTACATCGTTGATAATACCGTCCAAGTCTACTATACTTTCGTTTTACCTCTGACAATAATTCTAATAACAGTGTATTTAGGTATAGTATTAGGTTCTGTTATTGTTCCTTTAAGACTGTCTTTAACTCTTCTCTTAAGCTCCTTAGTCGGAATAGCGTTAATGTTCATCATATTTAACCAAGTTTACTGGTTATCACCTCTGATAGTCTTCGCTATAATGTATAGCTTAGGCATTGATTACGACATGTTCATTATAATTAGAATACTAGAAGAGAAAGGAGAGGAAGAAGAAAGGATCGTTAAGGCTGTGAAGAACACTGGTCTGGTCGTTACTGCAGCAGGACTAATTTTGGCAGGTGCGTTTATGTCTTTAGGATCAGCTGATATGAGATTCCTGCAAGAGATCGGAATATCAGTTGGGTTAACTATACTTTTCGATACATTCATCGTGAGACCGATAATGGTACCGGCCGTTATGGCAATATTAAAGAAATATAATTGGTGGCCTGGGCTGAGAACGGTCGAGAAGTATGTCATAGACGAAAAACAGAACTAGCAGGAGATCAGCCTTATCTTAGTTTAAGAAAATTAATTTTCTCTTTTTCCAATGTATGTAAAGAGGATGAACCTTACAAGGGCTGATAAGTGATGAAAAGATCCTGCTGAGCTCCTCGAGTGTCGAATCTACTTGTGTTAACTTTAAATATTTTAGATATATCTATTTCTTTCATGAATGGTATGGTCACTAAACTTTTGTCAGTTATCTTTGTCATTTCAATCTTAGTGACTACCTTTTCAATAATTCCTAGTCAAGCAACAATACCTAGACTGTCCTTCATTACGGTTCCTCACTTAACACAATTGATAGCCCCTGGGATGACAGAAGTCCCTATAACATTATCTATAACTAACCTAGGTTCTACAGTTTATAATTTAAACATAACCCCCTTAACTAAATACCCCTTTGAGACATTCTCTTACTATGAAGGTACCCAGAATATAAGTATACCAATATTTCAGCAGGGTGATACGATCAACGTTACCTTTATATATAACGTATATCCCAACGTGACTGACGGGGTATATAAGTTATACTACGAAGTTTCTGGAACATTACCTAATGGGACTAATTTTACTAAGGAGCTTTCTGTAGATATTCCGATTTTAGGGTACGTCTCAATTTCAGCAAGTTCTGTTTGGGGTACAATATCATCTCCCCTACTAGTAGCTCCGGGAGAGAATAATGTACCGTTGAGTATAATCTTGATAAATTCAGGTAACGTAATAGCTAGTAATGTTAGTTTAATTCTGGAGAATCAATTTCCTATTAAGTTCTCACAAAACGTAGTAAAGGTAGGGTATTTGCCAATAGGGCAACCCGTCACAGTGACGGTATATTCAAGCATTTACCCTAACGCGAGTGAAGGGACATACAGTATTCCCGTCGAAGTAAAATATTTTAACGGTGTGACAACTATAGACAACTTAACAGTAGTTGTAAACGGTTATCTCAATTTCTCCGTTACAACTATATGGGGATCTCCTCAGTCTCCCATTATAGTATCGGCTGGCGAGTCCCAAGTACCTTTAACTTTCCTAGTGAAAAATTTAGGTGATGTCAATGCGTTAAACGTATCCTTGACGATAAGGAGTGGATATCCCTTAATATCATCTCAGAATTCGGTTTACATAGGAGTAGTTCCAGCAGGCGAGGAAAACTACGGAACAATAACAGTTAGTGTATACCCTAATGTCTCATCTGGAGTTTATTATATTCCGGTTACCATCAAATTCTTCTCGAACGCGAGTGTTAAGGAGCTAGTTCCCGTTGAAATATACCCGACAAATATAACAGTAAATACTGTAACGATTCCACCTCAAGTCTTCCCAGGCTATTATGACGTAAGAGTTGTACTTCTAGTCCTGAATTACGGAGAAGGAATTGCAGAGAACGTAAGTGTTTTCCTCAGTAGCGGTCTTCCGGTAGTATCTCCCGATGAAGTAGATCTAGGAGCTATACCTTCGGGTAAGATAATAAACACTACGTTCTTAATTAACGTTCCTAACTCAACATCCCCCGGCTATTACTACCTCAACTTCACAGTAAAGTATGATGGCGGTAAAATAACCAAGTCTTACAAACTTCAAGTGTATCCTAAAGCTGACCTCGAGATAGTTAATGTTTACTATCCTACTATAAACCCAGGGTCTACTAATGTTCCAATTACTTTAACGATTAAGAACGTAGGAAATGTAACAGCTCAAAATGTGAAGGCAATATTAGGGAGTAGTGATGTAATATATCCTCACGTAAGCTCATCGAATCCTCTGATGGGATTGACTGCTTCTGAGGCTTACTTAGGAGATTTAAAACCAGGTCAGGAGGTTAATGTTACGTATGTCGTGGATGTTAGTAGTGGTGCTCAAGTAGGAAACTATGAAGTTACTTTAACATTATTGTGGAACCAATCCGGTTCCCTATTTCCTTTCATTCAAAACGATAGATTTACTATTCAAGTTAGTCCTACAGCTTTTGATAATTTAGTAAATGAGGGCGTGACCTTTCAAGTTGGGACTTCAAAATATAGTGTGGGTTGGCTATATATTATTATAGGAATTATAGTGATTATTTTAGTGATAGTAATAGCAATAAGGCTATCTATGAGGAGAAAACCTAATGCTGGAGGAGGAACTTGAAAGAGGAAAGAGAGATTATTACAGGTTATTTGTATTGATCAACTCACCAAGGTGGAGGTATTTTTTACTTAATTTCCTGTCGGAGTTTATAAAAAGAAGGGGCAAAGGTTCACTCAGTATAGGTTATGCTTTTCATCCATGGGTAGAAGGTGCCAAGGACAGGATTCAAGATCTGAAATCGTCTCTTAACATCAATTCAGTAATAGATATAGATTATTCTAGATATACCAAGTATCTCGGGGCGACTTTTGATATAATGATATTAGACGCAGTGGATGACTTTAGACCTAATTACATCTCTGCTCTATCAGACTCGGTCAGAGGAGGAGGAGTAATAGTTTTATACAGCGACAATATAGAAAATAATAAGGTATTTAAGAACTCGTTAATTAAGGACGGCAAAGTGGATAACTTCTTTGAAGAGAGATTCCTGCGGTTAGCTAAAAATCATGAAGGGGTATTGGTTATCGACGAGAAAGGGGAGAGTTTTAAGCCTTTAACCCAAAAGGTTCAGAGACCGGTTAGGAGCATTCCTGAAGCCCCTCACGTAGATAGGAGGCTTCATGAACTGTGTCAGAGTAAAGACCAGAATAAAGCCCTAGAGGAAATGAGATTTATTATGGAGGGAGAGGACAAAAGGATACTAGCCATAACGGCTCCGAGAGGAAGGGGTAAGAGTTCTGTAACTGGTCTTTTCTTATCTTTCCTAGTTAGTGAGCGCAAGTTCGATAACATAATTGTTACTTCTCCTACCTATCTCTCTGCCCAGGAGATTTTTTCCTTTCTAGCTAAAGGGTTAGACACTCTAGGATTAAGATATAAGTTAACGAGATCAAAAGATGGGAAAATCCTCAGCGTGGCTTCAAAGGAGGTTATAGTAAAATGGCTCGCTCCCGATCTCGCGAAGGATTATGAGGGAGACTTGATAATTGTAGATGAAGCCGCAGCACTAGGACTTGATACGGTAAATTATATAGCTAGCCGGTGGAAAAAGGTGGTTCTAGTATCTACAATTCATGGATACGAGGGAAGTGGTAAAGCCTTCCTCAAATACCTCAATTTCTTGCGAGAGAAAGTGAAGTTTAAGCATATTACCCTTACCTCTCCTATACGCTATGCACAAGGTGACCCAGTCGAGAGGTTTTTATACGATGTTATGCTCTTAGACGCAGAGCCGAAACCTAGAAAAGTTAATGAGGTGAAAGTCACTGAGTTAGATAAACAATCTCTATTTAAGAATGAAGGGTTATTGAGGCACTATTATGGAATCCTAGTGTCTGCTCATTACAGAAACTCCCCTGACGACCTGATGATACTAGGAGATCTTCATTATGAAAGAATATTTGCTATGGGAGAAATAGGAATAGCCCAAGTAGTAGAAGAAGGTAGACTATCTAAAAGTGAAATCAATACGATACTTAACGGCGGACAGAGCTCAGGTAACTTAATTCCCCAGAGGCTAATCAAGTACGAGAGAGTATACGAGTTCGGATTTACAAAAGGTTGGAGGGTTATAAGAATCGCCATTCACCCCGATTACCAAGGAAAAGGGTACGGTTCAGCCTTACTTAGCGAAATTGTAAGGATAGCGAGAGAAGAAGGACTTGACTGGGTAGGTTCTTCGTTTACCTCTGATGTCAAAGTACTAAGCTTCTGGATTAAGAACGGCTTTATACCGATATATTTCTCCACTCGAAAAAACGAGGGATTAAACGGGTATTCAATCATTGTAATTAAGCCTTTGACAGATACCGCAAAAAGGCTTTCGTTACATGCGTCTGAACTCTTGAGAGAGAAGGTCTTGAGGACGGCTCATCAAGTATACTTTAATGTTAATCCCTTAATTTTAGCTAGTATATTACGGGTCTTACCTAAAAGGTCTGAAAAAGTCGAAATTCCTGTGGAATATAAATCTAAATTAGAAGCTTATTTAAGCGGTTACCTTCCTTATAACGCTGTTGCAGATGCAGCACACTACGTAGTTTCAAAGTATTTTTCTACTGCTGAAGATGCATTTCTTAATAAAACTGAAGAAGCTGTTTTGATAGCACGGACTATTCAAGGTAAGAGTTGGTATCACACGTCATTATATCTAGATATAAAACCCAGAATAGCAGAAGAAATCATGAGAGGCGCTATACAAAAGATCCTCGAAAGGATATGAGTTTATGTTATGAAAGCTTTTATTTATGGTTTGTCTTATTGTAATCTTATGAGGTTTATATCTAAGCTTATACTAATATACTTGTTAATCGAGTTAGCAATATTCTTAGTTATAAGCTCGATACCGTCGCACAACCCGTCTGTTCTTCAGGAATATAATGGTTTAGAGAACTCAGTTCAAAACACGACTTACTTCGGTAAGGTGTTAATGATTTTTCCTCATAACCTAGCTATAGCTACTGCCGATTTTATACCTATCATAGGAATATTAGTTTTCGGTATTACAATAGCGGATACTGCATATGTAATTAGTGTAGTGTCTACTCACTACGGAATACCGGGTATAGTGGCAGCAATTTCTTTGTTACTTCTACCTCACTCAGCGGTTGAACTCCCTTCATATGCTATAGCAATCGGTGCTGGAACTTATACAGTAATCAATTGGAGGGACTGGAAAAGATCTTTGCTTACATACATAGTCATCCCAGTTGAACTCTTCTTTGCTGCTCTAATAGAATCTTCTTTGTTTTATGTTCCTAATCCACTTATAATGTGGGTGGCTGCAGTTCCCGTATTAATAGGCATCTATTTCTTATACGAGAAGATCCAAAAGTACGCTGATAAAGTTAGCATTGCTACTCAAGTAGGTTATTTAGGATTTGGAAATACCCAGCACTATTATACCAATCAATTTTTCTCTTTGTATAAAGATGCGTGGAACAAGGGAAACATGTATGAAACCCAAGGGCAACTACAAGCTGCAATAGATAATTACTGGTCAGCGATACTTTACTTACTTGACGCTATGGCAGTTAAACTGAACTTACCATATACTACTAAGGAGGATTTATACAGAATTGTGCAAATAATCTCAAATTACTATCCTAATGTTATGATGTTGTTTAACAAGGTGCAAACAGATTTTCAAGTAATTAGAGATCCGCTACTGATAGGCGATTTGAAATATCTGGCTACACTTCTAGAAAATTCGTATTTTAATCCGACAATTCGACCATGATGGGTAAGTGGTCTGAGCCCTCGATTTTTAAGACTTGAAAATCTACAATCTTTGGAGCTAGTTCTTCAGATACAAGGCAGTAGTCTATTCTCATAGCCTTCCATTTAAACTTGTAACTCCTCCAAGTATATTCCATCCTTGATGTCTTTTCCGCACAGTCCACGAAACCCTTTTTAATAAAGTTGTTCAACCATTCTCTTTCCTGAGGTGTTAAGCCAGGCTCAGTTTCGTCCCAAAAGCTAGAGTCCTTCTTACTTCTAACTGCATTGAAATCTCCACAAATGATCACTGACTTGTTTTCCCTAAGCCTCAGTGCGTAGTTCTCGATAGCGTTATTGAACTTAATCTTAAAATCTAGTCTAACAAGCCCGTCTCCTGCTCTCGGAAAATAAGTGTTTATTATGTAAAATTTTTGGAACTCTAGCGTGAGAACCCTCCCCTCCGAATCAAATTCCTCTATTCCTAAACCTTTTATCACGGAAAGTGGTTTTGGCTTACTTATGCTCATAACTCCGCTATATCCCTTCTTCTTTGAAGGAAAGGCTAAAATGTTTAATCCAGATATAAGAAGGTCTAGAGGTACGTCGTTAGAGCGTATTTCTTGAAGGAGAATCACGTCATAGTCTTTTACAATTTTTTCGAGGGCTCCCTTTCTAGTTATTGCCTTCAGGCCATTAACGTTCCACGATACTATCTTCAACTTGTTAAAACTACACTTATAATGTATAAAAGTTCTACTTCACTGGAATAAGGTATTTTATCGTTTAGTTCGATAAGATTTAATGTGAGAAGATATTACTATAGCGGTGACCTATCAATTATCTTCTTAGTAATTGCGGTAATAACCGGTTTTGTAGGCTCGCTTTTCATGTTATTCATTTCTCCCTTCCTAGTCGGTAGGTTCATTGCCCTAGGGCTTTTTGTAGACGATATTATATCAGCACTCTTTATGATGAGGACTGAATTAAGAAGAGCAGCTATGATAATTTTGTTAGGTGCTGTTGTGTCTACGGTCTTATACTCTATACTTGATCTAGATAGTAATCCGTACCTGCTCGTTCTATTAGTATTTCCGGCTCTCGGCGTTATCATAAGTTCCACACAAAGTGTGTTAAAAGGAGCCATAGTTCTAAGCGCAATAACAGTACTTTTCTCTTTTGCAGAATTCCTCGCATTTTTAGTGAACATTTTTGGACTTTCGATAATTAACTATACAGTCTTTCCTCTAACTTGGAGTGGACTGTTCATTTTAGCTAGTCTACATCCTCTTCGAGAGAAAAGCTACACAGTCCACCCAAAAATCGGAAATAAGAAGAAGAGTGGAAGTAAGAAGGGAAGTACGAAGCCAAGGATACTAAAGACTATAACTTTTGTAATAAACCCTCCAGATGCCCAAGTCATTGTCAACATTAACGATAAACCCCACTTGGTTAAAGGTAGCATTAAGATTAATTCGGACTCCCCCGTAAAGTGGTATGTAGAAAACGTTAAACTTCCTAACGGTGTTCTCCTAATTCCCGAGATAAGGGAAGGTATTGCAAATCCCTCAGACGTGGTAAAAATCAATATGATTCCCATAGACCTAAAGAACTGGGATCCCATCTATTGGGTAAACAAAAACCTTTATAACTACAAGGTACTCGATGTAGTGGGGACCGGTGGAAACTCTTATGTATTAAAAGCAGAATTGAATGGAAAATATTACGCTATAAAGATACCTAAAATGTCTGATCAGACTTTTACTTCGTATTCCCCGGTTTCTTCCTTCTTAGACTTTGCGGCTGAAGCGTCTAACTTGATAAATTTGAGCAAAGACGATAGGTTGGTAAAACTTTATGCAATTAACGTAGATTCAAACGTTGTTGAAAATATTGAAAAAGGTGACGTGGAAGCTTACCTTAACTCTCCCCCTATGATCGTTATGGAGTACTTAGAGGGAGGTACTTTGATGGACTTAATGAAAAACCCCAACTTATTTAACAGCAGGTACTGGAAATATATTGTTTACGTTATAATAAAAGAGACAATCTTAGCCTTAAACTATATTCACTCTCAAGGTTACGTCCATCTGGATATTAAGCCGCAAAACATTTTCTTTTCTAGAAAATTAAATGGAGGAGGTGAACAAGTTTATAATCTACTTAAGAGTTCAAAAGGAGTGATTAAACTAGGAGACTTGGGTAGTGCGGTGAGAGTAGGTGGAAAGATCAAACAGATCACCGTGGAATATGCTCCACCAGAACAGCTTGAGTTCTCGATTAGGGGAATTGGCGCAGATCCCCGAATGGATGTGTTCTCTTTAGGAATGACCATGTATGTGGCATTAACTGGATATAATAATAGACCTGATATAAAAGTCCTGAGCGATGCAGTAGACCTATATAATCAAGGAAAAATAAGGGAGGCATTAACATATGTTCATAACGCAAAAAGATTGTTGTCATATAACTGGATAAATATAAACGCAGAACCCGATGTTCAGGCGATTTTAAGGAGGGTATTATCGCCAGACCCTCTAAATAGACCTTCATTAGACGAGTTTGTCTCCGTGTTGATTAGGTATATAGTTTAAATCGAGTTTAAATTATCATCACAGTAGATTATCTTTCATAAATTAAAATTATATATTAAGTATATTTTATAAAGTTTTAAACTAATGTTATACTATGTTAAAAGGAAATTACAATTCAATTGCGGATATTTTAAGAGTATTAGACACCAAGAAAGTCAACAGATTTTATTGGATTATAACGATATTGGTAGCTATAGGAGGATATTCTCAGCTTTAGATATTATTGCATTAGTATTTGTAATAATGTTCGTTCCTGAGACTAGGGGAATGTCTCTCGAGGAGGTAGTTAGAATGTTCGAAATATTGCCGTTAAGTAAGATGAGGCGCGGAAAGGAGATAGTAATGGGAGAGAATAAGCAGGTAAAGGCTAAGTGATCTTCTAGCTGAGTTGGGACAGAAGACCTAGTATAAATATAAAGGTAATACTACTCCAATAGACCACGTTTTGAAATGAGTTGTTTTTATATTCTCCCATAATTCTTGGATTATTTGCAAGAATTCCCATAACTAAGGCGGGACCTAGAAGGATTATTACGAAAAGTGAGAGCAAGTTTAATACTACATTTCCCAACATATCTTTTGGGACTAGTAAAGTTACTAATAGTGCTGGAACACTTTCTATCAAGTATAACTTATATGACTTATTTCTAGGAATTCCAAGGGCTTCTGCAGTACCCCATGCACTCCCTAGAGATATTACGACTAAAGCTAGAAAACCGGCTCCCAGTAAGCCTAACCCGAAGAAATAAGGGGAATAAGACCCTGCTATCGAGGAAAACACCCTAGCTAAGTCGCTAGGTGAATAAATGTTCGTAGAATCGGGTATCCCAGTTGAAGCCATTTCAACCATTACCATTAAGAACTCCGTAATTACGCTACCGATAATCGTCTCTATTCTCATAAACTTAAGCGCAAGTTTCCTCTCAAAACCTTCCAATGAAGCCAACTTTTCTGCAGTGGCTGAAGCTTGAAAGAACAACATGAACGGCATTATTACTGCCCCTGCGTTAGCAGCCAGAAAAAAGAAATAGTTTGGAGTAGGTTCGAAATAAAAGATAGAGCATGATGGTTCTACTCCTCTGACGGCTAGTGTTAAAGCAAAACCTAATATTAGTGTAGTGGATATGGCTATTAGGATTTTTTCCGTCACTATATATTTTCTCTTTATGATAATCAACAAGTGAAGGATAAATGCTATAGGAATACCTATAATTAGTGGTACTCCTAGCATAGACATACCTATACCTATCCCTATATATTCTACAATATACGTGATTATGTCCGTTAAAAACATGGGTAATGCTATGAATATTGAAATCTTTTTATTGTAGTTCTCTCTTACCAGTTCACCTAAGCCTTTCCCAGTAGCTATGCCTATTCTTCCAGAGACCTCCTGAATTATGAAAAGAGGTATGGAAAGCAAAAGGAGGAACCATACAAATTTATAACCGTAGGACATTCCAGTCTCTACAGCGCCAATAGTACTACTCGCGTCCATGTCAGCCATCATCACCAACCAAGCTGGTCCGAAGAACTTCAGGAAGTTTATAAAATTACGACTTGTCGTAATTGATTTACGACCCATCGTAAGTAAATTAATTCTAGGAATAAAAAGTTTTGTCGATATGTTAAACAACTAGTCTAAAAAGAGTTAAAAGGGTTAGAAGATGAACCAAGAATATAGAAGTGAAAAAGAAATATTTATCTAGATTCAATATAAATTCAAATCCCAGCTTCCTTCTTTAACTGATTTAACTTCTCTATGTCTGCTAATATATCTTTTAATTTGTCTGATAATTCAGGCATTGATTTCATCTGATCTACTAACTGTAGTAGTTGATCCCAAACCTCTTTCATGAAGACTTGAGGATAGTATCTGTGTAACGTCATTATCGACAATACTACACTAAGTTTCCTGGCTATCCCCTTCTGGCTTAATAATGCTTCGTTCTCGGCCAGAAGAGTATTAAGATTGTCTATCAAATCCATAATGTAAGGTATCATGTCGTTAAATTGCCTCTCCCCAGGCTTCATGAGTTCCTCTGACATTTCGTATCACAAATTGATTTTATTAAAAAAGATTTAAATTATTTTCCATTTAACATTGACTTTAATGCTTCTGGTGAGAGTATCTTTTAGAGGACACCTCCTCTCTGATTCATCTAAGACTTTCTGTAATAATTCCTTATTTTCGGCACTAACTTCTATTTCGTAATTGATCTCCAAGAAGCCCGGAGGAATATTAGGATCTCCTTGAAAGCCTTTAGGATCTAAAGTTCCTTCTATATACCCCTTTAAACTATTGAGCTCTAGGTTTTTCTCCCTTGCTATATAGTATACTGTTAACATTAAACAAGATAATGCTGATGATAGCAATATCTCCTCAGGCGTTGGATAATCTGAGCCTAAAAGCCCTATTTTCAGCTCTGTGTTATCGCTGGTGATTTTCACGTGGTCTCCTTCTAGCTCCCCTTCAGCTGTAAAGGTCATCATGATAGGATCCCCAAGTCCTTAAGTATAGCAAGGTCGATCGAGTAGTCTAAGTACATTTGAGTTTTTTCCTCAGGGGTTAAGGTTCTGCCGAGTGCTTCTTCCTGCTTCTCGATTTCTTGTGTTATTACGGTGCTTATATTTACCTCAAGGGGCGGTTTATTGACCTTAAATGTATAGTAAATATTTACCAAGAGTTCATACATTCTTTTTGACATATATAACACGTAATCATCAATTACAGGGATTAGCCTCCCTTCTTCCTCAATCATCTTTCCACGGAAGTAAGGTCTCCATGTTAGCATAGATTTTTTCACTGTTTCCCAAGAAGGGGGAAACCCCTTGTATTCGGAAGAATCAGGTACCTCTACTACCTTGTAAGTCTTTTCTCCTATGTCTATCTCTCCAACGATCTCTAATTCAAGATTTCCAACTTTTACTTTCATAGGAGTAAAATTTTTTTCTTTTTTAATATAATTTATGATTGATGGCTATGATGGTTACGCAAGAAAAGGTTGAAGAAGAAAATCCTGCAATGGAGTGTTATAAACCGGAGGCTATGTGGAAATACATTACAGTAGAGGAGTGTTTTAGGGCTCATGGTGTGAACCCACAGAGGGCTAAATGATGTTAGTAAAAGACATAATGACTACTTCGGTAGTCAAGGTTTCGAAGGATACGACTACTGAAAAAGCTCTTCAAATAATGCTTGAAAATAACATAAGGAGGTTACTGGTTGACGAGGACGGAATAATAACAATTAGGGATTTAATATATAGCTGGAAAGATCTAAAGACCCCCGTTGAAAAAATAATGTCAAGAGACCTCCTTTTTATTACACCTACTTCTCCAATAAAAGAGGCTTGCAGGATAGTTACGTCCGAAGGTGTAGGCTCGTTAGTAGTTGGAGATGGTGCTAGAATAGTGGGAATAGTCACTGAGAGGGATCTAATCAGGCATTGTAAAGTTGAGTCTGACGCAAAAGTGGGGGACATAATGAATGTCGACCCAGTAATCGCTACACCAGATAGTGAGTTATCGGAGATAGTAGAGGTCATGAAATCCTACTGGAAGAGACACGCTGTAGTAGTGGACGGTAAAAAACCCGTAGGAGTGATCTCCGCTAAGGATATAGCTAGGGCATTACTAGCCAAGAAAACATTGAAGGGAGTGAAAGCTTACGATTTTATGTCAATAACCGTTTACAAAGTTACTCCCGACTCTAGTGCGGAAACAGCAAGGCTCTTAATGGCTGAAAAAAACATAGGCTTCTTACCAGTTGTAGATCCCGTTTCTCTCTTGGGAAGTCTAAGTGAAAGAGAATTATTAGCTGTTATGTCAATTTAATTTTTAATCTTTTTTAATCATATTACTTCTTGGACTTCAGGTTTCCTAATTAGTTCCTCCATTGCGTTTATCAGGTCGTCGCTTGTAAACCCGAAAATTGCTGGTTTTTTCTCCTCAAACATTTTCCTTATTACCTCTTGATATTTGGTCACTTCCACACCCTTGAGCTTATCCTCTAACTCCTCAATGAACCCTTTAGGTGACATGACGAAGAAATCTCCAGATATCGATATTTCATCTATCTTCTTGTTCACTATTTTTACTGTTAACCTGATCAGTTTCCTTGCCTTATAGTCTACGTGACAGAGAGCTACAGTGTTGTTTATCTTAACACACCTTTCGGTCTTAAGCTCTGGATGTCTATTGTCCTTGTAGTATATCCACTCCTCGTTCATCTTTTCTCTTGCAAGTTTTTCCCATAACTGTATTTCCTCAGGTGTCAAAGTAGCGTCTTCGAATTTTATGTTAAGCCATTTTTCGAACTCCTCTTTTAACCTCTTATTTATCTCATCCCTTGGAGGAATATAACCGATTTCCTTCTCTACACTAGTCAGCCATTCGCTCATTTCCTTTGCCATCTTATCCCTGAATTTTTCTGAGGGCACTTTTACGCACTTGCTGATCAGGTCTACATCGAGGTGTAGCAATATATTGCCAGTGACTACTACCGCCTTATCGTAAGTCATAGCACCGTTCCCGCTTATCTTTTTTCCATTTACAACAATATCCTGATCTTTTAACTCAGCCTTTACACCATAAGACCTTAATACGTTCACTACGGGTGTTAGATATTTTTCGTAGAGAGCTTTTGGCGTACTCGGTGCTTCTTCAGCTCTCACTACTACAAAATAGTCGTGCTCACCGGGTGTTATTACTACTGTGCCTCCTCCAAGGTCTCTCCTTATTACTGGTATTCCCATCTTCTTAGTGAACTCAAGGTTAACTTCTAACCATACTTCCTGATGAACTCCAACATTTACGAAGGGTTTATCGGCATAAAAAACAAGGAGTGTATCTTTTCCTCCCCTAGAGACGTAATCAGCTACCGAGACAAAGGACGTAACCATGTGGTAGCCGTCTTGGGGAGGTAATACTATGAACCTCCAACTCATTTCACAGCCTCTTGCACTGCAATTTTTCGGAGTTTATCAACTCAGTTAGTTTGCTTACAGCAGCAGAGCCGGTAACTAACTGTTTTAACTCCTCAGGATTATTTATCTTCATCTTAACTAGCCAACCTTTGCCGTAAGGATCTTGATTAACGATCACTGGACTCTTCTCAACTTCTTGGTTTACGTCTATGATCTCTCCGGATACTGGAGCTGGTACTGGACCGGCCCACTTTCCGCTCTCCATAGTAGCAACTGGTTTACCTTTTTCAATTTTGGTGCCCTTCTTCTTTAGCCTGACTTTCACTACTTTTCCTGCCATGGTCTGGGCAATGTCGGTTATACCTACAACAATTGTGTCTGTTCCTTCTTGTTTAGCCCATACGGTGTTTTTCCCTTCAATATAATAAAGTAGGTTCTCAGGTAACTCACAGTTCGAAACATTTGCCATTTAAGACCCTCTTTACTATCTCTGGTGGAAATAATAAAAATGTTTTGCTTTAGATAAAGGAAAAGTAATTTAAGTCAAAAATTGATAAAAATTATCTTTATCTCACGACTCTACTGGACACATAGCCTCGCATTTACGTTTCTTATTCGCTCGTTATTACCTTGCACCTAGAAAAAAGTATAAATCAAATGCTATATACAAAATGACTACCGCCAGTGTTGTAAATTAGGAGACACCTGTAATTACTTTGCTCACAATATTTCGTCTCTATGCTTCAAACAGTATTCTCTGTATCGTCGTCCGCCAAACTTTCGCCACTTTCGATAAATAAGTCCGCGTTGATGTAAACGGGTTAAAGTCACAAGTAAGACGTTTCTCTTTGAGTTTGTGTATCTTTCGAGTTCTTCAAGGGTGAGACAACCCCTGTTGCTTAGATAGACGAGAATTAGTTGTGCTAACGTCATCTTTTCCTTAATTTCGCTCATACGTTTTATAAGATTAATAAAATGTTAAATACCTTACCAAGGTCAAAAAATCAATTTTCTAACCCCGAGACCCCCTACGATTAACATTTTGTTTATACTAACTCCATCATCGTCAGAGCTTGCTGCTGCAAGTAAAAAATGCGGGATCCACACAGGGTTAAAGTTATTAGCTTTAAAGTACAGTAAAGTATAAGGCGTGGTCAGCTCGTAACGGGCTCATCATGCGTCAGCCCGCCGTGCCTCATCATCTGACCCCGCCATATACCATATTGTACTTTCACATATTTAAATCTTGCAGTACATTCTGGTACAATAGGGTTTTTATATTCAAGTACAATAAAGTATATCGAGGTAAAATGCCAGACCCGGCTATAAATCGGTATATTTCCCGGATGAAGAGTTGTGGAAGAGGATAGTTGATGAGGCTGAGAAAAGGAAAGTAAGCGTTTATGAAGTGCTGAAGGACGCTTTTGAGTGTTATATGAAGGAAAAGGAAGGAAATAGAACGAGTTTAGAAGAAATAGTTAAGGAACTGCAAGAATTGAAGAGGAGGGTAGAGGAGTTGGAGAAGAAGGTTAAATAGAATTTTTTCCTCAGTAAACTGGGGAGTTTATACATTTTTTCTAACGAGAATAGAAAGGCGGGTTCCCATATATGCGCTTATACTGCTTACATAACAATTTTTCAAAATTCGATAAGAAGAAACTCTATTAGCACATTATTTTAATAACCTCTGTGAGAAGTTTATATATATGAAGACTGTGAAGAAAGGGGAAGACACTTTTGTTGAATTCAGTGACTTTAGTGAAGTAAGGGAAGTATTTGAGGAGGCCATTAAAGAAATTGAAGAAAAAGAAAAGGCTAACGTCCGTAGACCTTCTTATGAGACCCAATCTCCCAAATGAATACTATACAGTTTTTTGAATCAACGCTGTAAAGTATCCTTATGTCTCCAGTAACCTCAATGGAGAACATTGGGTTCCCGTATTTATCTGTTCCAAGTTTCTCCCTAGCGTACTTGAATGGATCTTCATTCATTAACTCTAATTTTTCAAGAATAAGCCTCAGAAGTTTCGATTGAGGGAAATTCCTTTTTAACCATCCTATGAACTCTTTTCTATCCATCTCATTTTTAACTAAAAATCTGAAAGTCCACCTCTCGCAAACCACATTAAAAGATTTAGAAAATGTATTTAAAAATCTTTTTCTATCTTTTTTCGTATATTATCTCGTTAGAAATAATAGTTGTAATGATAAATATGTAGTTGTATTGCTACAAACAACATTAGCATCCCCAGGCTAACTCAGTAACTCCTTTAGTTTCTGTTTCTCTTCATCAGACATAGAGTTCACAAGCTCTTGAATCTGATTGATTTTTCGTTTTTCTTCTATGTTTTTAACAAATTCTTTTAGTATCAGTATGAACACCTCGAGTTCTTCTTCATTTAATGAATTGATTAGGACAGCTATTGCAGAAATTAACCCCGCTCCTGCTCCTACCTTCTTTGTGATTAATTTTATTAGAGCGTCTGTCATCTTTTCTCACTCCTTCTTTAGAGTTTTCACGAATTCTGCAAATTTCGGGTCAGTGATGAGTTTGCTAATTTCAGCAAAAATTTTTATAGCGTTAATTATATCACAGCAGTTATGAGAATCTTAGGGAGGTAATACTAAGAAGTCGGTATTAGCGAGAAGTTTTTAATTTTAGACGTCGTCCCACTGAAAAGATGAAAATGTCAAAGCGGAAGGGACAGGTAGAGTACGCTAAGGAGAGGCTGGTCAAGGCGGTCAACCAAGTTCTGGGCGTGATCAGGAGGAACGGGAGGAGCAGGAAGGTCAGGTTAGCACTCGTCTTGATGGTCCTGCTAGGTGGGAGGACCAGCGTGAAGAATGCTGCTGAGACGTTCGGGTTAG